>OFRC01000425.1_pt1 | contig 11059 bp, 20 predicted proteins | sample 1543051 | NCBI WGS metagenome assembly OFRC01 (sample SAMN07774231, study PRJEB24372) | wastewater metagenome
AATCGGGGCGGGGTGTGTAAGTGGCGTTGGATTTGGACATGGTTGGTTAACCTTTCTTGCGATAAATCTTGGTCATGCTGCTGCTTGGGATTTCGTTGGCCGGCCACGCCCGCGTTTTGGTTCATTCAGCAATTTCAGGCGGAAGGCCTGGAATTTGTCATCCTGTCGGGTGACCCAGTAGCGGTTGAACATGCGGCCCCACTCGGGCGTGTTGCGGCGGACGACTGCCGCCAGCTCCATCTTTTTTTCGTAGATCTGGGCGTGGTGCCAGCCGTGGCCTTCTTCGGCGGTCAGGCTGCGCTGCAAAAACCAGTAGTCGCCATCGGCCCATGCGCTCATAGGGCCTTTGAAGCCGACAGGGCGGCAGCGGCCCATGCGGTGGGTGAACTTGCCCATTTCAAACGCCGTGTGGCTGGCCTTGTGCGGCCACTTGAAGCCGTCGGGTATCAAGCCCTCGGCAATGAGTTGCGCGGCTGTGCCGTGGTAGCGCGTACACGCGCGGGGGTGAATAGAAATGAGCAGGTCAGATGCGGCAAGCGTAGGCGTGCCAATAGATGCGAGAGATTGAGCCATGATGGTCTCCGTCGGGGTCAGTTGCGATAACTGCCACCCACGACGCCAATCGCAGGAGGCAGCCCAAACAGGTTGGCGTACCAGTGACCCCGCGGAGCGGAAGCTGGCGAGCCTTGCGGCTCCCTGATTGGGCCGCCAAAAGGGGGCCACAAAGCAAAAAGCCGCAGACTCAATCGATGCGGCCTTTGCCGCAGGGTCAACCGGGACGCCAATCCCGTGTTCTTTCGAACAGGCGGGAGTGTAGCCGAATCCGTTGGGCTGGGTCAATTGCAAGCCAAAACAGGCGCTTGCGCCCGCTGGATGTGCGCAAGCAGCTATTGAATGTATAGCGTTCATCGGTGCACCTCACCGGCAAGAATCGCGCGCATGGCAGGTTTGGAGATTCCAAACTCCTTTGCCAGCGCGTGGGAGCCGTGCCCATACTTGCCTGGTATGTGTTTGGCGCGTGCCGCTGCTACCTGTTCCGGCGTCAGTTTGGTTTTTGCATTGCGCGCACCAGTGGCTTTGTTGGCCCGCCCCTTATTGAACATGTCCCGCACGTTGGCATGCTGGGTCCCCATAGACAGGTGATCTGGATTGACGCAGCTTGGGTTGTCGCAGGTGTGCAAGATCACCATGCCAGCCGTGATTGGGCCGTGACGCAATTCAAAGGCGATGCGGTGAGCGCGTTGCAATCGGCCATCCAGTCGGAGGAATCCGTACCCGCGCTTGTCTTTTTGCCCTTGCCAAATCAGGCATTCACCGACTTGGATTGCCTTTGTGCTGATCTTCTCAGCGAGAGACAGGGTGTTGTAGGCCATGGTGGCTCAGTTCAAAAGTATTGAAGGATTGAAGTACTTAAACTCTGCGGACGGCAACCGCACAACCTTCGTAGCTCTTGTGGTTGTCGTAGACGCCGCCGTGGCCGAAGTGGCAACCCCAGGCGTAGGAAGCGTCGTCTTCGTGGGTCTCGCTGGACCAGTGCCACGCTTCCTGCAAGTGAGGTTTGCAGTTGGCGAACATCAGCGAAAGCTCTTGGCGTGTTGGCAGGGTGCCGCCAACACCCGTGGCCCAGTCCATTGCGGCCTGCCAGTTCAGCTTGTCGGTAGGGCGCTGCGCCATCACCACCAGGTGGTGCATCAGGTGACCGGATTCATCCAGCACAGGGCCTGCGTAACGTTCGCCTGGCTGCAGCTCAATGCTGACCTCGTGGAATACCCAGGTGGTGGTTTCAGGTGTGGCAGGCTGTGCTTTGAACTTGGCAATGAGCAGGCTAAGTTCGGTTTGTTTGGCCTCGATGGATTCAAGGGTTATGGTTTGCATGGTTGCTCCTGAGGGTGAGAAAAAGGATTGAAGAATTAAGCGGTGAGGAGAATCAGGCGGACGGCAACCGCACAACCTTCGTAGCTCTTGCGGTAGTTGAGGTAGCCGTGGTGGAAGTTGCAAAGCCAGGCGTAGGAAGCGTTGTGTGCCTCGCTGGTCCAGTGCCATTCAGGCTTCAGCTTGTCCTTGACGTTGGCAAACAGCATGGAGGCGACGGGGCGGGTTGGCAGTTCTCCGCCCTGTTCATCGGCCCAAGCAAGGGCTTGCTGCCAAGTGAGGTTTTCGCCTTGCTCGGGGAGCAGGAATACGGCGTAGTGGGCGCCGTCTGGCTTGGTGGTGATACCGGCGAAGGTGCCGCCATCCAGTTCAGCGCCGATGGCGGGCAGCGAGGCAAAGGGGATGGTTTTGGTGGTTGTGGTCATGGTGACTCCGGTTGGTTATTCGTAGTGATGGGCTGTGGCCGCCATACGCAGGGCTGCCGAGTGAATGCGGGCGTTGAACCAGCGGCGGATGGTGTAAGAGCGGACCACACTGATGACGGTGTAGAGCAGCCCAATAAACAGGTTCTGGCTCAGCGTGATGTGAAAGCCCACCAGGGGCAGAATCACAAAGTTGGCCACCATGTTGATGACAAACCCAATCAGCACGTTGATGCAGGCTTCAATGAAGGATGAGAGGCGGGTTTGCATTACTGCCTCGCGTCTGCACTGCAGGTGATGCCCTCAACCCCGCCGGTTGGGGCTTTAACGCCCCAGTCGCGCTTGGTGCGGGCAATGATGTCCAGCACCGCGCCTTGGGCTGGGCTGCAGGGCTGGCCGATTGCGGGCTTGAAGTCGGTGTGAATGGCGACTCCGCCAGTGGGTGTGTCGGTAAGGGTTATGGTGACGGAAGCCATTACGCTGCTTGCTCCTGGAATAAGTCGTTGGTAGGTTCGGGGATGATGTGGATCTGAGAGACATTGCGGGCGGTAAACCGCAAATCCAATGGCGGCACATCTACGGTGATGTGCATGCCTTTTTTAAGGCGGCGGGCTGCGGCCTCAGCCTCTTTGTGCTGGTTCACCGGGAATGGCTGCTCCACATGCATCACGTTGTGCAGCGCGTTATCCAGCTCAATATCCAGGCACAGCACTGGCACGGCGGTGCTGTGGCCATCCAGTAGGCGCGTGCGGGCCTCAGCGGCGTGAATCAGTGTGCCGGACCATTGCAGCAGCTGGGGCGTGGTGTGGGTGTGTGCATTCGGTTGCATAGTTAGCGCACCCATGCCAGGATGCCAAGACAAGCCACGATGGTGATTGCGCCGGCAAATTTGATGGCGCGATTGCCAATGCGATCCATGTACATGGTGGAGTCACTGTCTCCGAGCCATGGGGAACAGCAGCCGGTGTCGCGGCTGGCTTGCACGCTGGCGGCCAGTGCGTCTTGGTCTTCGGTGCTATGTGGGGAACTCGCCATATCAGTGCCCCCCGCCAGTACGATCAACCTGTGCGGTCTTGATTGCGTCTTGCACATCAGCGGCAACGGCCTGGGCTGCCTCCACCTCGCTGGGGCCATCGAGCACGTGCGAGCTGGCCAACAGCATGGCGATGATGATGGCGGCCAGCCAGTTGAGGCGGGTGCCGGTGCTCATGCTGCACCGCCTTGCAGCACGGTGGTATCTGCGTGGCAAAACAGCAGCAGGCCGTCTTCAATGGCGTTGCCAAGGGAGCGGTTGGCCCGGTCTTTGAGGGTGCTTTCGCTGGATGTGAGGGCCAGTCGCAAAACCATATCACCGCGCTTGAGCGAGTACATGGGCAGCAAGTGGGCCTTTATGGCCTCAAAGTGCGCTTGGTCCTGAAAGTAGGCGCGCAGCCAGAAAAACCGGCTGTCTGTGTCGCCAATTTCGGGGTACGGCATGGCCTTGCTGTGCAGGCTTTTGCCGCGCAGCACCGTGGTGCTGGCTGTTGCTGTGGGTTGGGTTGTCTGCACTTTTCACTCCAATTCCGCCGTTGAATGGCGGTATGGGGTGAACTATACCCAAAGGTATTTATCAATGCAATACCCAGAGGTAAATTTTTTAGATGGGTATTCTTCTATTCGGCTTCGAAGCGTATTTTTTGTTGCTCAAGTGCGCTTGTCGATGCGTTATTGCGGCGATCGTAATCAATTACTCGCTCACTATCGAGTGGCGATATCCCTTTGAGAGTAGCTAGGCTTAGTATGAAGTGCTCCTTCAAAGCTGCCTTTTTTGCAGTCTTTTTTATGCTTGCTTGGGCTTTGCTGTGTGCGGTCGTCAAAGCAGCTACATATTGGGATATACAGGATTGGTAGTCACTTTTCTCAAGATCTTCTTCGGTGAAATCATTCCGTTGGGATTTGGCTTGTTGCTGTCGCAATTTGAATGTCAGCCTGCACAAATAGATTGAGAAGCTGCTGATGTTCATGTATGCCTCAACTGGTGTTTCTGCCTTTTGTTCAATCGCTGCTCCTGCCTCAAAGTCTTTGGCATTGGTATTGCAAGCCAGCAAAAGTGTTCCTAGGATGGTGAGGGCAAATTTTTTCATATATATAAGATGCATTGGAATCGTTGAGCGTGAGTGTACCGATAGGTAAGCGTTACACGAACCCGCCTTCATTTCCAACGAAGAAATCCAATTGTTGTTGCGCGGGGTGTGAGTAGTTTTGTACCCGCGGCTCCCTTTTTCTAACCGGCCACCTGTAGAGCTTGGCCGTCACAGGGTGGTCCTAGAAACTGCTTAAATTCGCGCATCTTTGCCACCATTTGAGCCTTTTGTACTGTATCCAAGCTCTTCATGATTGCGATGGCAGCATAAGTCCATTCATCACTCTCTGGCGGTTGTATTTTGTAGACGGGATGCGGCTCCATGGCAATAGCGATCTGCACTGGCAATGCACCATCCCAATATCCTGGGGGCAATTTAAAGGCTTCGGTGCAGGCGTTCATGATCTCCAGTCCGATGCCTTTAGCCCCTTTTTTTTCACGTGGATAAAAAAGGCGGTGCACGTAGGAGGCATCTTTACCTATACGCCTGGCTAGTTCAGTCGAGTTCCCGCCGCAGAAATCTTGTCTGATCTGTGTGAGTAACGTTTGCAGCTTGATATCGTTTTGCATTGAAACCATTGTTGCAACCTGTTACCCGCAGGTAAATTGCCCCAGGGTATTGTTTTTACCAATACCTCGAGGTATAGTTACCTCATGGAAAATCTCATTGCATACCTCAATGCCTTGTCTAAGGCCGAGCAGGAAAATTTCGCGACCCGCTGCGGTACCACCGTTGGCTATCTGCGGAAGGCGGCCTCCATAGGGCAAAAGATTGGAGAGGGTTTGTGTCTGCGCATAGCGGCGGAGTCTGCCGGTGCTGTTGGCCCAGAAGACCTTCGACCAGAAGTAGATTGGCAATATTTGCGTACAGCCCTCGCAAACACTGCGCAAGCAGCTACTGAAACCGTAGCGCACCACGGGGTCTGATTCGTGCCCCATCGTTTTTCCACCCACCGCCATCAAAACCGGCGCACCAGTCCCGGTAGTTTCCTCCCTGCTACCTGTACTAAGTGTGTGACAGCACAAAGTACCTGGTGCGTCGGGGCGGTGGGTGTTTTTTATTTGCTGCATGCCTGCAGTGTGTTTTTTTTGCCTGTTTTCGTCACCCCTAAACACCCCTAAAAATTACGGAGCCTTCGATGAAGCTGTTTTACGACGACGAATTTGACGCCATAGCAACCGCAATTGGTAACAGTGGCAAGCCGTTCAAGCTGGTGGCCGCGCACATTTTCCCGGACATGAAGCCTGAGAGTGCTTATGCCCGTTTGAAGGAGTGCTGCAGCCCCACGGGTGACCAGCGTCTGACATTTGGCCAGGTGGTGCGGTTGATGCGCTACTGCGAGGCCTATGACCCGTTGTCGTACATGTGTGACGAAACCCTGCATGCACGCCCATCACGCAAAGACCCTTCAGACGAACTGGTGAACCTGACTGAGGTGATCCACGGCGCTGCGGACACGATGACCAGGGCGCTCAAGGCTATCGAACACATTCAGGCCCGTGGTGGCATTAGGGCGGTGGCCTGATGCGCCCGGCAGGTGAAATCAGGCAGGCCCTGATCCAGGCAGCGCGCGATGTGGTGGCCGATCTGGGCATGCCAAACCGGGGCGCCACGTTGGCCGAGCTGGCAGACCGTTCTTGTGTGGGGCGCGATGCCGCTCGCCGGTGTGTGGACAACATGCGCCGGTCGGGTGCGTTGCAAATTATTGGGCAACGCCGGGTGGGCTACCGCAACAAGCCTGTGGCCGAGTATGTGCCAGTAGACCCCGGCATGCCGTTGGTGGAGCACGGCTGGGTGGACTTGGGCCAATGCATGGCTGATTGGGTCAGGTAACCGGCCCTTATGACATTCACACAAACCCCGGTGGTGGTGCCTCCGGTTTGGACAAACTCCCCCTGCAATTTTGAGGTGCGCAATGGCTGAGCGCGAACCGCTTCCCCCCATCAAGTTCGCTGAGCTGGCCGACGCGTTGCTGAGCCGGGCTGATAGCCTGGTGGCTGCGTGGTTACCAGGCGGCGTGCAACGGGGGCATGAATACGCCTGTGGCTCACTGTCTGGCGGCACGGGCACCAGCTGCTCGGTCAACCTGACGAATGGCCGTTGGGGCGACTTTGCAACTGACGAAAAGGGCAACGACCTGATAAGCCTGTACGCCGCCATCCATGGCTTGACCATGGGCAAGGCAGCCGTGCAGGTGGCACGGGAAGAGGGCCTTGAAGATGTAGCAGGGGTGCAGCCCGCCCGCACTAACCCTTCAGGCTCATCCAGTGAGCCTGTGGCGCCCAAGCCAGTGCGCCCCGAGCCACCACCCAAGCCGCAAAAAACGGACGAAGGCTGGCAAACGGTTACGCCTGTGCCAGAGACGGCGCCAGCCGCTACTTTTAAGCACCAGTTCCGCACGCCACAAGACATTCAGCACACGGCCGCTTATCTAATTGATGATGCGCTATATGGCTACGTGGTGCGCTTTGGCACCAGCGACGGTGGCAAAGAGACATTGCCCTACACCTGGTGCACGTCGGCCCGCGATGGGGCCAGCCGCTGGCATTGGAAACAGTGGGACGAACCACGCCCACTGTACTTTCCGGCGGGCAAGTCGCCCATCGAATACCGTGTTGCGCACCAGCTGGTCGAAGATACGCCCATGCCCACTGTGGTGCTGGTGGAGGGTGAAAAGAAGGCTGGCATTCTGCAGACTTTGCTGGATGCCACCGCACCCGGTGTGTACCTGGTAGCCAGTTGGGCTGGTGGATGCAAGGCATGGAAGAAGGCCGACTGGTCTTGGCTGAATGGCTGCACCGTGCTGCTGTGGCCCGATTGCGATGGCAAGCGTGAGGTGCTGAGCAAGCGCGTGCGTGATTCCGTTGCAGAGCAGGTTCTACAGCAGCTGGACGCAATGGGCGGCGAAATTACCGCCAACGATCGCACCAACGCTGTGGATGTTGCCGTGGATCTGGCAGCCAAACAAATGCCGCTGTTGCCCGCAGCAAAGCAGCCTGGCATGGCTGCCATGCTGGGCATTGGTGCACTGCTGCGTGAATCACATGCCTGCAAGGTTCAGTTGCTTCCCATCCCCGAGCCTTTGGCTATGCCTGACGGGTGGGATTGTGCAGACGCCATCGTCACCGACGGCTGGGATGGTGCGCGCGTGCTGACCTTCTTTGGCAAGGCGCAGCCGTTGCCAGCGGTAGATGCCCCGGCGGCAGGTGATAAGCCAAGTGCTGCAAAAAAAATCGATGCTCCCGTTGGCACTGGAGACGGTGATATTGACGAAGACGGTTTCACCGAGATCAGTGGCCGGCGCATTCCCGGATGGCTAGTGCCGTACTACGACAAGGCCAACAAGCGTTGGCTGACAAGCCGCAAGATGGTGATCCTGATCCTGGAGCGCGACCCTAACCTAGCGCCGGTGCTGGCCTACAACGAGCTGAGCAACAACGTGCAAAGCCGGGTGTTGTGGCCGTGGCCACATTCCAAGGTTGGGGATGTGACGGATGCGGTGGATTTGCTTCTGGGCAAGTACCTGACCGATACCTACGGCCTGCCCAGCATTGCCAGGGCGGCGCTGACAGAGGCCATTCAAACAGTGGCGCACACCCGGCGCTTTCACCCTATCCGTGAGCAGCTGGAAGCTATGGTGTGGGATGGCACCACGCGCATTGACAAGTGGTTGATCCATATTCTTGGTGAGTACCCCAAGACGGTTGGCGACAAGCAGCAGACCATCAAGCCCGAGCTGGCCGAATACCTGCGCATTGTCGGCCGCTGCTGGCTGCTGGGCATGGTGTACCGCGTGATGGAGCCAGGCTGCAAGTTTGACTATTGCCCCGTGCTGGAGGGAGTTGGTGGCCTGCGCAAATCCACCATGGTGGAGATTTTGGCAGGCTCTCCGTATTACAGCGACACACCGTTTGAGGTGGGCCGTGGCAAGGAAGCACAAGAACAGGTGCAAGGCCTGTGGGTTTATGAGATTGCCGAGATGACGCACTTCAGCAAGGCTGAGGTGGGCGCCATCAAGGCATTTATCAGCAGCAAGGTAGACCGGTACCGCGTGGCCTATGGCGCCACAGTGGGCAGCTTTCCGCGCCAGTGTGTGCTGGTCGGTACGACCAATGAAAACACCTATCTGCGTGACCGTACGGGCAATAGGCGCTTTTGGCCCACACCAGTGCGCAATGTCATCAATACCGAATGGCTGGTGCGCAACCGTGAGCAGCTGCTGGCTGAGGCTTATGTGCTCTACCAGCAGGGTGCTGCCTACACTCCCACACCGCAGCAGGAAGCCCGTTTATTTGTGCCCATGCAAGAAAGCCGCCTGGTTGAAACAGCGGTGCTCAGTGAGCTGCTGCATGTGTTGACCCGCGCACCGACCGCGACCGGCATCCAGTCTGTGGTCAATGAGCTGACCGACTTTGTGACCATTGCCCAGCTCACCCTGGCACTGGGTGTGGACGCCGCCAAGAGCAGCCCAGCTCTGGAGGCACAGATCCGCGGGTGGCTGGACCATGAAGGCTGGGCCAGGGTCAAGAAACAGATCAACGGTGCAAGGGCCTGGGGATACACCCGCCCGGCGAAGTGGCCGGTTGAAGAGGCCGAAAACGAAATGACAGCGGCACCAGAGTTGCCCGCTGATCCGAATGAGCAGGACGCTGACGATGCACCTTTCTGAGCGAATAGAAACGCTCACGGTGCAACAAACGCGCCGTGCTGCAAGCACTACCAGACGCAAGATTGGCAGTAGTGCGCCCGAAGGGCTGGAGGGTGCGCTGCGCCCCCATTGCGGTGCGGTTGCGGGGAAGTCATCGCATGGGCCCATGACCTAGAAAAGTGTCCAAGTGTCCAAGGTGGCCAGTGGTTTGTATAGAGACCACCAGCAGCCCTTATTCCCCATTTAGTGGGGTTGAAGCTGCTGCATTGCCTATTGGATTCTGTTCAGTGCCCATCGCCTGGTTTCAAGGCGGGCAGGCACAGGCAAGCACACACACCCTCGCGCGCGCTCGCATGCATCGCACTTCACCCATTAACTCTATATAAAAGGTTGGACAGTATGGACACCAGGACAGCAAAGGAAGATGTCAGCGCCAAGATCGAGGACATCAAGCGGTTTATGCCAGAGACCTATGCCGCGATCCAGCAGCGTGCCTATGAGATTGGCAACGATGCCTATGTGCAGGTGCGCAAGGGCCTGCGTGGCGAGCCCAATTGCTTCTATGCCTTTGAGCGTGGCCGGGTGGTTGGAACGCCATTCAGCATCTCCAACATCATGGATGTGGTGGCCGGCAACATGGTGCGCTTTGGTTGTGCATACGTGTGCATCTGGCCAACAGCACCAGCGCAATCAGCTGGAGGCGCCAATGGCACGACTTGAATGGGTGAAGAGCCGGTTGGAAAACTGGGCGCGCTGGTCGCAGCAATCCGAATCCGGTGCCTTGGGTTACCCAAAGCAAAGCGCCTTCGCACGCATGACTCCATCCGGCGGGCGCAATGAGAGTGTTGTACCTACGTCTGACCTGGAAGCCAGCGAGACCGACGACGCCGTCAAGTCGCTGCAGTTCACCCAGTCACACCTGTACCTGGTTCTCTCGCTCACGTATGCCAAGGGTCTGCCCCGTCACGTGGTTGCTAAGCGCATGGGGCGTGCCGAGAGCACAGTGAACAAGAACCTGGAGGACGCGGACCGCGCCATTGCCCGATGGATTGAGGATAAGCAAGCCGTTGCTGCCAAGATCAAAGATGCAAAAAAGAGTTTTACGTCATAGAGCTTTTAGGTACATTTCAGGCAAGCTGTGTAATTCGTGTCACCACCCCGAACGCACAGCCCTAAAACCCCTGCAATCCAGTCCCTGCAGGGGTTTTTTCTTTTGTCATCACACAAACTGATTGCATGACTGGAACTGGCTGGATAGCACCCAGCCCGGAAGAAGTGACAACACCCCGGCCCAGCCGGTATTGAGATTGCGCTCAATCACGAGAGGCGAAGGTAGCCCAGTCGGTTTGTGTGATGGCATCACAGTAGTCTGAAGACATCGCGTCTGAACGGGGATCACTGGCCTAGATACCCAGGCAATACCCAGCGTCTCTTAATAACGGGCGTCAGGCGGATTTAGTCGGTAAGTAACTCCCTGGTGTCGTCAACCCATAGCAGGGCAGTTCAACACCATCCATTGTTGGCCACGGCCTTCTGACCATTCTGAACTGACCCTGCCCCTATGCCTGTATCAGCACCAAAGCCCTGCAACCATCCAGGCTGCGGTGTCCTAGTGCGTGACGGTACCGCACGGTGCGAGAAGCACAAGCGAGTGGAGACAAAAGCGCACGATGCGCGGCGTGGATCTGCGCATGAGCGCGGTTACAGCGTTGCCTGGCAACGTGCACGCGCTGGCTTCCTGAAGTCGCACCCGTTGTGCAAGAAGCATGGCGAAAAAGGAGAGATCGTGGCCGCCACAGTGGTCGACCACACCATTCCCCACAAAGGCGACAAGGTTCTCTTCTGGGATCACGACAACTGGCAGCCCTTATGTAAGCCCTGCCACGACCACAAGACCGCGACCGAAGACGGCGGCGGATGGCGGCGCTGACCCACGGGTGGGGGCGGGTCAAAAGTCTGGCGGGCATGAGCACCAGACACCGCCTGTACTCGCA
>OFRC01000428.1_pt1 | contig 10969 bp, 12 predicted proteins | sample 1543051 | NCBI WGS metagenome assembly OFRC01 (sample SAMN07774231, study PRJEB24372) | wastewater metagenome
TTCCGATCTGCCGCAGTTCTTGGCGTATACGCCCTCTCCCTAGTTTGGAACCCCTAGATAATTCTAATGATGTAATTGCAGACGATAGTGGGGGGGACGGTCTTCGCTCCGGTCTGCGTCACGTTACCGTTGAGACTTTCAACGGTACCTAGGGGGACAGTGTTGATTGCCTGTTGAGATGGGGGCACGCTAAAAGCATAGTTAGTTCCGCCGCCTGGGATGTTTCCAGTGATCGTGCCGCCGCGAACAACATTCGTCTCCGTGCTTGCAGAAGATGAGCCGGTGAATGTCGGGGCAACATTCGGCAAGTCAGAGCGCCTAAGACTGAAGGTCTCAGCGCCGCCGACCGCCCCTAATTGCGTCGAATTGCCGCCAAACCCGGCAGTCGTAAGCCGCGTCGCAGAGGCCTCTTTCATCGCAGAGACGCGCCCAGTCTTGTCCGGCAAGTTAAACGTGGTGGTTCCGTCGCCGCTGCCGTGCGTCGTTCCAATCATCGTGAATAGAGCGGAATAAACCGACCTCGAAATTGCCTGCCCGGCAGGGAATGCGAAGGCGGAATTTGGAACGGTTGCCCCCCAAAAATCCAATCCACCGCCGAGGGGGATGGTGAATGGGTTTTGATAGTAGCCAAACAGATACCAAACATCGTCACTAGCATTGTACTTGGCGCAATAAGGCGTTCCCTCGACAAGGGTGCCCGCAATAAGTTCAACGCCGGGAGCGGAGCGCAGCGGCTTTGCCCCAAGGCTGTCCACATTCAACGTAACCGTAGCTCCATTGGTTGTGTGAGGAATGAATGCCAACAGCGACGCACCGGCATAGGCAAGCGTGCTAAAGGATTGGTTGCTCGCCACCGTGTAGGCGGTCGAGGTGCCGCCAGTTGTGATCGTGCCGGAAATATCATCTCGCCACTTCGCAGTCGCAGCCATCATGCCGCGCGCAGAATCGTTCACGCTGGAAGGTGGTTGCCCTTCGGCCCAGTTGACGGCGCTGTCTGCCGAGCTGTTCGAGGCAGCAGTCTTGCTCCAAACATTTACGCCTGTAGGCATCTATTTATCCTTATCCAAAAATCGGTCGGGTGCTGGAGGCTTGCAGCGCAGCTCTCAGCTTTGAGATGTCCACCGGCTTGCGCTGATGGGCCATGATCGGTAGCGGCGTCATCGCCTGCTCTGCGGGCATCTGGCCAAAGTACGACGCGGCCTGCTGTTGTGGTGCAGGCTCGGGCGAGAAGATCGGCGCGGGTTGCGGTTCCGGTGTTGAGGGTGCGACCTGTGGCGCTACGGGACTCGCCTGTGCGGGTTGCTGCGGTCTGGGCTGCGGAGCTGCGGTCGGCTGCGGCAAAATCCCCATCGGGGCCTGCACAGAGGTCTGCGGCGCAGAGGACGCAGTTTGCGGCTGTTGATTGGATTGAGGCTCAAACCAAGATGCTTCCTTGGCGCGGCGATCAACTAGCCCCGGCAAAACCTTCCCGCCAGCCTTATTGTATTCAAGAATGCGCTGCTGCGCGCCCTGCAGGTCGCCCGCCCGGACCAAATCCCCCAAACCAGCCTTAGCCCAGCCGGGACCAGCGTTATAGGTAAGCGAAATGAGCGCCGCTCTAGCGCCCGGAGGAAGATCCGGGTTAATCGAGTCAACATGCGCGGCGGCTTTCGCGATTTCATCGTTAAGTCGCTGTTCGTGAACCGCCTTTAGCTGATCTGGCGGGATATTCTCGTCTCCGGGCTGCGCTTTCGTGCCATAGCCCGAGCTGGACTGCTTATAATCCCACGCAGCGGCAGGCGAGTACCCTTCAAAACCCTTGATCTGATCTATATATTGAGGGTCTACAGGAGCGGTCATGAACGAACCCGATAAGGTTGTTGAGTTGCTTCCGAACGAATGGAAATCGGAACGAGAAAAGCCCCGAGAACCAATCTTCGGTTCGGGGCTTCCGGGTGCTGTTGCTTACTTGGTTGGCTTCGTGATCGTGTTTTCAGCGCTGTACGCGTTCAGGCACTAGCGTCTGTTTTGCCCCGGCCCAGCGACAGCCAAGCCTCCACTAGCGCCGCGCCCGACGTTGCGGGCCATGTTCTGCACGAACTGAATGCGCGCGATTGTATCGTTGATCATATGGTTTAACGCGCCAGCGCTCACACCGTTCTGAAGGAGGATGCGAGCAATCTCTTGCCGAACTTGTGGCGTATTGCCGGTGAGTGCGTTTGACCCAGCGCTAACAGCGGAACGCATTGCCCCGCTCCAGTTGCCAGAAAGAACATTTCCAACAAGCGTCGGGTCAACACCCATCGCCGCTTGATCTGCGAGATTGTCGGCAGTCTTAGACCCGCCCATCGCTGCATTGCGGGTCTCAAACATCGTATGCTCGCGACCGATGCGCCGCTGCATCAGCGGATTACCGGGGGCCATCGCGCCAGCCTCGGCTTGGAACGCGTCGTTCATCAGAGGGCGGGCTTTATTGAACCCAAACGGGTCGCCCTGTGAGCGAGCAATAAGAGGATCAACGTAACCGGAGCGAAATGCCTGTTGCCCTTCAGGAGCAAGCCCTTGGAAGCGAGGAATGACATCCTCAGTGCGTCCGCGCATCGCTGCATCGCGGCCCTGCCCGACTGCCTCAATGTTGCGGGACGCCTGAGCGAAGTTCCGGTTTGCATCTCGGAAACCCGTCGAGGAGTTTTCAAGGGCAGAATCAAGTTGACGAAGAGCCGCACCGAGCCTTCCGGCCTTTTTATCGGCCCCAGCTCGCGCCGCCATTTGAATTTCATCGGACAAATCGCTGCGGACACTCTGCAGAAAATTAAAATCATTTGCCTGCTGACCACCACTGGACAATTGCCGACGCAATGAGGCGAGAGGTTGAATGGAGGCGGGCAATTGATCGACATTATGAGCGACGCCGTAAGGTCGCAATACATCGTATATGTGTGAAATGACGCCTGACACGTCCACAGGCTGTGCATCACGACGAATAGTACCATACTCGGCGTTGGCGGCAGTATCGCGCGCTTGCGTCAATCGCGCTTCTGTCTGAGCGGCGGTCTGCGGGCTATCAAAGCCCTCAGCGAGCGTATTAGAGATACGGCGACCCTGCCCCGCCTGTCGGTTCTCAAGGAAGTTCACAACGTCAGTGCGGCCCTGTCCCGGCGCGCGAGTGACCGTCGAAAGCATACGTTGGCCGGGATTGCCCATGGCATCAGCCAAGGTAAACATGCCTTGCCCTTCGCGCCCCGCGCTAGCCAGGTCGTCAGTTATCTGATTTGGTGAAAGCCCGCTTTCCGAAACTGCTCGCGCAATCTGTGACTGTGCATAGCCTTCAGGATTCACGCGAGCGCGGATGTTGCTGACGACCGGAGAAGCAGCGGCACCCAGCAACCCAAGGACGCCCGGCGTTGCGCCGCCCACAACAGCGCCGAGTCCCGCGCCCTTCAGGGCATTCGAGCCACGCTCCGCAAGCCCGTTGCCCTCCATTGCGCCTGAGAAACCACCAATAGCAGCAGCATCGCCAGCCGACGCCAGAGAGCGCGCAGCAAGGCCCGCTTCAGGTCTAAGCATGTTGCCGAACGTCGCGCCGCCGCGAGCCAAGCCAATGCCCGAGCCAACGCCGCCGCCGATTTCCAACGCGGTGCCGAGGGCACCCGTATTCTTGCGGGCGTCACCCATAATTTGATCTTCGCGGGCCTTTGCATAGTTATATGCCTCACCCGGCCCCACCCCGCGCTTGAACATCTCAAGTGGGGTTAATGCGGCTGCTAGAATCGTATTGTCGGCCCCGAACGTCGCGCCATGCGCAAGGCGGCGCGTATAACCAGCGCCAGTATCAATACCCTGAGACTGAAGTTGATTGCGCTCCTCAACAGCCGCCTGCTGGTATTTGTCAGGCGGGGCTTCTGCGGGCGTGGCGCGCAGACGTGTAATTTCGCCAGCCAAGACGCGAGCGGCATCAGTGTCACCAGCGGCGTCTGCGTTGATCAGCGCACGTTCAAGGGCGGCGGTATCTGCCATTTACGAACCGTACTTCTTCAGGAGATCATCAACCTTGGGAGAGCCGCCAGTTGTGGAGGGCATCTCTGGCGACTTGTAACCCGGCCCCGCGCTCTTCTTCATCGCGTCAATGGCGACCTTGCGAGCTTCGGACTTTTGCTTGATAACTCCAGGCGCGTCACCCGGCTGCGGGAACAGTTCCTTTTCGTAGCGCTTGAATTCTTCAGTGCCAATCGCTGCGCCCGACTCATCGCGAAGCAACGCGGTGATGAAGTTATCGCGGGCCTGCTTGTATTTCTGATAGTTCTCGGACTGGAAGTAATTGGTGGCAGCGCCGCCGCCAATGCCGGGGATGCCATCCAGCGACCGAGCAAAGTATCCAGTACCCTCGCCCTCAAGGCCCTGAAGATTTTTCTCGGCATTCTCCATCTTGTTGCCGAACTTCTCGGACTTCGCTTGCACTTCTGTCTTTTCGCCAGCAGCGGCCTTCGCCCCAGCCCTGCTGACTTCCTTAATGAAGGTCGCGCGGTCTACACCTGCGGGGATTGCGATCTGCTTGCCGTCGGGGCCTGTAATGGTTTCTTTCTGCGGCTCGGCAGGCCCAACCGGAACAACAGTGCGTTTGTTCTTGTCAATCCAGCCATAAGTTTTCTGGCCGTCTGCTTCCGAGACAACGCCCCAATCAGCCTTCGGCTGTCCCTGATAGGCAGGCGCGACTTCGCCGGTTCGCGGGTCTTGGCGAACAATGGTCCCATCAGGAAGGGTCGTGAAGCCATACTTGTTGTTGTCAAATAGCTGGGATGAGTAGGCCTCGAACGCCTTTGGATTTGTCGCGATAATGAAGGCCTTCTGCTTGGTCATCCCCGGCTGTTGCGATACCGCGTCGTATATCGCCCGCTGCGACTGCAAAGCCATGCCCTGCGGGTCAGTGCGCTGCCCCGTCGCGAATCCCTGAATGCCGTTCGAGAGCGCTCCGATAAGCCCTGTGCCGCGCGTATTGGCGAGGCTTGCGAGGCCCGCTCCGAATCTATCTCCGATTCCAGGCCCATCTGGCTGCTGCATAGGAGCCGCCTGCTGCTGAGGCGGCATATACTGCGCCGGTCTAGCGTTCTGCGGAATAGCCGCCGGGTCGGGCTGCGGAGCAGTGCCGAACTGCGGCATCTGGTAGCCGCCAACGTCCACGTTCTGCGTCTGGCCGTAGTTACCGTTAGGACCAGCGGGCCACTGTGCATTATCGAGCGGGCTAGGCTGGTTCTGGCCCTGAAGCTGCGAGCGAAGCTGCGCGAGCAAGCCGCCGCTATCGAACGACTGAGGATCGAACTGGAAACCGTCAAACAGACCCATTCAGTTAACCCCCACCAAACAGGAATTTGCCGATATTGCCGATGCCGCCAGCAATCTTGCCGAACTGATCTGCGCCGGACATTTGATTGGTACCGGTAGACGTGCCGCTGGTTTGTCCGCCAAGTCCTGCGATGGGAATGCCGATCTGAGCGAGAAGACCAAGCGTCTGGGCGGGGAGCGACTGCTTCAATTGCTCAAGGTTGAGCGTCTGCGTTGCACCGTAGTTCTTTGCAGCGAGCGCATCGGCAGAGTTCGTCATGCCCTGCTGCTGATTGGTGAGGCCCTGCTGGTTCATGCCGGACAGAAGGCCGGACGTGGTGTTCTGCGCGCCGTAGAGCGATCCCGCCGCGTTCTGCTGAAGCGATCGATCCTGGTTGAACTGATTGAGAATAAGCGGAGCCTGCGCGGCAGAGACGCCCCGGCCATAGGCCTGCTGGTTTGCGCCCGACATATCGCGACCGGCTGCGGCAAACTGTGAGTTCACGCCGTTGCCGACGTCAGACTGGATCTGCGCGAGTGCGGCTTGCAGTTTCGGATCGTTCAGCGAGGAATAATTCGGGTCCGCATACTGCGACATCTGCTGCTTGTACTGATCCAGCCCGCCCTGTAATGCGCCAGCCTGTCCGTTCGCACCGCCGCCGCTCAGCAAGTTCTGCGTGAACTGATCGATCTGCCCGGCGTATGGGTTTCCAGCATTTGCACTCTGCTGAAGCTGATCGATAGCGGCGGACGACGCGCTCGACAGCCCGGAGTTGGCGATCAATGGATCAAGCTGTCCAAGGATGCCCTTCAACGCGCCCTGCGCTGGCTCCCACGGATTGCTGACCGAGTTGGTCTGTTGAGTCTGTTTGCTCTCGCCGCCCATTTATATCGCCTTCTCTAGAATTGCGTAATCGGCGCGGTATCCCTCAAGGACTCGCAGCCATCCACGCCGCCCGATGATGCGGGAGCGCTTGCAGCCTTCGTTCTTTGCGTAGGTCTCGATTTGCTCGATCAGGCCGAGCCATTTGCTCATGTCGTCGCCGCCGCACGCCACGATGACGCATGACTTCTCGCCGTTTGCGATCTCAAGGATCGTTGACGCTGCTGCTTCGATCCGCTCTCCATCCCACGCGAGCCAAAGCAGCGCATCACCATCAAGGATTGAGTCCTCAACTTCTTTGAAGTCGCTCAATCCTGTTCGCAGAATTGCTCTTTTGATAAAGTGCGAGGCGTGAGGCCAGACCCGGCGGATTTGCTTTGGATCGACACATACGAGTTCAGCCAAGAGCGAACCAGTAGAAAGTTTTGTCAGTGTTGGCGTTGCTCGGGTGCGTGACGATGAACTGTCCCGGCGTTACGTTCGATGCCAGCACGTAGGTTGTTGCGACAATGGCGGCAGCGTTTGCCGTTGCAGGAAACAGAAACACCTTGTTGCCAGCGCCGCAGTTTGGCGCGGTGACCGTCGTTGTCGTTTGGCTCGCGCGAAGCGTGACTGAGCCGACTGCGTTGGACCGTCCCTGCCCTAGCTCCTTGATCGCCTGCGCGTACTTCGTCAGATCTTTCTCAAAGGTGCCGACGACCGGGGCGCTCATAGCGTGCCCGCCGTAGTGGCGTCAGGCTCGTACCCGGCAATGAACGTCCATGATGTTCCCGCCGGAATACGGGACTTAAATCGCGCGTACCGCGTTTCCTTGCGCAGATCGCAGCGTCCCGTCCGAGAATTAATCAGAACTTCCGCGCCAGCCGTTGGGCTTGCCTGCTGCGTATCTCGCGATGATACAGAGCCGTAGACCGCTGGCGCGTCCGTGATGGGCCGAAAGCCGCGAATGAACATCCGCTGCGCGTCAGTACCCTGCTCGCCACCCTCCAATGTTGCTTCTAGGTTTGTTCCCCGGAAGAACCCAAGCCGATGTGCGCTATTGAACTGCGAGATTTCCGGCGTGACCGAAGTTGCGTAGCTATCAAGCGATGATGTCAGCGCGTCGAGCGAACCGGAGATGGCGTCGAGGCTTTCCAGCGTCAGGCCGGTCTGTGAGATGCCAAGCAGATACTCGCCGCTCATCATGACCTGAAAGAAATGGTCCAGCGAGGCGTCGTAACCAATGATAGTATCGTACAGGCCTGCATCGCCGTTGGCCGATTTGTAGGCCCAATAAACTCGCGTTCCGCGAGGATCTGACGCGCCCATGAAAAGCTGTAGGCTGCTCTTGTCCAAGTTCTCGAAGAACGTGCGATCAACCCGCTCGCGCCCGATCTGCACCGGCAAACTACCCGGCTCGATCTTGTAGAAGCCCTTTGCCGAGTAGAAGAAGATTTTATCGGCGGCGCGAATGATGCTGTATGGCGCATAGCAACCCATATCCTGCGCGATACGCTCGATCTGGAAGATGACAGCCGAACCCGGCGCAAACGTCATGCGGCGGATGGCCTGATCTTGGAAGATCGTGCCGTACTCGCCGCCAGCCACGCCGCGCACAATGCCGCCGTCCGGCAAATCCTGATAGTCGGACGAATTGAGGCCAACCGTCCATGAATTAGCAGAGTTCACGTCATTCAAGCCTGACCACTGGATGCGGTACACGCTCGACAGAAGACCAGAGAGAACCAGGAAGCGCCCAACAACGTCGATATATGCTGCCTGCGGGGGCGACCCTGCGGCATTCGCAAATGCGCTCGATGAGGTCAGGTCAAAGACTTGCAGAACATCATTCGCCTGTGTCGCAAACACCAGATTGTTGAACTGTGCGAACCGCCATTGAGCATTGGCGCTGACTGCCGAATAGGCGCTTGCGCCTTTGGAAACATCCGTCCACGCGAACGTGGTATTATCCATCAGATAGAGCTTGTCAGCCGTGCCCGCGAAGGTGGCGATAGAACCGTCAGACTTGAGCGCGTAGAATCCGCCGCGACATACAGCAGGCAACGCCGCCGAATAGACCGTAAAATCAGGAAATGGTCCGTATCCATCGCCGCGCGGCAGAACGTTTAGGATCGCGTGAGAGGTCGTGCTTTCATAGTCCGATGTGTCTGGTTTCCACTCGCCGTATGGGACTAGAGGCATTTACGACCACGGCTCATTTGATTTAGGTCTCTCCGTCCAAGTCGTCGATGGTGTAGAACTATCGGCCCACGGCTCGCTTGAAGTCGGACGGTCGGTCCACACTTCTTGCGTTGACGCATTAATGGTCCAAGACTCGGGCTGCTCTGGCCGTTGCAGCCAGTAACGCAAAATCCATTCTGTGAAGGTCGCCAGCGCCGTCTGGATGACCTTGAGGACACTTTTGACCACGGTAACGGAGGTTACACAGGCGATGGATAGTGAAATGGCCCCGTCCTTGATGACTGCGACGCTGCTAGCGCAAAGCGCGGTCACTACATGCGATACCGCCTTGATGAGCGAAACAGACGATGCCGACGAGGCGGCTACAATCTTCCCCGCGTGGCGGCTCAGCACGACCGCCGTCGCGATCGACTGCGCCGAGATTTTTTCTGCGCGCTTCACGACGGTAGCGGCTGTCGATGAATTCAAAGAAACATGCTTTGCCGCCGACTTTACCAAAGCCACAAACGTCGAACATGCGACAGCAATAGACTTTGCCGCAAGTTTACCCCCTGTGACGGTTGACGCGCACGCTACCGTGATGGCCTGTCCTATAACGACAGGACCGGAACTGCTGGAGGCCTGTCCAAGCGCCAGCCTGCCGAGCGCGTCAAAGCCGAGCATTTAGCCGACCACTTGCGCCGCAACGCCATAGACCGGCACGTTCTTGTTGTTCGCTGTCTTGATGCGAGCCCGGAAATCAGTGCCGGCCGTGCAGGCCGTGTCAGCGGTCTCGGCGACACGCCGCTGTGTGGACGCCCCCGAATACGACGTCACCGCCGTAAGGGTCGCCAACGTCCAATTCGCGCCACCGTCGCACGTTACTTCAGCGGTCAGATCCGTGTTCAGGGTCGGCGACGCGGTCGCATGATCGTACTCGATCAGAACGCGGCCATTGCTCACAGATGAATCGGAGGTCTGGGCGACGGTCACGATCGTCATGTTGTTCACGCCAGACTGATAAGAATAGCGCGTGGGGAAAGCGCCGTTCGTATCTTCTGCCGTCGTCGCAACGCCGGTCCCGGTGAGATCGGAGTTCACATAAGAACGCGCCACGTTAGCCGTGGTATTCGGATTGGCGCCACCAGTCGTGTAAGCCCCGAGATAATACGTTCCCGACCCAGGTACGACATACGGCGAGGTGAGCGTTACGTCCTGCCAGCCGCCACCGGCGTGAGCGAAACTTTGATCGACCACAACGTCGTAATTGTTCGCGGAATTGCGCTTGACGATCTTCGCCTTGATCGTCCGTGCGGTGTTCGAGAATACGCCGATCGACAAAACGGTCTGGCTGTTCGTGACCGCAGTCGTGCGATCAATGAATGTGTAGCCCTGCGCCGCCGCTGTCGTGCTGTTCGGATTGATTTGGACGGACGTTCCAGCCGATGACGGACCTACATACCCGCTTGCCGATACGACGGTGTAATTCGATGACGAGCCTGTCAGGATGCCGTTGAGCGCGTCGCTCGCGCCCTTGAAGCCCGTCGCAAAGCAGTTCACAAGCCGACGATATTCCGAGAACAGTTTTGACTGATAAATTGCCAACAGAAACGAGTTCTGCCGGTTAGCTTCGATATTGAGCGTCTCGGCACGCGGCGAGATGAAAACCTCCGCTGTTCCGGAAAGGCTTATCGCCGCGTTGCTGTTCGTGGATTTCGTGACGCTCCGCGTCAACGTGGTGCCGGACGAGGTATACGTCCCGGTCCCGATCTCGCTGTTCGATCCATCCTTGATCGCGTAGTCGATCACATCGCCGTCCTGAACGCCAGCGAGCGCGAACGTCAGATAGCCTGAGACGGCAGAGCCAAGCGTGATCGTGCCCGTCCCCGTCGTCGCAGTTGTCATGCGTGCGAGGTTGAAAAGCTTTGCCATGCGAAATTAGGAAAACGTTGTATTGATCGTAAATGCTATTGAATCGCCCACCAAGAGATTGATGACGGTAAAGTCCCCATAGATGTCCATATTGCCTCCAGTCGGAGGTGAACCGGAGCCAGCAGCATCGAAAGCCCCCACCTCGGTAATGGCGCGCGTGCCCGCAGCCACAATGGTTCCCGTCAAAACCATCTTGTCATTCGTAACGGTCGTGGTGCCCTGAGCGGCAACCGCAGTTGTCCGCGCCTCGCTTGTGCTGGTCGTGGTAACGACGTTGGCTGAAGCCGCAGCACCGGAGCTGGTGCCCCATTGCAGATACCACGAAGCCGCAGTCAGCAATGAAGTGATGCGGGCAAGCCCGTTATTCTGGACGCGAGCGACCATTAATGCGTTCCTTGAATTTTATGAAACAGTTGACGGCCCAGCGCTTGAGCGGGTTCTTGTGCCAGAAGGCAATCATGCCAAGGTCTTCGACTGTGCCATCTGCGCGCGTCACAACGGCACTGACGCTGGATGATTTCGCATTGCCGCGAACATTCATCATGGCGTTACACCCGTAACGCCCATCACGAGTGGACCAGCGTTGTAGACTTGGTCCTGAGCAAGCTGGTTAAGCCCGTCCATCGCGTATTTGTAGCCGGTCGCCCAAGTCTGAATGCGCGAGTCTTCCTTGATGTAAGGAGCGCTCTCCAGCAA
>OFRC01000430.1_pt1 | contig 10963 bp, 15 predicted proteins | sample 1543051 | NCBI WGS metagenome assembly OFRC01 (sample SAMN07774231, study PRJEB24372) | wastewater metagenome
CTGCGCCGCTACTGCACGAAGCGCAAGCCCTGCCGCTTGGAGATACCGGGCTGGCACATCAGCACCACGGCCGAGTACGTCGCCGCCTTCATTCAACTCAACAACCTGATCCCATGAAACCTGTCATCACACCGACCCGCCAGCGCCCTGCCCGCGACCTGATCGCGCTGGGCATCACCATTCCCTACTTCCATCCGGTCGAATGGGATGATCGCCCTGTCACCTATCACGTGACCCTCACGGTGCTACCTCGTCACGTGCTCGAACGCCTCACCATCGTGTCACGCAAGCGCGCTGCCGAGATTCTGCCGAACCAGAACGATAACCGTCCCAACCTCGACTACACGCCCACCACGCGCGAAATGCACGCCGTTGTGCGCCACATGCTGCTCAACAGGACGGTGAAGAACGTGGGTCAAGGTGCCGGTTACCACAATGGCTTCGACAACATCCTGCACAAGATCACCAGCAAGGGTGCCCCCGACGCCGCGCAGCGCAAGCTGGATTTCAAGCGGCACGTGTGCGCCCTGATCGCTACCCATTATCCCTACCTTGCCGTAGAATCGGCACATTATCTTTTTCAAGCTGAGAGGAAATCATCATGACCAACGTCAAAGACCAAACCCTGAGCGTCGCCGTCATCGTCGTGAGCACGCTGGTTCTGCTCACCTACTGCAACCCCGCCCCCGCTGAAGGCTTGCGTGATCCCTTCAGCACGCGGCTACCGGTGCCGGCCGACCCCTACTACACCCAGTACCCTTTCCAGACACCCAGCCAAGCCGGCCGACAGCTTGCTGACGATCGCCAGCAACGCCGGAACATCGAAGCCATCACCGACGCCACCGCCGAGGCCCAGCGCCGCAGCGATGCCGCTGCTGATGCCCGTGATTTTCAGCGCCGTCTGGAAGCCATCAAGTGAGCTTTTGGGAGTACGACCCGTACCCCTACGATATGGATGAGCCTGATGACGACGTGCTTGTCACCTGCAAATACTGTGGGGTGACAGGTCTCAGCTGGGTGGAAATGAAAGAAGGTTGGCGCCTGCATAACGCTGATGGTGATATGCACAGGTGCAATCGCAACGACGATCCGGCTATCGTCTTCGCCCCGCCTGCCAAGGAGTGTCGCTACACAAAAAGGGAGAGCGACCCTTACGGCACAGATTGGACAACAGCTTGTGGACATGCTGTTCGCTGTGAAGGTCCGGTCGAAGTTGGTTTCAGTTTCGATCCGTTACCAAATGCGGACGGCAAGTTCTGTCCCCATTGTGGGAAGCTGATCGAAATAATTTAGCGTCATCGCTTGACAAGTCCAAAAGTTTATTGTACAATTCAATTCATCGGGTAATCCTACTCGGTGAAAATAAACAGGAGCCTGTAATGTCACTATGTTTGCACGCTGGTGCCGAATCCATCAACCGCGCCGCTCTCGCCGAGCTTCCCTTGCCTGCACCCAAGGGTCCGCGCCACGTCGTTCGCCCCTTCATCGCTGATGTGGAGATGATCGACACCTTCCTTGGTCGCAATGGTTTCAAGATCGCCGAAGAAGCCTTCGGTGTGAAGACCGACACCAAGGGCATGCCCTCCCAGTTCTTCGGCGCCTTGGAAATCCGCCCTGTTGCACTGGAAGGCGAGTACCTGCCGGCCGTCGCCGACAAGAGCTTCGCCCTGACCGTCGGCGTGCGCGGCAGCTACGATCAATCCCTGCCCCGCGGCCTCGCCGTCGGCAGCCGCGTGTTCGTGTGCGATAACCTCGCCTTCAGCGGTGAAGTGTCGGTCTATTCCAAGCAGACCACGAACATCGGCAGCCGCATCGAAGGCTTGCTGGCCGCCGCCGTGGATCGCATCCCCCTCATGGCCGAGGCACAGACCAAGCGCTTCAGCGCCTACCGCAACTACGCGCTGACCAAGCAGAAGGGTGACGCTATCCTCATCGAGTGCGTGCGTCGCGGCATCATCAACCCTTCGGACATCGGCCGCGCCATCAAGGAATGGGATGAGCCCAGCCACGCCGAGCACGCCGAGCAAGGCAAGACCGTCTGGACCCTGTTTCAGGCAGTAACTGAGGCGATCAAGCCGAGCAACGTCGAACGCGCTCACATCCTTGGCGCGTGGAACCGCACGGTGCCGCTCACCCAGTACCTTGATCAAGGCATCGGCCTGATCCACTAAGCGACGGTGTTTGACAGCACGAGGTCAATGCGCTATGATTGATTTTGCTGCTCCGACTCAGCAAATCCGGGCCGCCACTGAGGATTGATCCCCTCGCCGTGGCGGCCCACCATCTCCCCAGTCGGCAACTGAGTCAAGCGGAGCACGAATGAACACCCAAATTCCCACCGTAAAATTGAGTCAGTCCCGACTCAAAGAACTGCTCAACTACGATCCCGAAACAGGTATCTTCACGTGGAAAGTATCACGCGGTCGCTGTAGCGCGGGCACAGTTGCGGACACACTGGATAAGCACGGATACATTCGTATTCAGGTTGATGGTGCCCGCTTCTTCGCTCACCGTTTAGCTTTTTTGTGGGTGACAGGTTTGCCACCCGACGACGAGGTGGATCACATTGACGGTAACCCCGCCAACAATGCGTTTGCTAACTTGCGCGAAGTCAATCACGCTGAAAACCAGCAAAACATGGGTGGCGCTCAGCGAAATAGCAAGAGTGGTTTTATAGGTGTGATCTTCGACCGGCGCACACATAAGTGGGTTGGTAAGATCACGGTCGCTCGTCGCGCAGTTCATCTTGGAACTTTTTCGACGCCTGAACTAGCTCACGGTGCTTATATTGCAGCCAAGAACGAACTACACCCCACACACCGGCGACTACGGTGTGCATCATGAGCGTGACTCAAACTCAAGCTGTCAAACAGGAAGTGCTGTGTTCATACGGCACAGATGTCAAGTCAGGTGCGGTCCGTCCGTTCCAATTCGCCTCCTTGCGCGCTTTCGCAGGCTGGATTAAATCTCTACCCCCAGTGGTCTCGAAACTGGACAGTTCATATCTTGTGTGCGCCACGTTCAGCACATCGAACAGGACGCTGGTTAATCTGCGCAACGTGACGATGATCCAACTTGACTACGACGTGGTTACACCCGGTCTGCGCGAAGCTGTGTGTGCCACGCTCGAAACATTAGGTGTGGGTTTCATTGCGTTCGATACGTTTTCAAACGGTGGCAAGTTCTGTGTTCTGATCCCATTATCGCGTCCCGCGAGCGTGGCGGAACACGCCGCCACGCTCGGTTATCTCGTCGGCGAATTGGGCGCTTACAGTAATTTCGACCCAGCATCCAAGAGCCCCGTGCTACCGAGGTTTCTGAACCCGAACGCCAACTCGCCCGAGCGCGAGATCGTCATCAACGACGCCACCTTCCTGCTGCCCGTGGCTGCCAGTGGTGAGACCTTGCCGGCGAACGTGGCCAGCATCGGGCCGATCCCACCCAAGGGCGCTGATCGATTCGCTGCCTATGTCAATCAGGCTGAGCCCGAACACAAGGAACTTTTCCTCGCCGCACTGCGCCACAACCTGTTGCCGGCCGACCGCTCTGACAACTATCCACGCTGGTTCCCGATCCTCTTCGCCGGCTTCCGTGCGTGGGCGATCAACTCCAAAGAGCTAACCGAAAGCCAGCGTGCGCTGGTCGAAGCGCTCAACGTGTGGTCAAGTCGCGACCCCAAGTACGTGAAGGGTTGCGTCGAACTCAAGCTGGGCGACTGGTTGCGCGAACGCTCGGACAACAACCCGTTGCACGTGCATAGCATCCTCGCCACCGAGATCGACAGCGCCCGGCTGCGCGCCGCGATCAACGATGACTCGGCCTATGATCTGGATCAAAAGATCGAACTGGTGCGGGCGCTCGACAAACTGGTCGGCTCACCTGTCACCACCATCTTCACCGATGAAGCGCTGAGCGCGGCCACTGAACTGCGGGTCAAGGAAGCCGAGCAACTGGCCGAGACCCGTCTTCAGGCGCTGACCACCATCGCCAAGATGCCGGCGCCGACCGAGCGCTTCGCTGAGTTCAGGGAAATCCTCGTCAATCTGGTCACTCAAGGACAGGCTGAACACTGGGAACTGAGCACCGATGAATGGTCGTTCTTCCTGCGTCCCGCCCCCATGTTGATCGGTCTGTTGCAGATTGCGAGCATGGGCTTCGCGCCGCACGTGCTCTTCAGATCAGGTGAGGTGGTGCCACCGAAGGCGCTCAACCTTTACTTCATGAACATCGGCCGGGCCGGCACAGGTAAGTCGGTCGGTATCACCGAGCTCGAATACATCCTGCAGGAAACCGTCTTCAAGAATTCGACATGCTCCACCAAGCTGCACTCAGCGACAGGACTCTGGACAAACTTCTTCGAGCAGCGCGGCAATCTTCAGATGGTGTTTTCGGAAGAGGCTGAATCGATGATTGGCAAGGGCAAGCCTGATCAGCACCTTGCCGGCCTGCACACGATGGTCAAGACCATGTTTGATCAGGGTATCCCCGGCCGCAAGTACAGGCCGAGCGCTCAGGTGCAGCGTGAGATCAGGGAACTGACTGCACCGTGGATGGCGCTGCATCTGGCGGCCACACCCATGCTGCTTCAGCACGACATGAGCGAGGCCATGCTCAATGACGGCTTCATGTCCCGGGTGATCGTGGCCATCGATGAGCGTGACATGAGCGATCGGTCTGAAGAGGAAGCAATCGCCGCCAAGCTGGCCATGATGCGGGCCAAGCACGCTGCCGGCGCCACCACGATACACGGCAAGGCTGTCGCCTTCATGAACAAGCTGTGGCGTGAAGGTGGTCACCAGTTTGGCAAGGACTTCTTCACCATCATGCCTGATCAAGACCCTGCTGAGTTGTCGGACAACATTCGCAGGCACTTCGAAACAGCTACAGCCACGCGCTACATCACGTTCGCCGAGGATGAGCAGGAGAAGTTCGCCCGCTTGCTGCGTAAAGCAGAGAACCGCTGGCCTGTGCCACCGTCGGCGCGCGACACTGAGGTGGGCGAGAACGTGCGTTCGCTCAGGGCGCGTAGCGAAACCAAACTGAACGTGATGTCAGCGATCCTCACCTTGATCGCTGATCCAAAGGCGACCGTGATTGACTACACGTTGGCGGCGTGGGCCGAGGAATTTCTCTACTACACCCAGCTTCCCTTCTACAATCACATCGTCAATCAGAGCGAGGCTGTCACCAGCTTGTCGCCGAAGTTCAAGAACAACGAAGACGCGATCATGAAGCTGATTAGCGCAACACGCGAAGGTGGTCCTCTCTTCAAGGGCGTGTGTTCGGCAACTGAGCTCAGTAACTTCTCGCGTTACTGGCGCGTGTTGCTGCGCGACCTGAAGTTACCGAAGGAGAACGCCAAGCGGGTACTTGCTGAGACACTGCTGCAGGAGCTTGAGGTATCATACAAGGACGGCGACCACAACGCCCGCAAGTTCTACTACACGAAGGGCATTGACCTGTGAGCGACATCAAAGAATTGATACCCGACTTCGACGCTGTGTATCTGCGCCCGGCCAGTTGTTCCCCCGGCATGGTTGTTGGCAACCTGCTTGTTCAGGAAAAGATAGAAGGCTACATGCGCTGGAAATGTATGTGCAAGTGCGGGAATACGACAGTTGTTAGCGAACACGGGCTTGTTTCAGGACATCGAAAGTCATGTGGAAAATGTGTTCCCGATAAGTTCGATCTAACAGGGCAAAGGTTCGGCAAGCTGATTGTTGTTCGTGAGGATGGGCGCATCAGGGCCAGTCGCGCGTGGCTTTGCGCTTGTGATTGCGGTGAGACAACACGTGTCCCCCAAGGGTCGCTGACAAGGAAAGTTAGTCCGACACATTCGTGTGGCTGTTTGCTCTCGCCCGAAGAGGTGTCCAAGCGCAACACCAAACACGGGATGTCGCGCCACCCTTTGTACAGAACGTGGTCAGGCATCATCACCCGATGCTATAACAAGAACGACCCCAGCTATGTTGATTACGGCGGTCGCGGTGTTGAAGTTTGCGACCGCTGGTTGGAGAGTTTTGAAAATTTTTACAGAGACATGGGTGAAAAACCTTCGGCCGAATATCAAATCGACAGGATGGATAACGACGGCCCTTATTCACCTGAGAACTGTCACTGGGTTGAACCACGTGTCAATCAACAAAACAAACGGAACAGCTTGGTGGTCACACTCAAAGGTGAAACGTTCGGGTCAGTGCTGCACGCCGCCGAAGTCTGTTCGATGTCAGCGTCGCGTGTGATGAGAGAAGCTGTAGTTGAAAAGAGGTATTTGTGATGGCAGAGAAAGAGGTTATTTTACCGTTCGATCAGGTCTATTTGGGACACTCCGATGAGATTGGCGGCGGTCACCTTGAAGACGCGACCGACGTGACGCTGGCGCGCGAGAACGAGAACGGGCTGCTGCTATCGCCCGAGGCTGAGAAGTTCGTGACCCTCATCACCTTGCACGGTCTGCTGCCGAGCGAAGCCTACACCCAAGCGTTCGCGCAAGAGGATGAGTACGGCAAGCTGATCGTGCCTGACATGCCGGCCTATCAGGCACGTGTCTTGCTGCGCCTACCTGAGATCAAGGAAGCCATCGAGCAACAGCGCGCCGAGATCAGAAGTTGGACAAAGACCTCAGTCGAAGAGGTGGAGATGACCCACCGCCGGATCATGATGGACCCGAACGCCAAGCACTCCGACCGCATCGCCGCAGGCAAGGCACTGTCCGCGCTGCGCGGCTTCGACGCCCAGCCTGACATGCTACAGGGTGCAACCATCATCATGCAGATGCCGTTCACACCGAAGGCGCTGGGTCATCAAGCGGTGACGATTGAGCACCAGCCGCTTGACAAAGCTGTCAATGAGTGATACAATACGCTGTCTAATGGGAGAACCAGATGGCGTTGCCGACAGGTGTGTATCCTGCCATCATCCTGTACTCACAGGTGATTGGCAAGGTTGAAAAATTCTTCTTTGTTCTGACCGACAGCGGTGAGCGAGGGGAAGCTGTGATGATGGTGAAGGACAAGCATGAGCGACTGACTGCCGCATTGGCAGGAGAGCTTGGGTTGCCCAAGAAAGGTGTGCAGTTGCCCGGCGAAACGCCTGAATTACCGGTCGTCAATCTGAGCTTGCGCTTCGAGCCGAAGTTCGACAGCAACAAGATCGTCGGCGTCTGCTCAACTGGCCGGCGAATGCTCTGTGACATCCGGCGCAAGGCTGCGCCAACCTTTGAACCTGTGGAGTTTTGATGGACCTGCAACTCAGACCTTACCAGCAGCGACTCATCGATGTGAGCGCCGAGCACCTGACCAACTTCCCCACCTCGCGCCCCGTGATCGTGGCGCCGACGGCCAGCGGTAAGAGCGTGATCGTCGCTGCCCTGTGCGCGAAGCTGGTCAAGGAATGCAGCGGCATGATCCTCGTGCTCACCCACCGGCGAGAACTGGTCGCGCAGAACGCCGCCAAGTTGCCATCCCACATGAACGTGGGTGTTTATTCAGCCGGCCTCAAGCGCAAGGAACTGCACCGCATCACAATGGCCGGCTTCCAGTCAATTCGCAAGCAGGCGAGCAAGCTGCCCGAGGTAAGCTACATCATCATTGACGAGTGCCACTACGCCACCCAAGGGTATCGCGAGTTCATCGATGTGGTGACTGAGCGCAGCCCGCGGTTGCGAGTCATCGGCCTGACCGCCACGCCCTTTGACGGTACCGCCAACCGCACCGCTCTGCATCTGCTACCTGCCAACAAGGCGATCTTCACCGGGATCGGCGCTGAGATAGGCATGGGTGAGTTATTGCGTGATGGTTACCTGACACCTCTGATTCCCTACAGCCCGACCAACAAGCTCGACACCACTGGTGTCGGCATTGACAACAGGTTGGGTGACTTCGCCATCGGCCAGCTTCAGGCCGCGGTGGATGTGGATGAGAGCAACATCAAGGTGGCTGACGAGATCAGGCACATCTTCGCTGCGCGACAAGCGGTGATGGTCTTCTGTACCGGTGTTGCCCATACGCAACACATGGTCGAAGCACTGCGGGCGCTGGGCGAGGATGCCGAGTGTGTGTTGGGTGACACCCCTGAAGCTGAGCGCGACAGGATTATCGATCGGTTCAAGCGCGGTAACCTGAAGTATCTGGTCGCATGCGAGGTGTTGTTGGTTGGCTTCGACGCCCCCATCTGCGACGGCATCGCTAACCTGCGCCCCACCAAGTCGGGTCTGATATGGGTGCAGCTGTGCGGTCGCGGCATGCGGCTTCATCCAGACAAGCAAGACTGCCTTGTAGCTGACTTCACTGACACCAGCATGGAGATCGGCCCGCTCGATGAGGTCGAGGGTCAGGCACCAAAGCTGAAGAGCGGCGAGGCGCCGACCAAGATTTGCGACGAGTGCTTCAGCATCCTGCTCGCTGGCCTGAAGTTCTGCCCCACCTGCGGCTTCGAGTTCCAGTTCGCCGAGCATAATCATGCGGGTAACTTCGATCCCGAGACAGGGTTGCTCGTATCAGGTGTTGTCAAGAACGAGGATGGCAGTCGCACTTATCCGGTAGATCGTGTTGAGTATGAGATCAGGCGGACAGTCGCCGGCGATCCTGCCTTGGTTGCCAGCTACCTATCGCCGGGCCGGGTCACCCCTGTTGCCAGCGAATACCTGAACCTGTGGCACCACAAAGCATCGGTCGTGGCACGCGACAGCGAGCGCTGGCTGCGCCGCCAGAAGCACGCCGGTGGGTCAGTACCAGTGAGCGCTCAGGAAGCGCTGGCACGCGCAGAAATGGGTGCCTTGAAGACGCCGCGCACGGTTACTGTCAGGCCGGGATCACCGTGGCCAATAAGATTTTCTGTGTAAGGACTTGACAGGGCAAGTATTAAGTGTTACAGTTCAGTCTCTGCATCACTAATTAACAGGAGAAAGCGATGTCCGTTTCCCGTATCAAACAGATCAAGAACATCATCCACAACACCGATGTCCGCGATCCTCGTGCCGCCCTTATCGCCATCGAGAAGGTGTTGCAAGAGCCGAAGCCGAAGAAGCCGAAGAAGGAGAGTGTCGCTCCGGCGATCCTGCAATTGACTCTCGTCAAGCTCGCCGATTCAACCACAGGCTGCGCCGTTAGCTTCGATCCAGATCAACTGAAGCCGGCCCATGTGATCACCGCGCTGACTGCGCTGGACGAATTCGGTCAAGACAAGTTCGGCACCAGTACGCAGTGCGATGATCCGGATTGTCCGGTGCATGGTACCAAGAAGACCATTGCTGGTACGCCGGTTGTCACGCTCATCAACGAACTGTTCAAGCAGTTCGAAGGTGAAGCCATCAAAGCGGCCGGTGTCAAGAAGGGCGGTGCGTGATGAGCAACGTCATCATTGGGCTAAACGGCAGTGCCGCTAAGGTGACGGCCGAAGAAGTTCCGAGTCTGCCGGAAGCACCGGTCGATGAAGGCAAGTTCTTCTTCAAGCTGGCCGCCGACGAGACCGGTATCACCGAGTTGAAGTTCCGCAAGCATGCGGAACGTGTGTTCGGGGTTGTGCTCTACACGCTTGAGCAGATCAACAGCACCTTCGACGTTCCGTTCCCGAGCACCGGGGACTTCTGCCGGCATCTCGGCACTGTGGCGGATCAGGTTGAAGCCGCATACAAACAACGACAGGAGGAAGCCAATGGCCAAGCAGCAAACGACGCCGGTCCCGACACCCCCGAAGCCGCTTAAAACGGCGAGCCAGCGACAGGGTGAATACGTTCAGCGCCTGAAGGACAAAGGCTACGCGCCTCTTTCCGGTGTGTTCGTACCTGTTCTGGCCCGTGCCGAAGTCCGTGAGGCGATCAAGAAATTTGTCGCTGAGTGGGAAGCACGGAACGTCGAACAGTTCTGACGGTCTTACTGAACCAATCACACAAGGAGCAATTGCAATGAACGCACACTACGAAACCGACAGCTTGTATCCGCTGTCCATCTCTCCGGCCGCTGGCTGGGGCAATCCGAACCCGACGGGTGAGAAGATCATCCAGCACATCAACGGCAAGGCGGTGCAGATCACCGATGAAACCTATGTGCTGGGCACCATCGCTGAGGCTACCCGCTTCCCCGATGAGATCGAGGCAACGGCTACCGCCCAAGCCCTCATCAACAAGGCCCGTTCGGCGCGCAAGGTTGCCGCCTAACACACCGCTTCCGGGGTGCGCGGTATGTACGAAAGCACCTCGACCAATTCAAATCAACAGGAGAAATACCAGATGAAACTCAAACTCAAGATCAACAGCCGCACCACCTCTGCCGAACTGATCCACCTTGGCATGCTCTTCACCGGTCTCGGCCTCAACTCCGGTGCCAAGGTGGTCAGCTTCTCACCGCCCGCCGATCCTGCCGAACTGGAAGAGCCCGAAGTGGTGGTCGTGCCAGAAGAGGAAGCGGCAAAGATCGACACCGCCGTCAGCAATGAACCGCCCAAGCGTCGCCGCCGCACCAAGGCCGAGATCGAGGCCGAAGCTGAGGCTGCCAACAAGCCGGCTGTCACCGATCCCGATCCCCACCAGACGGTCGTTGAGGAAGCTGCCGAGAAGGCCACCGCTACCCCCGAAGAAGCAGCGGGAAACGTCCAGCCTGCGGATACCCAAACTGCGACCGCGACGGATACGGAATCGGCTGGGACGGAAGCTGCTGCAAGCGAGCCTGCTACGGCATCCCCTTCTGACGGCAAGACCTACACCGCGGCCGAGGTGCAGCAACAGGCAACGGTGGTGGCCCGCACACACGGCGCCGATCTGGTGAAGGCGAAGATCGCCGAACTGGGCGGCGCTCGCATCGCCGACCTGAATGCCGAGCAAGTGAATGCGCTTGGTGTGTATCTGTTCTCCGTGAAGTAAGCACTACCTCCGACCTGTCACCACTTGACAGGTCGGGCTTCATCTGGTATAATGCGAATTCACAACAGGAGAAGTATCAATGAACACCCGCATTCCAGTTTTCTA
>OFRC01000433.1_pt1 | contig 10929 bp, 10 predicted proteins | sample 1543051 | NCBI WGS metagenome assembly OFRC01 (sample SAMN07774231, study PRJEB24372) | wastewater metagenome
GAAGTTAAAAGTAAGTTAGTTAGTAGTTATAGTTATAATATAGTTATACTTCTTCTCAAAGGAACTATGTGCGGTGACGATGGTGAATGTGGGACATGCAAAGTGAAAAATGCTTTCATGAAACCTGAAGTATTGATTCCATTTGTTGGTGGAGCTTTATCTTATTTTGTGCCTGTTGCTGGTGGTGGCTTTTGGGCATGGGCATTAAGCAAGTTTTGGACGAAACCTGTGGACGATGCCGATCCTGAGTTGGACTTGGAAGAAAGTGAAAAGGCAAAGATAATGGTTGAACGTCGAAATGCTTTATTGAAGATGGGAATGCTGTTTGGTGTTGGATATATTGCTGCTGACACTTCTAAGTTTTCAAGCAAGAGACAATAAAAAGAAAGGCTTAGGATCCTTACTTTTACTTTTCTGTGTGTTTTTTTCCCCAAGTATGAAAGTGAGAAACTCACAATATATTTTGCCAATGAATTTTCGGTAGTGAATTTTTTGAATTTTCCACAGTGTTACGTCACACGACCGTTTTGGCGGGAACTGACCAGAACTTTCTTTCTTTTCAAAGATGTGGATGGTTATCGATTGTCCGCCTAATGATACCGAGCAAAACTTCAAAAGCTACGGGCCATTCACCACGCTCATTCACGCGTTTATGTGCAGAGACCGACTTGTGTACAATGCTTATCACAAAATAACTCCATTGAGCCCCACGGCTACACGAGTCCGTCGCGATGAATGGAAACGTGATGCATACAAGGCATATGCGAACTGGGGCCATATGTGTTTGCTTACCGTGCGAGTGGACCCTTCGAAGCAAGATTGTATGCCAGCAAATCAAGGTCCTTCGTTCGAGGAAGACAATGATTCAGTCGACGTGATCTACTCCTCCGATGACGAGGAAATCGTGCCTGCCACTCAACCTTTGAAGGAGGAAGGCGAACTCACCGATGAATGAATGAATAAACGAAACGAAATGAAACACCCATAACTGTTTTTTCTTGGGTTTCCCGCCGCATTTTTCAGTGTGTATTTTTTTGTGGTGACGAATGGGGTCTCCTGCTTTTTGAGGTGGTTGATTTTCGAGGCCTGCGGTTATGGGACGTCGATGAGCTGAGGGCCGCATCAAGCGATTTTTCATCGCCCAGGCAGGAGGGCCCCATTTTCCCCCCTCCATGGCAATCCGGTTGCGAGTCTGGTCAGCGTTTCGGCCAATCGTCGCCTCTGCTGAATCGATCACCTCGGTTGCGGAGACTTTTTTGACACTTCTCTTTTTCCTTTTTCCAAAAGAACAAAATGGCTCAACAACAACAGTTTTCACCTCCAACCGATACCACCAAGTATGCAAATCCTCCGTTGTGTGGATTCGAGGGCGAATGTACCTCGAAAATGAGCATCAAAGCAGTTTCCCAGAAGACAGGCAAACCGTACTGGAAGTGCCCTCACAGCAAGAACGGTTTGAACCATGGCATCAAATGGGCTACTGGTGATATCGAAGATGGCCCCAGGGAGAACACCAGAGCACCACCTCAATACAGTAAACAGGCCTACGCTGCACAACAACAACAACAACAACGTGCTCCTCCTCCTCCTCAGTCTGTTGAAGACACCAACTCGGCCATGCATGCTGTTCTCTTGGATGCCATTCGAGGTCTTGAAGAGCGCCTTCTCACAGAGGTCGCTTCCATTGGTAGTCATGTGAATCATTTACGTCGTGCGTTCGAAAATGGCCCCATTCCTCTGCCTGCACGTGTCGGTGGAAAGAAGTTCAAGCTGCCCTCTGCTGAAAGTGCTAAACCACCAAAGAAGAAGAAAGCCAAGAAAGAACAAGCACCGCCGGTGTTGGTCGAAGAAATCTCCGATGACGACGAAGACGAAGAGCAGCCGCCGCGCGAGGTTGATCAGCGTTTCACTTTTACTGCTCCTTTCTTTTTTTGTGATCGATGTGGTGCTACAGATTATTCATCATGGCAGTGTATTTGTGATTGATTGATTTCTAAACTTGTTCTTCTGTTTCTTAGTCCTCCGTCGACAACAACAACGGTAGCGAATGAAGAATGCCTGCCTCCTCCGGTTTTCTTTGTTTTTGAATAAATGACGCGCTTTGACATCAATATTTCTGACTAAATGGATAACATTCGTGGGCAAGTTGTGTTGACTTCTATCATAGAACACGGAGGATTGGAGTTGATGGATAGAAAGGAAGGATGGACGCTTCTACAAGCAATATCGTGCTGCAATCGCTTTCTCTACGAATACATCAAGCAACGAATGACTGTGCTCAGAATGAACATCATGGGAGTCTTTGTAACGGATTGGCATGGGTCGCGAATAACACGTTACATGAAGAACAACAAATTTGAGGGCATTATGAGGACATACTGCAACGACCACGAGTATCCTGACGAGCATTCGTATAAGAATGGTCTACGACACGGTCAAACCAGGGTATATTACAGACACAAGCCCACGTTGATGCATACAGTGACGTATAAAGACGGGAAAGCATTCGGGTTGACTATCAGCTACTTCGCTAATGGAGTGATTAGTCACATCGAGATGGTGGACGAGAAATCTCTTTGTAATCACCGAATATACTACAACCCAGATAACACAGTATCAAGCGATAATTGGGAGTTTGTGGAGAACTATCATCGTGCTCTCAAGAAACAAAAAACATAACAACAGAGATTCATTTTCGATTGAATCCACCAAAAAGATGTGCATTGCTGTGATGATCTCGTCTCCAGTTCATTCCAACATCTTTACGTTCCATCGTCAATGGTGGTCTAACCCAATGAATTGTTCCATCCCAGTCCAGTCTCCATTGATTCCACTTGCATTTTTCCACTGTCATTCCTCGTTCTCGAGCATAATGAATCAGCTCCATCAATTGTTCTCTGAACGCGTCGTACGTGAACTGTCTCACTTCCAACAACTCTTCGTCGTCTTCGGTGAGCATTTTTCCAGCAGCTGTCTTTTTTTGACAGTTTTCTTTTGAAAAATGCTCTCCTCCTCCTCCTTCAATCCGTTTACGTTGGCCGAACCTAATGCCACTCGTCTGGCCAATGTATTGTATCAAGAGTTTCAGGCGAACTACAAGAGAGATTTGCACTTGGATGCCTTCAAACAAGCCGATGCCGACTACAGTCAATTGAGCTTGGGACCTGCTTTCGAAATGGCTGTGGAGCGTGTTCTTTTGCCTACTCGTTGGAAATCACGCGTTTTTGTCGAGGCATTTTTCAAAGTCCATGTGGATCTCGCTCGAGAAGCACAGAAGAAGGCTGCTGCTGCTTCAGAACCGTTCCAGCCACACGCAGATGATGTTTTAGCTCAGAAATATCGCATGCTCTTGGACCCCGAGGTTGTTATGCCTTACTTGTTCCATCCACTCTCATCACTTGATTTCTGGAACGAATACTCGACTTTGGCCACTGCTGTGCGCGAGATAACTGGTCCCTCCTCCAGCACAGATCCCTCTCGCGTCGTCATGAATCGTTTGGATGCTCAGGTCAATCAACGTTTGGCTGGTGTTCATACGGCTATGGACGCTGTTCGTGCTGTGCTTGATGTTCACGATCGTGCTCGAGTGCAACGAGACGAAATCTTGTCTGCTGCGTCGCCTCAGCCGAATCCTGGCGGTGCTTTGACGCCCAACAACAGCGTCATTCAACAAGCAGTGGCTGCCTCGCGTGGTCCTATTGCACCCAACACCACAGACATTCAGAAGCCGTTGCGTTTATTCTTCGCCGAAGCAGCCGCTGTGCCTCATCCCAATTGGTACTTCCATGTGCCCGTGTATGAACTCGACGGTAGACCAATTCCTTTTGGCGAATTTTGTCAAGAACGCCTACTATACGACAGCTCCAGTGCTCAGTGGTACTTTCAGCCACAAGGTCGATACAGTTTGACCAAACCCATACCGGTGCAGGTTTCTCGGTTCAAAGCGTGTGTGGCAGCGGGCGAGTTTCGATGGCGTGTATTTCTTCCGAGATTTTTCGCACAACCCGATTTCGATCAAACCTTTGCCATGCTTACATCGCCGGAGCACTCGGAAACTCTCAGTGGGTTGCACTCGCTTCGCAAGGATGTTTCACCGATCGAACTGGAAAAGATTCGCTACGAGTCTCAGTGGAAAACCATCAAGGCCAAGTGCGAAGACATCAAGACCGCTATGAAGATTTGGGATGAGAAATTCGGTGATCAAGGACTGCACGCTGGCGATGACATTCCTGACAATGTCTCGGTTACGACAGAGGAAAACAACACTAACGACGGTGATGACGAGTTACCGAATGAAGCTGCCTCCACTGTCTCCTCTACGAAGAGTAAGAAGAAGACCGTCACGAAAAAGAAGAAGGTGCCTCCCCGACCGAAACCGCCTGTTCTCTATCACGAGAGCAACTACTCCTTCGAGACCATGTGGAATGTTTCGCCCTATAAACTAGTGGTCCGCTCCATCAAGGCATTCGATCCATTGATTCCGTTGTGGCGACACAAGCGTTTATCGAATGGCGCGTGGAACTTGAAACCAGGAGATGATGTGTTGGTGGCGTTCTCGGGCTACGACGAAAGAACTGCGCGCATTCCTGATCTCTTGCAGAACCCTGAGGCTCTTGCAGATGTCATCTATGCGTTGCAGATGTTTCGTTCAACGTGGTGCCAGAATGAGCCGTTGCGTTGGGAGTGGTTGATGGGTTCACTCACTTACTCATACTTGTATCCAGGCGAACGTACTGGCAAATTGCCTATTGCATGTGGTGTTCCAGGTGGTGCGCGAAAGTCGCTGCAAGGTCTCATCTATTTCAATTTGGTGCCTGGTCAAAACATAAGCGAGGTGTTTGGTAACATGATTCGTGCTGGCTTCGGCGACAAAGCATTCGGTTCGCCCACACAGTTTCTCAAGTTCTTTTTCATTGACGAATACTTTGGCGGTGATGTGCCCAAGTCTCAGCTGAAACATGCACTCACCTCGAAGAAGCGTGATCGCGAGGAGAAATTCGGTCAAGCCAATCAACAGGACGACTACACCAATGGTGGTGCTGCCTCGAACGACGTACCAGACATCGAGGAGGCTGATCGACGTATTGTTTGTTTGATGGCACGCATCGACACCACATTCAACGATGATCGGCTCATTCAGTGCATCGATCCTTCTACACAACGGTCTGCCAACTTCTTGGATCTCATGCTAGGCTTTGTGTCTGGTTTCATCTCGCCTGAAGATGCCGCCAAGTATTTGCCCGCGGAACTTCAATGGCTTGTCAAAGATACACGCGAGCGCGAAGGTGTCGGTTTGAAGTGGAGCCAACGTGTTATGGACGCTGTGAAGTTGCCTCAATATCAGAAACTCACTCGTCTCATCTGCGAAGATTTGCGTGAAACACAAGGTCTTCAATCGGCCGATGGTCAAGCTCTTCCTGTGCCACCGTATATTCGTTCGTCGTCGGCTGTCCGTGTTCATCCCATGACGGAAGGTCAAGTGATTGGCACCATGAAGACAATGCGTCGAAATGTCACCATGGCTGCGTTGGTGGAGATCTGTGCTACCACCATGAACCTCGACACCACCAAGGAGTCTCACCGTGTTCCTCATGCTGTGATTCCGTCGCTTATTTCCGGTCTCTCGAATAATGCCAAGCGAATGCGTCTCTCCACCGATGTTTCTGCGTTCGAGAAGAACATTTTCTACTTTCGTCACGTGGTGAACACGCTGGAGAAGAAACGTGTGGAATTCGAAGTGCCTTGGCCGGTGTCTGACGAAGATTACGTGCAAGTGTACACTATCAGCAAACAAGGTCGATGGCCTGCGCCTGGTACACGCCAAACCAACGCCGAACACGATATTGTCTATCCCATTCCGCTCGATGATTTTATCGAGTTCATGGATAACCTCTTCTATGAGAAGAAGGTTCGCCGCGAAGGAGCAGAAAATGTACGTCGAGACTATGGTCACAAGCGTGACGTCGAGGGAGTGTTCAAGGATTTGCGTGCATTTTTCAAGACTTCAGACGACCCTTACGATCGCGACATTCTTTTCTATTACGCTCGACGTGGTGTGGTGCCGTGGGGTCCTTCGCTTGTGCCCAACGCCAATGGACATCACCCGCACGTACGACGCACTGATCTCATGGAATGTCGATTGCTTCACTCGTACGGCTCGGTTTTCCACGATCAGTTTTTGTTCGAGGAGAACCTGAAAACACAGTGTGTGCTTTTGCCGTGTCAGAAGAAATTCTTTGCGTCGGTCATGAAGTGGATGGCAGCGTCGTCACAAGATTCAATTTTCGCTCCACTTGACATTCTCAAATAAAAACAAATTTTGAAAAATGCCACCACCGAAACTTGTAAAGAAACAACAAGATACCGTTGCACCGCAAAAGAAGAAGAAGAAGGATAATAAGAAAGAACAAGAAGAACAAGCACCGCCCCAGCAACCGTCTGTTTCTAATCCCGCTCAGAAAAAGCAAAAGACTACAAAAAATAGTGGTAGTAAATCTACTTTTAATGCAGATCAACAAGGCAGCAAAGACGGTCAACAGATGGGGCTCGGTTCCAATATATATCAGACTCGCGCCATTATCGACTTTGATCCTACGCCCTATAAGCTAGAGTTAGGCGAACCAACACAACTCAACAGCGAACAACCAATTGAAGAACAACTGCCTGATCTCAAGGTGTACGATGAACAACGAAAAGCACTCACAAAATGGGACAAAGAGCGTGATCTACAAATCAACACTGGCATCAAAGAGAGCACACTGCCTGCTTACGCTAAGAAGGTGGCGGCTGAGAAACGAGCTGAGCAGGGACTGGTTGCTGAGGAGGAGGCACCACCGCCGTCGAATCAGGTTTGGCACGCTTTTTGTACGCTCTTTTTGCTTTAACCACTGGTGGAACAACAACAGGCGCCTGCGATTTCTCAGGGAGAGACTGCGTGGGATGTGATGTTGAACTCTCACGGCTATGGTCGAGAGCAACCGGATTCGTCGACGAATGAGCCTGCGAATCCAAAGGCGTACCGGATGCGCAATCTTGAGGGCGAACAACTGGAGGAACAAGCTGCGGAAGCTCGTCATGACACTGTTCTGCGTTCTCCGCCGGCGACTGAGGGCACTCTTCGTCCTGTGGATGACGTTTTCTCTTTAAAGTACCCGACTCTTCCTGAGCAACACGAGTACTTGGTTCGTCGCTATCGTCAACTGGGGTTTCTTCCGATTGCTCAGCAGGCTCGAGGCACTGGCTCTGGGACGTCTGTGTTTCGGAATTCGACGTAGGCGGCGCCACCAATAAACCAGTGGTTTTTGCGTGCTCGATCATTCGCTGTTCGTTCAGTTTCGCTTCTGCTTGTTGTTGTTCGTTCATGCTTTGTCGTTCCGTGCCCACTGCAATCCATTCGGATGCCATGCGGGTAAGAATGACAAAACACGCAAGATAGCGCTCGAATTTGTTGATCTCATCGCCAGTGAAGTCGTTCATTGATATGCCCCACGCGTGAGAAGTGATTTGAGTGAGCCTCTTGATATCATCGCCCACCACCCTGATTGCGAGATCCAAATGATGACGTAGCCATGCATCTGGTTCAATCTTTGCCACGCCTGGTTTCATGATGGAGTCGAGGTAGGTTACAAGCTCTGTATTTGAACGAATTTTGTCAATACCCAACAACCATCGATGACAGTTGGCGATCTTCTCTTGCCAAATTGCACGATAATTTCCAATGCTAGAGATCTTTGTATTCATCAATAAATTCGTCTGATACAACAAGTGAAGAAATGAGTTGAGCTTTTTTGGCTTCTGCTAACGGTGTCGCGGGCTCTTGAAAAATGCAAAGCCAGAATGCCAAACACGTCATCCACATCAAATCAAACATCGCCAGAAGACGTGTGATCACCAGATGGATCAGCGCCGGGGTTGGTACGTTTTTTAGCGACATCTCCACGCTCTTTAACCAGCCACGCAAGTGCAGACGCTATTGGAATAACAAAGGTAGATGTAATCAGTCCCTCCAGGAAACACTGAAGGTTTGGTGCGAGATCTGGATACAAAAGAAGAAAGCAGAGAGAAAGTGTTGCTATGCCGGCACACAGGATAGTCAACACCAAGAGGTACGATTGAAAAAAAGTAAGTGAACAAGCGCCACACAGACGTCTACGTGCCAATTCAAATGAGTCGCGCAGTGTCGGTTGTTGTTGGGGCTGTGGCTGTTGTTGTTGTTGGAGGTTGATCACCACCGACGTCGAGTTGCTTCTTTGTTTCTGTTGATGTTGTTCCTCCTCTGATGAAGTGATCGTCTCTGACGGACTGGGTGGTCTTTGTTGTTTCTTCTTCTTCTTTTTGATTACAGGCGCTACTGTGTTGGGTGTGTGTGGCATTTTCTGTTGTAGGCAACACAATAAATGGTGCAGCTGTCACACTGACCACCACCGGTAAGTCATCATTGTTGAGTACCGTGCGTGTCATCTTTTGTAGCTTTGCATTCTCTATGGCACCAATTTGTCGATCCAAGTTCTCGTTCGCAGTTCGCTTCTCTAAATCGATGATATACTGATACACTCTGCAAATGTTTTCCGGATACGACAAAGGCGAGCCATGTTCACGGAGGCGTGTTCGTTTTGCGTACACCGGCGAGCCATCGCCAGCAAACAACGGTCCCGACGTTTGTTCGATCAGTTCGTCCCATTGATCTTTCAGTGGATACAACTCGCGCGGGTCTTGTACTATTCTCACCGACGCGAACATGATAAACTTGAGCAACACAAACATCACGTGTGCACATCTTTCGTACTCTTCGATCATGAACGGCGCTTCGTTTTTCAGCCAGAATTGTTTCTTCACATAGGGCCGAGGATTGCCATGAAACGCTCGATCGATTCTTGCCTCTGCTTCTGGCAGTTGGAAATTCTGTGGCACGCCGTATTTGTTCAGCAACTCGCGCAGTTCACTAATGCTAAGCTTTGGGAAGTGTTTGTGATCGGGTGGATTATCGAGCCCATTCATGAACAGCAACAACTCGGGAAATGCAGCGAACCCTTGCATGGGGAAGTGTGGCAAACTCGACGGTGCACCACTTACACGATAATCAGCGTCATTGACAACCGTTGGTAGCACAGCTTCCGCGGCTATGCTGATCGCCTCGAGACGGTCCAATTTCTGAAGTTTTCGTTCGTGTTTGGTCAATGTAACACCACTAGGGGTTGTTGTTGTTGTTGGCACTTTTCTTTTCTTGGTTACCACCCGGAGTGGAGGAGGAGGAGGATGAGGAAGAGGATGAGGAAGAGGATGAGGAAGAGGAAGAGGATGAGGAAGAGGATGAGGAAGAGGATGAGGACCTGACGTTCTCAGTGTTTTTACGCCAAAACCAGGATGAGGGGGCACAGAAACAATGTTGATGTCTTCGGTGTCTGACGAGCCCGAACTGCTGCTGCCACTGGACTCAGAGTCTTCCATTCGCAAAGCAAATAACAAGTGTCACTTTGTCACTTTATTAAGTCTTGCTTGCCCAAAAAGAAAAAATGAACGAATCTGCCACTCCTCCAGCGGTCGTTGTCGAAGAAGTGGAATGGGATCCACACAAGACCTACGACAACGCTTTGATGTGGCAGTTCCGTCACGAGAACGACACTGGGAGCGATCAAAACGACTTTGTGCCAAACGCATCATGGGAGAAACACTTCAAACGACTGGAAAAAGCGGGCGTCACTGACCCACGCCTCGGTCTTATCAATCCGGTGCGATTCGAACAAAAGCTTTATAAACAAAGCGAAGAAATGCAACAGGAACAACAATCATCCAACAAACTAAGCAAGAGTGAGCCTTAATACAAGTGTCCAGTCTGCGCCATTAAAAGATACAGTTGTACCGTCTGATTTTCGAAAGTGAGGCACCAATGTATGAAATGTTGCTAGTTGGGCGAAATTGAGCACAGAATTTGTGTACACGTCGGTATCAGTGAACACCAAATAGCCTGCACTCTCGGTAATGGGAATGGCGAATTGAGCGCAGTTGTCCAACGAAAAGCTGGTGCTTCTAATTTCCGACGCAGGCCAGGTGCGATTCAACGACAGAAACAACCACTCGGGATACGAAAGCAGCGGATAGTTTGGAAACACGTAACTGGTCGCGAGAACGCTGGTTGTTGCACCTGCGCGTGTGCCGTAGAATCCCAGCGCTGCAGCAATTTGTGTGTCTGCATTGATGACAAACGACACATACTGGGTAAAGGTGCCACCTACGCCACTGAGAGTGATTTTCTTGGTAGTCGAGTTTTGCGCGAATGTGTGTGTACCACTTGCGCCAGCTGCATCAGATGCCGCTTGAAACGCCGTGGTGAGAGCAGTGATGAAAGTGGCTTGTGTGTATTGTCCTGGAGTGAGAGTGACCGTCACAGGCACGCCAGCGGGGGTTAGGAGAGTTCCAACATTGATCAGGATTGAATTGTTTGCGTAACCATTGGAATTTTGAGAGCCGTCGATGTTGAATATCGAGTTGGGTACACTGAAGCCCACCAAACGAGCAGATTTCACACCGTTAATTGGACGACTGGTAAGAATGATTCTACAGAGTCCGGGATCGACCGACAAAGTTTCCCTGTCTGCCGATCTGATCACCAAATCGACCGTTTTCTCTTGCTTGCTATTGTCATCAACATCAACATCATCGTGTCTCGCTCTTTTGTTGCTGTGACTATCGCAACCAAACATTTTATTGATTGTTGAAGGTTATTCAGCAAGTGGATGCCACTCCATCAGTGAACGCGATTTTGACATCAACATCCTCGGTCGTTCGCAAAAGTTGATACGTCTGGCTTATCACTTGTTCGGGCGTGTCCGATGTTTGTATGATTCGCGACCATGTTGCCCAGCCGTTACGTCTTATTGTTACTTGATACCGAGGATGTTGATGTCAAAATCGCGTTCACTGATGGAGTGA
>OFRC01000434.1_pt1 | contig 10928 bp, 15 predicted proteins | sample 1543051 | NCBI WGS metagenome assembly OFRC01 (sample SAMN07774231, study PRJEB24372) | wastewater metagenome
CCGCGTCATTGGTTTCGGGTGACGAGTACATGGGGCCGAACGGCGGTACCGTTACGGTCCGCGTCCCGCAGCCGAGCACGTCTCGCACCCAGGCTTCCCCGGGTGCTACCCTGACTGCCGACGCGATGAACGAGATTCCGGTCGACGTGTCGCTCTCCCATGAGTACCACCTGACGAACATCACCGATCAGGACATGACTTACAACCTGGAGAATTTCGCTGAGCAGATCACGCTTCCTCAGGTGCGGGCGGTCGCCGCTGGCGCCGAGCAGAAGATGTATGACGTGATGAACGCTCTTGCTGTCGAGGCGGTCACTACTTACGAGTTCGATACTTCGGCCCCGGCTTCCGGTTCCGAAGATCTCGAAACCCGCCGGGTTCTGCTTCTGGCCCGTAAGTTTCTGTCTGACGCGAAGTGTCCGGCCGAAGATCGTTGGCTTGCGTGTGGTTCGAGCGTGTACAACCGGATGCTCAAGTTCCTGACTCCGACCGCTGTTTCGGTCGACCCGACTTCGGACGCACTCCGTAACGCGATCGTTGGTCGTGTCTACGGGTTCAACGTTATTGAGGCTCCGGGCCTTGACACCGCCGAGGCCGTGGCCTACCACAAGTCGGCGTTCGCGTTCGCGTTCCGCGCACCGATGAACCCGAAGGGCGCGGCAGAGTCGTACGTCGTGACCGACCAGGGGATTTCGCTCCGTCAGGTGTTCCAGTACAACCCGGGAACCGCGTCCGACCAGTCGCTGATCTCGACGTTCTGTGGCGCCGCAGCGATCTACGAGGATGGTACGGGTACTGACGGTACCGTGAATAGCCGGTTCGTGAAGCTGCAGGAGATCGCGTAGTCGGTCTGAGCTACTGAGGGGAGGCCCGGGGGATGGGTGCATTTTACGCGAGAGAGGACGTCCGGTACGTCCACGACCAGGTTGTGTCCCTGTCCCCCTGGGTCATCAATCACGGTCTAGGGATGTTCCCTACCGTGACGATCGTTGACGTCGGTTTGAACGAGATCGAGGCGGATGTCGTCTACGTCTCGTTGAACCGCGTCGACGTGAATTTTGCCGTGCCCGTGGCGGGCAAGGCGTTTCTGAGCTAAGGAGCCCGCCGTGGCACGCACGTTTTACGTCCCGATTGACATGCAGAAGCTGGAGGTCCGTAACCTTCGGGGTCACGTGCTGGCTTCTGACCCGGGTTCGCCGGTCGGCGGGCAGGTGTACTACAACTCGACCACTGGTCGTCTCCGTGTGTACGACGACGTCGGTACGTCGTGGGTCGAGCTCGGTTCTGGGGGTTCAGCGCCGGACGCGACGACCGGCTCTAAGGGTATTATCCAGTTGGCTGGTGCCCTGGCTGGTACTGCGGCGTCTCCGCAGATCGCTTCTGGCGTGGTCACGGATGTCGAGGTCGCGGCGGCGAACAAGGATGGTTCGGCTGGTACGGCGTCGATGCGTACGATTGGTACGGGTGCTTTGCAGGCGATGGCGGGTAACACCCGGCTTGACCAGGTGTCCGCTCCGACTGCTTCGGTGTCACTGAACTCGCAGAGGCTTACGAGTGTCGCGGACCCGTCGGCGGCGCAGGATGCCGCGACGAAGGCGTATGTCGACGCCGTGGCTCAGGGGTTGTCTCCGAAGGAGTCCGTCCGGGTTGCGACGACCGCGGCCGGGACGCTGGCGACGAGTTTCGAGAACGGCGATACGGTGGACGGCGTCGTGTTGGCGACCGGTGACCGTATCCTCGTCAAGAACCAGGCGGCCGGTGCCGAGAACGGCATCTACACGGTCAACGCATCCGGGGCCCCGACGCGGGCGTTGGACGCCGACTCTGGCACCGATATCCTGGGGGCGTCCGTCTGGGTTGAGGAGGGCACGACCCAGGCCGACACCGGCTGGGTTTTGACGACGAACGGTCCGATCACCGTCGGGACTACGGCCCTCGTGTTCACGCAGAATTCGGGGCTCGGCCAGGTGACCGCGGGTGCGGCGTTGACGAAGACGGGCGACACGTTGGACGTCGCTGTCGACAACTCGTCGATCGAGGTGAACGCGGACGCCCTCCGTGTCAAGGCCCTTGGTGTTACTAACGCGATGCTCGCCGGGTCGATCGACGCGACCACGAAGCTTACCGGCGCGGTCCCTGTGGCGAACGGCGGTACCGGTCAGACGACGGCGAAGGCCGCGCGTGAGACCGGCCTTGGTTCGGTCGGGTACTATTCTTCTTCGACGCATGGTGCCGGTACGACGATCACGATCACTCAGGGTACGCATGGTCTCCGCTCGAGCAGGGCTTTGATCGTGCAGGCCCAGCTGGCCGCCGACGGTTCGGTCATCGAGTGTGACATCGCGGTCGGTGGTACTGGGGACGTCGTGTTGACGTTCGCGAACTCGCAGACGGCGAACACTATTCTTGTGACGATCGTCGGCTGATGGGTCAGAATCTTGGGACTCTCGTCATACCTAAGATCGGTGGTTCTAACCCTCCTTCGCCTGCGACCGGCCAACTGTTCTATGACATTGATGACAATACGTTCAGGGGTTGGAACGGGACGTCGTGGGTCGACCTTGGGTCACTTGATATCGACGCCTTGCCTGCGGCTTCGGGGTTGCTTCCGGCTGACTTGGTGGCGGCGTCGATCGGTGGGACGGAGTCGAAGGCGACGGTCGAGCAATTCGGGAAGGCTTTGTGGCTTGAGGACCTGAAGACGGCGGCGAAAGGCTACTGGGAGTTTTGGTCGGATGTCGGGACGACGACTGTCGGCGAAGGCTTGTTCGAGACGAAATCCGGCACGGATGCGGCGACGAACTCGCTGGCTAACCTGATTGCCGACCGGGCTGTCGGCATCGTCCAGTCGAGTACCGGTACGACGGCGACGGGTCGTGCCGCCGTCACGAACTATCCGGCGTCCATGTACTTCAGTGACGGCGCCACTGTCTGGGAGGGACGCGTCCGTGTCCCGACGTTGTCGAACGCGACGGACCGCTACCAGTTGGTGGTCGGCTTCATCGACACGGCGACGGCGGCGTCACAGGTGGACGGCGCGTTCTTCGCTTATGACGAAGGTGGCGTCGGCAACGGGTTGGCGGCATCGGCGAACTGGAAGGCCGTGACGTCCAGCAACTCGGTGCGGTCGAATTCCGACACCACGATCGCCGTGACGGCCGCGACCTGGTACCGCCTGCGGATCGAGGTGGACGCCGCCGGTACCGAGGTCAAGTTCTACATCGACGGAACTTTGCGGGCGACGATCACGACGAACATTCCGAACGCGGCTTCCCGCCAGTTCGGTTTCGGCTGGTTGCTCATCAAGTCGGTCGGCACGACGGCCCGCTTGTTTGACGTCGACTACATCGCGTTTCATAAGGAATTCACGACGCCCCGTTAGGAGGCCGCATGATCTACGCCCAGGCTGGGACGACCGTCGAGGCGTTCCTTATTGGTGCCCCGGAGGGTTTGATTCCGGGTCTTGAGTGGGCGTTGGTCGACCCGACGGATGGTTCGTATGACATCCCTAGGTCTGGCGGTAGCCTGTCTAACCCGATCCCGGATATCTACCGGGTGACGTTCACCGCTCCCGCTGTCCCAGACACATACCTGGTCCGGTGGTATTCCGGCGTCACGGTGTTGGCGGACGAGGAGCTCGTGGTGACGTCGGGTCCCCCGGATCCTCCGTTGGTCGTGGGTGACGACCTCGTTGTCAGGGCTGACCTTGATGCACGGCAGATCAAGTATGTCGACGCCGCCCAGGCGGACGCCGCTATCGCTGATGCGTCGGCCCACGTACGGGATTGTGTGTCTCCGGTGTTCGACTTCGTGCATCGTGGTGGTTCCCCTGACGTCCCGGCTAGTGTCGTGTCGATCGTGTGTCAGATGGTGCGGCGCGTGTTGACGAACCCTACCGGGTTGACAATGGAGACCTTGGGGGATTACACCTACCAGGCGAACGTCAATACGGCTACGTTGATGCCGACGGCACGTGAGAAGCGTGCGTTGCGTCGTGCCGCCGCGTTGTTCGCGACGGAGTATTCGATCGCGTTTCCGGCTTGGGGTTCTGGTTCGGTCCCGATGCAGGCCGACCTTCCGCCTGGTTACTATGGCGAGGACGTCGGGCTGTGATCGGCCACTTGTTGACGTCGTCGGCCGTCGTGTTCCGGCCGTCGCATGTCGGTGACGGCCGTGGTGGGCGGACGAGGTCTTTTGTCCAGATCGGTTCGGTCAGGGTGAAGGTGAACCAGCCTTCCGTGGCGGAAGAGGAGTTGGCGGCCAGGCAGGGTGCGACGTTGGCCTACAGCGTCCATATGGGTGTCGGTGAGGACGTCCGTCGGGATGACGAACTGGACGTCGGTGGACGCCGCCTCCGTGTGGTCGGTGTCGTCTCTGATTCACACGGGACGTATAAGCGTGCGGATTGCGAGGTGGTCCAGGTTGGCCAGTAGCTTTTCGGTCAAGGGTCTCGGCGGGTTGCAGGCTTCGCTTGCCCGCGTGGTGTCGGCGTCTAACGCGGCGGCCCGACGCGTCGTTTCCGACGAGGTCCGGGCTGTGGACCGTGACGCCTCGGGTTTCGCCCCGGTGGACAGCGGGGAGTTGGTGGACGGCATCGTCGGCCGTGCGAACGGCCTGGATGGCGAGGTCGAGGCGACGGCAAGGCATTCAGTGTTCGTGGAGGGCGGGACGTATAAGGACGACCCGCAGCCTTTCATGGCTCCGGCTGCGGAGGCTTCGCGGGTGAGGTTCCCGCGTGCCGCCGCGACCGCGATCGGGTTGGCCGCTAGGAGTGTGTCTAGTGGCGGCCGTTGACCCGGTGGACGCCGTCCAGAAGGGCGTGTTCGACCTGTTGTCTGGTGACGCCGCCTTGGCGTTGCTGGTGAATGGTGTCGTGGACGGCCCGACTACGCTCGACCCTGATTACGTATCTATTGGTGAGGCGTTGTCGACGCCGGCAGGTTTGGTCGACCGGGAGGGTCGTTCGGTTTCCGTGACGCTCCATACTTGGACGCGGAGTGAGGGTTTCAAGAAGGCGAATGATATCGGGGCTAGGCTTGTCGCTTTGCTGTGGCATCGCCATGCAGACCTTGATCCCCTTGTGGTCGGTCATGACGTGTGGCGGGTGGTGCATGAGTTCCACCAAAACTTGGTTGATCCGGAGCCTGGGCTTCGGCATCGAATCGACAGGTTCCGTGTCTGGACTTGTCAATCGTAGGCCCGGATCGGGCTAGGGAGGCTTCCTATGGGAGTTGATGCTTTTGGTACCGTCCTGTCGTTCAGCACGGACGGTGGTACGGTGTATACCCCGGTCGCGAACGTGACTGAGGTCGGTGTCCTCGACGTGTCGGTCGACACTTTGGAGACCACTACTCATGGTTCGGCGGGTCAGTGGCGGACGTTCGTGTCCGGCCTGAAGGATGGCGGCGAACTCCGGATGTCGATCAACTATGACCCGACCACGCATAACGCGATCTATTCGGAGATCGGGCAGGACGACACGAAGTTCCGTGTGTCTCTGCCGGACACCGGGGCGGCTACCGTGTCGTTCGACGGCGTCATCACGGGTTGGTCTTCTTCGGCCCCGATGGATGACCTCCTGACTGCGGAGATCACGATCAAGGTGTCGGGTGCTCCGGTGATCGTGCTTTGAGTCTTTCTCGTGACGCGATCCTTGGTGCTGACGACCGCCCTACACGGGTGGTCGAGGTCCCGGAGTGGGGCGGGTCGGTACGTGTCCGTGGCTTGACGGGTGCGGAGCGTGACGCCTACGAGACGGGGTTGATGTCGCCCCGCCCTGATGGTTCGGTGCGTGCGAACCTGGCGAACGTCCGGGGTCGCCTCGTCGTCCTGGCGTGTGTCGATGACGACGGCAACCGTTTGTTCCGGGATGACGACGCCAAAGCCCTAGGTGAGAAGTCAGCCCAGGCTTTGGACCGGGTGTTCGATGTCGCCCGACGCCTGTCTGGTTTGTCGGACGGCGACGTAGAGGAGTTGGCTGAGGGTTTCGGGAACGCCCCGAGCGAGGACTCTACTTCCGGCTAGCTTCCCACCTGGGTGGTATGACGGTCGAGGAGTTGTTGTCCCGGGTGTCTTCGCGGGAGTTGACCGAGTGGGCCGTGTTCGAGCGTGAGTACGGCCCGCTTGGGTCTTTGCGGGGCGACTACCAGGCTGCCCTTGTGGCTACGGTGGTGGCGTCGATGTCGGGTGGTAAGTCTCGCCCGAAGCTGAAGGATTTCCTGTTGTCTTGGGGTAGGCGTAAAGCCCAGTCCCCCGAGGAGCAGTTGGCTGTGTTTGCCGGTATGGGGGGTTCAAGTGGGGACGATCGCGAATCTTCTCATCAAGTTAAACGTGGACACGAAGGACGCCGACCGGGAGCTTAGCTCGTTCGGCGGCAAGGCTAAGAGCAGTCTGAGTAAGGGTATCGTTCCGGCGATCGCGACCCTGGGTGTCTTGGGTATGGGGGCGAAGCGGGCGTCTGACGACGCTAAGGATCTTGGTGAGTCCCAGAATGCGGTGAACGTCGTGTTCGGCAAGGCCGCCCCGATCATCAATGATTTCGCCCGTGTCGCGGACACGAAGGCCGGGTTGTCGATGCGGCAGCTGAACCAGCTGGTCACCCCGGTTGGTGCCGCCCTCCAGAACTACGGAATGGATGCGAAGGACGCCGCGAAGAACTCGGTGGACTTGGCGACCCGTGCGGCCGACATGGCGTCCGTGTTCAACAAGGATGTACCCGAGGCCATGGCCGCGATCCAGGCTGGGCTTCGTGGTGAGGCCGACCCGCTGGAGCAGTTCGGCGTCGACCTGAGCGCGGCGGCCGTCCGTTCGAAGGCGATGTCTATGGGGCTTGTCGACGCGAACGGCAACCTATCTAAGCATGGCGAGGCGCAGGCACGTGTCGCCCTTTTGATGGATCAGACGAACAAGTATGCCGGAGACTTCGTCAACACTTCTGGTGAGGCCGCGAACGCCGCCCGTATCAACGCTGCGGAGGCGGAGAACCTTTCGGCGTCGTACGGCAAGGGTTTGCTGCCCGCAGTGAAGATGGTGCAGGGAGTCATCAAGTCCCTCCTGGGTTGGATGGGTCAGCACCAGACGACGACTAAGGTTCTTGTCGGTGTGGTCGCCGGCCTGGCCGCCACGATCCTTGTGGTGAACGGGGCGATCAAGGCTTGGGCCGCTGTGCAGGCGGTGCTTAACGCGGTGTTGGCCGTGAACCCTGTAGTGCTGGTCGTGGTGGCGCTCGCGTTGCTCGCAGGGGCGCTCGTGATCGCATGGAAGAAGTCGGAGACGTTCCGCGGGATCGTGCTCGCGGTGTTCGACGCCGTGAAGGCGGCGGCTTCTGCGGTCGCGGGCTTCTTCACGGAGAAGATTCCGGGGGCGTTCAAGGCTGTACTCGACTGGACCCGTACGAACTGGCCGAAGATCGCGACGATCATCAGTGGTCCGTTCGCCCCTCTTGTGGCGTTGGCGACGAACGCTTTCGGTATCCGGTCTCGGTTTGTCGCGGCGATGTCCGCCGTCCGTAACTGGGTGTCCGCGAAGGTGTCCGACATCGTCGGGTTCTTCAGGGCGTTGCCCGGCCGCCTGATCGGGTTGGCGGTCTCCGCCGGCACCGCTGTGCTGTCGGGTCTTGGTCGTGGGTTGTCGTCCCTCGGGTCGAAGCTTGTCGGATGGATTCTTACGCCGGTCCGTGCCGTGATCGGCCGTGTGAATAGCGCCATCGGTGCTATCAATGGTGCGTTGACGTTCAGCGTTGATACCCATATTCCTGGTGTTGGTAAGATCGGGTCTAGCGTCAACATCCCGAGGATTCCGATGCTTGCGAAGGGTGGGATCGTGACGGGTCCGACTCTCGCGATGATCGGTGAGGCCGGGCCTGAGGCCGTCGTCCCGTTGGGTCGTGGCGGCGGGTTCGGGCAGATCAACGTCACTGTTGTTGACAAGACGATCGCCGGTATGTCTCCGGAGCAGAAGCGGTCACTGGTACGTCAACTCGGTCCGGAGCTCAAGCTTGCGGTGGGTATCGGCTGATGGCTGTCCTCCCTGAGTATGACTTCCGGGTTGGTTGGGATGCGAAGGCGACGGGTGCCTTCACTTTCGGTGAAAGCACCATCGGTGGCGGTGACGGCCTGGGGTCCCAGCTGTTCACTGATTTCTCCGGGGTGCATGACGACATCACGGAGTTTGTTCGTGGGTTCCGGGTGAACCGGGGCCGTGACGACCGTCTGGCCGGTACACCGATGGGTGAGTGTACGCTCCGTCTCGTCGACCTCGACGGCCGGTTCAATCCGCGTAACGAGTCGTCGCCGTTGTTCGGCCAGTTGCTGCCGATGCGTCCTTTGCGTGTACGGGCGACGCATTCCGGGGTGACGTACGGCGTGTTCCGGGGGTTCATCAGGACGATCGAGCATGACCCGGTGGAGAAGGTGACGACGATCCAGGCGGGGGACTTGTTCCTTTGGTTGAGTCGTGTTTTCCCCACGATCGCTTCGACGGAGACGACGACTGGTGGCGCTATCGGGTTGCTCCTGGACGCCGTCGGGTTTACGGAGGTCGCGTTGCGGTCTGTCGACGTGTCGGCCGGCGACCCCGTCGTGTTTTCGGCGGACGGTTCGTCCAGTGCGCTCGCGTTGATCGAGGAACTGCTACTGGTTGAGCGCGGGTTGTTCTTCGCTGACGGTGACGGGGTGGCGACGTACCTCACGCGGTATGACTTGCAGGGCAACACTACTTCGGTCGCGACGATCTCCGCACCACTGACAGCGGTCCCTAGTGTCGAGGTCGAGCGTATCCGTAACCGGGCGAGCGTCTCGGTGGAGGGCGGGCCAGTACAGGTCGCTTCGGACCCTGATAGTGCGGCGACGTATGGTTGGTCTGACGTCCAGCCGATCACGTCCGTATACCTGGTGGATGACGCCCAGGCGGCGAGCCTGGCGTCGTACCTCGTGACCTTGTACAGGGATGCGACGGGTAACGTACGGTCTCTCCGTCTGGTGAACGGCGACAACTTCAGCACCACCCAGATGTTGGCGCGTCGTCTCCAGGACAGGGTTACGGTACTTGACCCCGTTGTGGGTTCCACAGACCACGTGATCGAGGGTGTCGCTTTGGAGTTGGACGGCGTCGAGTTGTTTTGGGAGGCGACCCTGAGTGAGCGTGGTGCACCGGGCACAGAGTTTTTCATCTTTGGGTCTGGCACCCTGGGTGGCGGCGACGTATTGGGGTATTGATGGCGTTTACTGTTGTGCCTGACAAGTCGTCTGGTGACCCTGTCACGTTGGCGATGTGGGATTCGATCAAGGACAACCTCAATAAGGGTGTCATGCGTCCGATCGCGACGGCATTGGTCACGGGGTCGCCGGCCTCCAGCATCGTGTTCTCAAGTATCGGCGGACTGGTTGGATCTCTTGGTTGTGGGTAGCTCACCGTCGGGGACGGCGTCCCTGGTTCGACTGAATGGCGATTCCGGCCTGAACTATTACAGCCAGGAGTTTGTCGCGGCCGGTGCCGGGTTCGGTGTGTCGGCGTCGAATACGACGGCCGCCGTCGCAGGGCAACACCCTTGGGTGTTGATCCCGAACTATACGTCTACGGTGATGCATAAGTGTATCGTGGCCGGTGGCATTCCGGCGGCCAACAACTACGACGTCAGTCGTTCAGCCGCGGTATGGGCGAACACTGCGGCGGTGACGTCGGTCACCCTCGTGCAGAGTGCGGGTAACTGGGATGTCGGTACGCGGATGACGCTCTACGGGATTGCGGGGGTCTGATGGCTTTCACCGTGTTGCCTGACAAGGCGTCCGGGGACGTGTTCACCGAGAGTCTTTGGGATTCGATCAAGGACAACCTGAACTTCGGTGTGATGCGTCCTGTGTCTGACACCGTGTTGTCGGTTGCTGCTTCGTCAGTGAACTTGTCACCACTGCCTACCGGGTTCCAGCACCTCGTCGTCATGGTGACGGGGCGTAGTTCTGTGGCGGCGACGAGCGAGAACGTCCGTGTCAGGTTGAACGGGGACACCGGGGCGAACTACGACTACCAGTCTTGTACCGCGGGGTCTGCGATGACGGCGGCCGAGGCGTACGCCACCAACCAGGTTTATTTGGCCGGTGTCCCTGGGTCGACCAGTCCGGCGGGTAGGTTCGCAATGATGGAGGTCTGGCTGCCTAACTACGGGTCGACGGACACACAGAAGAGTCTCCTTGTGACGAACCCGAGGTTCAGGACGAATACGACGACGGACTTTGCGCTCCAGTATGTCGGTGGTTGGTGGAGGTCTTCTGCGGCGGTCACCTCCCTGGAGTTCAGTCTGGCTTCCGGCCAGTTCGCGGTTGGGTCTAGGTTCACTTTGTATGGCCTGGGGGTGACTGGTGTTTAGTGCCGTTCCATCGAAGATCGCCGGGGATGTCTGGACCGAGGCGATGTACGACACGTATGTGCGGGACAATCTGAACGCCGGGGTTCTGCGCCCTATCGCTGGTGGCGTGTTGTCTGCGGACGCGGCGTCGTTCTCGTTCACTGGTATTTCGGCGACAGACTTCTTCGCGCTTACCGCGGTCGTCGAGGCTAGGTCTACCGCCGCCACCACGTCTACCAACTGGTTGATGAGGTTCAACGGGGACACCGGGTCTAACTACCACTACACCAGGGTGTATGGCCGTAACGCGACGGTGACCGCGGCTTCCACGGGCGCGGCGGATACGTCGATCGTCGGGTTGAACATGCCGGGGGCGTCGAGCCCTGCCGGCGTGTTCTCCACACATGTCATCCAGTTCCCCGGGGCACGTCCTGGGGCTGAGCGTTTCGCCACTTGGTTCGGCGTCTCTAAGGGCGTGAACGCATCTAACGGTGCGTTCGTCGGTGTGAACCTCGGGCGTTGGATCAACACTGTTGACGCGGTCGAGTCGATCACGTTCACCCCGCTGGCCGGGCTGTTCGCCGCG
>OFRC01000437.1_pt1 | contig 10903 bp, 11 predicted proteins | sample 1543051 | NCBI WGS metagenome assembly OFRC01 (sample SAMN07774231, study PRJEB24372) | wastewater metagenome
CTGTGGTGGCTTTGCTCGTAGTCGATACACGCAGAACTCTAAGGCTAAGCGCCTGAGTTTGTTAAGTAACTAATAGAGAGGCCCAGTGTAAGCTGGGCTGTATCTATAACCATTCGGAGAATGCAAGCATGAGTAGCTTTAAGAGGGGCGACAAGGTTCGCCGTACTGGGGACGATTGGGGTACAGTAAAACAAGGGCAGGTATACACGGTAGAACTGCTGGCCAGCCCCGCCAGCATTGGGCTAGTAGGGCACAGCCTCTCGTTTGACCCAAGCGCCTTTGAGCTGGTAGAAGAGGTCCCGGCTAGCGCAACACAGGTTGGTGGTGACCACTACACTAAGCTGCCCATCCAGCCCATGGAATACAGCATGGCTAACAAGCTGGACGCTTGTCAGCATACGGTTGTTAAGTACATCACCCGCTTCCGCGACAAGCACGGCCTGCAAGATTTGCTCAAGGCCAAGCACACCATTGATCTGCTCATTGCTCGGGAGTATCCTAATGGCAAATAACCTAGGCAATGCCTACGCCGTGGCCTTGGCCGTAGTTGGCAAGGATAGTGACGCCCTCTACCATGCCGTCGAGGTAGTAGAGTTCGGGGAGGATGAACGCAAGGCTGACCTGTACGCACAGCTTGCTGAAATCCTCACACCCGATACGCCATTCGCTGAGGTGGTTGATTTGGTGGAACTGGCAATGGACAACACCGACTGGAGGTTCCCACGTGGCTGACTACATCGTACATAAAGCTGTTGAGTACAACGCCTTGAGTAAGGCAACCCAGCAAGGGCTGGAGGAAGAGGGCGACTGGATCATTAGCCCCAAGTACGATGGGTGCCATGTGATCTTCTTGTTTACGGAGGGTGAGTTCCTTGGTGCAGTGAGCCGCACGGGTGAACTGGTGCGAAGCATGAACCACATCGCTACCGAGTTGCTGGCTATGTACCCACTCGATGAAGGCAGCATTGCTGTATGTGGCGAAGCGTGGATGCGTGGTAAGGAGTTCAACGAGATTAGCGGAGCCTTCCGCCGACATGCACCACAGCCCCAGTTGCAGTTCGTGCCGTTCGACATTGTGCCATGGACTGCCGATGCCGCAGGGCCAGCACTTGTACCCCGCTTAGGGCTTGCTAACGGACGGCAGCATACTGTGCCCTACATAGATCGGCTGGCTATCTTGACCTCCCCAGCAGTAGATGGGGATAAGGTCTTAGCAGTAGAGGCAGAGAGTACGGGTATGACCGCCTTTACCCCGGCCCTCGCTATGGCTACCGTTTTGGCAAAGCGCCTGAAAGCACGCACCGATAACTTCTTTGATGGCATTGTGATGGCGCAGGCCAATGGGCTGTATAAAGTAGGTGCAGGTAAGGGCGGGGAATTCATCAAGGTCAAGCCACTACTCAGCTACTCGGTTAAGGTAGGCGCAGTCATCGCTGACGTAGGTGGCAAGACAGGTAAGAACACTTGTGTCCTGTGCTTCGACCTCGACGGTCATGTGCAGAAGGTAAGCACAGGCTTGACGCAAGAGCAGGCCGACGCTTTCGTAGAGAACCCAAACCGAATCCTCGACAAGACTATCGAAGTCGAGGCTATGGGCAAGACAGTCAACGGCTACTTGCGAGAGCCCCGCTTCAAGGGCATCCGCGACGACGCATAACATAAGGGCAACATGGCAGAGCTTTACAATCAGGAGCACATCGAGTACATCATGTACCGTGGTGGCATCAACCGCGCAGAGAAGGCTATGGCTAATGCTGAAGAGCAAGGCCGTGCCCATACCAACCCATACGCTAAGGAGATATTTCGTGAGTATGTCTTACCACTGGCTGATGCTATCAGGGCAGCGTTGGAAGTCAAGCGTGCAGGCGGGAGACAAGCCCACGTTGTGCTGCTTAGTGGGCTCGACCCAGAAGCCGTTGCCTTCCTCGCAGTCCGCCACACGGTCAGCGTTATGTTGTCTAGTAAGCCCGTCACCCACCGTGCCCTTGCCTATGGCATCGGCCTCACCGTCCACCGAGAACTGATCCTCACTCAGTTGCACGACGAAGCCCCCGAGTTGTATCAAACCTTGTCACAGGACTTCGGTCGTCGTATGTCTAAGAACGAACGGCACCGCTTGCGTGTCTTCCAGATGCAGGCCAAGCAGCGCGGGATCGAGTTGATTGAGTGGAACATTGGTGCGCGTGAGCAGGTGGGCATGTACCTGATGGGGCTGCTGGAGACAGCAGGGCTGATCGAGTTAGGCACTGAAATGCGCACAGCTACAGGCAAGCGAGAGGAACGCGAGGTCCACCTAGACCCGAGTATGGTAGAGCAGATCGACAAGGTGAAAGCCTACGTGTCGGTAACGATGCCTGTGTACGGTCCATGCGTTGAGCCTCCCCTCGACTGGGGGCAGGGGGTTGTGGGCGGCTACCACACTCTACCGATGCGGCGTGCTAACGCGACCCTTGTACACGGCAGGGCAGCAGCCCGTGCCCGTGGCCGCGAGGCAGACATGCCGGTGGTGTACGCCGCAGTGAATGCACTCCAGCGCACAGCATGGAAGGTCAACACCCGCTTGCTTAATACTGTGCTGGCCGTGGCACAGGCGTTTAGCACCAAGGAGATTGTGAGTCTTGCCGACTCGCCTGCCCCGCCCAAGCCTGAGTGGCTGAAGGAAGAGTGGACCAAGGCCCCGAAGGAAGAGTGGCCTGAGCCCAAGCTGATAGAGTTCAAGCAGTGGAAGCGGGAAATGGCTGAGTGGCACACACAGCGCAAGTTGTTAGGCGTGCGATATGCCCGCTTCTATGCTGCCACCCGCGCTGCCGATATGTTCAGGGATTACCCAGCGATCTACTTTGTGTACTTTGCCGACAGCCGGGGACGCTTATACCCCCTGACCTACGGCTTGAATCCACAGGGTAGTGACCTGAGTAAGTCCCTGATTCACTTCGCTGAGGGTATGCCATTGCACGACGCAGCTAGCGTTCGCTGGTTCCATGTACAGGGTGCCAACAAGTGGGGCTTTGACAAGGCTACCCTGAACGAGCGAGTAGACTGGGTGAAGGAACGATCCGACTTGCTGTGCTCCTTTGCTGACGACCCCGTGAACAATCAGGGGTGGACAGAAGCCGGTGATCCTTTGCAGTTCTTGGCGTGGTGCTTTGAGTATGCGGACTACCTGAGGAATCCTGACACGTTCGTCAGCCACTTGCCAATTAGCATGGACGGTAGCTGTAATGGATTGCAGAACCTTAGCGCCATGTTCCGCGACGAGGTGGGCGGGGCCGCTACTAACCTGACAGACAACCGTGTGATGCGGGACATCTATGCTGACGTAGCAGCAGCAGCAACTAAGCGGCTGGTGGCTATGCCCCTTGAAGGGGAAGAGGCAGCGTTCCGGGACAAGTGGTTGCAGCATGGCATTAGCCGCAAGGCGGTAAAGCGGTCTGTGATGACTACTCCTTATGGGGTGACACAGCGTACAGCCACGGACTACATCATCGACGACTATCTGCGTGAAGGACTTGGTCCTACGTTCGACAAGACGGAGTACCGCCGAGCAGCCAACCTGCTGATGTCTGCTGTGTGGCCCGCAATCGGCGATGTGGTAGTGAAGGGCCGTGAGGCTATGGACTGGCTCAAGAAAGCAGCCCGCACCATCATGAAGCATAGGACACCAGACCTTGAGTTGATCGGGTGGGATACACCTAGTGGGTTCCCCGCTTGCCAAGACTACTTCGTAGCGGAGGTACATAGGATCAATACATGGTTGCACGGGCCTGTCAAGATCAGGGTGCTCAGCGAGACTGACGAGCCGGACACCAGCCGCCATGCCAACGGGCTGGCCCCTAACTTTGTGCATAGCATGGACGCTGCCCACTTGCACCTGACTACGGCGGACTGTGCTAAGCAAGGGATCACTGCCTTGGCTATGATCCACGATGACTACGGCACCCACGCCGCCAATGCCCAGAAGCTATACGACGCGATTCGTAAGCAGTTTGTGGCGATGTACTTAGCCTGCGATCCGCCTTCCCAATTAGCTGCGCTATATCCCATGATCGCCCCGCCGCCCACCAAGGGCACGCTTGACATCATGGATGTGCTGGCTAGCGACTTCTTCTTTTCCTGACCCAGTACCTGTAACACGCTCTACAAAGGAACAATATGTCTGAGCCAATACCAGAACAAATAGTGAGGCTAAGCCCCGAGGTTTACAAATCCTTGGAGGCCAAGTTTTCTAAACCTATCGTAACCGAGAACACAACTGCCCATCAGGCAGGCTTTCAGCTAGGCATCCATGCCGTGCTTCAAGCCCTGCGCCAAGGCTTTGTGGTTGGCACATGAGGCTAGCCGACGAGCGCGATACTAGCGCAATCAGGCAAGCCCTGCTGGACCTTCAAGAATATGCCAAGGCATATGACTTCGCGGTTGGAGTAAACTTCACACTCGCCACTAGTAATCTAGCTGACGCTGTGGCAGATGGCCGAGGATACGTGATTGACGGGTACTTGGTGCTTGTCGATAAGGTCACTCCTTGGTACTCTACTCAGTCAGTGCTGCAAGAGTGGCTTGTCCTCAAGCTATACAGCGGTGGTACTACCTCCAGCATTCCACCAGCCCTTAAGCAGATCGCCAAAAGTCTTGGCTGCGTATGCGTTATCAGCGGCGATAGTTCACCAGTACACATCATGGCTAAGACCTATCGTGATGCTGGGTGGCCTACCTTAACTCAATCATTTTACAAGCGAGTACCATAATGGGATTCATTAAACAAGCTGCTGCCAAACTTACCGGGGCCGACATTGAGGCTGACGTTATGCAGCGGGGTGCAGACGAGCAGGCTGCGGCTACCCGCCAAGCTGCTGAGGCGTCGGCCAATGCTGCCAAGCAGGCCGCACAACAAACTGCCGTGCAGCAAGCAGACAACGCTGCCCGTAGTACCGCCTTGAGCGCTGCTGCTGACGCCTTGAGGGTTACCCCAGAGACACCCTCTGTGGACATCGCTGACCCTACTTCCTCTGGTGCTGCTAAGAAGCGCCGCCAGAAGTTCGGTATCGGCAGCGCCAGCACGGGAGTAAATATCTAGTGTACACTTCCGCCTCCGCTCTTTGGACGGCGTGCTCTGCCCTGCGTACTGGCCTTATCACACGGGTAGAGCGCTACGCCGCGCTCACTATCCCCAAGGTCTGCTACCCAGATAACTACGACTCGGACAGTACCGACGAATCCCACGACTACCAAAGCATCGGGGCTCAGGCAGTCAACCACCTTAGCAACAAGCTGATGCTGGCTATGTTCGCCCCTTCCCGCCCGTTTGCTAAGTTGCAAGCAGGCAAGAAGGCCAAGCAGCAGGCCGCTGCCATGAACCTTTCAGAGACGCAGCTTGAAGGCATCCTTGCTAAGGGTGAACGAGAGGCCATCAAGGAACTCGACTCACGCGGCCAACGGCCTAAGCTGTTCGCTGTCATGCGCCATTTGATCGTGGCAGGTAATGTACTGCTGGTGCTGGAGAAGCGCGGCATGCGGGTCATCGGCCTAAAGAACTATATCGTTAAGCGTAACATCTGGGGCGAGGTGATGCACATTGTCATTAAGGAGTGCGTCAAGTTTGACGAACTCGATAAGGGCATTGTCACGCTGCTGCGCCAACGCTACCACGATGACACCGAGGTCGAGTTCTACAAGTGGGTCAAGCGCGAAGCTAACGGTAGCTACACCATGACGCAATGGGTTAACGAAACAAAGTTGCCCAAAGAGTACGATGGCCGCTGGCCTGCTAGCAAGATGCCCTACCAAGCTATCACTTGGGACTTGGCAGACGAGAGCGACTATGGCACTGGGCTGGTTGAGGAATACGTTGGGGACTTTGAATCTCTTAGCGTGCTCAGCGAGTCCGTAGTGGATGGCTCAGTGTTGGGTACTGAGTATCGCTGGTTGGTTAACCCTGCTGGGCAGACCAGTGTGGAAGACCTTAACAATAGCGAGAATGGTGACGCCCTACCCGGCTTGCCTACTGACATCGCCCCAACACAGGGCGGCAATCCTATCGCCATCCAAGTAGCCAATGAAACCCTCGAAAAGTACGATCGCCGCGTAAGCCGGGGCTTCCTCATGGGGAGCGCTGTGATCCGTGATGCTGAGCGGGTTACGCAAGAAGAGGTACGACTCACTGCCCAAGAGCTTGAAACCTCTTACGGCGGTGTGTACTCTACCCTTGCCGGTAGCCTACAGAAGCCGGTGGCTCAGTGGCTCTTCGACGCGATTGAGCTAGACCTTAACGGCGCTGATCTAGAGGTAACAATTGTTACCGGGCTAGATGCACTCAGCCGTAATGGTGACCTCGACAACTTCCGCTTGGCGATGGGTGACATGGCTGCGGTGGTAACCGTACCGCCTGAACTCGCTGCCCGCATGAAGTGGGAAGATGTAGCTTCTTTCATCGGCCAAGGCCGCAACATCGACTTAAGCCGCTTTATCATGACCGATAAAGAATACGCGGCGGTACAGCAACAACAAGCTGAGCAGCGCGTAGGCGAACAAGTAGCAACTGACACAGGCAGCGCCGCCGGGGCTGCTGCCGTACAAGGACCACAATGACAGACGAAGTAAACAAAGAATCCCCGCCCGTTGTAATCGAACCCGTTAGTGTACTGATCCCAGACACGCCCGCCGTTGCTGCTGTGCCCGCTGTAAAGACAGAGCTAGCAGCCGACACTGGTGCGGTGGTCTATGAACCTACAGGCGATGTAGGCTTGGACATGGCCTTGGACTTTGTTGGTAAGGCGGGCATTGCTCAAGACCACCCAGCCATTGTCGCTGCCCAGACGGGCGACTTCTCTATCCTCAAGGCCGCGCTGGCGGCTAAGGGTGTGCAGGGCTGGGAACAGTTCGTGGCTCTCGGTGAGGCAGCGTATGCCCGCACCTCCGAGCAGGAGAGCAAGAAGGCTGCTGCCTCCCGTGAAGCTGTGTTCAAAGCAGCGGGAGGTGAGGAAAGCTGGAAGGCTGTGCAGGCTTGGGCTGGGGCTAACGCTACCGCCGAAGAGAAGGCGGAGATTAACGCTCTGCTGAATCAGGGTGGCCTTGCTGCCCGTGGTGCTGTGCAATACTTGCTCGATGCCTACGCCAAGGCCAGTAACGTGGTGGTCAATCCCCGTGATCCTGTGGGTGACGCTAGCCGTGTCACTAACGCCAGTGCCAATGGTCCGCTGTCTCCGAAGGAGTATGCCTCTGCGGTCAACCAGCTTAATAACAAGCTGGGTGGGCGACTGGAAGGCAGCAAGGAGTATGCTGACCTGCAACGCCGCCGAGGCATGTTCCAAGGCTAACCAGTACCTGTAATACGACTATCCTATCCTAGGATAAACAATCTTGATAAGGAGCCATAATGGCACTTGACGACAGCTATGCAATTGTCCGCCCCGGACAATCGAACCAAGACGGTTCCGTTTCCGCCCTGCACTTGGATGAGTTCACTGGCGTGGTGGAATCCACTATTGAACGCAAAGCCCAGCTTAAAGGCTGGATTCCCGTTCGTCCTGTTAAGGGCACCTCGACCATCACTAACTTCGCAGTAGGTGAATCGACCTTGCAGAAGGCCACTCCCGGCTCGCCTATTGACGGCACTGGCACCGACTTCGCCAAGCGTACCCTGACCATCGACACGGTGATCTTGGCCCGCGCTGTCCTGCCCTTGCTGGAAACCTTCCAGACCTCTTACGATTCCCGCAAGGAAATCGGCATGGAGCACGGCAAGAAGATCGCCAAGTTCTGGGACCAGTCTTTCTTCATCCAAGCCATCAAGGCCGCTCAGTTCACTGAGTCTACCTACAAGGGCTCTGGTGCCTCTGGCAAACCTGCTGGTCACTTCGGTGGCTCTCAGCAGACCTTGGCCGCTGCCGGAGACGCTGCTGATCCTGCGAAGCTGTACGCTGCCATCGCGGACTTGTTCGTGAAGATGGAAGAGAAGGACGTTGATCCTCGCACTGACGATGTGGCTATCGCCCTGCGTCCTGCTGAGTTCTACACCCTGCTCCAGAACGAGCAGTTGATCGACGGTACATACAAGACCTCCGAAGGTACTTCCATTCAGGGCCACCTGTTGAAAGCCTACGGCGTGCCTGTTATGTCTTCGACTAACTTCCCCGGTGGTTCGACTATCTCTGGTCACTTGCTGGGCTCTGCCTATAACGGTGACTACACCAAGGTCGTGGCTTCGATCTTCTCTCCCCGCGCCTTGCTGGCCGGTGAAACCATCCCCTTGACCACCGATGTCTTCTATGACAAGGTGACCAAGCAGTGGTTTGTCGATGCCCACCTGAGCTACGCGGTTACTCCTAACCGTGCCGAGTTCGCGGGCATTATCCTTAAGCCCTAAAGGTTCAGACCCTTGGCCCTTCCCACAAGGAGGGGCCTTGTGCCTGCATCTTACAACCTAACCCTCCCTCACCGGAGGGTTTTTTTTTTCGATTGGAGCCCTATGGCTACATCCCTTGACGTAGTGAACGAGTGCCTTGCCTCCATGGGCGAAGCGCCACTTAATACACTCTCCGAGCCCCATGAGTTCAAAGGCTCTGCCTTGAAAGCCTTAAGCAAGGCCAACAAGCGTATCCAGTCAGCAGGATGGTGGTGCAATCTGGAAGCAGCCACGCTGAGCCCCGCCCCTATTACCGGCCATATTACCCTGCCGGGTGACTGCCTGAAGTGGCAGTCTAACGTGCGGACCTCTGATCAGCTTGTGCGACAACAGCCTAAGCCTTGGCTGGTACAGCGGGGTAGTCGCTTGTATGATACCCGCACGCGAGGCTTCGAGATTACCGAAGAAGTGACAGGCGAACTGGTACGTGAAGTGCCGTTTGAAGAGTTGCCCCCTGTGCTTAACGACTACATCGCCGCAGAGGCCGTACTGAAGTTTCAGTCTAACTTCGACGCTGATAACAACAAGCGTCAAGAGTTAGCCCAAGCATGGTCACTCTGCCGCAACGCTGCTAATGCTGAGAACACACGTCAGCTTGGCATCAACATGATTAACAACAACACCCGGCTCTCCCGCATCAAGGCGGTAACGCGCCGTCTTCGTTACTAGGACACCCATGAAAGTAGCTAACAGTTACGCTTCCCTCCTGCGGGGGGTTTCTCAACAGGTGCCACAGGACCGGGCAGAGGGACAGCACTCTGAGCAGATCAACATGCTCAGCGACCCGGTTAACGGGCTCACCCGCCGCCACGGTTCTGTGTGGCAAGCTGAACAAGTACAGCCGTCGTTGCTGCCCGAGCAGTTCGCCATCTACCGCAATGATGTTGCCAACTGGGTGAGCTACGACTTCGACACTGGCGGCAAGGAATACCTTGTCGTTCACCGCCGGGCCGCACGCCCTACCAGCGCTAATCCATTACCCTTGGCTGTAGTCTACAACAAGACTGATAAGACATTCCTAACCTATACACGGCCCGCTATTGACGCTGGACTAGACTCGCTGGAGTCTGGTGGTATCTCCGCACTGACTTCAGTGGGACGGTATCTATTCATGGCAAGTAACACTCTAGCGACCACAGGCATTAGCTTTAATCGCTGGGACGTAGACACCAACTTAGCTAAGGCCGTGGTGTGGATTCGTGGCGGGGCTTTCAGCCGCACCTACAAGATCACGGCACGCAAGCAGGACGGCTCTTCCACTACGGTATCTTACACTACGCCCACCTCCAGCTACCAAGGCGTACTTGATACCTCCGGTGTTGTGTATACCGCTCCCGACTATACCAAGCAAGTCAACGATCTGGTGAACGCCTACAATGGAGCAGTCACTGCATGGATCGGTACTAGCGTAGCAGCTACCCAGCCCTCCGCTATCGCTGAGCAGTTAAAACTGTTGCTGGTAGCCGCAGGCTATACAGCTACTCGGGTAGGTTCGCATGTCTGCTTTGACCCTAGCCTTAACATCAAGGCAGTCGAGGTAGACGATGGTGGCGACGGCTCGCTTATCCGGGGTGTGGCTGATGAGATTGAGTCAGCAGACAAGACCTCGGTAGTCCACTCTGTTGGCAAGGTCGTGAAGGTGCGTAGTAAGGATACTACCGACGCCTACTACCTCAAGGCCATCGCCAAGGATGCTGCGGCTACTTCAGGCTACACAGAGGTGACATGGCAGGAGGCTGCTGGAGTAGAGCACGAAATTACAGGCGGTATCTTCTATGCTACAGTTAGTGGCAGTAACTTCTACATTGCCAGCAGCGCATCGTTGCTGACGACGATCATTGCAGGCGACCACCCAACCTTCCCTGTCAGTACCTCCGGGGATCACGACACTGCGCCTATGCCTTTCTGGGTTGGGCGCAAAGTCACCTACCTCGGCACTTTCCAGAATCGCCTGCTTGTGGGTTCTGGTGGTGCGCTGTCTGTATCGCAGACTGACGACTACCTCAACTTCTTCCGCACTACGGTGCTGACCCTGCCTGCTGACAACCCGTTTGAAATGTTCCCGCAAGGTAGCGAAGACGACGAGTTGTTCCACAGTACGCTCTACGATCAGGACTTGGTAATCTTCGGCAAGCGGCGTCAGTACCTGATCAGCGGCACAACGGCATTAACCCCTACGTCAGCTAACATGCCCGTCATGACGAGCTACGAGGGGGTGGCCGACGCTGCTCCAGTGGCGGCTGGCGGCTACATCTTCTTCGCCAAGCGTGGTGAGTCATACTCCAGCGTGTCACAGATTCAGCCCGGTATTAACGAGAAGTCGCCTGATGCTTTCCCAGCGTCTAGCCAGATCGACCGCTACTTGGCTGGGGGCGTCACCGAAATGGTGAGCGCTACTGGTAGCCCATCGCTGCTGTTCCTGCGGACCAACCTCTCGCAGAACAGTCTATACACCTTCGCCTATCTAGACAAGCCCGATGGGCGCAAGATGGATTCGTGGAA
>OFRC01000439.1_pt1 | contig 10842 bp, 25 predicted proteins | sample 1543051 | NCBI WGS metagenome assembly OFRC01 (sample SAMN07774231, study PRJEB24372) | wastewater metagenome
CCGGCTACTTTGTCTGTCATGGCTACTCCTGTAGCGGCCCCGCTGGGCCGGTTAGCTCGAACGTTAGGCGTCAGCACCATCTGCCCGCGGAATACTCCTGCGTCGCGCTGCATCTGTCCGTACTCGCGGCACGTCTGCACGAGGTTGTCGCCCAACATGCCGCAGAATCCAAGGCCGTCCAGGCTTTCATACAGCCCGGCGCAGCGGTCGCACAGATACCACGTCGGCAGCGCGAACTCGCCGCCCTCGCCGTAGATACGCACCAGCACTTCCGGGTCGCTGTAGTCGCTGACGTTGCGCCAGCGCGGAAACGGTTTGCAGTCGTCGCCTACCGAAATGCGTTCCTTGCATGAACAGCAGCGCCGCATGCGCTTCGTCGCAAGTGGCGCGACTTCCTTGGTGTCGTCATAGAACCATTCCGCGTCATCGTTATCGCAACTGCAACTCAACATTTCTTCCTCCGTTCACCAAGACGCCTAACCCCGCCACTCAAGCGGACAGCCGCTAGCGCGTCTGCCGCTTACCGGCACCGTTAGGCTTCAAGGCGCGGGGTGCGCGGCCCTGAATGCCTCGTGCTCGGCCGTCGCTTGTAGCCATGCCGCGTCAGCATCTGGCTTCGGGTTGCAGGCATGAACACGCAGCCCGGTTCGACGGGCATGGCGTGTTTTCCGCCCCACGGGCCGCTGCTCTGGCAGTGCGGCCAGTCCCGCACTTTCCACGCGCGGCAGTTGAAGCAGCAGCGAATATCTGGCGGCGGCACGTCTGCGGCAATCGCTGCCGCGACGTACGAGGCTTGTGCCTCGATGAATGCCGCGTTGTTCATCAGAACCCCCTGACCATTGCCGGCCGGAACTCGCGCACGTCGGGATCCTTCGTCGTGCCGATGTTTACCGAGATGAACGGCCCCGTCTTCGTCAGACGCAGGCAGGTCTTCGGATCGTCATGCAGCGGGGCGGTGAAGCCTTTGCTCTCGCCGCGGCGCCGAGTCACCTTCACGCGCGCACCGATCTTGTAGTCGACACGCGGGGTGCTGGTAACAGTCTTCTTCGTGGTTGCCATTTCGTTTCCTTTCAGTTGTGCGGTAGTTGTGTCAAAGATCGTCGTCGTCAGGATCGGCAACCACCAACGGCAGTTCGCCTTGCACGGGTTCATTCGGCTCCCAATCGCTCCGAATGCTCATCAGGTACTCTGCAGGATCGACGGCAGTGTTCAATCCGGCCAGAATGTCTGCGGCCTGTTGGATGCTTGCGGCAAGCGATGCCACCTTGGCGCGGTGTTCAGGCTTGTCGGCGATCAGGACAGGCATCGAGCCTCCCTTGTTGCCCACCGGGTTGCCAAGCGATCCGTCATCCCGCGCCTCGATCATCTGACCGTTCGGCAGGGCCTTGACTGGAGTTGCCCCGATGCCGCAGGCGTGCGTGAAGCCGAACGTGCTCTTGGCGAACTCGCCAGCCATGCTGTAGGTGCCGATCCACAGTTGCGTCGGTGCGTCGATCGCCAGGCGCCAGCGGCTGTACTCGTCGCACAGGGTCTCGTACGTCTCGATCACGCCTTGTGCCGTGTCACCCATGATCTCGGGATCGATCGTCATGCCGTTGTAGTTGGCCACGTGAGCAGGCAGCATTGCCGAGAACAGCAGCGTCCCTGTGTTGAACCGCACGTCGATGATCTGCGAGCCGGGCTTGCCGTCTTCATCACAGTGAAAGACGGACTTGCGGATGGCGAAGTCGCCCACGGTTTCCGCGTTGTCTGCTGCGGCCTTTCGCTTAGAGGTCGTCATCGTCGTCCACCGTGGTTGCGGCCTTGGTCGATGCTGTGGCCTTGCTGCCCTTCTCCTTGCGCTCAGGCTTCGGCTGCATCGGCACGTCGGCCTTGCCCGCAACCCACTTGCTGAGAGCCTTGCACATGGCCGGGTAGTCGGACTGCGCCCAGAGGGTCGCCCGCTTGTCCTGGCCCACGGCCTTGAAGCCGAGTTCCTTGATCAGATCCGAGGTGACGACAAGGCCAATGCGGCGCGTCACGTCGCCTGTATTCATGGTGCTCACTGAGTTTCCTTCTGTTTGGTTGTCATCGCCTGAAGTTCTTTCCGAATGCGGGCGATTCGCGCATTCAGCATGTTGATTGAATAGGTCGTCTCTTCGTGCAAGCCCATGTAGGTCACACGGCTGCGTTCGGCGTCGGCCAGTTGCTTGGTCAGCATCTCGGCCGGCGTCAGGACACGGAAGGGGTTGCGGATCATGGTGCTCTCCGGTTGGTGTGACGTGAATGTATGATCAATCCGAGAATGAGTCAAGTCATTCAATTGACCTACTTGGATTGAAGGTCTTTCAATCGCGCCTGCATCACCGCAATGTCTTCACGCCAGGATGCGGCCAGCGCCGGCCACGGGTAGAACCGCTCGCACTCATCAACCCGGAACTGCAGCGTGCTGATCGTGCGCTTGATGGCTGTGGGTGCGGTCGTCCGCATTGCCGTAGCCCGCTCCGAGCGGTAGTTGCTGCGCATTAGAGGTCGTCGTCTTCGACTACCGAGACACCAAGCCGCCCTTGTCCATCCTTGACGATTGGAAGAACAGTCTCAACAGGCACAGCCGTCTTCCCCGTGATCGCTCGATGCGCCGCAGAGATGCACTGGGCTTGGTACTTGGCATCATCGAGTGCGTTGTGATGCGTGCCTTCCCGCTTGGGCTTCATCTCGGCCTGCAGGTAGTCCATGATCGTCCGCATGTCGCGGATGTTGGTGTACTGCCAAGGCTCCTTGAGACCCACGGCGCCGTGATCGTAGGCATGCTCAAGGATGCTGATGTCGAACGATGAGCCGTTACCCCACACCTTCGGCTTCGTCGCCTTCTTGAGCATCCATGTACGCAGTTCGTCGAGTGCGACGGACAAGGGGGTCTTACCGTTGCTGCCGAACACCCGCTTGGCCACCTCGCCCTGCTGTGCCCACCAGGCCAGCGTGCTACCTGTCACCTTGCCTGCCTTGATCGCAGAGTCGATGTCGATCTCGCGATAGAACGTCTCGCCGAGCTTGCCGCTGTCGATGTCGAACTGCTGCACGCCGATGGACAGGATCGCTGCGTTGTAGCGGGTGCCAAGGGTCTCAAGGTCAATGCTGAAATGGTCGTTCACAGTTCATCCTCGTCATCGGTGTAAGGCGCAGGCTTGTGAGCCGGCGTGTCGCTGCCCTTCTCCCACTCGTAGACACAGAGGCGCCCCTTGGTCGGGTGCATCTCGTTGAAGCAGGTCAGGCGGCCATGGGTGACACCTCGCATGTCAAGCCCACCGTCGACCGGAATGCCGGCATTGCGGAGAGTCTTGAACACGGAGATGTTCATGTGGACAGGTTGGTGCTTGCTCATGTCCCAGAACTTGCTGTATGGGATCTCGACGCGGATCATTTGGGCACCCCGAGATCCCTGTACGCTTGATCAATCACGCCCTTCAGCGAACCCATGTGGTACACCTTGGTCCATGGGTCAGACGGACGGCCGATGCGCAGATAGAAGGTCATCGTGGCATCGTCTTGCCCGATCGTCACGGGTGTCTGACTGCCGTCTTCCACGTAGCCCATCAATGCGCGCAGCTTGGCGAGAGGGCTGATCTCGCTTGCTTTGGTATCAGTCATTCCGGCTCCTTCATGATTGCTCGCGCAACCTCGATATGCGCGATCGTTTGAATGATCGTCTCCTGATAATCCTCGATCTCGGCATGCTGCCTGCGCACTTCCGCGGCAAGGACTCGCAACGCTTCGAGGTGGCCCGAGAAGCCGGTGTGTGCATCGTCGGCCAGCAGCAGGGCTTCGTCGACGTTCATGACAACCTCTCCCTGCGTTGAGCGGTCATGACTTCATTCCACTTGTTCCAGAAGTCAATCGCTTCACGCCGAGTGGCTTTGTAGAAGTCCATACCGGGCATGGACATCGGACAGCCGTCGTTCAACATTTCCTTTTCAGGCAACAGACTTTCGCTGTTGGGGCACATGAGCACCTTGCTCCATGTCTCCGACTTCTCCTTGTGCTCCCACAGTTCAGGCATAGAGCCGCAAACTGAACAGCGAACCACGCGGTATTGCGCGGATAGTGCGTCAGAGTCCAGCAGTTGGCGATACTCTTCGTCTGCCGTTATATTCGTCATTCAGCACCTCCTTCTTGAGCCGTCTTGACCATCTTGTACATATAGCGTGTGTGCGTCACGTCGAACCCCTTCCTGATACGGCGATGCTTCAGCCTGGCTGCGTTGGTGGGCGGCATCGGCCGCATCTTGCTCAACGGAGGTTGCCGCTTGCTGTTCTGCGCGTGATCCCATACCGGACGAGGGTGACGCTTCTGGCCAGGCTGGGTCATCTCCCAGTCCTTCACATAGATCGTTCCGGCATCCCGCATGTCGCAGATGATCTTGCTGATCCCACCCTTGGTGTGTCCGGGGATCTCTTCGATCAGATCCGAGATCGTCATGCCGCCGTGCTCAAGCAGCAGGTCTTCGATCTTCTGTCGAATGCTGTTCGGGTCTTTCTTGTAGCAACCGCGTTTCACGCGCCGTCCTCCGGTAGTAGCCACAAGCGTGGCGGGTTGTCTGAATTGATCCCTCGACTCATGGCATTGCTGAATCGCAGCCACAGTTGAGGCTCCTTGACGGGATCTCCCGTGCAGCCGACCCACACCAGATCAGTGGCTGGCAGGTCGAACGACTCAAGCACGTAGCGCTGCTGATCACACGAGAAGACCCCGTAATCCCGCGTGTCGTGGATGTGGCGCCAGATGCTGACTGGCCCAAACGTGTCGGCCCAACCTCGGGTATGGATCACTCGCGCGTGGTGCCGTTCTGCAAGCTGTTCGAACCGCAGTCCTATCGCGGCTGTCGAGGTGAACACCAGCACTCGACCCCGGTGGGCAAGCACTTCGAGAAAGGAGCCTGCCGGGGTCATCGCTTCAAACTCTCGACTTGTCGAAGGCGGGTTCATCGCGAATTGCCGCTTCGATCTCGACCGACCCGCCGTGCCGCGCCACGATGTCGATGCAGCGTTCCCTGAACTGTTCGATGGCATCCTTGCCGGAAGCCAGTTGCGCAATCTTGATGGCGTCTTGCTGACACTCGATCACGGCACCGTCGAACGTACGGACGATGGATCGAACGCCGTGCCATTGACTCGCCATCGCAGCCTCGTTGATCCTGCTGATGTTCTGCGGTGCGAGGTAGACATCGTGACCGCTGCTGTCTGTGAGCTTGATCATTCCGTAGTTCCTTTGGTTGTCGATCACAGTTCGTCGTCCTCTTTGGCCTTGTGATGCGTTGCTGCCGCCCACCCGTTGTGCCATGACACGAACTCGTGCTTGAGCGGAGGGTGTGGGTTATCGGACGCACTCGCGCCCTTGCGTGCCGCGTCCGCCCCTTGGTTCCACACACTCATGTGCAAGTTGTACAGGCTATCGGGGAGGTACTTCGGCGCGGGGGCGTTCACAGATCGTCGTCCTCGTCAGGCGTACCCGAGAGCCCGCCGAACGCCCGAATGAACTTCACAAGCATCTGCCTATAGGTCTGCGCGCACAGGACGGTGTAGCCGTACAGGTCTTCCTTCAGCAGCGTCGTACTGACACCGGGCGTGGCAATACGCTTGAAGATCAGGTGTGAATTGACGACGAACGTCAAGGTCGCTTGATTGTTGTGCTCGCCTTCGAACTTGCTTGGATCGTCTGTGTACTCAATCCCCATCTCGACGACGACGTACTCGGCCAGTTTGATCAAGTCCTGCACGTCTTCGTCTGCGATCAACTTGTCCTTGATGCGGACGACCTTCTTCTCATCGCCCTTGAGCGCAATGCTGTCATGCGAGAAGAAGCCCGTCTCGCGTTGTGCGTCTTCGTCAAACAGGAAGCCATCGATCGCCAGCGTCTTCATGTGCGACGACACGTCCCCTTTGACTGACAGCAGGGTCGGTTGCAAGTCCGGGTATGCGCCGAGCATCACTTCCACGCAGTCGTCGGCCCGCTTGGCACTGGACGTGCACACCAGCATGAATTGCTTGCCGAAGTCGGCCTTCACGAAGATGATCGGCACGACGGTGCGGCGGATGAACGCACGAGGCAGCAGATCGAACTCGACCTGTTCGCGCAACTGTGCGAACTCCTTCTTGCTGATCTTGCGGCCGTCCCGTTTCTCGACCTTGGCGACTTCCTTGTCCAGTTGTTCATCGCGCACCCTGCCTGGCAGGATGCGCTCGTTGAACTGCACAGCCATCAGCTTGCCGGCGCCTTGCAGATCGACGATGAATCCTTCGCCCTTCATCGGCTCGCACAGGCCGACTCGCCGCCAGTCCCCAGCGGTGGGGTCTGTCACCTCGTGATCCTCGATCGCTGCGGCAGGTGCGCAAGGCGTCACCAGGTACGGGACAAACGCTTTGTATGGGTTCGTGCTCATTGGGTGTCCAAACTGGCGGCAGCCATGGTGATTGCGCGGCGCGTGGCAGCGAGTGCGTCAGGCGGGGTTCCCCACGAAACAATCGTGTTCTTCGGCTCTCTGTACGACTGGAAGTCGACGACGCGGACTGCGTTGTCTTCGGGATACGGCAGGATCAGCAAGTTCAGTTTCATTGCCAGTCGCAGCGCATCGCCGTCGTCGGTGATGGGGTTCCAACGGCGATCGTTGAAGCCTTCCAATGCCAGCGAACTATCTGCGAAGTGCCATCCGTTATGCGCAAACCCCGCGGCATTCGCTGCTTTCTCTATCAGTTCTCTATCGGTCATGTCAGCCTGTCAGAGTGGAGATGATCACGACAAGGGCAAGCGTCATGACCAAGGCGCCAGCGATCACCAGCAGCATGCCCGTCCGCATCCCTTTTTTGGTGTAGTACCGACGTTCGTTCAACCCACCGAAGTCGGTCGGGATGGTCTCTTCGAAGCCGGGTTGGTCGTGCATGGTGAACCCCCTTGTCTTGCTGTGTTGCTCAAGTCGAATGACGTTGGTTATGTTGCATCCGTTCTCAATGACGGCAAAGTGGCCGATTTCCTCGCGTGCTGTGATCATCATCTGCGCACCGTCGCCTTCTCCCAGATCCGATCCAGGATCTCGATCTGCTTGGTTGTCGGACCCTTGTCATCGAGGACTTGCCGCTTGAGGGAGTCAATGAAACCGCACTCCCATCCGTTGAGCCGTTCACTGCGCTTCTCGCAGTCCTCGATAAGCGTCAGGTACTCTTCCCACCAGGCGCTCATTTGCTGTCTCCGTGAAACGGTTTGTATGTCTTGCTGACACGGATCAAGATGATGGTTTCCGCAGTGACCGGATCGACGGCAATCCATTTCTTCTGAGTGAACTCGATGTCATCCTGCACGGCTTCCACCCTGCGCGTGTCAACGCCAATGTTTGACATGAAGGCTGGCGTTGTGCGTGTATCGGGCACTTGGAACCATGTCGAATCGCCAGGAGACATGGCGGCCAGTCTGCTCGTACGCGAATTGGCATGAAACGTCACGACGTGCCCTCCTTCTGAGGACGCACGCCACTGTCGAACGGCTTCAGCACGTCACGCACGGCATCCGCGTTCCAGATCAGCCACGTGCGGATCTTGCGTTGCGACTTGGCAATGCCGGGGCCTGCGTCGATCGTCAGGGTGCGTGCCAGCAGGTCGTCGATCGGCTTCAGCATCTCTTCGTCGAACGCCTTCTTGCGCTCGATCAGTTCGGTGAGCTTCTGCTGATCGGCAGGACTCCAATGAATCGGCTTGTTCACAGCATCACCTCGTCACCGTCAACGCCAAGTGCCAGCATGGGGTGAGTTGACCCGGCTACGCACAAACGCACCGATCGACCTTCGTTCAACAACGCCAGTTCGGCAGGACTCGGTTGCCAGAAGCTCACGCAAGCCGCGTCTCCTTCAGGGAACATGACACCGGTAATCGGCAACTCGTCGCAGTTCTCAACACCGAGAGGGGCGGCAAGCACTGCGTTGTTTGTTGGATGTTTCGTCGGCTTCATGGCGCACCCTCAATCGTTCGTGCGAGTGACGACAGCCACGGCGTACAGCATGCCGCTCGGCATCTGCACGTCACCCACCTCGATGGTGTAGGCATTGCCCGTTGCCTCTTTGGCGCGGGTCACAGCCGGCGTGACCGCGTTGCGCAACTGCTGCCGCAGGGCAGGCATCTCTTCGGGAATGCGGGCGATCGTCAGGGTCTGATCGATCGGCTTGGTCCGGCATGCGGACTCTCCCGGGCCAAGGGTCAGCACCTGATGTGCAAACGACGGCGGGCGGGGTACTTTGGCGGCTGTCTCTCGACTCATTTGGCATTGACCTTCAATCACGATGGAATGAAGTCTGCCAACATGCCCGAGCGGTGTCAAGCACTTTCTACGATTGATTTACAGATCGTCGGCCAGCGCCTGTTCGGCCTTGCGCTTCGCCTTCAGTTCACGGATCAGGCGCCGCAGGATGGCGAAGAACTTGTCCTGCGCGTCTTTCTTCTGTGCCAGGCACTCCGCGACCATCTCGTCGCGCGACCCGGCCGCGACAAGGAGAATGACAAGCACGGGATTGACCTGTCCCTGCCGGTCGAGGCGGCCGATGATCTGCAGATAGTTTCTCAACGAATAGATCAGGTCGTAGAAGATCAGCGTGCTACCACCGTGCTGCAGATTGAGACCGTCTGACGCACTCTGCGGATGGACAAGCAGCATCGGGATCTTGCCGGCGTTCCATGCCTTCACGCACTTGCCGGCCTTGTCCATGACCACGGCCTTCGGGAACGCCTTGATGAGCTTCGCGAGGCTGGATTGAAAGTGGTAGGCCACGAGTAGCGGCTTGCCCTCGTTCGCGGCTTCCTCTGCAAGTTCCTTGAGGGCTTCGATTTTGTGGTCATGCAACTGGTGGACCTTCTTGACCTTCTTCAGATCGTCGGTCTCCCAGTCCTCAAGCAGCAAGGTCTCGTAAACGCACCCACTGGCCATCTGCAGCAGCATGGATGACAGGATGGCCGCGGTGCGGGCTTCGAGTTCCGTACCGTCAGGCAGCGTGATGATGAAGTCGCGTTCAAGTTTCTTCAGCATGTCCTGCTGTGCCTGCGACAGACGCACCTTGTGTTGAATGATCGTCGGCTCGGCCATCGGCAGATAGTCTTGCTTCTTCATCACCAACGTGCAATCGGCAATCTTGCTCAGGATCTCTTCTTCGGCGCCAGGCCGAAGGGTGTACTTCGTGCTGTACTTGTTGTATGAGAAATAACGCTCGCGGTACGTAGTGATGTTCTTGCCGAGCCGCTTGCCCAAGTCCAGCAGATAGATTTGCGCGAACAGCCCGATGTAAGACTCCGTGGCCGGCGTGCCTGTCAGGATGTGCAACCGCTCGATCAGGCCGGGTGTGCGGCGCACCTTGGCCAGTGCCTTGAAGCGTTTCGAACTATGGTCTTTCGCTCGATCAGACTCGTCGCAAATCACGATCCGGTAGGGCCATGACTCGCGATGAAAGTACACAAGCCATTCGACCATCTCCCAATTAATCAGGTGGATGGATGCCTTGGATCTCGCCAAATCCTCCTTGCGCGACTTGCCCTCGTCCCGAATGACGACGTAGTTCATCCATGCCGTGTGGCGCCATGTGGCAATCTCGGTGGGCCACGTGTCGCAGATCACCCGCAAGGGGCCGATCACGAGTACCGGATCATCGGAAGTGAACTCAGACAGGATCTCTGAAATTACAGTTAGAGATGAGACGGTCTTGCCCAAGCCCAAATCGACAAACCCACCACTGAACGGGTTGTCTCGCAGGAAAGAAACAGCAAAGTCTCTTTGGTACGAGTGCATGTCTTCCGGGCCACGCTTCACTTCGGCAAAGCGCTGGCGGATGGACAGGTCGAAGCGATCCATCAGAGTTCTTCTACTTGCGCCATGCGCGCCTTGATCAGTTCAACATACTCTGCATTCAACTCGCACATGATCGCCTTGCGGCCATGCTCGATGGCAACAGCACCTGTCGTGCCACTGCCTGCGAATGGATCGAAGATGACATCCCCAACGCGAGAGCCTGCAAGGATGCAAGGCTCGATCAACTTCTGGGGGTAGACGGCAAAGTGCGCGCCTTTGTACGGTCTGGTTGGGATCGTCCACACGGATCGCTTGTTTCGCATGCCGCCGCCTGTGCCACCTTCAGCTTGACGATACGCAGGCATGCCGTGAACTTTGGCATTTGGATTTGCTTTACGCGGTGTGAGCCTGTTCTGCGGCTTCATCGTCTCAGGCTCCTTCATCGCATCGCTGTCAAAGTAGTAGCGTGCCGACTTGGAGAACAGGAAGATGTACTCGTGAGCCTTGGTGCAGCGGTCGCGCACACTCTCAGGCATTGGGTTTGGCTTGTGCCATATGATGTCTTGCCTCAGATACCAACCGTCTTCTTGCAGGGCAAAGGCGACACGCCATGGGATACCTAGCAGTTGTTTTTGCTTGTAGCCTTCTGTCCGTTTCGGAGGTAAATGCGATCCAACATTTGTGAGTTGCTTGCCTGTCCCTACCCCATTGCCGCCTGACGAATAACTATCCCCCAAGTTCAACCAAAGCGTTCCGTCAGGCTTGAGCACCCTTCGCACTTCACGGAACACATCGGCCATCTTGCGGACGTACTCGGCAGGTGTGGTCTCCAAGCCGATCTGTCCGGCATGCCCGTAGTCCCGCAATCCGAAGTAGGGCGGACTGGTCACACAACATTGGACGGACTCGTTCGCCATCCATTCCATCTCGTCGAGACAGTCGCCTTGCAGGATCTTCCAAGTCATCAGAGATCCAAGTCAATGTAGTAGATCGGCTTTGCCCGCTTGCCCATGCACTGCATCATGTGCTTTGTGCCACCCGAGAAGCCAT
>OFRC01000443.1_pt1 | contig 10747 bp, 14 predicted proteins | sample 1543051 | NCBI WGS metagenome assembly OFRC01 (sample SAMN07774231, study PRJEB24372) | wastewater metagenome
CGAGAAGGCGGTGCGCGAGTTCATCCAGCGTCCGGAGTTCGTCGAGTTGCTGGCGGAAATTGCGCGGTCTGGGGCATTCCACGGGGGTCATCACTGGCAATGTCCTTGAGTTTGTGACCCAGTGAGGTTCTATCCAGCAATGAGTCCCATATCGATTCGAAGATATGGTTCTGCCTCTCCAACTGAATGGCGAAGTTCGTTCCAGCTTGGGGAGATGGAACTTGAATAGGTGGCGCTGATTGCGCTGCTGTTGGTGTATCGAGTTGGGTTGTCCCGATCCACGCTGGTAATGCAGTGGTGGTTTCCATTGGGGCATATTACCAGAAGTTCTTGTTTTAGTGTTTGTCGGGTGATTGGGTTATTTGGGGAATGTTGATTCAGTGGATCATCAAATAATCTATTAAATTGAAAATGTGAATCGGTGGGTACAAATAGACCGACGAATCGTTGGGTTAAATGAATCATCAAATAATCTATTAAATTGAATTTGTGAATCGGTGGGTGGATGGGTCAAGCTAGAGTACAAATAAATCAGCGACTCACTGCCCCCCCCGCCTCATCGAGTCAGCTGCTCAGGCTGACCAGCGAAGCAGCGAAGCAGCGCGCAGGTCAACCAGTACACCACACACCCAATGCACCACGCACCCAGATGCGCCACCTGACCACCACAACAGCGCATCAATGCACCAAACAATCAGTGAGCTAATAAATAAATCTTTGGTATTTTTCAGAGAATCATTGATAAAAACAGTGAATAAATTCTATTAAATGGCTCACTGATTGTGTTAATTGACTCAATGATTGTGTGATGCGAACAATAGAATCATTGGCAAAAGTGTTGTATTTATGTTGAAAAGAGTGGGTTAACAGAATCATTGGCAAAAACGCGCTGGGTTTTCCATGCTCCTGATAAGGGGGGTTTTTAGATATATTTTCCAGAGGGTCTTTTCCAAAACTTTTACCCCCAGTTTCTTGGAAAAACGAGCGCGCTTTTGTCAAACAATTTAAACCACCTGAAAATCAACAAAAGAGGACAATCGTACAACAATCTTTAAAAACTACTTGATTTGCACACAATCTTTGGCACACTACAAGCACTGGGACAAATCGTGACCCAGTCAACTTGAAACCTTTGGAGAATGAAATGCAAGTCCTAATCAAGAGCAGCTTTGGTACATCTCATGGATGGGCTTGGCAGATCGGCCAACTGGATGCAAAGGGCACAACGATCCGTGCATACGTTGGTACAGATGGTGATGGTCCCTACTCCATCGTATTCTTCGCCTAATCAATCAACCGTCACCAGTGCGGTTCACTGGTCAACTTGCAACCTTTGGAGCTTATCTATCATGGCAACATCTATCCGCACCGCTTACAGCCACCACGCACTCGCTGCGCACCTTGGTGGCTACGTACCCCTAACCCTGCGCCAGTTCGTCGCTCTACGGGCTTCTATGGCCTTCGCTGGCACTATTGGAGCGTGAACATGGACAACAACAAACTGGCAACAATCATCCGATCATTGAACACCGAACTATTCAGCAACAAATCTGGCTACATGGTGGACAACGTAGTTCGAAACCTAGAAAACCGGACACACTATGTAGACAAGGACACACTGCGATTTTTCAATGCTCGCATCGTGGGCGGTTCTGATCAATGCGTTGGTACTGTATTTCGTTTGATTGAAAGCCTGCCTAATGGGCCGGGTGGAAAGCGTGGGTTTCGTTTTGTTGCTTTTGACGTTTGGGGGACTGTCATGAACGAACGAGAATTTTTCACAACTAGTCAAAAAGCAACTACTGCCTTCTATACATGGCTCGGAACATTTGACCTGATCGGTCATTACCGCGAAGCATTCGCAAGCAATGCCAGTCGTGCCAAGCGAGAGCACGACAACCTAAGCGAAGCATTCAACGCCACATTTGAGGAATAACACCATGACAACAATTGAAGACCTAGAACGTATCGCATACGTTAATGGTGACACTTCACAAGCTAATCTACTGGCGCGCATTGTGGAGCTAGAAGCGCAGGTTGAAGCATTGGAAGATCAACTAAACGACGCGCAGGACGACAGCCTCTCCAAATGGGAGAAAAACAACTCACCAATCGCTGACTATGTGACTTTCTTTGATGGGTGTTTCCAACGACTCAATGGACACTACCCGTGCCCTAGCGTTACCAGTGCCTACGATTGTGGGGTTATCTATGCCGCTATTGAACGTGGTGAAGGAATAACACCATGAAAATCCTATTTTTCGTAGAGATCACCGATACCTTTGGTGGTGAGGCTAACTTTTCATGGGTTACGCGCCACATCATCAAGGCGAAGTCACCTAGGGGTTGTGCTAACGCCCTATCGCGCCGATCTGGTCTTAACTGGCGTTACGTCGGTTGCGATAGATACGATAGTGCGAGTGGTGCCACTTGCGCCTTTATTCGGGAGTATGACCCCGAATACGATAACGATTATTCACGATTAGAAACCGACGATCGGGGAGCAAAATGAATACGCAAATGATTAAAAACTTCGTACAATCAAATGGCATTGCATGGCCTGGATGTTATCCAATGTATGCAATCTGCGCAGATGGTGAGGTTCTAAGTGCAAAAGCAGTCCGTCAGAACTATAAGCAAGTCCTACAAGCAACCAAAAACCCAGGGACTAATCGTCAGTGGGAGATAGTGGGCATTGATATACATTGGGAGGGTGAACCCCTGTATTGTTCGGACTCTGGTGAACCTATTGAATCTGCATACGGTGTACCAGAATGATCCTAGCCCTACTAATCGCAATGCTGCTAATCATTGCCGGAGCAATGGTTGATGATTGACTAACCATCTAAACGCACCAAAAGAAAAGGCCCTAATGGGCCTTTTGTCATTGGTCATCGTCAAGTAAGTACGCATACTTGACACTGGGAGTAGCTAACCCGCGCCCGTATCGCTCTAGGCTATTCTCTGCGATCTTATCCCTGATTCGTTGCTGTGCCTTGATCAGTCGTTTCCTATGATCAGCGAATACCGTCTTAACACCTGGATGGATAACCCACGATGCCTTCGAGTAATGGTCATTCAGGCATGTAACCCAGCCCATCCCTTCTAATCGCCCCATCGCATCATGTATCACAGCATTACGCTGCATTAGTGGTACATCTTCCAAATGCTTGCGTACACCTTGACGCACCATCGAGAGGGTTAGCTCTAATTGTTCGGAGTGCATGAGGACGTATTCCAGAACCTTCTGCGCCACACTGTCTTGAGTAAACCCACCAGTATCCCCAAGGGTGAACTTGTAAATGGGGATCAGGTACTGCTTAACGAAGCGCACCGCATTGCTCATAGTCGCATGGTTCACAATCGGGTTCATAGGGGTAGTTACCATGTGCATCACAAGGGCTATGCGACCCACGTTACCTTCCAGCTTACCGAAGGCTTGGAGATAGCTCATAGAAGCGCCTACAACCCGTTCATCGCGTTTAAGCTGGTCGTACCATACTTGGAAGTCCCGATAGACCTTGTATGCCTGAGAATCAAGCCTATAGGTCATAGTGGGCGTTTGATAGATATTTCTCAGCATAGCGTCATATTCATGCTGATTGGTGAACATCGACGGTATCGGTTGCGATAACTCCGAACGATCAGAGTACAGCACCGCTGGTATGAACCGCTGCAGCAGTCCGTCATCAGTCATCATGTTCACGTATTTTTTGTAAAGTTGTGGTTGCAGGTTTCCGAAGATGTTTACGGCATAGTTATCAATCGGGATGGATGCTTGTTCACCCACACGGTCTATAACTGCGAACCCCGCGTTATAGCTGGCAGTCCATGCGCTCTTATCTTCTCCTGATCGCGGGTCGGTCACCTTTTGACACCATCCTCCCATTTCATCCAAGTGCACTAGAATGCCACGCTGTCTATCGGCCACAATCCGCATCAGTTTCTGGCTGGTAATGTCTGAAGCTATCAACCGGGCCTGCGATGGCTTCCATGTTGGTGCAGCGATGACTGGTGGTAGTGCGTTGAAGTCCACCTGACCACCTAGGCTATTCTCTGGTCGTGCTGCCTCTTTTGTGTACGCTGTCATACTGGCAGCATGGGCAGCGTTGACTGCCTCCCATCGCAGCAGATCAGACTGGTATCGGGTGAAGTCCTCCTTCTCCAGTTCACGCAGCAGACTGACCATAGGGGCAGCACCGGGCGTTTTCTTGCCCGATGGGTCACCGATCGTAAGTAACCATAACACTGGGGGGACTTTGAACCCTTCGACAATCTCCAATCGTGAGCGTGCATCGCAGCAGGCGGCTATAGCAGCGAGTCCTGCCATGAAGGGTACCATAGGGTCACATCCAGTCGATTCGGCCACCTCTTTGACCCTGCGACGCAGCACCTCTGGCCATACGGACAGGTCAGCAGTGGGTGGTTCTGGGTAAAACGAGGGTGAGCGCCCTATACGCTCGGGTTCCTTTGGGGTCACGTCTTTGAACAGACTGGCCACATCGGGGATGGGGCGGGTATATCCTGCTTTGTAGGCGTAATGGAACAGCGTACCTATGGAGATACCATCATTGGGTTTAAAAGAGCGCCAGCAGGCTTCTATGTCCCTTCTACCTTGGTATTTCTCCGCCGACTGTTGACTCCACTCATCCCATAGGTCAATCAGTTCGGGTTTACCCGTAGAGTGCAGCGCCATACCGATAGACACCCACTGTTCACGATCGCAAGATGGGTTGATGTGCAGTAGTGCGCACCGCAGGTCATCGTTCGATGCGTCGATAGTGTCGGTCTTGATGTGGCGTGTGGTATCGCGGGTGGTCAACTCCTGCCAGATAGATAGCAGTTCGAGAGGTAGCGTGGGTAAGCGTGACCAGTGACCCTTACCGCCCCAACGGTAGGGTTGTTGTGTGATGGGGTGCACGGATGGAGGGAGGATACATTGCGCCGTACTACCATCCACTGTTCCACAGCGTAGCTCGTATGCCACAGGGTTAGACCCATCGGCTGCTGCGTAGTTGATACGCTTGGTGGGCATGGTCAGGCCGAATGGCATAGCGTAGACCAGCTTACCGCGACCCTCACGACCAGACTCGATGGTCACTGCATCAGGGGCGTTATACAGGGCGTTCAGGTCGATACCACGGGCAGCGAGTAGCGTTGCAGCCTGTTGCCAGTTGTCAATGTCCAACGCCATTGTTCCGCTATACGCATGAGCTAAACCCACACCGTAACCAGGAGGGATAGCGGTACTGTCTGCGATGGTGTTCTCTCGCTTATTCCAACCCATAGTCTTTGGCCCTTTGGAGCCGGGTGGGATTGCTATGAGACGCCACCCATTACGGATGTAGGCGTCAAAACTGGTGGGTAGACCGAGAACTGTGGTTTGTGGGGTCATGTTGAAAATATTTTTAGGAAGTGGTCGTAATGTAGCAGATTTTGTATTACACTGCGATACATCGTTAAACACTTTAGGATAAATTGATGAAAAAAGGTTCATCCCCCGTAATTGCAGTGAGGTTGTCGCCCTCACTGCGACAAGCCTTCATATCGAAGGCGCATAGGTTCGGTGGTACGTCTGACGTACTGCGCGAACTGGCGACTGCGTTTGTCGAATCTCGACTGACTATCCAACCACCGAAAGAAGTAAAGGAATCTTTGTATGATCGAATCTGACCTGTCCCGTATCGCTACAGCTTTGGAACTTATCGCTGCTGCTCTGTCTGCCAAACCGACCAAGGACGTAAAGGATACACCCGTACCTGTGGCTGTGCAAGCACCTGTCCCTGCACCTGTGATCGCAGCACCAGTGATGCCTGCTGCCCCTTTCCCCGTTGCAGCTACCCCAGTTGTGCCCGTAGTGGCCCCAGTGGTAGCTGCGCCAGTCGCACCTGTTGTGGTATCCCCTTCTAGTCCTGCTGCATTCTCGTCCAAGGAGGAAATGACCCAGTTTGTCATCAACTCCTACCGTGCGCTTGGTGCTGAAAAGGGTGCACTGATTCAAGGCGTACTGACAGGTATGGGGTACGCCAACATCAATGACGTTGACCCTGCACGTTGGGGTGAGTTGAAAGCTGGCATTGAGGCACTCGCAAAATGAAAACCTTTGAACAACTCAAACGGGATGTGATTCAGTGGGCGTGTGACCGTCGAATCATTCCCAATGCTAAAGCATCGAGTCAGCTACTCAAGGCTGTGTCGGAGATGGGTGAACTGTGTGATGCGGAGAACCACGATGACACACTGGAAATCAAGGACGCTGTGGGTGATGTACTCGTATGTCTTATCAACTACTGCGCGTTGCGCGAGATTGATATTGTGGATTGTCTGAATGGTGCATATGAGATCATCAAGGATCGTAAGGGTACGTTGATGCCATCGGGTGTGTTTGTGAAGGATGGGAAATGACCAAAAGTATTGATATCCGTAATACAAAAGCATTAGGGAAGGCGAACATTGTCGGCGAAGAACTTTTGAAATGGGTTCGTGAAAACAATTACCCACCCACAGTAGCTGTTCAGATATTGATTTCAATAATGGGTGGTGTGCTCGCTGGTTTCCGAGGGAAAGACCGAGCAACCGTTTCAGTTTATATGGTGCGTGAAGTATTAAAACTCCCCAAAAAAATCCACGAGTTTGAAGAGTTTAATTCTGTGAAGGATGGGAAATGACCACCCATTCAAAACTGTCACCCTCTGCGCGGCATCGGTGGGGCGTATGTGCCGCCAGTGTGCGCGAGGAAGCGAAGTACCCCAGTAGACCCAGTGGTGCGGCTGCTATCGATGGCACTCACAGTCATACCCTGTTGGAGAAGTGCATCAATGATGGTAAGACTGCTAGTGACTTTGTAGGCCAAACACTCAAAGACCATGATGGTGAGTTCAAGGTAGATGCTGACCGCGCTGAACGTGTGCAGTTCGCACTGGACTATGTCAGTGGATGTGTCGGTACTGTCATGTCAGAGCGTCGGGTACATCCTGATGCACTGGTGGGACGTAACGATATGTCCGGTACTGTTGACATTCAGATTGTGACGGACACCAACTTGGAGATCATCGACTACAAAGACGGTATGAACCCAGTTGTAGCCAAGGACAATCACCAGATGGAGCAGTATGCTGTGGGTGCTATTGCTGAGATGCAGACACAGGGTAAGACATTACCTCTGTACTTCACTTGCACCATCATTCAACCCAAGCTGCGTATGAAGGGTCTGACTGGCATCGACTCACACACCTACACACTGGCTGAACTGATGGTCATCAAGGATAAGCTGATTGCAGAAGCTGCTGCCACTGATGCACCTGATGCTCCGTTCAATCCAGGTGAGTCACAGTGCAAGTATTGCGCACATGGTGGCGCATGTACCGCACGGACTACACAGGCACTGTCCACTGCTGGCATCACGTTCGCTAACCTTGAGGTGGTGGAGCAGACTGCCAACAAGGAACCCACCACGATGACTGACAAGCAGTTACGTGAGGTGCTTGAGGCTGCACCACTGCTGCGTCAGATGATCGAGGCTGCTGAAACCGAGGCTCTGCGTCGGTTCGAGACTGGTCAAGAGATTGACGGGTTGAAGGCTGTGCGTGGTCGTGGTAGTCGAAGCTGGATGTATGAGGATGATGTGATGGAGGATCACCTTAAAAAAGCTGGAATCCCCAAGTCAGCAATCTACAAAACCAGCGTCATCACCCCCGCGCAGATTGAGAAGGTTCGCTGGTCTAAGCGTGACGGTACAGTATGTCAAGTGACACCCGCCAAGCTGTTGCAGTTACAGGAGACATGCATCAAAAAAAGCGAAGGAAAAATTCAAATCGTGGCGAGCGCAGACCCACGACCTGCTGTTACACTGTCTGCCGCTGCGCTATTTGGTGCAGTTTCAAGTGATCTTCCATCTTTCTTACTTTAAGGTTCTATATGTCCGATATTATCTATCTCTCGAACGTCCGTGTTTCTTTCCCTCAACTCGTTGAGCCTAAGAAAACAACCAATGAAAAAGGTGAAGTGCGCACCGCATGGTCTGCCGATTTCATTCTTCCTTCCGACTCACAGCAGTACAAACAGGTTATGCAGCAGTACATGACACTGGCGAATGAGAAGTGGAAGGAACGCGCTCAAACCATCATGCAGATGATTCAGGCTGATCGCAAATCACGATGCTACGGCAACGGTGCTGAGAAGGTCAACAAGACTACCTTGTTACCTTACGATGGGTACGAGGGTAACGCCTACGTTAGCGCCATCAGTAATCGTCAACCTCAGATGATTCAACCCAATGGTCAACCAGTCGATGCGTCTAATAGCATGGCCTACCAAGCCATTGCTCGGGGTATCTATGGTGGTTGCTACGTCAACGCAGCGATCCGTCTGTGGTTACAAGAGAATACACACGGTCGTGGTGTACGTTGCGATCTAGTTGCTGTCCAGTTCTCCAAAGACGGTGATGCATTCGGTGGCGGCGGTGCTGATGTGACGGGTATGTTCGGTGCTGTGGCTGCACCTGCTGCTGTACCTGCTGCATTTGGTGGTATGCCTGCTGCACCATTCCCAGGTATGCCGGGTATGCCTAGCTTCATGTAAGCATTTCGGTGGGGGACAAGGGGCTACATGCCCCGTTCCGAAAGGACTTACCCCACCACCTTTCCTAATGAAACACCAAACCCTTCAATGGGTGGGAGAATGTTTTGTCTTTTGATATTGACTGGGACGTTGAAACATACCCCAATGTGTTCACCCTATGCGCTGAACACGCAGACTACCCGCTGACGTGGTGTTTCGAGATTAGCCCGTGGCGCAATGACTACCTTGCCATTGTTGAGTGGATCGTATGGTTGCGTAGTCAGAAGGCACGTATGGTGGGGTTCAACAATGTGGGGTTCGACTATCCGATCCTGCATGAGTTGTTGAAGAACCCACACACCACAGCAGCTACCCTGTACGCTAAGTGTCAGGACATTATTCAGTCGCAGGACTTCGACAAGTGGCAGCACATGGTCTATCCGAGTGATCGCTACATTGAACAGATTGACCTGTACAAGATTCACCATTTTGACAACAAGGCGCGTGCTACTGGGTTGAAGGCGCTTGAGTTCAACATGCGCCTGGATAACGTGAGTGACTTACCATTCCCTGTCGGTACGGTACTTAACCAAGAGCAGACCCAGGTACTCAAGCAGTACAACGCACACGATGTACGGGCTACAAAGAAGTTCCACCATGCATCCAAAGAACTGATTGCATTCCGTGAGTCATTGACCATCAAGCATGGTCGTGATTTCATGTCTCACAATGACGTGAAGATTGGTAAAGAGATATTCCAGATGGAACTGGAGAAGGTTGGAGTGCAACTGTACAGGTATGGCCCATCAGGTAGGCAACCAGTACAGACCCCACGCCCATCTATTGCACTGCGTGACTGTATCCCTTCGTTCATTGAGTTCCAGAACCCTGAGTTGAACCGCATCAAAGACTGGATGGCACAACAGGTTATCACTGTAACCAAAGGTGCGTTTGAGGATGTGGTTGCCAATGTGGACGGGCTAGACTACTTCTTTGGTACTGGTGGTATCCATGCGTCAGTGTCCAACCGTGTATTTGATGCCAATGATGACTACATGATCTTGGACATTGACGTATCGAGTCTGTATCCGTCGATTGCTATTGAACATGGGTACTACCCTGAACACCTAGGTCCACGGTTTGTAGATGTGTATCGTGACCTGCGTGCACTCCGAGTCAGCTTCAAGAAGGGCACGATGGAGAACGCAGCATACAAGCTCGCCCTCAATGGCGCGTATGGAGCATCAAACGATGCGTACAGCGTGTTCTATGACCCTCTGTTCACCATGAAGATCACCATTGGTGGACAGTTGATGCTGGCTATGTTGGTTGATTGGTTAGGTAGTGTCGGACTTGAAATCATCCAAGCTAACACTGACGGCATCACGATGTACTTACCGAGAGTTCAACTGGGGAACGTGAAGCGTCTGTGTGCTGAGTGGGAGAAGCTAACCAAGCTGACACTGGAGCATGTTGAGTATTCCAAGATGGCGATTGCCGATGTGAACAACTACCTCGCAGTCAAGACCGATGGTTCAGTGAAACGTAAGGGTCGATACGAGTACAAGACCGAGTGGCATCAGAACGCCAGTGAGTTGGTCGTAGCCAAGATCGCTGAGAAGGTGCTAGTGGAGGGCGCTGACCCCATGACACTGTTACTCAACTGGCCTGACAAGATGGACTTCATGGCGCGCATCAAGATACCCCGCAACGCATTCCTCATCGGTCGTGCTGATACGTTTGATACTGACCTACCGAATACTACAAGGTACTACGTCAGTGAGGGTGGTGTGTCACTGGTCAAGAAGATGAAGCCGCTACCCAAGACACCAACAGTGTGGCGCTACTTCAACCAAGTATCGGGGTTTACTGTCTGTGTGTGCAATGACATACGTGACGCTACGTTACCCATCAACTACCAGTATTACCTGAGAGAAGTTTTGAAATTAACCAAGGAGTTCAAATGAAATTACTACACGGTGATTGCCTCGAACTGATGGCGCAAATCCCCGACGGCTCGGTGGATATGGTGCTTTGCGATTTGCCTTATGGCACCACGCAGAACAAGTGGGATTCAGTCATCCCGTTTGAACCGCTGTGGGCGCATTACAAGCGCATTTGCAAAGGGGCGATTGTGCTGGCCGCGCAACCCCCATTCGACAAAGTGCTGGGGGCGTCCAATATCGGA
>OFRC01000444.1_pt1 | contig 10678 bp, 11 predicted proteins | sample 1543051 | NCBI WGS metagenome assembly OFRC01 (sample SAMN07774231, study PRJEB24372) | wastewater metagenome
TGGTACGCGGAACCCTGGAAAAAGACATTTTTTAGAGCCATATAGGCGACAGCAGCAGATTGTTAAGTCTTGATTTAACGCATTGTTTTGAATAATGGCCACGATGGCCGACCTATACGAAACGTCTGAAGCATTCGATTGGTCGATCTCGAAGGTCGCCCGCGCTTTCGGCATGTCGCGAGAAACCGTCTCCAAGCGGATCCAAGACGCCAAACTGGAACCGGCCGGAAAGCGCAACGGCTACCCAGTCTACCCGCTCGCGCTGGTCGGCCCCGCGCTGTTCGAGCAAACGCCGGCCTGTGGCCAGGGGGGCGCTATCGATCCCGACCGCCTGCCGCCCAAGGATCGGCTCGATCATTACCGGGCCGAGCGAGAGCGCCTCAAGCTTGAAGCCGAGCAGCGTTTGACCCTCTCCGCCACCGAAGTCGAGGCAGCCGTTTCGAAAATATTGAAAGCGCTGGCCCAGCAGATCGAAACCTTGCCCGCGAGACTGGAGCGCGATTTCGGCCTGACCGCCGCTGAAACCGCCCGCCTGTACCCAGCGATGGACGCCGCCCGCGAATCGCTCCACGCCGCCGCCGTAGAGGCGCTCCGTGCTTGACCGGCGGCTTCACGACATCCTGGCCGGCGCGGCGGAAATCCTGCGCCCTCCCCGGCGGATGCGGGTATCGGAAGCCGCTGCCCGATACCTCGTGCTCGAACGTCCCGGTGCCGAATCCGGTCCGTGGAACCCCGACCGGACGCCGTATATGGTCGAGCCGATGGACCAGTGGGCCAACCGCGAAAAGGAAGCCATCGCGTTCGTCGGCCCGGCGCGCGCCGGAAAAACGTTCGCGCTCCTGATAGGCGGGCTGGCGTACTTTGTCACCTGCGACCCCGGCGATTATCTGATCGTCCACATGGCGGAAAACACCGCCCGCAAATTCTCGAAAGACGAACTCGCGCGCTCGCACCGCCACAGCCCAGAACTGGCTGCGCGCCTCTCGCCCTATGCATCGGACGACAACGTTTTCGACAAGCGGTACAAAAACGGGATGCTGTTAAAGCTGGCGTGGCCGTCGATCAACCAGCTATCAGGCGACACGCTGCGCTACGTGGCGCTCACCGACTACGACCGCTACCTGGAAAGCATCGACGGCGCGGGCGACGCCTTTTCGCTGGGGCGCAAGCGCATCGAAACGCTGATGAGCAGCGGGCGGGTACTGGTTGAGTCATCGCCCGGCTGGCCGGTGACCGACCCACAATGGCAGCCCCACAACGGCCACGACGCGCCGCCGTGCAAGGGCATTTTCGCGATTTACGCCCAGGGGACGCGCAAGCGCTGGTACTGGCCGTGCCCCGAATGCGGCGAGTATTTCACATCGCCGCCGTCCACCGACGCCTTCGCGCTGGTGAAAGACGAGGTTTTCCTCGCGTGCGTGGCCAACGGCTGCGCGATTCCCACGACCGAAAAAGCGGCGATGAACCGCGCTGGACGCTGGGTGGCCGCCGGTCAAACCATCGACCGAAACGGAGGTATTCACGGCGAGGAACCTAAAACCAAGATCGCATCCTACTGGCTGACCGGCCCCGCCGCTGCATATCAATCCTGGGCATCGCTCTGGCGCAAGCACCGCGCCGCAGAAACCATCTATCAGAAAACGGGTTCCGAGGAAGCGCTTAAAAGCGTAATGACCGGCGATTTCGGAACCGCTTACAAGCCCCGCCAGATCGGCGACGCGCGCGACGCGAAGGCGCTGGCCACCCGCGCCGAGCCGCTCGCCAAGCGCGTCGTGCCGGTAGGGGTCTTTTTTCTGACCGCCGCCGTGGACATCCAAAAGAACCGGTTCGTGGTTCAGGTGATCGGCTGGGGCGTCGGCGGCGAGCGGTGGATGGTGGACCGCTACAACATCAAATGGGCCTCGCGCGACGGAGAAGTGGCGGCCGTTACCGTCGCGCCGGCCTCGCGGCTTGAGGATTGGAACCTCATCACCACCGACGTGATCGGCAAGCCCTACCCGCTGGCGTGGGATGGCTCGCGCGGGCTGCTGCCGGCCCTGACCGCTTACGACACGGCCGGCGAGGCCGGCGCGACCGAACAGGCGTACCGCTATTACCGCCAGCTTCGGAAAGATGGGCTCGCCGGCAAGGTCATGCCGATCAAAGGCGGTAGCGGCTTATCAGGCCCACGCTTGCAACTGACGTATCCCGATTCCACCACCAGAAACGATCGCAAAGCCAACGCGCGCGGCGAAGTGCCGGTGTACATCCTCAACACCACCGCGCTGAAAGACGCTATCGCCGGCGGATTGGGGCGCCAAGAAGCGGGTCCTGGCTACACCCACTTCCCCGACTGGCTGGGCGATTGGTTTTTCGATGAGATGGCGGCCGAGGTCCGCACCGCAAAAGGCTGGGAAAATCCGGCGAAGCGCCGCAATGAAGCCCTGGACCTGATGGCCTACAACCTCGCCGCTTTTCTAAAGCTGAACGGCGAAACGCTCAACTGGGAGCGCCCGCCCGCCTGGGCCGACCCGGACCGCGCCGCGATCCCGCTGGCGACCGACGCGATCCCGCCGCCGCCGAAGCCGGCCGCCAAGCGCTGGAATGCGCTGCTCGATCTCAAATCAACCCGCGCCGAGGACCTGCTGTGAGCGCTCTTTTGGAAGATGTTCGCTTTGAAATTCGCGTCGCCGTCGACGCCGGCTTACAAGGCCAGGCGCTGGAAGACGCTATCATCGACCGGCTGTGTCGGCGGATTGGCGGGCAAACGGTCCACTGGCCGATGGCGGACCGGTTAAAGCGCGCCCACGAAATACGAGAGTCGTTCGCCGGCGGCATGTCGCCGAGAACCATCGCAAAACAGTACGGCGTCAGCCATAGAACCGTCGAAAACGCGATCGCGGCGCGGGCTGAAGAAGGATAGGGTGAGGGCGGGGCGCAACTCCCGCTCCGCTTGGCCTTCGCGGTCTCTCGCATCGGGCTTTTAAGGCTCTGCCGAACGCCTCGCGACATGCGAGCGCGTGTCTGCTTTCCACGCCGCCCCACGGCCTAATTATAAAAAATTATAAGAAATTTACGTAGGGATTTTTCCGGCGCGCCCCTGTATTAGGGGCGCATGTCATGCGATTACTCTCCTTATTTCGGCTATAGCATCGCTCGGCTCCAGTCGCTAATCGCGCAAGCCGAAGCGGCGATGGAGTCAGCCGCGCTCGGAAAGACCGTCCAGCGCGTGGCGGTTGGCGACATGGCCGTCGCGTTTTCGAACGCGAACTACGCTCTCGCGCAAATCGAAAAAACGCTCGCAGTCTTGCGAGCCGCGCTGAAAGCCGCGCGAGCCGCGCCAGATGGCCTCGTGCCTGAAATCGCGCTGACCCCACGCAGAGCGGTTTTCCCATGGGGCAACTAACCGCCAGGATGCGCGGGCTCATCCTAGCGCCAGACGGCCAGCGGCTCGCGGCGTCGGTGTTCGGGACGCCCGCGCACGACGCCGCCGACCGAGCCTCGCGCGCCTTCGCCGGCTGGAACCCGTCGCTGGGGTCGGCCGACGCCGATTTACTTGACGAACTGGATACGATCCGGGGCCGCAGCCGCGACCTCGGCCGCAACGAATCGCTCACCGCCAGCGCCTACCAAACCTACCGCGACAACATCGTCGGACACGTCCTGCGCCTGTCCGCACAGCCCGATTATCGGATGCTCGACCGCGACAAAGAGTGGGCGGACGAGTGGGGCAACGGGGCGGAATCCTGGTTTCACACTTGGTCGGATTCCACCGAATGCGACGCCGCACGCACCCAAACGCTGATCGGCCTGACCCATCAAGCGCTGACCGGCGCGCTGATGAACGGCGACGCGCTCGCCGTTCCGGTATGGGAGCCTCGTCCCTATAGCTTGTGGGGAACCCGGCTCCAGATGATCGAAGCCGACCGGCTGGACGCGCCGCCGCTTCTCGCCCACCGATCCGACATCCGAAAAGGCGTCGAAATCGACCGCTACGGTGCGCCCGTCGCCTATCACATCCGCAAAACCCACCCCGGCGACCGCGATGCGGGCTTCGACGACTTCGAGCGCATCCCCGCGTTCACACCGTGGGGCCGGCGGCGGGTGATCCACCTCTACGACAAGGAGCGCAGCGGGCAAAGCCGGGGCAAGCCCATCGTCGCGGCGGTGATGAAGGACTTGCGGATGTCCGGCAACTACGCCCAAGCCGAACTCAAGGCCGCCGTCGTCAACGCGCTGGTCGCCGCCTTCATCGAATCCGACCTCCCGCAAGATTCCGTCGCCGGGCTGTTTTCCAGCCCGGAAACCCCGGACGAATACCGGCCGGACCTATTTAGTTACTGGAACGCCGCCTTTGCGTCCGGCAACGCGCCGCGCCTCGAAGGTGGGGCGGTGATCCCGATCCCGATCGGCGCGAAGCTCGCCAGCCATAACCCCGGCCGGCCGGCGACGGCGTTTGGCGTGTTCATGAATTCGGTGATCCGGCGCATCGCCGCCGGCCTGCACCTGCCCTACGAGCTGCTGCTCAAGGACTTTTCGCAAACCAACTACTCCAGCGCCCGCGCGGCGCTGCTGGAAGCGTGGCGTTTTTTCCTCGGCCGGCGGCGCTGGCTGGCCGACATGTGGTTGCAGCCGATTTACGAGCTGTGGATGGAGGAGGCCGTCAACCTCAGCCGCGTGAGCGCGCCAGGCTTCTACGCCAACAAATACGCCTGGCTCAAATGCCGCTGGGTGTTCGCCGGGCGCGGCTGGGTCGATCCGGTGAAAGAGGCGAACGCCGCCAAGCTCCGTTTGGAGGCCGGGCTATCCACACAAGAGATGGAATGCGCCGAGCAGGGGTTGGATTGGGAAGAAGTCATGGAACAGCAGGCGCGCGAGCAGGCGCGCCGCCAAGCGCTCGCCCTGCCCATGCTTGGCACCGCCGCGTCCGACGCCAGCGCGCCGCCAGAAACGGACGACGAGGATGCCGCCCAACAGCCGGAGACCGCCGATGCGTGACCATCAATCCGTATTAGCGCGCGAGTACGAGGAAAGCGAGATGCGGTCGGAGGTCAGGGACGCGCTCAAGACCGCGCTCGTCGCCCAGGCGCACGCGCTGCTCGCCATGCTGCCCGGCGAGCCCGGAGAAGCGCAGTTGCTCCAAGCGCTCGCCGGCCTGCCCGCCCCGCGGGCGTATAGCACCGCGCCGCCCAAGCGCGAAGCCGCCGGCTACCGGCTCTACGGCCCGGTGGCCGTGATCGAAATATTCGGCGCGCTGGCACATCGCACCTACGCCGACTGGGCCGGGTGGGTCCAGGGTTATCAGGACGTGGCCACCCAACTGGACGCGGCGCTCAAAGACCGGTCGGTCAAAGCCGTGGTGCTGTCCATCGATTCGCCCGGCGGCGTAGTGGACGGCTGCGCCCAGCTCGCCGAAAAAATCAGGGCCGCGCGGGGCGCGAAGCCCATCCACGCCTGCATCAACGATGTTGGAGCCTCGGCGGCGTACTTGATCGCTAGCGCCGCCGACAAAATCTCGGCGACCAAAACCGCCCGGATCGGCTCCATCGGCGTGCGCGCCATGCACATCGACATGTCGAAAGCGCTGTCGGATGCCGGCTACACCGTCACCGAGATTTTCGCGGGCGACCACAAAATCGACGGCACCCCTTACGCCCCGCTGTCCGACGCCGCGCGGGCGGCCATCCAGGCCAGCATCGATTACTACCACGGCTTGTTCGCATCGACCGTCGCCGCCAACCGGGGCCTCGACAAATCAGCCGTCATCGCCACCCAAGCGGCGGTATACGACCCGATCCAAGCCAAGCGGCTGGGGCTGATCGACGCCATCGAAGACCCCGACACCGCGATTTCCCGTCTCGCGCAACGCTACGGCGGGCGCGCCCAACCCCAGCGGGCCGCCGCCCGTGTTTCCAGGAGTTCCGCCATGACCGACGACCCCAGCCGCTACCAAGCGGACGGCCCCCTCATCACCCAAGCCCAGGTCGATACCGCCCGCGCCGAAGGCCGACAAGCCGGCGTCGCGGAAGGCCGCAAGCAAGAGCGCGACCGCCTCGCCGCCGTCCTGTCGCTGCCGGAGGCCGAAGGCCGGGAAGCGCAGGCCAAGGCCTTGGCGTTGACCACCGACCTCGACCCCGCCGCGTGCGCCGCGATCCTGAGCGCCGCGCCGAAGGGCGAGATCAAGCCCGCCGCCGCGCAATCCGAGTTCGCCGCCCACATGGACGCGCTCGGAAACCCGAAGATCGGGCCTGACGCCGGGCAGCCCTCCCAAACCGACGCGGCGTCAAACGTTTGGAATTACGCCTTCGAACAACAGCATCTCCGCCAGCGGCGCGCAAATAAGGAATAACGATGGCCACCACACTAACCGAATTTACCCCTCAGTGGGCGTTCCTTATTTCCGAGGCGAGCAACACCCGCTCGCGCGAACAGATTTTCCTGGCCGCCGGCAACAACCTCAAGTCGGGGACCGTGCTCGGAAAGATCACCGCCAGCGGAAAGTACACCGCACTGGCGCCAGCATCGACTGACGGCTCCCAGGCCGCCGCCGCGATCCTGTGCTGGAACACCGATGCCACCGCCGCCGACAAGCGCACCGTCTGCATCAGCAACGAGGCCGAAGTCGACGACCAGCTCTTGGTCTGGCCGTCCGGCATCACCACGCCTCAAAAAGCTACAGCCACCAGCCAACTGCTGACGCTGCAAATCAAATTGCGCCAAGGGGAGCCGCAGTAATGGACACGATGATGAACATTTTCGACGGCGACGCTTTCAGCATGGTGTCCATGACCGGCACGCTTCAGCGGCTGCCGTATCTGCCGACGTTTCTGGGGGACCTCGGGTTGTTCGAGGCCGACTACCTGACCACCGCCGACGTTTCAATCGAGATCGCCAACGGGCGGATATCCCTGATCCCGACCACCGAGCGCGGTGGGCCGCTGGCGGAAGGAAGTCCAGAAAAGAGGAGCATGAAGATCGTCCGAACCCCGCGAATAGCGAAGGGCGATACGATCTACGCGCACGAAATCCAGAACGTGCGCCCGCTCACTCAAGCCGTATTCGACGAGTCCGGCAACCGCAGAGTCATCGTCAGGGGCGTGCAGCAGGTCGTCGCCGACATCATTCTCCAGCGACAGGCCAAGTTACACCGCGACATGCAACTGACGTGGGAACTTCACCGGCTCGGGGCGGCGCAAGGCGTGCTGTTAGACACGGACGGATCGAGCGTCATCTACAACTGGTTCACCGAATTTGGCGTGATACCGCCGACCGAAGTTGACTGGGACCTCGACAACGCTACCCCGGCCGAAGGCGCTTTGCGCAAACTGTGCAACAGCACGATCCGCGCCGCCAAAGCCGCGCTGCAAGGGATGTGGGTGGAAGGGCGTTCCTACCTGATGGCGCTTGCCGGCGATAACTTCTACGACGACCTGACACAGCGCAAAGAGGTGCGGGAGACCTACCTCGCCACCAGCGATGCCGCCAGCTTGCGGGAGCACGCCCAGCCTTACGAGTCGTTCCGGTTCGGCGGCATCACTTGGTTCAACTACCGGGGGAACGGCGGGGCGGTCGGCGTCGCCACCGATAAAGTGAAATTTGTCCCGGTCAACGTCCCCGGGCTGTTCCGCTCCGCGTTCTCGCCCGCCGAATTTCTGCCGTATGTCGGCACGCCGGCGCTCGATATGTACTCGATGTTGATTTGGGACGACAAGCGGCAAGCGTGGGTGCGGCCTGAAATTTACAGCTACCCGCTGCACTACTGCACGGTCCCCGGCTCACTGCTCGGCGGTCGGCGTACCTGATGGCCTCCTGGTGGCAAAAAACCGTAACCGCGTTTCCGGTGAACGCGATCGCGCTCGACCTCCTGAAAAGCGATTCGGCCGACCTGCCAAACCCCGTAATGGTGCAGTGCAAGGGGAACGCCGGCACGATCAAGTTCACCGATGTGGCCGGTAATCCACCGCTCACGCTGAACCTCGCCGCCGGCGAAATGCTGAACGTCCAGGTTTCGCGCGTATGGGCCACCGGTACCACCGCCACCGGGCTCATCGGGTACTACTGACGTGCTCCGCCTCGGCCTCGGTCTCGATCTCCCTGCCGGCGGCGCCACAGCCAGCGGCGGCGGCGTCGTGGTCGAGCCGGCCGGAAACCTGCTGTTCGATGAGAACACGCCCCTTTTGTGGGACGACGGCATCACGCCCCTTTTGTGGGACTCGGCAACGCCGGTTACCGGATCGCTGTTTTGGGACGACGGCACGACGCCGCTGCTCTGGCACGACGGAGCGACCTCGCTGATCGCATAGGTAAACAATGGCCGAAAAACTGAACGACCTCATCGTCGCGCGAACGGAGCAGCCCGCGCCGGCCAACGCCGACAAGATACCGCTGCTGGATTCCGCCGACGCGCACAAATTCCGCTGGCTGAGCTGGTCCGGGTTGGTCGCGCGCCTGTCGGCGCTGTTCGAGCCCGCCGGAGCTAGCGGCGCTGCGGTCACCGCCCACGTTGCCGCCACCGATCCGCACCCGACTTACACCACGACCGCCGAAGCGGCCGCCGCCGCCCCCGTGCAAACCGTGGCGGGCAGGACCGGGGCGGTCGCGCTCGCCGCCGCCGACATCGGCGGGTTGGGTGGTGCGGCAACCCTGGCCGTCGGGACAGCCGCTGGGACCGTGGCCGCCGGGAACCACGCTCATTCCGGCGTTTACGACCCGGCCGGAACGGCTTCGTCCGCCGTGGTCACCCACGCCGCGCTGCTGCAAACCCACGGCATCAGCGCCTTCGGGGCAACGCTTGTCGATGACGCTAGCGCCGTCGCTGCCCGCGCGACGCTCGGCCTGGGTTCGGCGGCGACGCTCAACGCGGGGACGGCCGCGAATTCGGTCGTGCAACTCGACGCGACGGCGAAACTGCCGGCCGTCGACGGGTCGCAACTGACCGGACTCCCTTCCGGCATCAGCGCCCATTCGGCGCTGAGCGGACTGACAAACGACGATCACACCCAATACTACAACCAAGCGCGCGGCGACGCCCGCTACAGCCAAGTCACCCATTCGCACGCCGGAACCTACGAGCCGGCCGGAACCGTCGCCACTCACGCGGCATTGACCCAAGCGCACGGGGCATCGGCGTTCGGGGCGAGCCTCATCGACGACGCCGACGCCGCCGCCGCGAGAGTCACCCTCGGGCTCGGTGCGGCGGCCACCTTGGCGATCGGAACTACGGCCGGAACCGTAGCCGGAGGAGACGCCCCGGCCACCGCCGTATCAACCCATGCCGCGCTGGCGCAAGCGCACGGAATTTCCGCGTTTGGGTCTACCTTGGTAGACGACACCAGCGCGGTGGCGGCAAGGGCGACCTTGGGGCTGGGAACCGCCGCAACGCTCAACGCCGGAACGGCCGCCGGCAATCTCCTGCAATTCGCCACGGCGGCGCAACTGCCCGCGCTAGACGGCTCGTTGCTCACCGGGCTCGCCACCCCCGCGCCGCGAATCGTCACGGTTCCGGCCGCCACCGGGGTGGTGACCGTCGACATGGGTAACGCCTCCCGCGTCGTCGTAAAAATGACGCAGACGGGGGCTATCTCGGCGATCACCCCGCAAAACGTGCCTGCCGTCTGCGATGTCCGCTACGAAGTGACGCAAGTGGGCGGACCCTGGGCGCTACCACAGAGCGCCTGGGCGCCGGCCATCGCCTCCGCCTATTACGTCTATCCCGGTGCGACCACTATTTTTTGGTGGACCACCACAGACGGCGGGGCTAGCGCTACCCTCGAATGCAACGCGCCGCTATCACTGACGCTCTCGCAGCCCAGCGCGGCCGGCGCAATCACGGTAGACGCGGCCGGGATAAGCGAAGTGGTTGTCAACTTGACCCTGACTGGCGATATCACGACGATCAACCGGCAGAACATCCCGACGAACTGCCGTATCCGCTACGAAACCACCCAAGGCGCGGGCGGCCCGTGGGTCATCAAAGATTCGGCGTGGGGTTCTGGGGCTATCGTGCCTTTTTACATCACGGCGACGACCGGCAAAACCGTGGTCACCTGGACCACGACCGACGGCGGGGTAACCGCTACGGTCGAAGGGTCGGTCAACGGCGCGGGCGCGATCAAAATGCCGGCCGGACGCTATTTCGATACCTCGGTGTTGGCGGTGGGGCTATCGCCGTTCGCCGGGTCCGCCGGACGGATAGATATTTCCAGGTTTGTCCCCGAATACGATATGACGGTTGACCGGCTCGGCGTCTACGTGACGACCGGCGTCGCCGCCGCGACCGGCCGCGTGGTGATTTACGGGGCGAACGCGAACAACGAGCCCGACGCCCGGCTATTTTTCCCCGCCGACGATTTGAATCTCGCCACGTCAGCGGTGTTCGTCGAACACACCGCTTCGTTCACTTTGAAAAAAGGCGTCCTTTATTACGTCGGGTTCATGCACGGAAGCACCGCGACCATATATGGAATACAAGGCTACACGCTGCCAAGCCTCGGTTTCTCTGGTAACGTGTCGTCCTCTCCTGGCAGCGTGATCCGACAGACCGTCACGTACCCAAACGCACCTGCAAATTTCGGCTTCACCGCCTCTCAAATCACCGCGTCCGTCGCGCCATCGATCAAGATGAGGGCTGCGTGATCGGACGTGCCCTAGCTCTATTTTTGGTGTGGGTGGCGCTGTGTCCGGCGCTCGCGAGCGCCGG
>OFRC01000445.1_pt1 | contig 10618 bp, 10 predicted proteins | sample 1543051 | NCBI WGS metagenome assembly OFRC01 (sample SAMN07774231, study PRJEB24372) | wastewater metagenome
GGTCCCCCGCCCCAGCGGCATGGGCGGCGGAACCGACCTGGTGGCCGCATGGGCACCGGGACAGAGCAGCGGCACCTTCCCCGACGGGTCGGGTATGCGCTTGAACCAGGGCGACTTCTTCGTGGTGCAGGTGCACTACCACTTTGTGCACGCGGCACCACCCGACCACTCCGAACTGGCCCTGCGGTTCGGGAAGGATCCGGTCGACGACTACGACGACATCGCGGTCACCCAGTACCTCGCACCCGCCGAGATCCCCTGCCGACCCGACGAGAAAGGCCCGTTGTGTGACCGGGACGCCATGATGGACGACCTCGCAGATCGTTATGGATCGTCAGCACCAGTGATCGCCGACGGCCTCAACGGCATGTGCGGCGGCACGCCCGAGATGAACGCCAACGTCGATGAGGACGGCATGTCGTACTCATCGTGTGATCACTGGGCCCTGGGGACCGGGCAGGTCGTGTCGGTGTTCGGACACATGCACGAGTTGGGGGTGGGCTTTCGCCTCACCCTCAACCCGGACACGCCGGACGAGAAGATCCTGCTCGACATCGACCGCTGGGACTTCAACTGGCAACTCAACTACGAACCGGCCGACGAGGTGGTGATCAAACCCGGCGACATCGTGCGGGCGGAATGCTCGTGGGACCGAGACCTGATCAACCCACAAACCGAGCCCCGTTGGGTTTCGTGGGCCGAGGGCACCGAGGACGAGATGTGCTACTCGGCGCTGACCACGCGTGAACAGCATTGGACCGGGACGGAACAGCCACCTGATGGTCCCGAGATCGAGCCGGGACTGATCGATCCGATCACCCTGGAGGCCGACTCGCCCGAGGCCGCCGACTAGGTCGCCCAGGCTATCGGCGGCCCGAGCTTCCTGAGCGGGCGCGACCGCTGCCCGAACCCGAGTTCCCTCGGCTCGAACCGCCGCCGGAGCTGCGAGGGTTTCGACGCTTGTTGCCACCCCCACCCTTCGGCCGAGACGGCTCGTGCACTGGCACCTGTGCGCGCACGCTCGGCACGAAGGCCACCTCGCTGTCGGCCTGGGGCAGGCCAACCTCACGCTGCAGTTTGCGGAGGTCTTTGCGCTGATCCGGCTGCACGAGCGAGACCACCTGGCCCTCGGCGCCCGCCCGGGCGGTGCGACCGGAGCGGTGCACGTAATCCTTGGGGTCGGGCGGCAGATCGAAGTGCAACACGCAGGCCACGCCGTCGACGTGGATCCCCCGCGCGGCAACGTCGGTGGCCACCAGCGCCGCCACCTTGCCGTCGGCGAACGCTTCCAATGCCCGGGTGCGCTGCCCCTGGGAACGCCCACCATGGATCGGCGCCGCTTTGATGCCCACGCGCTTGAGTTGCTTCGCCACCCGGTCGGCGCCGTGGCGCGTGCGGCAGAACACCACCGTCGGGCCTGCGTCATCGATGAGATCAGCGGAAAGCGCCAGCTTCTGAGGGCGATCGGCTTCGATGAAGCGATGGCTCACGGTGGAAAGGTCGGGTTCGGTTTCCCCAACCTCGTGGCGCACCGGCTGATGCTGATAGCGGTCGACCAGTACCTTCACGTCGTTGTCGAGTGTCGCCGAGTACAGCTGAGTCTGGCGGCGCTTGGCCGTCATGTCCAACAGCTTGCGGACCGTGGGCAGAAAGCCCATGTCGGCCATGCGGTCGGCCTCATCGATCACCACCTGGTCGACGTCACCGAGGCTGACACAGCCCTGCTCGATCAGGTCGGTCAACCGTCCTGGACATGCGACGAGGACGTCGACGCCCCGGTTCAGCGCCGAGCGTTGTGGATTCATGCCGACGCCGCCGTAGACGGCCAGCACGTTGCGGCCCCTGGCCGCCGCCAGCGGCTCAAGCTCGCGACGGATCTGTTCGGCCAACTCACGGGTGGGAGACAGCACCAGGGCGCGCGGCTTGCGCGTGGTGCCGCGCCCCACCTGGGCGACCAGTGGCAGGCCGAAGGCCAGCGTCTTACCAGAGCCGGTTGGGGCACGAGCCAGCACGTCACGGCCGGCGAGAGAGTCTGGGATGGCAGCGACCTGGATGTCAAACGGGGAGACGATGCCGGCGCGTTCAAGCACGGCGGACAGGTCGTCGGGCACGCCAAGCGCGCGGAACGAAGGAACGGGGGTATTCATTGAGGGGGACTTTCCTGTTGTGCCCAAACCCCGAGATGGGCACGAGCGAAGAACGACCAGCCTAACGCGAACCTTGTCGGTGCTCAGCCGAGTGAGCCCGATGACACTTACCCCGGAAGTTGGGCCGTTGCGGTCAGGGCGTACTCCACCGGGCAGACCCCGGTCGGAAGCGTCAGCAGGTGGCGCACCACCTCGCCGATCACCTCGGGGTCGATGCCACGCTCGGCCACGCTGTGTTGCCACTGACGGCGATGTTCATCGTCGGCATCGTCGGCCAGGTTGGTCCGCACGAACCCCGGCGACACGGTGGTGACCGCAATGCCGTCGGGTTGCAACTCCATCCGCAGCGCATCGCCCAGCGCGTGGACGGCGAACTTGGTGGATGCGTAGACGCCACCGTCCACGCTCGCCACCCGGCGACCGGACATCGACGACATGTTGATGAGGTTGGGGTGTGCGCTCCGGCGGAGGTAAGGAACGGCCGCATGGGTGGTGGCGAGCAGACCCATGACGTTCACCTCAAAGGCGGCCCGCCACACCTCGGGGTTGGTGGCCGTGGGCGACCCCAGGTCCATGCGACCGGCATTGTTGATCAGGCCGTCCACCCCGCCCAGTGCTTCCGCCAACTCCTGGACCGCCGTTGTGGCCGCCGTCAGGTCGGCCACATCGGCGCTGCGCCAGGCTGCGCCAAGTTCGTCTGCGAGCGCGGCGAGCGGCTCGACCCGTCTGGCCAGCAGACCAACCGATGCACCCGCCTCCACACACGAGCGTGCAATCGCCTCGCCGATACCGGATGAACCGCCGGTCACGATCACCCGGCGACCATCCAACGACTTCGGTGCCCCGTCCATGAGCGCAGGGTAGGACACGACAGCCTGCGAGATCGCCTCTCAACGATGGTTGGCATCCCACTTACCTGCAACACCGAGCCGCCTTAACATCTCAAGGCGCAACGCAACCCCGGGGGATCTCCATGACCACACGTTCGATTCGATCAGCGACGACCAAAGCCGCCGCCGTGCTTGCAGTGGTGCTCGTTGCCGCCTCGTGCGCCGCCGCAGCCGGGCCACACACCGGTTGGGCCAAGTATTCCATCGCCCCAGGAGCGCACTCGGCCACGGTCGACGCCAACGGTGGCACCAGCCCCATCGCTGGTCTCACCAGTGTGTCGTCGCGGACGTTCAAGTTCTTCTTCGACTCCTCCGCCAAGTACGTCATCACCGAGCCCACCCAGCCCAGCGACCAGTTCGACTACAACAAGCTGCCCGGCTTCTCGGACTGCGGGGACATCGACCTGAGCAAGAACGGTGCGATGTTTGGCTGGCGCTGGAGGTTGGATACCAACCCGAAGCGTCTTGAGGTGGTGCAGTACGCCAACAACAACGGCACTCACCTCTACCCGTCCGCACCGCTCCTCAGCCTCAGCGAGGCCGAGGTGGACGGCGAACACCCCCTGACCTACTCGGTTCGCATCGGTGGCCCCAACAACTCCAAGTACCTCTTCTCGGTCGAGGGCACGCTGCCCGGTCGGTCGGTCAACGTCAGCGCCGAACTGCCACGCCAGTGCCCCTCCACGTCAACCACCGGTTCAAAATGGGCCTCCGGCTTCTACTTTGGCGGCACCTCGACCGCTCCGTCCACCATCACCGGGTGGATTCAGGAAGGCTGATCACGCTGCCCTGCCAGTGACCACCATCGGCGCCGGGGTGTGGACCGCCGAATGCCATCGCCGATACAGGTCTCCCTCGTCAGGGTCCGATGGGCGACACTGGAGCCATGGCAGGCGGCTCACACAAACCGATCCCCAGCGAACGGGGCTTGCAGGTCACCGAGCGTCTCACCATCCCCGAGGGCGAGTTGAGCTGGCAGTTCACACGATCCGGCGGCCCCGGCGGACAGCACGCCAACACGTCCGACACCCGCGTTGATGTGCGCTTCGACATCGCCAACTCGGCCGTGCTCGACGACCGGCAGCGCTCACGGCTCACCCAGCAATTCGGTGACGAGGCCCGGGTGATCGTCGACCGTCACCGATCACAGTGGAAGAACCGGGTGGAGGCCCGTTCGCAGCTGGCCGGTCGGATCAGGGCGGCGCTCGCTCCGCCCAAGGCGCCGCGCCGGGCCACCCGCCCCACCCGCGGCTCCCAGCGGCGACGCCTGGAGGCCAAACGCCAACAGAGCGAGAAGAAGGCCAACCGTCGCCGCCCGGCCGCAGACTGACACCACGCCGACGGTTGCCGCCCTGCTACAACACCAATTCGAGCTCCCATTCGGTGTAGAGGTCACGCGGCGGCTTGAACGTGTCGGTGCGACCCGTGCGGGTGAACCCAAGGCCGGCGTAGAGGGCGTCGGCGCCGTGATTGGCACTCGCCACCCACAACACCACCCGGCGGAATCCTTCGCTCCCGGCTCGCTCGACCACCGCACCACTCAAGGCGACCGCTGTCCGACGGCGCCGACCCGCCGGGGCGACCCACAGGCCGGACAGGTGCGCAGCGGTTGGGTTCTCGCGGTCCGGGCTGGAGGTCACCACGCCCACGTCGACCCCGTCGAGCACCGCCACCCAGGTGTTCACCGAGGCCAGCCGGGCCCTCCATTCGTCCTCGGTCAGGCCGATCTCCTCCGAAAGCAGCTTGAAGAACGACTGCGGGTCCTCCCTCAAACTCGCCAGGCGCAGCGCCCGCACCCGATCCCACTGCTTGGGACCAACCGCCTCGATGGTCAGCGTCGGCTCGGTGAGGTCCACGCACCGATTCTCTCAGGGCCATCGCCATCCTCTCAACAGACCGATCCCACCCAAGGCTCCGGTAGCCTGAGGTGGTGAGCGTTCTCCCGGACTACACCACCATCGGCCCACCCCCCGCAGCGATCCCAGCCGCCACTGCCGCTGACGGCGCCGCCGAGCGCTGGCGGGCCGAGGCCGCTGCCATTGCGGGCGACGAACCCGGAGACCTCAGCGTCGCCACGCCCGAGGGCATCGACGTGGCTGTGTTGTCGACCGCCGCCGACACCACCGACCTGGGCTTCCTCGACGGCCTGCCCGGTATCGCCCCCTACGTGCGCGGCCCGTACCCCACGATGTACACCCAACAGCCGTGGACGATCCGGCAGTACGCCGGATTCTCCACCGCCGAGGACTCCAACGCCTTCTATCGTCGCAACCTGGCCCAGGGCCAGAAGGGCCTGTCGGTGGCCTTCGACCTGGCAACCCATCGGGGGTACGACTCCGACAACCCACGGGTATCGGGCGACGTGGGCATGGCCGGCGTGGCGATCGATTCGATCTACGACATGCGCACGTTGTTCGACGGCATCCCGCTGGACAAAATGTCGGTGTCGATGACGATGAACGGCGCCGTGCTGCCGGTGCTGGCGCTGTACGTGGTCGCCGCCGAGGAGCAGGGCGTCTCGCCCGACAAGCTGGCCGGCACGATCCAGAACGACATTCTCAAAGAGTTCATGGTGCGCAACACCTACATCTATCCGCCCAAGCCCTCGATGCGGATCATCTCGGACATCTTCTCGTTCGCCTCGCAGCACATGCCGAAGTACAACTCGATCTCGATCTCCGGCTACCACATGCAGGAGGCGGGGGCGACGGCCGACCTGGAATTGGCCTACACGCTGGCCGACGGCATCGAGTACGTACAGGCCGGCATCGAAGCCGGCATGGACGTCGACACGTTCGCCCCCCGCCTCAGCTTCTTCTGGGCCATCGGCATGAACACCTACATGGAGGTGGCCAAGATGCGGGCCGCCCGACTGTTGTGGGCCGGATTGATGAAGCGACACTTCAACCCCAAGAACCCCAAGTCGCTGTCGCTGCGCACCCACAGCCAGACCTCGGGCTGGTCACTCACCGCCCAGGATCCGTTCAACAACGTGATGCGCACCTGCCTGGAGGCGATGGCCGCCACCCAGGGACAGACTCAGAGCCTGCACACCAACGCGCTCGACGAGGCCCTGGCGCTGCCCACCGACTTCTCGGCCCGCATCGCCCGCAACACCCAACTGTTCCTCCAACAGGAGTCGGGCACCTGCGACGTGATCGACCCGTGGGGCGGCAGCCACCACCTCGAGTCGCTCACCGCAGCGCTGGCCCGCAAGGCACTCGCCCACATCGCCGAGGTGGAGGAACTGGGCGGCATGGCGGCCGCTATCGAGGCGGGAATCCCCAAGCTGCGGATCGAGGAGGCGGCCGCCCGCACCCAGGCCCGCATCGACAGCGGACGTCAGCCGTTGATCGGCGTGAACGCCTATCGTCCCGAAGTGGAGGATCCCCTCGAGGTACGGGTGGTGGACAATGCTGCGGTGCGAGCCGGACAGATCGCACAACTCCGTCGCCTCCGCGAGGAGCGCGATGAACCGACGACCACCGCAGCGCTGGATGCGCTGACCAAAGCGGCCGACACCGGCGAGGGCAACCTGTTGGCCCTGGGCATCGATGCCGCCCGCGCCATGGCGTCGCTGGGCGAGATCTCCGATGCTCTGGAGAAGGCCTATGGTCGCCATCAGGCACAGATCAAAACGATTTCAGGGGTGTACCGCAGCGAGATGGGCGAGAACGCAACACAGGTCAACCTGGTCCGCGAACAAGTGGACCGCTTCGCCGAGGTCGAGGGTCGACGGCCACGCATCCTCCTGGCCAAGATGGGCCAGGACGGCCACGACCGGGGCCAAAAAGTGATCGCCTCGGCCTTCGACGACCTGGGCTTCGACGTGGACATCGGCCCGTTGTTCCAGACTCCCACCGAGGCGGCCGCCCAGGCGGTGGAGGCCGACGTACACATCGTGGGCGCCTCTTCGCTGGCCGCCGGACACCTGTCGCTGGTACCCGAACTGCGCGACGCACTGGCGGCGGCAGGCCGTGACGACATCATGATCGTCGTTGGAGGCGTCATTCCACCTCAAGACTTCGAGACACTGCGCAAAGCCGGCGCAGCGGCAATCTTCCCTCCCGGCACCGTGATCGCCGAGGCGGCAGGCGGCCTGCTCGACCAACTGATGGAATCGCAGCACACCTGAGCATCGGCGTGGTCACCGATTCGATGGGCCATGATGGGCCCATGCATCTGACCGTTGTGGACCATCCCCTGGCCCAGGCGGCCCTGACCGTGCTGCGGGACGAATCCACTGAGGCCGCCGGATTTCGGGCGGCCATGAACGCGCTCGCCATCATGCTGATCTACGACGCCACCCGGGAGTTGTCCACCCAGGACATCACCGTGACGACGCCGCTGACCGACACGGCTGGGGTGCGCATCGACGCGCCGCCCTACGTGATTCCCGTGTTGCGAGCAGGTCTGGGCATGCTGGCCGGGGCGCTGACCCACCTACCGGACGCACCGACCGCGTTCGTGGGAGTGGCCCGCAACGACGACACGCTGATCCCCGAGCCGTACCTGAACTCGTTGCCCGGCGATCTGGACGGCCGAGATGTGCTGGTGCTGGACCCCATGTTGGCCACCGGCGGCTCGCTCGCTCACGCTGCCGAGTTGATCGGTGACCGCAATCCCGGCAAGGTCACCGCCGTGTGTGTTCTGGCCGCGCCGGCCGGCGTCGCCACGCTGCGACGCACCGGTGCGGTGGACGCCCTGGTTCTGGCATCGATCGACGACCACTTGAACGATGATGCCTTCATCGTGCCGGGGCTCGGCGATGCCGGCGATCGTCTGTACGGCCTCGCCTGACGTTGTGAGCAGCAAAAGTGCCCAATGTGGACACATCTCATGCTCACAACCACCTGGGAGGACATGACCGTGGGGTTCACTCGGGCCGAACTGGAGCACTTTCGCGACGCACTGGTGCCCGACATGATCGGGCCGGACCTCAAGCTGCTGTTCGTGGGGATCAACCCCGGACTCTGGAGCGCGGCTGCGCGGACCCACTTCGCCTCACCCAGCAACCGCTTCTATCCTGCGCTGCTGAAGGCGGGCATCATCGAGCGGGACGTCGACCGCTCCGACGGCATGTCCGATGCCGACCGTGACTACCTCCTCGGCCGAGGCCTGGGCATCACCAACGTGGTCCATCGCGCAACCGCCAAGGCCTCGGAGCTGACGCGCGACGAGCTTCGAGCCGGTGGTGAACGACTTCGAGCATGCGTTGCCCTGCACCAACCGGCCGTGGTGGCGGTGGCCGGCATCACCGCCTACCGGGATGCGTTCGCCCGCCCGAAGGCCACCACAGGACTCCAGGACGAGACCTTCGAGGGAATCGAACTGTGGGTGGTGCCCAACCCCAGCGGGCTCAACGCCCACGAAACCGTCACCTCCCTGGCAGCGGCCTACCGGGCGCCGGCAATTGCCGCCGGCATGGGACTGCACCCGACGGGCGACCTGCACTGAACCATCTACGACGTTGGCGACAGCGTCGTCATCGGCCGGTGCCAATGGATCGACTCAGGCCTGCTCGGGCACAAGCCCTCTCGGCAGAGCCGGTCCCCGGCACCCCCTGAGCACCTGGGCCGGGCGGGTGGCAGGCTGGGCGACATGCGCATCCTCATCACCGGCTGTTCCACCGGCTTTGGCCGAGCCACCTCCATCGAGGCCACCCGCCGGGGTCACGAGGTGGTGGCCACCGCCCGGGACATCACAACGCTGACAGACCTCGACGTTGCGCAACGGCTGGTCTTGGACGTCACCGATCAGGCCTCAATCGACAGCGCCATGGCCGAGGCAGGAACCGTGGACGCCTTGGTGAACAACGCCGGGGTGGACCGTCACGGCCCGGTGGAGGCCTACCCTGAGGACGTTGCCCGCTGGATCATGGACACCAACTTTTGGGGCACGTTTCGCATGACCTGCGCCGTCGCCCCGGCCATGCGGGAGCAGGGCTCAGGCGTAATCGTCAACATGTCGTCGGTGCAGGGCCGCGTGGGCACGCCGCTGGGTGGCATCTACTCGGCATCCAAGGCGGCCATCGAGAGCTACAGCGAGTCGGCCCACTTCGAGTTGGGACATTTCGGTATCCGTTTGGTGATCATGCAGCCCGGCTACTTCGATACGCCAATGGCCGCCAAAGGCTCGAACGAGCTGGTGGACGGCACGGAGTACGAGGCGCTGGCCGAGCAGTGGTCATCCGGGTCGGATTCGCTGAACCCGGCCGGCCGGCCCGGCCCGGAGCCGGTGGGGCGGCCATCGTCGACGCCATCGAAAACGGCGAGACGCCACTGCGAGTGCCGGTGGGCGACGACGCACATCTGGTGCTTGGTGCACGATCGGCGATGGACGACAGCGAATTCGAAGACGTGATGCGAAGCACGCTCAACCTGTATTGGTAGGACCGTGTCCGCTCGTCCACAACGGGCTGCGCGACCCGTGGCGATCATCGCAGCCCATTCCTAGGTTCGCCCCCGAGACCGAATCGTTCGGTCAACGACGGAGGCAACAACATGGGCTCAACCGCAGGCGAGGGGTTCAACCTGGAGGTGCTGCCCCCTTGGGCGAGGCCCCTCAAGACCGTGGAGCGGGCCGGCGATCTGCTGAAGATCGTGACCGACATCGTGACCCACCGCTACGAGGCACCGATGGTCGATCCGTGGCTCGGGTCGCTGACCGTGCCCCATGGTGGCCCGATGTTTGGCTTGACCACGATGGCCGAGGTCGCCCAACACACGGCCCCAAGCAAGTGGCGACTGCTGGCGTACGACATGATCTCGACCCTGGACCAGATCGGGGGCAAGGCACTGGACGAGATGCTCTCCGACTGGGACCAGGTGAAGGACCGGCTGCGGGTGCGCATCTTCGGCGGGCAAAGCGACGACAAGGGCTGGCAGATGTTGGCCAAGCCGTTGGGCCCCACCTCGTACATCGGGCTCGGGATCGTGTTGGACAAGGCGATGGGTTCGATCAGTGAGGAACACGCCGGCAGGTGGCCGGTTTCGATCGAGGAGGTCTGGGCAACCGCCGAAATCAACCGGGCCGAACAGGTGCCGGTGACCTACGAGATCAGCGCTCGTGAGGGTTGTGCGTTTGCGGTCGTGGAAGGCGACGGCCTGGCGGTGACCGGCCATGCGCTTGACCTTTCGTTGGCCATTCCCGACCTGTTCTGTCCCCCCGACGTGGCGGTGATGGCGCCTACCGCGCACCATCTGCTGGTGATGCCGAGGATGCCGGACCACGAGGAGCTGCGCTTGGCGTTCCACCACGCAGGGTTGAAGTGGGCGGAGGACCACGGCAATCGGGTGGCAGCAACGGCTCGATCGGCGGAAAGTTCGTTTCCGGGTCCTTGGCGTCATAGGTGGTGTGCCCAAACTTGGGGCGGTCCGGGATCGGCAGCATCGAGCGGGCATGCGTGTCGGGTCTATTCGCCATGGCAAATCTCCAAATTCAGGTCCGGTCGGGAAGGTGGATCGTCCCGATACACAACGAGGTTCTGAAGTTAGTTGGACCGGATACCGACCAGCATCACCCACTCCGTACGATTCTGATCCGACCCCCACTGGCCCAGGTGTGGGTGAAGCCGGAGGC
>OFRC01000448.1_pt1 | contig 10577 bp, 9 predicted proteins | sample 1543051 | NCBI WGS metagenome assembly OFRC01 (sample SAMN07774231, study PRJEB24372) | wastewater metagenome
TCGGCGTCAAGGCTCATGGAATCAAGGTCTCATTAACCGTTTCAGGCGCAGTTCTACCCTGACCTCCTAGCGCAAGGAGCCGCTTATGTCCTGTGGTCTAGCCGTTGCCGCCGTCTTGCTGATGAGCGATCCCTCCGGGGTTGCCGCCCAGCCGGTCCCTCCTCCTACGACCCTGGCCGAAGAGCCGATGTATGCCGACATCGTGTCCCGGTCCCGGGCTCTGCGCGATGTCGTGGATTCCTGGATCGCGCGGGGCATGGCCGACGATGCCCAGTTTGCCCACAGCGAGGAATTCGCCGGGTTCCAGATCGCTGCGGCTGAACTCTCCGAGCGCGACATGGCCGGCCACCTTGATCTGCGCCAGCGCGGGACTGACGGTGACCTGCGCTGTATCCTGCGTGGTCTGTCCGAAGACCTGACCGTCCGTGTTGAGGCCCTGGCCGCTGCCGACACACCGACGCGACGCGGCGACGCCCTGTCTGAGCTTCGCTACCTCCTGAACGACAATGTCGAGGTGGTTGTAGCCCCGCCGGGCCCGTCGACGGGCGAGCCCCCGCACTGATGCTTAGAGCATGATGGTTTTGTTGGAACCGCAGCGCGGTGCCAACAAAAAGCTGAATCAGGCTCGCGCTTTCATCTCAGCCGATCAGGTTCTAGCCGCGCGACGCCGCGGCCGCCTCTAGGGCGGATACGACGCGCCCTTCGGTGAGAAGCTGAGGCAGGACTTCCGGGTCGCCGCCGTTGGCAGGGTAGACCAGATAGAGCGGCACGCCCGAGCGTCCATGGCGGGCCAATTCAGCACCGATGCGATCATCCCGGCGGGTCCAGTCTGCCACCAGATAGGCCGTATCGGTACGGGCCAGGGCGTCGGCCACACGTCGCGACGACAAGGCCGTCGCCTCATTGGTCTTGCAGCTCAGGCACCAGTCGGCGGTAAAGTTGACGAATACGGGCCGACCCTCGGCGCGCAGGGCTGCCAGGCGTTCTGTCGACCAGGCTTCGGCTCCAAGATCCGCGTCCGCCCCTGCAACTTCGCGCGGTGCTGCCGCTGCCCAGGCCAGACCGATGCCGCTCAGGCTAATGAGGATGGCCAGTACCACCGGAGACGGCGGGTAGGTCCAGCCCTCCAGGCGGGCGGTCTGACGGCGACCATAGACCCAGGCGGCCGCGGCGAAAATCGCCGCTGTCCCGGTCAGGATGAGAACCGGGCCCGGTCCGGCCTGTCGCCAGAACACCCACCCCAACCATAGTGCGGCCCCATACATGGGAAGGGCGAGGATCGCCTTGGTCCGCGACAGCCAGGGCCCCGGGCGTGGCAGCACGCGTATCACCGTCGGTGAAAAAGCAATCAGGATAAACGGTGTGGCAAACCCAAGGCCCAGAGCTCCAAAGACCAGAAGGGCGGTCGCCGCCGGCTGTGTCACGGCATATCCCAGGGCCGCGGCCATGAAGGGTGCCGTGCAGGGCGCGGCCACAATGACGGCGAGGGCTCCGGTCAGGGCCGAACCGGCCCACGGTCCGATGTGGGCCAGCGGCCCCTCAAGGCTGTCTCCGGCCTCCGCCCCGAGGCGTTGCGCCCAAGCCCCGACATGAAAAACGCCCGACAGGTTCAAGGCTGCGGCCAGCATGATCAGGGCCAGGATCGCCACAACGGCGGGATTCTGAAGCTGGAAGCCCCAGCCAGCTGCCTCACCACCGCTTCGCAGGGTCAGCAGCACCCCGGCCAGGGCCAGGAAGGTCAACAGGACGCCGATCAGAAAGCCTAATCCTTCGCGCCGTGCGGCGGCGGGCCGGGAAGAGGTCGCCGCCAGGCTCGCCGCCTTCATCGACAGGATCGGAAAGACGCAGGGCATGATGTTGAGGATCAACCCACCCAGGAAGGCCAACCCCAGGGCGGCCCACAGTCCGATCCCGGTCGACGGGTCGAGTGACCCGGTCAACGAGGCCGGCTGGGCCGACCCTTGGCCAAAGGAGCCCGGCGGCGGGGCCCCGGCGGACAGATCGACCGTCCAGGCCCCCCTCGATGTAGCCAGAATACCTGAGACAGGTCCGGTCAACGGCACCAACGTCTGGGCTGCCGGGGCAGACAGGATCAAGCCCCGTGGTCCGCGTTCGACCCGCTGCACCGCTGCCTGGTCAATGACACCCGGCCGATCCGGTAGAAAATAAGCGCCATCGGCATCGATGCCTTCCAGGGCCGGGCCGGCAAAGGCGAAGCTGACAACGCCGGCGGTGCTTGAGACACGACCGCTGATGTCGCCTTCGGCTGGGGCCTCAGCCAGGGCCTGGCTGATCAACGCACCCCATCGACGATCCAGTTCGGGCCGTTCGTCACGCACCGGCAGCTCAAGGGTAAGCTCGGCACTTTCAGGAATGCACAGAGTGTCCGAACAGACAAAGAAGGTTGCTGACAGCCGCACCGGCAGAGAGGTCCCCGGCGTTGCAAAAACGGGGACCGCCACAGGAATGGGCGTGATCACCCGGCCTTCATAGGCATAGCTGGAGAACCGGTCCTGCCCCGCCACCGTCAAGATGCGGGCGGGCACGGGCCAGACCGCCTCCGCAATCTCGACGCCCGGCCCGGGGTGCCAGACAAGCTGGGTGGCCTGGCCGACATCACCCGGATTGATCCAATAGGTATGCCAGTCCGGGTCGATGTCCTGAACGACCGCCACATAGACCATGCCGCCGGGGACAACGGATCGCGTCTGGGGCACCAATTGGGCTTGCAGGTGTCCTGTATCCACGGGCTGGGCCATCGCCGGGAACGGCATCAGGCAAGCCAGGGCCAGAACCAGAAGAACAAGGCGCGCGAACATGACGGGATCGAAAACCCTATCCGGGGAGGCTCGACAAGGGGTTCGTTTGGCGCTGAATAGGGTCGCAAATAAGGACGGAGCCTCCCGATGACCAAAAACCGCCAGTGGGTTCTCAAGAATCGCCCCTTCGGAGATCTCAAGGACGGCGACCTTGAACTGGTCGAAACGGCGGTTCCGGACCCGGCAGACGGCGAGGTGTTGATTCGCACCGTCTATCTGTCCTTGGACCCGACGAACCGAACCTGGATGAACGATTCCGAGGGTTACCTGCCGCCTGTTCAGCTTGGATCCGTCATGCGCGGCCTGTCGCTGGGCGTTGTTGAGGCCTCAAAATCGGACCGCTTTGCCGTCGGCGATATCGTCACCACCTCGGCCGGAGGCTGGGCGGACTATGCAGCGATCCCGGCGGCGGCGGCCGGCAAGGTGCATCGTTTCCCCGGCCTGCCCCTGACGGCCAATATGTCGGTCCTCGGCATGACCGGTCTGACGGCCTATTTCGGCGTCACAGACGTTCTCCAGCCCCAGCCGGGCGAGACGATGGTGATCTCCGCGGCGGCGGGGGCGGTCGGCTCCATCGCTGGGCAGGTCGCCAAGCAGAAGGGCGCGCGCGTCATCGGTATTGCCGGAGGGCCGGCCAAATGTGCCTGGCTGACCGATGAACTCGGCTTTGATGCAGCGATTGACTACAAGAACGAACGGGTCGGCGAGGCGCTGGATCGCCTGGCCCCGGACGGCGTCGAGATGAGTTTCGAAAACGTCGGCGGCGAGATCATGAACGCCACCTGGAATCGGACCAAGATCCATGGACGCATCGCCGTCTGCGGCATGATCTCGGCCTACAATGCCACCTCGGCGCCCAAGCCGCCCAATCTTGCACGACTGATAACCCACAGGCTCAAGGTCCAGGGCTTTCTGGTTCTGGACTATCAGTCGCGCGCCAGGGAGATGGTTGCCGAAATGGGGCCGTGGCTTGCCGACGGGCGGGTCAAGTGGAAGGTTCACGTCGACGAGGGGCTCGACGGCGCGGTGGCATCGCTTGGCCGCTTGTTCTCCGGCGCGCATGACGGCAAGCTGCTCGTGCGTGTATCGGAGGAGCCGTGAGCGACGAATTTCTGGTCCATTTCGATGATCTTGAGGTTGGCCAGGTGGTCAATCTGGGAACCTGTGCCGTCGATGCTGAGGCGGTGGCCGACTTTGCGCGTCGGTTTGCGCCGGGCTGGGACCCGATCCAGGGGGCACCGGAGGTGCTGGTCTATGCCTACTGGTCCCGCCTCGAAACGGACTCGGCCAAAAAATGGGCGCGCTCCAAGTCGCTGGCGGTTGATGCGCTCAGGTTTTCGCGCGTCCCGCCTGCCGGCGAGCTGTTGCGGGGCCGGATGACCGTCATGGGCAAAGACCCGGTCGGCGACGAACGGGGCGTCATCATTGCCCAGCAGGATTTGCTGGATGAGGCGGGTCGACTGATCTTTTCGTGTCTGACCCGCGCCGTTTTCCTGAGGCGTTAAACGAAAAACCCCGGCGGACTTGGTCCGCCGGGGTTTCGCTATTTCGGACGAGATGCTCGCTTAGGCGTTGGCGGCCGGCGCGCGCTGAGCCCGATCCATGGCGATGGCAATCAGGCGATCCCAGCCCATCAGCGAGTTCATATGGGCGTAGATCTGGCCCAGGGCACCGTTGTCACGCAGCTCGGTGAGCTTTTCAGGGCTCAACTTGGCGAGCTTTTCTTCGGACACTGCCCAGTAGTCGGCGATCTTCTGCGGCGGACCGGCCGAGCCGTCCGGGTTGCGCGGCGTGAAGTTGGCCTCTCGACGATCGAGCAGGTCCAGCTCCGCGAGCAGGGCCATGAACGAAGTCGTGCGCTGACGCTCGGTTTCGAAGTCATTGCAGAACTGCATGGCCTGGTTGGTATAATCCGACGGCTTGCCGTCGACGAAAAACGGCGTTTCGTAGTCCTCGCCAACAAAGTCCGCCGAACGGTCGACGCACAGGATCATGCGGTCAGATTCCGTGTCGTTGGCATAGACAAACGGATAGCGTCGCACGAAGGCCGGGACATAGGCGTCGGTGCGGAAGTCGCCGTTAGCATCGATGTACAGGTTGTCACCGGTACGCAGGCCCATGACGGCCAGCGGGGTCTTTACGTCTTCGCCGACAAAGATCACCGGATAGGACAGGCCCGCCGGCGCGAATTCAGTCACGGTCACCGGGATGATGTGCGACCCGGCCACGAAGGCATAGGGGTGTGCGACCTGCTTGACGCCGAGCTTGCCGTGATGCTCCGGCGTGATCGGTTCAGGGTTCTTGTAGAAAAGGACATTGCCCGACATCTGCGGGGCGAGCGGCGACTGTTCCATGAAACTTGGCTATCCGGCGGATTGAAATGGTGCGGGCTTCTATCTTGTTAGGACCGCGGGATCAAACCGGCTCGCTCAGAGCATGATGGTTTTTGTTGGAACCGCAGCGCGGCGCCAACAGAAAGCTGAATCAGGCTCGCGCTGTCTCCAGGGCCTGATTCACGCCAGAGATGAAATCGCGAAGCGATCCGACCTCAGCCGATCAGGCTCTAGAATCGGTAGTTCACACCCAGACGGATGTTTCGCCCCGGAGACGGGGCCAGGTCCTTGAGGAAGGACGCATGCTCGCGAATTTCCGCATCGTTGAGGTTTCTTGCCTCGGCGTACAGCCGCAAGCCGCGATCAGGGTCCGGGGCCCAGGAGACGAAAGCGTTCAGGGTGGTGTATCCGTCAGTCGGTAGTTCGAATGCGCCGGTCCGATCCTGTTGACCGACCTCACGGAAGTCTATCCGACCGGTCCAGGCGTCGATTTCGAGCACGCCTCGAACATTGACGGACCAGGGCGGAATACGGGCGGGCGGACCCAGATCGGTTGTCGCGCGGACAGAGTCGGCGCTGGTTTCCAGCGAGAAGGTTCGACGTTCGCCAGCATCCCAGACCCTCCAGGCGACCTGGGCCTCGAAACCGCTGAAGGTGGCGTCCGTCTGGACATAGGAGAGGACCGGTAGGCCGTCTTCTTCCGCTCCGGTCGGTGCCAGGTCGATGAAGCCGTCGTATCGGGCGTGATAGAGGTGCAGGTCCGCCGTGACCGACCCGAGATCAAGGTGAAGCGTGCCTTCGATGGAGATTGCTCGCTCGGACCCAAGGTCGGCGGAGCCGATTTCAAAGCTCCGCGTCGCCGCGTGCGGACCCTCGGCAAAGAGCTCGGTTTCGGTCGGCGCACGACCGTTGCTGGCCAGGCTCAGGCCGACGAACCACGCGCGGGTTGGTCGGAAGAATAGGCCCAGTGAAGCCGAAACGTTCTGGAAGTCGCGCGCGCCCGCCAGACTGTCGAGACGGCGGCTATCATAACGTAGCCCGCCTTCGAGGCCGAAGTGGCCGCTATCCAGGCGTTGCAGGGTGTAGATGCCGGCTTCGGTGACGCGGGTTTGGGGCACGTAGGCCTCAACACCAATGGCGTCGAGGTCGCGGCGCAGGGCCTGTATGCCGAAGGCTCCGCGCCAGCCGTCAGCAGGACGTTGGATGAGCTCGGCACGGGCTTCCCAACCGTCAGACCGAAACTGGGTACCCGCCTCGTCGCCCTCGAATTCGGTGTGTTCATAGTCGGCATAGCCGCTCGAGAACCGGATGCGTTCGAACGGGCCGACGCTCAGGCCCCATTCGCCCCGCAGGTCATAGCGGGTCTGTTCCAGGCCAATGGTGACGAGGGCCGCGTCGGCATCAGGGTCGTGGTGGGCATCATGGCCCGGGACGCCATAGTCCGCGTCGGTGTGTCGGATTGAGACGCCGACAAAGCCGTCCGACCCGATCCAACTCAGGCCGCCGCCATAAACACTGAGGTTGGAGAAGCTGTTCTCCAGATCGCCTCCCTGAAGCGTTTCAAGGGTTTCGCCCTCGGCCTCGATCTGTCGCCGGGATTCCGCCGGGCGCGGGATGGCGTAGTCACCGGCCTCCCGCCGCTGGCCTTCCAGGGAAACGACGAAGGGGCCAAACGCAACGGACAGATCCGCTGAGGTCGACCAGCCTGCGTCGACTGATGTGGATTGGACCGAAAGGCCGCCTTCCAGGCCGTCGACCGGTAGTTCCGACGCAATGCGGTTGTCGATGACATTGACCACGCCACCGATGGCTGTGCCGCCATAGGCGAGTGTTGAGGGACCTCGCAGCACCTCTATGCGGCTGTCGTCGCCGGGGTCTGCGGCGACCTGATGGTCTGGTGACAGCCCGCTTGCGTCGATCAAGCCGACCCCATTGGATAGGACCAGAACGCGCGGCCCGGCCATGCCGCGAATGACCGGGCGGCTCGCGCCGGCCCCGAAGGCGGTGCTTCGCACGCCAGGCAAGCCATTGAGGACATCGCCCAGCGTTCCGGGGGGAGCCGTAGAGAGCGCCTCTTGGTCCAGCACATCCACCGCCAGAGTCGTTGCGCGGCGCGTAACGCCGTAGGGGATGCCTGTGATCACGACCTCGCCGAGATCTTCAGCGGGAGGTGTCGGCTGGGCCCGGGCCTCGGGTGACAGCAGCGGAGCCGCCGCGGAGGCGGAAATCAGCAGCGTACGCAGAAGGGAACTGTATCGCATCACCAGGACGTTATATAATAACATTACACCCGGTCAATCCTTGCGTCGCCTGGGCCGGACGTTTAGCTCCAGCATATGGCAACGACCTGCGATCATGATCACGGTGGAAGGGAGGGCCCGTCGGGCCCTGCATTGACCCGTGCGGTCAGCAACATCGAGGCTCGGCTGGGCGCGATGGGCGAACGTCTCACCGATCCTCGTCGCCGCGTTCTCGAACTGCTTCTGGCTGCCGGAAGGCCTGTGAAGGCCTACGACCTGATCAGCGACTATGGACGGGATGGTAGCCCGGCCAAGCCGCCGACCGTCTACCGGGCTCTCGAGTTTCTCGAGCGTACCGGTCTGGTTCACCGAATTTCGTCCATTTCGGCCTATGTGGCCTGCGCCCACGGCAAGGTCGACCACACGGCGGCCTTTCTGATCTGTGACTGCTGCGGGGACACCCGCGAGATTACCGCCCCGACCAAACCCCTGGTCGAGGCCAGTGCGGCGACGGCCGGTTACCGGCTGGATCGCGTGACGGTCGAGGCCCACGGACTTTGCGCGGCCTGTCAGGCGGCCTGATGCCAACGCTTGCTTAAGTCTCGGCCCCCATAGTTGCACGATAGAGGGGCGGCGAGCGGGGACCGGGTGTCGACAAAGCTGATCAAGCTGATTGATGCCTCCGCTCTGCGCGAGGCCCTCGACGCCCACGGCCGCTATGTCCGTCGTGAACAGGGCGGGCGGCGCGCTAATCTCGCCTACCACGACCTCAGCAACTGCGCCCTAGAGGGCGTCGATCTCAGCGAAGCTGACCTGACCGGTGCCCTCCTCTGTGGCGCGGCGGCGCGAAAGGCTCATCTGGACCGCGCCATCCTGTACGGGGCAGATCTTCGTGACGCGGATCTGCGCGAGGCCAGCCTGAACAGGGCTGATCTGCGCGGGGCCTGCCTGCGGGGGGCCAATCTGGCTCGGGCCCAGATGCTGAACTGTGACCTGCGCGAAGGGCAGACGGCGATCCAGAACCGAACCGACGGCTTTCGGCTGCTTCAGCATGAGAAGCGGGCCGGTGATCTCGAAAGTGCCGTCCTGACGGGGGCCGACCTGTCCGGCGCGCAACTCGGCGGCCTGGGAGGAATCGCGGCAGACTTCCGTGATGCGGTGCTGACCGGTGCCAGCCTGAACGGCGCGCGAATGCGCAATGCCCGCCTGGACGGTGCCGATATGTCCAACTGCGACGTCTCGGGAGCCGACTTCTCCGGTGCCAGCCTCAAAGGGGCAGTGGTGGTTGGGACAAATCTTGCGAGCGCCTCGACCCGTGGAGCCGACCTGGAGGGGCTTTTGCGCGCGCCTCCTCCAATTGTCTTCATCGACGACAAACCCCTGATCGACCTGATCCGGGATCATCAGCTCTGGTGCGAGGCGGGGGGGATGGAAGGGGCCTTCTTCAGCGGGAACGACGTTGATTTCAGGTCAGTCGGGACGCTCAGAAACGTGAGCCTAACAGCCCTCACGGCCAAGTCTGCGGTCTTCTACGGGATGGATATGACCGGGGCCGAGCTTCAGGGCGCGGATCTGACCGGGGCGGACTTGCGGGGCGTTTGTCTTCGAGGGGCGGACCTGCGAGGGGCCAAGCTGCGTGATGCCCGTCTGACCCGCGCCGATCTTTCGAACGCCAGGCTTGGCCCGCTGGATGTCGGTCAGGGTCGGGTGGTTCGGGACGATCTCAGCCGGGCCTGTTTGCGACAGGCCGACCTGTCGGGAGCCGATCTGACCCGGGCCCGCCTGATCGAGGCCGAGCTTGACGGCGTCAAGACAGCCGGGACCAATCTAAGCCTGGCCGAGTACGACGAAACGGCCATCGCGGCGGCCTAGAGCCAGCCGGCCCCCACCGCCACCAATCCCAGGGTTCCGACAGCGATCCGCCACCAGGCGAAGGGCGCAAATCCATGCCGGCTGACGAAGTCGAGCATGGTGCGCACCACAAACAGTCCGCTGAGGAAGGAGACGACGAAGGCGATGGCGATTGTGCCCATGAAGTCGCCGGTGATCATGTCGCGGCTTTCCCAGAAATCCAGGGCAAAGGCCCCAACCATGGTTGGGATCGCCAGAAAGAAGGAAAATTCAGCCGCAGCGCGCTTGTCGACGCCGGATACCAGCCCCCCGACGATCGTGGCTCCGGAGCGCGACATGCCCGGAATGACGGCCAGGCACTGAAACAGGCCGATCAGCCCGGCGGTCTTGAACGAGAAGGCCATGGCGTCGTCCTCGCGTGGGGCCGGTGCCCAGCGTTCCACCGCCATCAGGGCAACTCCCCCCACGATCAGGGTGACGAAGACGATGCGGACATCGAACAGCACCGTCTTGATGAAGTCGTGCAGCAGCAGTCCGACGACCGCCGAGGGCAGGAAGGCCACCAAAACCGAAATGGCAAAGCGTCGCGCCCAGGGGTCGGGCGAGGCGAGGCCCAGAAGCACCTTCCACAGGCGTTGGAAATACAGGGCCACGACCGCCAGGATCGCACCCAGCTGAATGAGGACAATCAGGGTGTCCCACTTGGGATCGGTCAGGCCGAGCATCTCCTTGGTGATCAGGAGGTGCCCGGTGGAGGACACAGGGATGAACTCGGTCAGGCCCTCTACGAGGCCCAGGATAATGGCGGCCAGCCAGTCAGACATTTGGTGCTTTCAAGATTGATTCAGATCGTGGCGGATCCGCTTGCGACATAGCGCAGTCGGGCCTGGAAGGGCGAGCCCGAACCCGTTTGCTCCATCGCGTGGCCGAGCCAGCCGACGCAACGGCCCACAGTCATCAGGGCAAAGGCCGCATCTCCGGGAAGATCAAGGCTGCGCGTGGCAAGGCACAGGGCCAGCGGGAAACTGGGAGGGCGACCGGTCAGCCCCTCACCCACACGCACGATGTCAGCCAGGGATTCGGGCAGTTTGGCCGTGGCGATCAAGGCCCGGGCGCGCGGATCGCCGTCGGTGTGCGGCCCGGGCTCGAACCCCGGCAGATCCCGTCCTTCAGACAAGAGCGTTCGACAGGCCGTGCGGGCATCGGTCTTGCGGGCGTCAGTAACAAAGGAATTCACCAGGGCAAGTCGGCCCCCCAGGTCGGGGCTCGAAAAGGCAGCCAATCCGGCCAAGGCTGAGGCCGAAAGCGGCGCGCCGGCATCGGCAGTCACCCGG
>OFRC01000450.1_pt1 | contig 10574 bp, 12 predicted proteins | sample 1543051 | NCBI WGS metagenome assembly OFRC01 (sample SAMN07774231, study PRJEB24372) | wastewater metagenome
AAAAAAATATAAATGACTGAGGACACACACATTTCACGTATATAGGGGTGGGCACGAATGGTCTCATAGCCTGCATGCCGCGCTAGGGGATTTATGGGGGGCATTAGGGGAATATGGGGTGGATTTGGGCGGATTATGGGGCGGATGAACGGGGGCAATTGGACCATATGGCGAATTAGCACGAATGGGGACAATTACTCATTTAACCCCACCTCAATCCGCCCACGCCTCCCCGCGCCGCCCGCCCGCGAGCCTCTGAGCCCTTGTTACCAATTTTCCGCGAAAAAAATGGGGCGGAGGCCGACCAGCAGCCCGCCGCCCCCGCGGATCGCGTTAGATCGACGTCATCCGTACCGCACGGCACGTCTCGATCAATTCCACATCGACCGGATGGCCGTCCTCGCGCAGGGCTTCGAGCATGCGCCGGACGTTCTGCAACGTCTTATCCAGCGTGTAGCCTTGCAGCTCTTTCTCATCGATTTGGATGCACAGCCGAATTCCGTCCCCGCCGCCCACGATCTTCAACCGACGCGGGCCGTACGCTTCCCAGGGTGCGGTCAGCTCATCAGGGGCAATCGCCGTCGCCATACAAACTTTGTTCATGTCAACCTCCATCTTGGGCAGAATTGCCCGGAAAGGCCGCCGATTGTTCCCGACGCCCTTCCCGTGCCGCTCTACTTAAACATTTCTTCCAGCTTGTCATCATCGATCGGCGCTGCGCCCTTGCCCTTCTCTTCCCGGATCGCGTCCATCATTGCCTTGATCTTCGGATTCGCTTCCAGCGCGGCTTTGTCCTTTGCCGACATTGCCTTGAGCTTTTCGGCGATCTTCGCCTTATCCCCGCCCATCACGCGGAAGATTGCTTCCGCCAGCATACCGCCGGTCGATTCGCGCTCCTTTGCGAACCAGTCGGCACCAGCCAGCCGTTGGAACATCTTGCGCAGCGAATCCTCATCATCCTCGCTAAACGCATTACCGGCACACTCATCACCCAGCTTTTGCTTGATCCCGTGCAACATTGCGAGGTATTTGGCGCTTTCAGGCAGGTCCGCTAACATGAATTCCATCTTCACGCCGTGGCGAAGGTACACCACCAGCCGATCCGACGTCACACCAAATCGTTCCCACTTCATCCGCGCCCTATCCCCGAACGAAACGACCTTCCCATCAAAATTGACGTTCATGATTTAATCCCCAGTTATGTGAAAGAACAGTTTACTTCTACATCAACCACGCATGCATCATCCCATGAATCCGGGAATGCGTCAACAATTTTCGACGCATTCCCGGATAAATTTCACCAATGATCGACGACGACATCCGTCCACGTCTCACCATCATCATCCGATTCGGTGATTTGGCAATCCAAATCGCACGACAACACATTTTCTTCCGCGAACGCGATTGCTTGCTGAACGGCATCATCCCCGGCGAAAACTTCGCACCGATTATCCACTCCATCCGTAAACGTCAATTTCGCAATCATGTCAACTCCTTTCCATCCCCGCCGGGCGGGATTGCCCGGTGAATTCAGATTATCACATCCCGATCTTCCGTCAACTCTTTTCACCTCTGAATGCGGATTCTTTTCCGGCCAGCGCTCATCTCGAGAACACACGCCAATCCCTGAACGATGTTCACTCAACGCACCAGCTGCCCCGCCCCGTGAACGACATTCACTCCGCGGACGTCGGTCACGGTCCGGCCATCGGTCAGCCCGCGGCCGCCGATCAATCCCTGGCCATCGTCCAATTCCTGAACCCCGTTCACCAGTCCGCCACCGTTCACCCTGCCTGCGCCCCGTCACCTCCCCGCGGCCGGGGGCCTACCCCTTCACGATAGTCATCTCGCGTAATTGCGCCAGTTTGAATCGTTAAATGCGCAATTAACCGAGCGTTAAATGTCGCACGGCAACAGTTGACAGGGCTTCGCCCTAGGGCTACAGTTCGAGCAAGCCACAGATCGGAGTCCACAATGGGCGCCTTAGTCGCGGGAAAGCTCAATGCGGTGCATGAGCAAATTGTAGATTACATGGTTGCCAATCCGGGCGCGAAGGCCGTGGACGTGGCACAGTTCTTCAAGTACTCGGTGAGCTATATCAACGCACTGAGTGGAAATGATCTGTTCAAGGCGAGGTTGATGGAGCGGCAGGCCCTGGTTAGCGCAGCATCGGCCCGGGCGGTGGCGGCGAAGTTGGAGGATCTTGCGGCGATTGGGCTGCAAAGGTTGCTGGAAAAGGTCAGGGTGGAGGAGAATCATTCCGAGATCCGCGATACGGTGAAGCTGGCGCTGCAGGGCACGGGGCACATCTCGCCTAAGGGTGTTGGGCCGGTTCACCAGAATCTCAACGTCAGCGCACCTACCATGCACTTTCATGGCGTGGACAAGTCGCTTCTCGAATCCGCCCGGGCCAAGATGCTCGGACTAAGTGCCCCGGTGACTGTCAATGCCTCGCAACTTCCCAAAGGGTGAGATTCGGCATGCGCGGATACAGCTCGAGACGCCCGGCTTCGTCCGGACGACAGCAGTCACCGGGGCGCGGAGGCGCGGCCAACTCTACGAAGAGCGGGTTCATCGCGAGTTCGCCGTCCGCTATGCCGGATATTTGCAGTCCCCTTGGTTTCACTTCTACGACGAGCAAGGAGCTAAGTGGTGCCAGCCCGACGGCCTCATTATCAACCCGCATAAAGGCCTCATTACGATTGTCGAAGCTAAACTCCGGCATACTAATGACGCTTGCTGTAGTCTTTTCGGCTTGTATCTCCCTGTGGTTCGTAGTCTATTCGGCGGGTTTTACGAGTTCGAATGCGTGGAAGTCTGTCACTGGTACGATCCAGCAGTACTTTGCGACAGGGTTCCGACGCTCTGCGCCTACCCGGACAATCCCCGGAGAGGGCAGTTCAACGTCCACATCTACGATGGGCGCTAAGCCTACCTGCGAAGCAGGCGTATTTACGCGTAGCCTGGACGTATTTACGCGTAGCCTATCCGCATCGCAGGTGCAGCCATGAACAGTGCTCAGGTCAGTCTTGCAGAAGCAGTCCAACTCGGTGCGGAGGACTCGGCGTTCTACTCCAAGTTCTTCTTTCCCCGCACTGTCAGGCAGGAAATCCCCGAGTTCCACAAGCAAGTATGGGCGGGGCTGGAAGCGCCTCGGCAGCGCTACGTCGGAATTGAGATTTTCCGCGATGGAGCCAAGACTTCGTTGACGCGCCTCTTCACCTCGAAGCGGATCGCGTATGGAGTCAGCCATACGATCATGATGGTCAGTAAGGCTGAGGCTCACGCGGTCCGATCTGTCCGTTGGCTCAAGCGCCAGGTGCAGTACAACACTCTGTGGGCCGAGGCGTTCCAGCTCCGCCCGGGCTCGAAGTGGTCCGAGGGCGAGATCGAGATCATTCACGGAGTTGACGAGTACCCAATTTACGTCGTGGCGGTGGGCATGACTGGCCAGATCCGAGGCATTAACCTCGACGATTTTCGGCCGGATCTGATTGTCGCTGACGACGTTGACGATGAGGAAAGCGCTGGGTCGCCCGACCAACGTACCAAGAGCTCTAATCTCTTTTTCGGTGCGCTTGCCCAGTCGCTTTCCGCCCCCACAGAAGCAAGTGATCCACGTCTGGTGCTGTTGGCTACGCCTCAGGACAAAGACGACATTATTGAGACTTGTCGGAAAGATCCGCGCTGGAACGTGATTGTCCACTCCTGCTTTGACGAACGGGGCGAGTCGGTCTGGCCGGAGAAATTCCCCACCGATTTTCTTCGTGCGGAGAAGGAATCCTATATCGCGCGGAATCAACTCGCTGTCTGGATGCGCGAAAAGGAATGCAAGTTAGTCTCCAACGAGATGGCGTCGTTCAGGGTTGAATGGCTGCAGCAAATCGACGTGCTTCCGGCCAACATCCGCTGGATGATTGCGATGGACCCCGCCTCGAGCGACGATCCGTCTGCCGCTGAGTTCGCGATTGTCCTCGTTGGCTTCTGGCAGAAGAAAGTCTTCGTTGAGCGCGAGTTCGCCGAACGCGGTGTTATGCCTGATGCGGCCTGCGCCAAGTTCTTCGAGTGGGCGCGGATGTACCCGATCCAGGGTGTGATCGTCGAAACCGTTCAGTATCAGAAGATTCTCGCCTGGTATCTCGAGAAGGAAATGCGCGAGAAGCGTATGTATCGCCCGATCTTCCGAGTCGACGATAAGCGCAACAAAGACGATCGGATGTTGCAAGCTGTGTTGTCCTGTGCTCCGTTTCAGGAATTGTACGTTAACCGCGCCTGCGTCAAGTTCCGCGAGCAGTACGAGAACTATCGTCCAGGTGTTAAAATGCTGAAGGACGTCCTGGATGCGGCGACCATGGCAATCGTCCTGAATGCAAAGGGCGTCACCTATGAGGGGGATTATGATGAAATCCTCGACGATGAGAGCGATATCCCCGAACTGGAGCTTGCCGAAGCATGCCCGTGATCTATAAAAAGCTGCCGTACAATTCGGCTGCGCATAACAAAATCCGCGATGGGGTTAATTCGCGCTGGCAGTTCTCCCGCGAACGGATGAGCTCGCGTTATGCCGCCTGGGCTGATGCGGAGGATCAAGCGCTGCTCTACGTCCCGACGCGGGAGATCGAGGCACAGCGCAAGGCGCTCAAAGCTCAGGGCAAGCCGCAATTTGTCACAGTCAACGTGCCGTATTCCTACGCGCAGATGCTGGCCGCGCACACGTACTGGTCGTCGGTCTTTCTCTCACGGAGTCCAGTCCACCAGTTCATTGGCCGGCACGGCTATGCGGCTGACGCCGAACAAGCAGTCGAAGCGATTATGGACTACCAAGTCCAAACTGGCGGCGCATTGCTTCCTTATTATCTCTGGTTGCACGACGTCGGCAAGTACGGTATGGGCGTCGTCGGCACGTACTGGGACGAGGAACTCCATCGCGTGACGGAGATCGTGAAGGAACCTGTCCAGTTCATGGGCGTGACGATCCCCGGCTCCGAGCGCAAGATCAAGCGGACGATTGAAGTTCCTGGGTATAAGGGCAACCGCGTCTACAACGTGCGCCCTCAAGACTTCTTTCCTGACCCGCGCGTTCCGCTCAGCCGGTTTCAAGATGGTGAGTTCGTCGGGCGTTATGTCGAGGTCGGCTGGAACTTCATCAAGAAGCGTGAAGCGGCTGGATACTACTTCAACATTGCCGAACTCGAGCGCAGCACGCCCTCGAATTGGCGCCGGGATACAGGTTCGCCGCGCAATCAGCTTCCGAACCAATCACGCGGTCTGGCGTCGTCCGGCCAGTCTGGTGGCACGCCGCATACGAAGCTGGACTACGTCGAGTTGCTCGAGATGTACGTTGAGCTAATCCCGCGTGATTGGGGGCTGGGCGAATCCACCTACCCTGAAAAGTGGTGCTTCACCCTCGGCAACGGGACGATTGTGATTGGCTGCTGGCCGCTTGGCCTCAACCACAACAAGTACCCCTTCGACATCATGGAGTACGAGCTTGACGCCTACGGCCTGTTCAAGCGTTCGATGCTCGAGATGCTGTCGCCGCTGAACGACACTCTGACGTGGCTGTTCAACTCGCACTTCTACAACGTGCGCAAGATGCTCAACGATCAGCTCGTTGTCGATCCGAGTCGCGTCGTGCTGAAGGACATGGCGGATAACCAGGCTGGGCGTATCATCAGGATGAAGCCGGCGGGCTACGGATCAGATCCGCGTACAGCAATCTCTCAACTGCAATTTGTTGACGTTACGCAGAACCACCTAACTGGCGACGCTCGCGCAGTGATGAATCTCATGGCGCAGCTCTCGGGCGTCAACGAAAACATCATGGGGATGATTAACCAAGGCGGAAGGAAGTCTGCATCGGAAATTCGCTCATCCAACACCTATGGCGGAAACAGGCTCAAAACCAACGCTGAGATCTTCTCCGCCCAGGGCTGGGCTCCGCACGCGGCCAAGTTGCTGTCTTCCACGCAGCAATTCTACGACCAAGAGCAGAACTTCCGCATTGCGGGTAACTTGATGGACCGCGCTAACGCGTATGTTAATGTTACTCCTGAGCTAATCGCTGGCGCGTATGACTTCGTCCCAGTCGACGGTACGATGCCAGTTGATCGCCAAGCACAAGCGATGGTCTTCGGCGAGCTGATGAAGCAAATGGCGCAGTTCCCGCAGATCATGGCTGAGTACGACGTCAACTCGATCTTTGGCCACGTGGCCCAACTCGCTGGTGTGAAAAACATCCAGCAGTTTAAGATTAAAGTCTCCCCGGATGAGCAACTCCGCAAAGCTGCTCTCGGCGGCGACATGGTCGCACTTTCTCAAGGAGGCCTAAGTGAGCTTAACCGAGGCAACACCGCACGACCTAACGCAGGCGCAGGAAAGGTTACGGCTTCTCCGAGCCCTACAAGAGTCTGAAGGATGGAAGCTGGCACGGGCAATCAACCAGGACATAATGGACGTCCGCGCAAGTCAGATCATTCGCACTCGCTGTCGCACGCAAGAAGAACTGATCGCACAGGAATTTGACAAGGGCAATATCGAGGGGCGCGAGCAAGCTTTCCTCGACATCGACACCGAGATTGAAGTACTTTCGGAATACATCTCTAACCTAATGGAGCAACTAAATGAGTCTGAAGATCCTCAAGTACCGACTTCAGGAAGCCTCTTCTGATGGTACCGATCCCGGAGCAGGTGCAGGTACTGACCCGTCTCCGTCAGCGGACAAGTGGCAAGGCATGGCCGACGAACTGCTTTCTGACGAAGGCGCCGATTGGGGTGATCTGGACGCAGATACTCCGGCTGGAGAGCTTGATACTCCTGCAGCACCGACGCCCAAGATCGAAGCAGTACCGACGCCTGCCGAACCCGCTCCCGCCCAGCAGCCTCAGGCAGCGCCTCCCGAGCAGCCCAAGGCCCAAGAACCGACAGCGGAACCCGCGACCGAACCTCAGCCTACGGCCGAGCCGCCCGTCGATCTCAGTGCGCAGCGATCAACTCTGCGCAACACGTTGGTGCAACGATACGCTCTGAACGAAGAAATGGCCGAGAAGGCGCTGACTGATCCGGGCTCTGTTCTGCCGGAACTGGCAGCGGATCTGCAGTTGAATGTGACTGAAGCCGTGACTTATGGCATTATGTCCATTCTGCCTCAGATCCTTGAATCGCACCTGAAACAGCGTGAAGTGACGCAGCAGGGCGAAGCGGCTTTCTTCGGAAAGTGGCAGGATCTGAACACTCCGCAAGGACGGCAGGCCGTCCAGCAGTTTGGCGCGGCGTTTCGCAACCTCAATCCTAAGGCCACCGCACAAGAGTTTATCGAAAAGGTGGGAGCAGCAGCAATGTTGTCGCTTGGCCTGAACCCGGGGGTGCAACAGCCTTCTCCGGCAATGCCTGCGGCTAATCTGCCCCCGCCGCCCGCTGCCCCTGGTGGAGCTTCTCCGCTTCCCCGGCAGGCTGGTAGCACCAACAAGTTTGCAGTGTTGGCTGAAGAACTAATCTCTGATACGGACGACTAATCATGGCAATTGCAGGCCTTCGCGGTACCGGTGACATGGGCACCGATGAACGCCCGAAGAACTTTCGGGAGATGATCCTTTGGCGCTCGCCTAACGGCATGGCGCCTCTTACCGCTCTGATGTCGAAGATGCGATCGGAGTCGACCGACGACCCCGAATTCGCCTGGTGGGAAGAAGAACTGAATCAGGTTCGTCTTCAAACCTTCTTCACCACGGGCTACTCCACCACCGATGTGACCCTGACCGTCACGACTGCCGGCGCGCAGAACGGCCAAGACCTGGTTCCTGGCGACATCCTCCTGGTTGAGAAGGCGATTGCATCCGCCGCCTACGACCACGAACTTGTCGTTGTGAGCGCGATCACCTCCAGTTCGGTGATCGTGGTCGCACGGGCCTTTGCCGGCACTTCCGCAGCGCCGATCGCGAACAGTGTCTATCTGACGAAGATTGGCAATACCTTCGCAGAAGGCACGACCTCGCCGAACGTCACGACGCGCAACCCGACCAAGTTCAACAACTATTGCCAGATCTTCAAGACTGCCTACGAGCAGACGAAGACCCTGGCAAAGACGAAGATGCGGACCGGGGATGTGCTGAAGAACGATCGCAAGCGCAAGATGTTCGACCACTCGGTCGCGCTGGAAAACGCGTTCATCTTCGGCAAGAAGTCGGAAACCACGGGCGCGAACGGCAAGCCGCAGCGCACGACGGGCGGCATTCTGCAGCAGCTTCAAGCCGGGAACTCCTCGTCGATCTACGCGTTCTCGACGACGCCGACGGTCAACTCGATGCTCGACAACATCTACCAGGTGTGGGATTACGAGTCCGAGGCGGGGAGCGAACGGATCGGTTTCTGCGGAAACAACGCGCTGAACACCCTGAACAAGCTGGCCAATGCCGCGAGCAACACCCGTATCAACTTCGACGGGTATGTGACGCTCTACGGCATGAAGCTGATGCGTTGGGTGCTGCCGCAGGGCGAGATCTATCTCAAAACCCACCCGCTGTTCAACACGCATGGCCGCTTCACCAATGACATGCTGATCATCGACCCGACTGTTCTGAAATACCGCTATCTTCGCGATACGGATTTCCAGGACAACATTCAGGCCAATGATGCAGACACGGTCAAGGGGCAATGGTTGACCGAAGCTGGCCTCGAGCTGCACCACGCCAAGACTTGCAAGTGGCTCAGCAACATGACGTATCCGTAATGTAGCGGTTGGGGTGTGTAATTCATGTGCGGTTAATTGCACACCCCATTAACTGGAGCACACCTAAGATGCATTTGCTAGACACGTTTGCCGGAAAGCACTTGAAGATCTGCGTGGCGGTTCCTAGCCCCGGTATTTGGATCACCGACTTCGGGCTTTCTTTGTGTCACTTGATGACCGCTGGGCTGCAATTTCGCATCGGCCAGACGAAGAGCCAGGAGCTCCAGCTCTTCGCCTCGACCGGCTCGATGTTGCCTCGCATGCGGATGGAGGCTGTCAACCACGCGCTGGAAACCAACGCGGATTATTTGTTTATGGTCGACTCTGACCACAAGTTCCCACGGAAGGCCCTGCATCAGTTGCTGTCTCATGGCAAGGACATCGTTGCGGTGAATTGTGTAACCAAGACAATTCCGACTAACCCTACTGCCAGGGTGAAAGGTCCGACAGTTGCGGGCGAGATCGTGCAATCCCTTGGCAGGACCGGTATTGAACAAGTCTGGCGCGTAGGTACCGGAATGATGTTGGTCCACATGGGAGTGTTTCGCAACATTGGTGCAGGCGTCTTCGACATGTTCTGGCGCAAGGATCTGAAGACCTACCAAGGTGAAGATTGGTCCATGTGCGAAGCGATGGAAAAGGCAGGGTATAAAATCTGGGTTGATCATGACCTCTCGAACGAAGTCACCCACATCGGACAACTGCACTATTTGCACTCGATGTCAGAAGCAGCAATGACCGAATCTGGAGTTAAAGCATGAGTTTGCCACTTGGAAGTGAAACCCAGCTGAGTCAAAACGGAGCTCGGTTGGTGTACCTTACCTCGCTGATGGCGGGCGAAGACATCAATGCCAACACCCAGCGCATCAGCGACGACGGCACCGCAACGTACATCTCGACAGCGACGACCACGCTGGTCGCTACGGGTCGCGGAGTGCTCAAGCGCATCGTGCTCGGCGAAACGGCTGCGGGGACGATCACTGTGTACGACAACATCACGGCTACCGGCACGGTGCTCGCCGTTCTGAAGGCGTCGATCGCCGAACAGACTTACGAGATCGGCGCGAGCTTTTCGGTGGGCTGCACGATCGTTACTGCCGGCGCGTCGAAGCTAACCGCGATCGTGGGCCGATGACATGAGATCGAGCGTACAGATCGAAACGGGCATCTACACCGGCATCAGCGGGGCGTCGAGAGAGATCCCGACCGCGCGGGCGCCAGATGTCGTGTTCACGAAGCGCATCAATGGTACGGCAACAGGGATGATTACCCGATGGGGGCGCCGTATTCCGCAAAACATCTCCTTCGCCGTCGGAGCCGGGTCTGGTAGCGCGCAGGTAAATCAGATTCGTGAGCTGACCGCGGACGGATTTGTCGTCGGCGCTGGCCAGAACCAGAATACCGCCCTGTATGCCTATCTCGCGCTGTCGTTCGGAGAAGCAAAGCACGTATGGCAGGACGGGGTGTATTACGGCACGGGCGTCGACGGCCTCGAAGTGCGCGGCGACTATGTGGGCACGGAATTCCTGCCTGACTACCTGACCATCGTCCGCGCCACTGCGGGCTATCCGATGGCGTTCCGGACGGCCGCGCATTCCGGCGACGCCGCGCAGACGTGGACAGGCGCGCAAGGCGCCAACGTAATCCAGACGCTGGAGACAGACGGCTTCACGGTCGGCACGGCCACTTCGACCAACGCTGTGGACTATTACTACTGGATGGCATTGCGACAGCACGCCGGCATGGTGGTGGGCAGCTATACTGGGACAGGTGCCGAGCAGACGATCGAGACAGGATTCCAGCCCGCTGCCGTGTTCGTCAAGGCGCGCACCGCAGCGAATGCCGG
>OFRC01000451.1_pt1 | contig 10550 bp, 24 predicted proteins | sample 1543051 | NCBI WGS metagenome assembly OFRC01 (sample SAMN07774231, study PRJEB24372) | wastewater metagenome
ATGTACAGCTGGCAAATTGGCGGAGCGAACTTCAAACTCGTTCTGAAATCCCCGCTGCGGAGTATCTAAAATGACCGCCTGGCGACCTGTCCCGCTGCCGCCTATTCCCACCGCGCACCAAGGTCGCAGGAATTGCGTCGACGGGCGCCCGGTGACGATCATCGACGAGGACGACGACGGTTACAACTATGTATTCGATGACGACCCGCGGCGCATTCTTTATTGGGTCCGGCGCGGCAATGTCCGGTGCTCCGTTGTCAATTTCGATTGATGTTGACAATCTGCGTTATCGGTGATTGTCTGCGTTCGACGAATAGGAGCACACATCATGAAATTCGACGTTCTTAATCGCTGGTCCGGCGGGATTCAGTTCACGGCCGAAATCGAGTGCGACGCTAATGCGCTTCCTTCTGTCAAAATGGGATTGGCAGTTCGATGGGCCGTGAAAGAGTCTGCGGACCTGCACGGCGCGAACCTGCACGGCGCGAACCTGTACGGCGTGGACCTGTGCGGCGCGGACCTGCGCGAAGCGAACCTGCGCGAAGCGAACCTGTACGAAGCGAACCTGTGCGGCGCGAACCTGTACGGCGCGAACCTGCGCGGCGCGGACCTGCGCGGCGCGGACCTGCGCGAAGCGAACCTGCGCGAAGCGGACCTGCGCGGCGCGGACCTCAAGGGCCAACCGATTATCGACGGTGGAATTCGGTCAGACGGCTATCGTTTCATGCTGACCAATTTCAAGCAGGATGGCTTGTTCGTTATCGCCGGTTGTCGCCGGTTTTCACCAGCCGATGCGCGTAAGCACTGGGCCGAGACGCGCGGCGGAACGCAGCTTGGCGCGGAATCGCTCGCTCTTGTCGATCATATGGTCGCGCTCGCGAAGATTCGCGGATGGAATCTGCCGGCGGAGGCGCTGTAATGTTCGCGCCCCTCGAAATGCAACTGATTCACGCCGCACGGCCGGTTTCCAAGCATCGGCAGTTCGACGAACACGGCCGTCACATCCCCGGCAAGTGCCGCTTCAACCGCAAGCAATCCGGCTTGCGCAAACTGATGCGCGCAATGCGCCGCGGAACGCTTGACGTCGAGCATCAGCGCGACATTCGTCTCGCCGAGGGAGATGCGCGCGATCGGCGCTGGGTCTACATGAGCGCCTATCAACGCAGGATGGACGCAGTGCGATCGGTGCTCGCATGATTATCGTCCGCGTCGAACTGCATAGCGCCGTCACCGGCCGAGTCACCGAATTGGCTCGCGCTCATATTGCCAACATCGGCGGCACGAATACGCGCGGCGATTATAGCGTCGCAACGTTGCGCGGTCGCGATAAGGAAGCACTCGACCGCTGCGTCGTTCAACGAAATGGCGAGGTTCGCAATTATCCGCGCCTTTCCATTCACGTTTGGCACCTAGTCGCGCGTGCGCTCATTGCGATGGGATACGCAGGTAAGGTCGAACAGCAGCAGCAATCCGACATGGATGCCCCAGCGCCATTCGTCCCTGAGCCTGTCGCACCGGGAGCGAATTAGCCATGCTCTCCCGCTCCGCAATTCTTTTTTTCGCAGCGGTCCTTTCGCTCGTCTCATGGGTGGCGATCGGCACCGCGTTGTCGAGGGCCTGGGGATGATCTTCACAGTCGGTTCTTGGATTCTCCCGCTCGCTATCACGTTCGCCGCTTTTGCCACGGGATACGCGCTGACGCCGGCGGCGAAACCGTCCAGCTATTTCCCCGACTTCGGCGCGGCGGTTATCGGTGCAATCTGCATGATGCTCTCCGTCATTGTCTCGCTTGCCGCATGGCTCATTTGGGCGCTGGTGCTATGATCGACGACACTCTCGCCGACACAATCGACCTTGCGCCGCCGCTCGCTCCGCTCTCGGCCGATCAGGAACAGTTCGTCGAGCTGCACCGCAATCGCCTGGTCGTCAAATATCAATGGTTCATGCAAAGCGCGCAGTTTCGCGCTTACACGGACCGCGGTCGGACGGCGACGATCAGCGCGGCGGACGCGCAAGACCTCGTCGATCGCGGGCTGTTCGAATGGGGCGTCGGTAAAGCTTACATGAGGAAACGGTAATGGGCTGGCCGACTCGGGAAGTCGCAATGCGCGAAAAGGCGAAAGAGCATCAGGAGCGCCCGGCCCCGCTCCGCCGTGCGATCCACGGTGGTCTTATGATGCGCCTCGCCAATTCCGTACCGAACCGCCTTGCCGGCGCGGAAATCAATGAAGATGGGGACGCGATATGATCGTTTGCAAGGGCGATTGGTCGCTCGGTACGGCTTGCGGAAAGTGCGATCGTTGTCTCGGCGCTGACCTACCAGCGCCGCGCACCTGGCAGGGTCATAGCGCCGGCCCGCGCGGCGACTGGATGCAAACCATCACTGGTCGCGCCTTTTACCCGCTGGACCCGCGACCCCAGGAAATCCATTTTGAGGACATTGCGGGCGCGCTGTCCAAAATGTGCCGCTATGGCGGTCACTGTCTGAAATTCTATTCGGTCGCCGAGCATTGCGTCCACATGGCCAATGCGGCGCCGCGCGAGCTGGCGCTTGCCGCGCTGATGCACGACGCCAGCGAGGCTTACCTGTCCGACGTCATTCGGCCGATCAAGCCGTTTCTGACCGGCTATGCCGAAATCGAACGCCGGCTTGAGGCCGCGATCGCCGAGCGGTTCGACCTGCCGTACCCGCTCCCGGCAGAAGTGAAGCGCCTCGATAATGCGATACTTGCCGACGAACGCGACCAGGCGATGGCGACCCCGCCGCAGGACTGGTGTTTGCCGGAAAAGCCGCTCGGCGTGCGCTTGCAGTTCTGGTCGCCTGACGACGCCGAAGCGCAATTCACGCTCGCGTTTCGTCGCTTCGGTGGCAAGTACTAGCAGAAATTAGTGTTGACAATCTGCGTTATTGTTGGCAGGTTCAAAGCCACCGCCTAACCGCCTGATATTTCCACGGGAGCGCCTTGCTTTGACCTCCATTCACGCCCTGCTCAACTGCATCGCGCGCAATCCAAATTGCGATATGCGGACACGGTTGCGCGCGGAATTGCTGCGCCGGCGGCTCGCATGAATATCACTGACCTCGCGGCAGGTACGGCTGCGGAACATATGGTGTGCGCTGATCTATTGCTCGGCGGCTGGCGCGCATTTCTTACGGACCAAAACTGTCCTTATGACGTTGCGGTTGACGTCGATGGACGGTTGGTCCGAATTCAAGTTAAGGCGACTCGCTCCCCTCGTCGAATTCCCTGGCGCGCAAACTCAAACGATATAGCTGCATATATGTGGCATGTACGCCGTGCAGGAAAAGGTGGCGCTCGAGTATATGATTCGGGTGACTTCGATTTGCTGGCGCTGGTTGCACTCGACATTCGGCAAATTGCATACCTTCCTCCTGAGCACGCAAAGCAGACGATCCACATTCGTCCGCCCGGCACCACCGGAGGGAAGCAATTCTGTCAGTTTGGATTTTCGATCGCAATTTCCGGAATTGCAGCATGAACCGCACTTATATCCTTGATGCCGGTGCTACGCTTTTCCATGCTGACTGCCGCGATGCGTTGCGCGCATTACCAGATAACTGCATCGACAGTGGGGTCATGGACCCTCCTTATGCGCTGGTGTCGATCGTCAAGCGGTTCGGTTCGCCCAACGCTGCGCCTGCCAAGGGCAACGACGCCTATATGCGCGCGTCGGCCGGCTTCATGGGGAAGCAGTGGGACACGGGCGAATGCGCGATGGACCCCGGCTTTTGGGCTGAAGTCCTGCGCGTCCTGAAACCAGGCGCGCACCTGGTCGCGTTCGGCGCGTCGCGTGGCTATCACCGCATGGCGTGCGCGATCGAGGATGCGGGTTTTGAAATTCGCGATTCGCTCATGTGGCTCTATGGGACGGGGTTTCCCAAGAGTCGTGACATCAGCCGGGATGTAGATAAAATGATGGGCGGGGTGCGCGCGAAAATTCGTTACGCACCCCGCCCCGAAACAAGTGGAACGATAGCCGGAAGTTCGGATACCCGACTTTGGATTGAGGCGGCGCGCGAACGCGGCTATCACGAGACCGATTCGACTGTTCCGGCGACCGACGCCGCCCGAGAATGGGAAGGATGGGGCACCGCCCTGAAACCGGCGTTTGAGCCGATATGCCTTGCGCGCAAGCCGCTATCCGAGGGCACCGTTGCGGCCAACGTGCTGCGTTGGCGAACAGGTGCGCTGAACATTGATGCGTGTCGGATAGGGACGGAAGGTGACAAGTTAGTGCGTCCGGCAATACAGCGGCACGATAACGACGTACTCGGAAAAGGCTTAGGCGCAGGAACTCAATTCGAGCCGTCAGGCCGCTGGCCGGCCAATCTGATCCACGACGGTTCGGACGAAGTGGTGGGCATGTTTCCGCAGTCAAGCAGCACCACGGGAAAGCGGAGCGCCAAGAGCCAAGCCGCCGAAGTCGAGGGCACCGCTTGGCTGATGAACAATCACAAATCGACCGAATACACTGACGGCGGCGGCTCCGCAGCCCGCTTTTTCTATTCGGCGAAGGCGAGCAAGGCCGATCGCGCGGGCTCAAAGCATCCGACCGTCAAGCCTGTAGCGTTGATGGAATGGCTTTGCGCACTGGTCACGCCGCCGGGCGGTACGGTGCTCGACCCGTTCGCAGGATCCGGCACGACCGGGATCGCCGCGCGTGCCAAGGGCTTCAACGTGGTGTTGTGTGAACGTGAGGCGGAATATGTCGGCGACATTCTGCGTCGCTTCGGCCATGTCGATTCGCCGAGCATCGTGCCCGAGCAACACACACACACACACCGCGGTCGGACAATCGGACCGATCGGCCTCAAGCGGTAGATTAGTGTACGGGAATTTCGCGCGGGATAAATTGCCTCGCCGAGCGTAAATTAACGTTGACAGTTGGCGTTATTGGTGATTTGCTGCGGTTATGGCGACCACCGTTACAACCACCTGGCGCAACGATAATCCGAACACGATCTGGAATCGTCTCGCCTTGAAACTCGGTCGCGAACCGACGCACGCCGAAGCGAAGGCGGAAGTCGAACGCATCATGCGCGAGGTATCGGTCGACCTCGCCGCCAAGGGCAAGCTGCGGCATCAGAGGAGTCGGATATGAAACGAACCTGTACCGACTGCCGGTTCGCGGTGCTCGAGGATTACGGCTATTCGAATTATACCGTCGAGGGGACAAACTTCGGATGCGCAAAGCGGCTGCACCCAGACGGGGTGTTTGACCGCTTTTACGGCGAAGACAAGCGCCTAGATTTCGGCGGAAGTTGTAGCGGGTTTGTAGAAGGCGAGCCGCTGGAAATTGATTGCGACCGCGAATGTGTTCCGGATCTTTCGCCAGAGCAATGCGAAATCCTCAATATGTATGAGGCTTGATCGATGACCGCGCACATCATGCTCGACCTTGAGACGCTTGGCACGCGGCCCGGCGCGATCATCCTGTCGGCGGCGCTGGTGCGCTTTTCCGACGAGGCTTGTGTGCAGGTCAACCTTGCGATCGAGCCGCAGCGCGCTCTCGGAATGCACAGCGACCCGGCGACCGAACAGTGGTGGTCGACGCAATCGCCGGAAGCGTGGCAAGCGGCGACGTGCAATCCGATCCCGCCGGCTCATGCGACGGAATTCCTGCGCGACTGGATCGCATGGGCATCGCCGGCGGACGAGCCGCTTATCTGGTGTCACGGTGCGACCTTCGACGTCCCGCTTCTGGCCGAGCTGTATCGCTTGCTTAGCGCGGTGCCGCCTTGGCAATTCTGGAACGTGCGGGACACGCGCACGCTGTACGACCTCGCCGGCGTCAACGTGAAAGATTACGCTGTTCCGCCGCCTCATATCGCGCTGAACGATGCGATCGGGCAGACGCGCGCGGCGAACGCGGCTTTGCGAATTATCGCGGGCAATAGAGGACTGGTGGCAAATGGCTAGACTGCTTGCGTCATCCGCGACGATTGTCGGAGTCCGAACTCTGATTGAGGATTTTTATTGCGGCACGCAAATCCGCCTCGTCGAGAGCGATGCCGACAAATGGTGTGTGGTTCGTGTTTCGGACGGCAAGCGCCTGGACGGCGTCGCAGTTTCGCGCAAGCGCGACCGCTATCGATTCGAAATGGTTTGAAGGTGGCGCGCATGATTAAAAACATCCTCACCAAGATCCCCAAGGTCGTCCGCGTCGCCGGTTACGACATTCGCATCGAACTAATGTCGACGCATATGGCCGCCGGCATGCAGCGTTATGGCGAGTTTTCCAGCATCGAACAGATGATCCGTCTGCAATGCGAAATGCCGTCGCGGTTTCAAGCGGTCAGCACGTTTCTGCACGAGGTCAATCACGCGATCTTTTGGGCGTACGGCCTTGAGGACGACGACAAAGAAGAACGCATCGTGAGCACCTTCGGCACCGCTCAGATGACGCTCTTTCGCGACAATCCCTGGTTGACGAAATGGATCGCCGAGGCGCTGAAGTGACCAGCAAGCCAAAGTCGAAGTCGAAGTCCCTGCGATGGCCGCATGACGTTTCGACTATTCTACGCGAACGTTTCGGCGAACGACTGACCCCGAAACTGCACATCGAACTCCGCGATTTGATTGAGGATATTTCCGCTCAATCTTATGACGCGGGACGCGACGATGCCTGATTGCCAAGCCCGCGCGCAATCGGACGGCTCGCACCGCTGCGTTGCGTGTCGCCTGGCATGGGACCGTGACGACGAGGCTCCGCCCTGCCCGCGCGTCGTGGCGCCGTCGATCGTGCCGGACGAACCGGAGCGCCTTCCTTTCGCGTCCGGCCTTCCCACTTTTATTGTCTGATTGTTCACTTTATTGTTGACTGTCTGCGCTGATTGCATACAGTGAGGGCATGAAACACATTCGCCCTCCCCGCACTTATGCGAACATCCTGATGTTGCTTGTCATGGCCGGCGTTCCTGAAAAGGAAGCGGCGCAGATCGCGCGTGAAATGGCAGATAAGTCCGCGGCATGATCCAGCTCCGTCCGAATCAGATCGCGGCGGCCGACGCCGTGGAAAGCGCCTTTGCGCGCGGCATCAATCGGCCGCTTGTCGACTCCTGCGTCGGGTCCGGCAAGTCGCTCACGATGGCGGAGATTGCGCGCCGCCGATGGGAACACGGCGAGCGAACGGTTATCTGCGCGCATACGCGCGAGTTGGTTGAGCAGAACGCGGCGGCCTGCCGTGCGCTCGGGTTGCAGGTCGGCATTAACGCGGCGGCGCTCGGCGAACGCACCTGGCGCGCGCCGGTCATCAGCGCCGCCATTCAGTCGGTCTATTCGTCCGGCCGCAGTTTCGGCCCCGTGGCGAACATGCTGGTCGACGAGTGTCACCTGATTCCGCATTCCGAAGCGGGCATGTATCGCCAGTTACACCGCGACCTCGGTGCGCCGCGTCAGCCGGGATTTTCAGGGACGATATTTCGCCTGCAAGGCGGGTCGCTGGTCGAGGGTGAAGCGGCGCCGTTCGAGGCGGTCGTCTACCGTTACGGCATTCTCGACGGGATCCGCGACGGCTATCTCGTACCGGCATTCAGCGCCGCGGCCGACGACAAGATCGACCCGAGCAAGCTGCGCAAAAAGCAGGGCGAATATTCCGGCGACAGTCAAGACGCGCAAATGATCGCGCTGATGGACAATCATATTGCGCAGATGGTTTCGCACGGTCGCGACCGACGTGCGTGGCTGGTGTTCGAAGCGACGACCAAGGCCGCAAAGGCCATGTGCGCGCGCATGAACGAATGGAACATTCCGACCGGGTTGGTGCTCGGGACGACGCCCGCCGGCGAGCGCGCGCAGACGATCGCAGCGTTTCGGCAAGGTCGGTTAAAGGCGCTTGTTAACGTCGCGGCGCTGACGACCGGGTTCGACGTGCAGGAAGTCGACATGCTGGTGATGCGGCGCAAGACCATGTCAGTCGGCCTGTACATTCAGATGACGGGTCGACTCCTGCGCACGATCGGCGGGACGATCGACAAGAGCATCGCGGCCGGCAAGGCCGATGGCCTGGTGCTCGACTTCGCCGGCAACATTGACCAGCACGGTCCGCTTGATTTCATCAGACCGAAAGAGACGCGCGCGAAGCTGGTATCCTGCGACGAGTGCGGCAAGCGGAACGCTGCGGCTGCAATGCGGTGCTGGTCGTGTGACGAACCGATGACCAAGCTATGCCCGGCGTGCTTGACGGCGATCCAGAAAGGTTTGCTCGACTGCCCGCATTGCGCCCATGACATGCGTGCCGGCGACCGTGCGGAGTCGTCAGGACCGAAGCTCCTACAGACGCCGAGCGGCGCGGCGCTGATCGCGTCGTTTCGACCCATGTCAGAACGCCTTGGCGGCTGGATACCTATCCGGCGAGCGTTTGAGCAGGATGGCGCGCATTTTGTCGACGACGTCAACGGCGAGCGGTGGCCATTGCTCGGCGCGCTTGCGCATCACGCGATCGATGCGCGCTGGCTGCGCGGTGCGAACGGTGTCGTCGAGGCGGTGCTGAAGCCGAACGGCGCGGCGCGCTCGATTGCTATCCAGGTCATGCCGGACGGCACGAAAATGCCCGTGCCAATGCCGGGAGCGAAAATAATTGCTGAATAGTGCATTTTATTGTTGACTGTCTGCGTTATTAGGCATATGTTTACATTATCAGCAGACAGGCAATCCCGCCTTTTCGGAGTTTTCTCCCATGCTTCACGACCTCGCCGTTTTCGCCGCTCGCTTCAATGTTTCCGCCAAGGAGGCGTATGTCCTGCCGGCGCTGTTCGAGAACGCTGCGAGCAAGGTCGGCATGGCGCCGCGTGCCCTGGTCGCCGAGGCCACGTTCCGCAATCACGCCTTGGGCGAATACCTCGCCAATGCAGCACGCAATGTCGCGGCGGAAGATCGGGAGGCCGCGTGATGAATATCGAATGGACACAGGACGCATATAGCAAGCCGGGTTTTGTTGCCCATATCGGCAACATTACTCTCGGCGTGTCGCCGGACCGGATCAAGTTCGGCAAGCCGGTTCGCGGGACTAAATGGCGTGCAAGCGTTTCCATTTGGGACGGCAAATTCACCATCTCGCGCTATGGCCGTGACACGTACGATAATCTCTGCGACTCAAAGCAGGAGGCGATGCGCCTTGCGGAGACGGTCTATAACGAAGCGCGTACGAAAGCTGCATGACCTCTCCCCGCGTCCAGCAGATACTCGACATGATAGACGGCGGCGCGCATCCCGTCGCCGTCATCGCCGCCACGGGGCTGTCGAGCGCCTATGTCTACACGGTGTTGCGCGAGCATCGGCCGGAACGCAAGCGCGCGCCGCGCACCAGGACGTCGGACAAAGTGCCGATGATTGTCGGCCTGCGCAGTCGCGGCTTGGCGCCGGCGCGCATTGCTGTACTGTGTGCATGCAGCGAGGCTTACGTCTATCGGATACTGGCGGAGGCGGCGAAATGAGTATGGTCGACGCGGGCGCCAAGCCGGCTCGCCTGGTGACATGGGGCCGATCAAGCACGCACCTTGTAACGTGGCGTCGCCGCCCCTCGCGCGGCTGGCGAAAGCATGTGCGCCGGCAGAAGCAAGCCGCACGCCTCGCACTTTTTCGTTGACAGTCTGCGTTATTGGTGACACTCTGCGCGCGAATAGGAGCGCGCATGTCAGACATCAAGGTTATCATCGAAGGGCCGCAGAAAGTCGATACGTCGAGCATGTCGGCGTTTCTCAACCGTCTCTGGCGGTTTGGCCCACCTCCGCCGGCAAGTCTTCGTGGTCTTGACGTCGAATTTATCACGCGCACGACGCCGGTCGCATCGATTTCCACGCTCGACATTGTTGTCGACTCGACGCAGGTCAAAGAGGCAACCAAGGCGCTGAACGACCTTGCCGACGCTGCTGCGCGCGCTCGGCAAGCCATCGGGGCGCTGTGATGGATATTCCGGCCCATCGCCTCGCCGACGCGATCAAAAAGCACTGGCACGACCTCGGCTTTACGACTGTGAAGATCACGGTTGAGATCGTCGACGGCTTTCAGGTCGTTCGTTCGAACCTCAAGAATGGACTGCCGCCGAATCACTACTACCGCAGCCGTGCCGGCGAGATTGCGGAGCGGCCCGTATGATCCGCAACATCCGCAATCCCCTACTCCGCAAAACCGTCGTCGTGTTGACGGTCGCCGGCACGGTGCTGATCCTGTTGCCGGTGTGGGTTCATGCTGCGATCCGCGATAACCTAGAACGGGATTTCGGCGAGGACATTCGGGACGCCTGGCGTGGTCGTTAAGAAATCCGCCAAGCAGCGCGCCGCCGAGAAAGCGGAAAAGCGCAAAAAGGTCGAATGGCAGAAGCATTTCGCGCGCATTCGGCGTGAGGGAAAGCAGTCCGATCGAGAGAAGACCAGATCACTCGAATCGCCTCTCATCAGAATTAAGCGCGCAGGGACGCTTGACGTGTACGAGCTGACCGCGGCGGACGAGATGCTTGCGTGCTATTCGTACGCAATCGGACGACCGGCGGCGCGCGATCCTGACCTCGACGTTCCGGTCCAGAAGTCG
>OFRC01000453.1_pt1 | contig 10521 bp, 9 predicted proteins | sample 1543051 | NCBI WGS metagenome assembly OFRC01 (sample SAMN07774231, study PRJEB24372) | wastewater metagenome
TAAAAACAAAAGAGAAAAATGGAAACAGTAATCGAAAAGAAAAGAGGGGGAAACCCAAATTGGGCTAAAAAGAAAGTGTTAGATACCGATTTAGACCGAGTTTTTGAATTTGAATTGGTAAAAACCCACGACATTTATAAGCCCGAAGTAGTATTAATTACGGGTAAGCATAGCGAAAAGAGTGTAGGCAAGAGTGATTCTGTCTATCCTCCAATGGTAGCTATACCAAACGCAGGTTTAGCGTATGACGAAGAAAATAACAAGCAAAGGGCGTGGCGTTTTATCAATACCGAAAATTCTATTTGGATTGACGAGCAACGTGACTTGTCTAAGGATGAAGAAGGGAATATACTTTCACTCCCTGAAAATCAGTTAGAGTTTGTTGACGGTATGTTGCGTGTACGTGGTGTAGAGAAAAACAAAATCGCAGCGTTAATGATTCAGGACTTGTTTGAAGGCAAGAAAGTTAAGCTAAGACAACAACCGCCTTTATTCAGATTATTAAACCCTGATGCTATCCTTAAAGCTACACAAGACATTTTGGATAAGTCTTACGAAGCAGAGAAAGCAGCGAGAGAAGCAAACTTAGAGCAGATGTACGAGTTTGCATCGGTTTTAGGTATTAAGATGACTCAAAGTGATGACGGTATCAGAAAGGACTTTATTGTTCGTGCTAAGGCAAACCCTGATTATTTCCTTAAACACTTCGTTAATCCAAAGAACAAGTATATCTATTCCTTCTCACAAGGAATTAAAGACGGACTATTAATTGTGAATAAGGATAGCGGTAAGTTGTTGTGGAAAGAAAGCGGTCAGGATATTGTGAGTGTTAATGCTTATGGTGATGTAGCTGATGAATTGGCAAAACGTGCCGTAGAGGGCGAAGCAACAGTTTTAGGACTATTTGAAACCCTGTCAAGAATGTAAAAACACAAAAAGAGGATTATGTCCACAATTCTCTCTTTGTTCGCCCCTGCATTTGAAAAAGTGTAGGGGTTTTTATATTACATTTGTTTGTAATCAATAACGTAAATGGCAACAGTATCGGAAATTTATGATTTAATCAAGTATAAAGCCACTAAAGCTGGTTTTAACGGAACTTTCAGCCCTGTTGATTTCAACTTGTTGTTTCCAAGAGCCGAGATTAAGTTATTCAATCGTCTTTATAGCGATTACTATAAAACACAACTTATATCGGATTCTCTTGCGCCTTTTTTTAGTGACGCTACGGCAATAGTTGTAGGTGGTACAGGTCAATACACCTACCCTACTGATTTATTTCACATAGACAGTTTAACGCATACAATAAGCGGTATTCAATACGCAGTAATGAGAGTTGAGAAAGATAGGTTGGCAAATCACTTGTCGAGCGCAATTGAAGCACCGAGTTTAAAATTCCCTATCTATACACAATATTCAACCGTTTTACAGTTCTACCCGACTACGTTGGCTACGGCTACATTAGTTTATTTAAAGAAACCGAGAACAAGTGTTTACGGCTATACTTTAAATGGCATTACGGCTACGAATACGCTTGTAGCAGGAACTTTATATACAAATGGAACATATACGTCAGTCCCACTTACAGGCGGAACAGGAACGGGCGCAAGGGCAACTGTTGTTGTTTCAGGTGCAGGTGTATTCTCTGTAACGGTTACAACAAGCGGTAATGGATATGTAGTAGGTGATGTATTATCGGCAAGTGCAGTAAATATTGGTGGAACAGGAAGTGGATTTACAATTCGAGTTTCGCAGGTAAGCGGTAACAGACCTGTATATAATCCTACCACATCAGTTCAAACTCAATTTAGTGATTACGAGATAGACGAATTGGTATATTATGTACTTGAAGATTTAGCTATGAATAATCGTGACCAAATGTTGCAACAATTCTCTCAGGTACAAGCTAAGGATGAACGTCTAATGTAAATTATATGGCAGGAACAACATATTATAAGATTAGTGAGCAGATTAGGACAATGCTTGGCTCTGGAATTGTTTCGGATGATTTCAATTTCTCCCTACGTTATATTGCCGAGTTAGTAGCACAGGAAGTTGCTTTTCAGGCACGTAAAAATGCTTTTGAGAATAGCAACGCAGGAGAAACGACCTATTCAAATGATACCTTCACTTCTACGTTCACAAATGTAGCGGTAACGATTGATACGGTATTAAATCAAAAGTACTCTGTATTGCCACAAATACCTTCTGCATTACCAAACAATCAGGAGATAGTCAGCATTTCCCCTTTAGGCATTAAAGGAAGGCGCAGACAGATAGTTTTAATGAAGAATAAGGATAAGTTCATGCAGGATATGTTAGAGCCTATACGTGGCTTTATTTTAGCTTACATTGAGAACGGAAACCTATACTACGATAATGTTCAGGAATATATGTTTAGTGCGGTGAATATAACAATGATTGGCGCAGTTAGTTCGACAGGTGATTTATTGGATGCAATATTAAATGTACCAAAGAGTGTAGAGTTAGATATTATAGATAGGGTGTATCAGAGATTAAGACAGACTAAAGGAATACCGCAAGACGTAGTGAATGATGCAAGAGATTTACCAACAGTATAAGCCATGACAAGAGGACTAAGACAGATAATCGCACAGTTTTTGGATAGTGCCGACCAAAGTTCGCATCAATTCAGAAGGTTGTATAATATTGGTGTTCGTGGATGCAGGGAGTTTAACCTTGACATTACAGGGCAGTTTAAGACCGTTCTATTGCCTGTTAATCCGAATAAGACTGTTACGTTGCCACAAGACTATTTAACGTACTCAAAAATGGGTATTGTGAACGAAAGGGGAGAGATAATTACGTTCACTAAAAACGAGCAGTTATCGCAGTATCACGCAATCTACACACAACAGGTAGAACGTAATGAAGGAGTTCCTGAATTAACCACAATAGGAAACTACGTAGCACCGTTGCCTTATCCTTATTTGTATAGCAATTATTGGAACGGAGGGACAAGCTATAATCTGTTTGGGTTAAATAGCGGTACGGCTAATATTACCGAGTTTGACATTGATGAAGGCGCAGGAGTAATTTTGCTTAACCAACACACACGATACGAAGAAATGCTATTGGAATACCTTAGTGATGGTTATGACGAATTAGCAGACGACTACAAGATTGACGTAAGGGCAGAGGAAGCGTTTATATGCTATTTACGTTGGAAACAAGCCACAGACCTAATTAAAAAGTTTAGTGCTTCTCAGATAAGGGAATACAAGAACGAGTATTACAGAGAGCGTAAATTAGCTAAAATGAGAATTAACAAAGCGTTGGTTTCTGAATTTACAAAAACTAAGCGCAGTTTGACAAAATTGGTTGCGAAGGCTTAAAGATATGCCAGAGAATATAAAGATATTTAGTAGTGCAGGGATGGATACAGATTCGGCAATCGAACTCGTAGCCCAAAATGATAGTATTGAAAATTTTAACGCAAGGTTTGTAGGAACTTCCGAAGGTGAAGAAGGTCTTGCAACCAACCCTGAAAGTAACTCATTAATAGCAAACACGCTTCCAACGGGATTAAATAAGGCAATCGGGGCAGCAGGTTTTGAAGTCACACGAACAGCCTACTCATTTATCTACAATTCTCAACAGTATCACTTAATATCTAAGTTAGATTATGATAGTAACACTATCACGAACATATTTGAAAATCTAACGGATAGTGGAGGTGATAATGTGTTGCCATTAAATCCGTTGTACTATGTGAACGATATTAAACTTCTGAATGACTATCTATTAGCGTGGACAGATGGCAATATGCAGCCTTGCATGATTAATCTTACAAGGTTGGAATCAGCAGGATATGGCACTTTAACGCAGAATGACTTTCTTATTATTAAGGCGCAGGGTCTTATTCCTCCAACAGCGTCTTATGGAAATGACAATGGTCAGTCAGTAAATTTATTGCAGGGTAAGTTGTTTCAGTTTACCTATCAGTATGTTTATTTGGACTACGAATATTCAGCATGGAGTACACGTTCTAAAAGACCTGTTCCAATATCTGAATCCACTCCTGCTGTTGGAACAGACGTAACAAGAAATAATAATATTGTTGTTTCAGTAAATATTGGAACAGATAGAGTAGATACGGTTAATGTTGGTTCAAGGTATTCAAACTTTGATTGGTTTTTAGTTAAGTCTGTTAAGAGGTCTTATATATTGACGTTGCCAAGTGCTATTGATATACCAACAGAAGTATTTGAAGCGTATGACCCCGTAACGAATTTATATTCATTTGTGTTTTATAATGATGGTTTATATACTAATATTGACCCGATAGAAACAGATTTGGACTACGACCATGTTCCATTAAAGTGCGAAACATTGGAGAATATTAATGGCAACGTATTGGCTTTAGGAGGTATAACCGAAGGGTATGCAAAGCCAGAAGTTGATGTTAAGCTGTCTGTTATAGATTACGACCCACAGGTAAATGTAACAGTATCAAGTCCTACTGCATTGACATTAGATAATTTTGCCAATTACAGAATAAGCGGAAGCCATAAACGTAGAGCAACTATTTACTTTAATAATGTTCCACAGACAGGAGATATAATTACAATTACATTAGCAGATATTAGGGATTACACCCAAAAAACAACTTATACTTATACCGTTCCGTTGTCGCAAGATGAAAACCTGTCATTAGTTGTTCAGAGTATTGCTGCATTAGTGCCTGTAAGTGCTATTGATTATCAACTATCGCCGACTACTGTTATTCTTACATTTCAAACAGCTTCGTATTATGAGTTGTTAGATGCTAAAGTAGAGTTATTAAATGCAGGTTCAGGTGCGGTTAAATCTGTTCATGCCCTAAAGTCAAATTCAAGCTATCAGTTAGCTTTGTTTCATTTTGATAAGTGGGGTAGATATTTCCCTGCCGTTACAGGTAAGGAGTACGTGCTTAATACGAGGTCTTATGCTCAATCAAGTGGATTGTCACCACAGATAACATGGGAAATAACTTCTAACCCTCCTGCTGATGCTGTATCGGCACAATGGGGTATAACCAAAAACAATACGCACCAAACAACATTGTTTATGGATGGTGTTGTTGATAACACATTAAGTCAGGGTGACTATTTAGTATTTAATATTAACCCTTTACGTAAGTTTAATCAGTTGAATAGTTCATCTGTATTGAGTTATGACTATTCTAAAGGAGATAGATGCACGTTGTTATTTTATATGACAGGTACAGCTAAAACGTATTTTTCAAATCCTGCTATTGATGTTGAGGTTGTTGGCTTTGAGATTTCAGAAACAAATAATAATTACCTATTAAAAGTAAGAAAATCATCCAATTTAAGTGTTGCTACTATTCTTGATAAGAATGTAATGCTTGAAATATATACTCCAAAGTTAAGGAGTGTTATACAAAATGGTGTAGATACTCCTGTTGAACAAGTATTTTATGAGATTGGCGAGCAGATAAATATTACAAATGGTGCTTATGCTACAACTTCAGGCTCTATTACAGATGGAGATGTTTATTTTAAGACAAGGAGTTTAGTTGGTGCTGCCGACCCAAATGTATCATACGATTTCTTAGTTGAAGATTTTAACTTCAGCGACTTTTATGAGAGTGAATATACGTCTTATGGAAGACCACGTTCATCAAAAGACGAGATAGGAAGAATTGAACGTAAAGCGAGTATTCGTTATTCAGACGTATTTCAAAGGGGGTCATTGGTTAATGGACTGACAAGGTTTTACCCTGAAAACATCTATGGTGATGGTGATGGCGAAACTTCATCAAACTATGGTTGGATAAGAAAGATAAGACAAAGAAATAACGTCTTAGTAGTCTTGCAAGAATTAAAGGTAGGTTACGTTCCTGTATTCCAAACAATCGTGGAAGAACAAGACAGTTCAACACAATACGCTTTATCAACAAGACTATTCAATAGTGTACGATATAACGGTAAAAATATCGGAATGGGTAACGCCAAAGAAAGCTATGCGGAGTGGAACAATAACATTTACTTTGTTGACCCTTTCAGAAGTGAGCCTATCAGAGCAGGATTAGACGGTGTAGATGTTATCTCAGGTAAAATGAGTAAGTACTTCAAGAGAGTTTTGCAACAGGCTTATGAAGCAGGGAAAAAGATTATAGGCTATTACGATATATTTTACAACGAATACCTGTTAAGTACCGAAACGGAGGGCGATATATTGTTTGATACTCCATTTAATTCGCTTAATTGGCAGTTGGAAGATGATTATGTTATTCCTGCAAATGGCATTACGTTGACTGCACAGGGAACAAAGGGCGAAGCTACGTATAACACAACAACAGGTCTTGCTACTTATACTCCAAATGCAGGTCAAACAGGAAGTGATAGTTTTACGTTTAGCTTTACTCCGAGTGGAGGAAGTCCTACAACCAAGAGGGTTTGCTTGACTATTACAGCAGGCAATACGTGTGGTCTTGAATTTAGTTTTTTAGATGTGACTAATGCTCAATGGGGAGAGGTTTACGTTTCTAATGCAGTATTAATAACAGGAATAGATATACCTGCTCCGATTAGTATTAGTGCAGGAGGTGAATATAGAATTGATGGTGGTGCGTGGACAAGCACAAGTGGTACTGTTCCTCCTGATAGCGAGGTAGACGTAAGACTAACTGCATCTGCAAGTCCAAGTACTGCGGTATCAACTACATTGACTGTTGGTTGCCAATCCGATACTTATACTGTGACTACTGCGGTAGCGACAACAACAACTACCACAACCACTATTGCGCCAACTACAACTACGACAATAGCACCGACTACGACAACAACGACTACTGTTGCCCCTACAACCACAACAACAACGGTTGCACCAACTACTACGACTACTATTGCCCCGACTACGACCACAACTGAGCCTGAGCCGACAACAACGACTACTACCACTACAACGACTACTACTTCTGCACCGAGAGAGTACAGATTGTACGGTAGTGACCCTGAAAGTAGACCTGATGCGTGTTCAGTAATGACACCGCTATACGGACAACCGATAAGTGTTTGGGGTGCGTCTAACGACCCTATGACCGTTACACAGTTCTTCAATACTTCGATATTGGTAGGTGAGTGGACAGGTGTTCCAAATAACGGAGATTTTATTAGTTTCAGTACGGCAGATGATTTAGCAATCAGGTATGTAGGAAACGTGGATGTGAACGGTAATGTAACTAATATTGTAGTGTGTGCTTCAACACCGACAACAACAAGTACAACAACAACGTCTTTTATGTAATATGAGGTTTATTTGCGCTCAACCTGCGACTGCTTACTATGTATGGCAGGTCGAAACGATGCTACAAAATTTTATGGCTTTAGGGGTTAATCCTAACGACATAGATATTGTATGCTACAAAGAGAACGGAGTATTGCCGAATGATTGGTGTAAGTTGGCTAACAAATATCCTGCAAGATTCTTGTTCTATAACTGCACAAGAGCAACAAGGCATTACACTTCCTCTATTCGACCTAATATCTTAAAGCAACATTGGAAAGCGTTTCCTGAATTAGAGAACGAGGTTATATTCTATCACGACTGCGACATAATCTTTACGCAACGACCTGATAAGTGGATAACGAATGAAATGCTTACTGATGATAAGTGGTATGGCTCTGACACAAGATTCTATATCTCTCACGACTACATTATCAGTAAGGGCGAACAAGTGTTGGATAAGATGTGCGAGATAGTAGGAATAGATAAGGAAGTAGTGAAAGCGAATGAGTTAAACTGTATCGGGGCGCAATATCTAATGAAAGGAGTTGACTATCAGTTTTGGGATGATGTGGAAAGAGATTGTGAGCGATTGTTTAAAGAGATAACTGATTTGAATAATGAGATTAAGAAAGATAATCCGAGTTATCACGAATTGCAAATCTGGACTTCGGACATGTGGTCAGTATTATGGAACGGTTGGAAGCGTGGAAAGGAAACCGTAGTACACGATAATTTCAGATTCAGTTGGGGGACAAGTAGCGAAGAAGAATTTTATAATCGCAATATTTACCACAACGCAGGGGTTACGGATAATAAAGAATTATTTTTTAAATGCGACTATATGAATTGTCTACCATATAATGTATCTTTGAATATCAAAGCGGAAACTGCATCAAAAAAATACTACTCATGGATTCAAGAAGTTGGGAAGAAGTCAGCCCTGATAGACCAATAACAGGTCGGTCTAAGTCTTTTAATGAAACAATACACGCACTATTTTACTTCTTTCACAACCCGATTACAATAGTCGAAACAGGGTGTATTCGCAATACCACAGAAGAAAGTAGATTCGGTGACGGTTGGAGTACATTAAATTGGGAGTGGTTTGCTAAATTAACTAATTCAAGCGTTTATGTTGTTGATATAGACGCAAACCATTTAGAGAAAGCTAAAGAAGTTGTACCTGAAAGCGAGTACGTCACGTATAAGCAACAAGATAGTGTTGAGTTTCTTAAAAACTTCCACCGAAAAATAGACTTTCTGTTTTTAGATAGCTACGATTACTGCGGTGATGAAGAAAATGTACGGAAATGCCACGAACATCAGTTGAATGAAGTAAAGGCAGTAATGGATAAGTTGAACGACAGATGCTTAATCTTAATTGACGATGTATTTAACGAACAATGGAATGGTAAGGGCAAGTTAAGTATTCCGTACCTACTCGAAAACGGATTCAAGATATTGCATTTTATAGACAATCAAGTATTATTAATCAGATGAAAGTAAGTTGCATTTGTACTACGTATAGAAGATTCCATTGTGTACGTAGAATAGTAGCCATGTATCAGGCACAAAACTACCAAAACAAAGAACTTATCATCTTTAACACCGATACCGAACATCCAATTCACTTAGGCATAAGAGATAGCAGTATAACTGTCATTAATAACGCCAAATCATACGCTACAAACGAGGATTACAAGAATAGGGGAGAAATACTTACCGATGCAATAACTCACGCCACAGGGCAGTATTTTACTTTGTGGGATGACGATGACCTATTTTTCAAGTGGTATCTACAACAAGCGGTTGACGGCATAACAGATAACGGATTAGATGCGTGGAAGCCTGAGAAATCATTGTTCGCAACAAAGGATAAAATTGAACTATGCCAAAACACAATGGAAGCAAGTGTAATTGTTAAGATGCACCGAATAAGAGAGATAGGGTTTAGGACAGATAAGACGGGGTATGAGGGTTTGAGTTGGTATTCAAAATTAAGGGATGAGGGGCAGTTAAATCAGAACAACAAGAATTACGTACCGAGTTACTGTTTTAATTGGTCAGATAGTGAAGAAGTAGCAGGGCATAAGCAAAGCGGAGATATAGACAACCCTAATAACTTCGATAACCACAAGGAGGCATCAAAGGATTACGCAAAGGAATTATTGACTCCAATTAATCACTTTGAGTTAGAAAGTCTATACACACCGTACTTAGTTTTTTTGATGCAGAACGTCAATCAGTTAAACTATGCCTATTATAAAAAATACTTTAAACTATAAGGTATATTTGTGATATGAGTTTTACCACGTTAGAGAACACCCCGATAGATATTAACTTAGTAACGCAGAGCGTCACTACGGGTTGGTCATTTAGTGGAGATATAGCTACTCACGAAGCGTGTAACGCAGGGAGTATTTACCTTGACGGCTACACGATTGAAGCAGGTCAGACCTATGAGATAAGTTATAGCATAAATAGTATCACTGGAAGTGCAGGAGTGTTATACACACAGGTATTTATGGGTACAACGGCAGGAACACAACGTATTACCACAGGATTCTTTACTGAAACCTTGCTTTGTGCAGGAAGTTCACCGAGATTAAGATTCTATTCAACCGCAGACTGTACCGTTTCCATTTTTAACATACGAAACACCGCAGAGGTAACTACTGCAAAACAACGAAACAATATCGTTTATAGCGAGAAAAACAATAAGTGGAGTTCATTCTATACATATAATCCTGATTGTGGATTCGGACTGTTTATCAACCTATATACCTTTAAGCAAGGAAATCTCTATTTGCACGAAAACAATTCAGCGAGTCGGAACAATTTCTACGGAGTTCAGTACAATACGATTATCAATATGCCCTTCAATCAGAACGTATCATTTGTAAGCACATTTGAGAGTTTAAGTATTCAAGGCAATATGCTGATGATAACCACAGAAGAAGGAGTAGAAACAAGTTTAGGTCAGGTAAGCGATTTAATAGCCGAGGACTTCACTAAATCTACATTAAGTGACGGAGTATCAACGGTCACAATTAACGAAGTAGAGGGCGTATATTCAGCATCATTTATGAGGGATATTAATAGTGTCGGAGGTATTGTGAACGGTGATGTATTAAAGGGTAATTGGATATTAGTAGAGATTATTACTACGGAATCAACCAAGCTACGTCTTTTTAGTGTCGCAGTTCATTCAGAGAAATCAATGATTGGAGTTCGTAATTAAAAATAGCTTTTAATAATTGTATA
>OFRC01000454.1_pt1 | contig 10511 bp, 10 predicted proteins | sample 1543051 | NCBI WGS metagenome assembly OFRC01 (sample SAMN07774231, study PRJEB24372) | wastewater metagenome
CCAGCCGTTCCCGACGCGCGGCGACAAGGCAGTTAGAGCGCAATCCATTCGCGGCAGGATGGCCCTTGAGGGGCTTTACGTGCCCATCAATGCGCCTTGGTACGCAGACTTCAGAAGCGAGCTGCTGAGCTTCCCAGCAGGCAAGCACGACGACCAAGTGGACGCGATTGGTCTGGTTGGCCAGTTGCTCGATCAGATGATGGCGGGCGATGAGCCAAAGAAGCCAGAGCCGAAACAAGATCAGAGCGGTTACACCGCGATGGACGAGGATGACGACGATGACAATGGTTGGATGGCTGCGTGACGCCTGACTACAGCTCCGGCACGCCAAGCGGATCGATTACTTCAGCGCAGGCGCAACCGGACACGGCTGGCTACTGGGATATCGGCAAGCTCAAGAAGGCGTATACCGAATACCTGTCCAACAAGCGCGAAGAGATCGACGAGCAGAAGGACGCGCGGCGCTATTACCACGGCGCACAGTGGACGGATGCCCAGATCAAGGTGCTGAAGAAGCGCAAACAGCCTATTTCGACGGTCAACCGAATTGGCCGCAAGATTGACGGCGTGGTTGGCCTGTTGGAGCGCCTGCGGCAAGACCCCAAGGCATTTCCCCGCACTCCGGGGCAGGAGCAGGGCGCAGACATTGCGACCGCCGTTATCCGATATGCGCTCGACGCACAGGAGTGGAAGCCCAAGAGCGCGGAGATTGCGCGTGACGGCGCGATTGAGGGCATCGGCGGCTTAGAGATCAACCTGACGCAGGGTGACACTCAAGACCCTAACGACCGCGACATCGAACTGGATATTGTCGAGCCGGAATCGTTCTTCTACGACCCGCGCAGCAAGCGTGCTGATTTCTCTGACGCCAGATATATGGGCGTTGGCAAGTGGATGGACATTGACCTCGCAAAGGAGATGTTCCCCGATCATGCCGACGAGATTGATCAGGCCATCGAGACGGGAACCGATCTAAGCACGAATCCGGACAACGAGAATAAGTGGTTCAACTCGGACCGGAAGCATATCCGCCTCGTTGACTGCTGGTATCGCCACAAAGGCGAATGGTGTTATTCGATCTTCACCGGCTCCTCGGTGTTGATGGAGGGCGAATCCTACCTCGTTGACGAGAAGAAGAAGACCGAGTGCAAATACATCATGTACTCGGGCTCGGTCGATCACGACGGCGACCGTTACGGCTTTGTCCGGAACATGAAGTCGTCGCAGGACAGCATCAACTTCAAGGAAGCCAAGCTTAATCACATCCTGGCATCGCGCCGCCTGATCATGAGCAACGCGGCGGTCAAGGACGTTGAGACGGCTCGCAGGGAGTGGGCGCGCACTGACGGCGTGATCATTGTAAACCCCGGCGGCGAAGTGAAGGCAGACGATCAGTCGTTTGACTTTGCTGGCTGGTCGAAGCTGTTGGTGGATTCAAAGCAGGAAATCGAGGGCTTCGGCCCTAATCCGCAATTGCTTGGGCAAGGCAGTGAGCAGCAATCGGGCCGCGCCATTTCGCTGCTGCAGCAGGCGGGCATTGCCGAGCTTGGGCCGTACATTCAGGGTTTCAAGGGATGGAAGGTCCGCGTTTACCGGGCGGTTCTCAACGCCATTCAACACAACTGGACGGCAGAGCGATATATCCGCGTCACAGATGACGATGGCTTGGCCAAGTTTATCCAGATCAACGGGCTACAGGTCGATCCGATGACCGGGCACCCTAATATCGTGAACGCGATCGGCTCGCTCGATGTGGACGTGATTATCGACGAGGGGCCGGACAGCATAAACATGATGGCCGACACCTACGACGCGCTGATTGCCATGGCGTCCAGTGGCGCGCAGGTGCCGCCTCAGGTGCTAATCGAGCTTTCGCCGGGTATCGACGGACGCACCAAGAAAAAGCTGCTGGGTTATATCGAGCAGGCTCAGAAGCCGGGACCGGCGCAGCAAATCGCGCTGGAAGGCGAGCAGGCCAAGGTCAAAGAAACCGAATCCAAGGCCATGCTCAACGTCGCGAAGGCGCAGCAGGCTTCGACGCCGCAGCCGGGTAAGCCTGCAACATTCGAGTTGCCGCCTGAGTTGCAGATTGCCGACTCTATCGCGAGCACCAGAGACAAGAACGCCAGCGCGGCTGCGAAGTACGCGAAGGCCGACAAGGACACTCAGGAGGCGGCTCTAGCCCCGCTGAAGATGATCCAGGACGCTCACGATAAAAAGCGCGACCGGAGCTTCGTTGCTCCAAGCCAATCGTAACGTACCCGACGACACAGGGACGGAGACTACCCCGCGACGCCAAGCGTTATTGGTGAAATCGTAATTCCACGACACGGAAAAGGACGGAAAGGCTTATGGCCGATCACGATCAAGACATTTGGGATTCTGTAGACGAAAGCGAAGTAGCCCAGGTTGAAACCCCTCACGTTGAGGAGGTTGCCGAGGTTGTAGAGACGCCGCGTGATGAACGCGGTCGATTTGCGCCGAAGACGGTTGCTGAGCAGGAAGCCGAGACGGCAGCACAAGCGCAGCCGGAAGCGCCGATCACCGAACAGCCGAAAGATACGCACGGCATTCCGCCGTGGCGGCTCAAGGAAGAAGCGGACGCAAGGCGAGCGGCTGAGGAGCGGGCGTCAAACCACGAGCGAGAGCTTGCGGACATGCGCCGTCAACTTCAGGCCATTCAAAAACAGAGCGAACCCAAGGTCCCGGCTCCCGATCTTTACGAGAACCCGGACGGCTTTGTCGATCATCGGACCAACCAAGCCATCGAGCCCATCAAGAGCGAAATCAGCCAGCTACGGGAGTACTACTCCCAACGCGATGCTGTTCGTGAGCATGGGGCTGAGAAGGTTAAGGCCGCTTATGGCGCGCTGGAGCAGGGCTTGAAAGCCCACGATCCGGAAGTCATCGCTGTTTATCAGCGTGCTATGTCATCGATCGATCCCTATGGGGATATCATGAAGTGGCACAAGAAGCAGACCATTTTCAGCACGATTGGAGACGACCCGGAAGCGTTTGTGGAGCGCCAGATTGAGGAGCGGTTGAAAGACCCAACCTATCAGGCGCGTGTTCTAGAGCGCATCCGTGGCGCGGCCCAAGCCCGTCCTTCGACTGTTACGCCACTCCCTCCATCACTCAATCGAGCCACGTCAGCCGCCGCACTAAGCGGTGACGAGGACGAGAGCGACGAGGGCCTATTGCAATCTGCTTTGCGCCGATAGCCCAGCACAACATTGAACGAACCACCCGCCCAGTGAGGCGGGTTTTTTGTTGGGCGGCGCATTGGAAGGATCATACCAATGGCCAATACGACCCCACAGCCTAACAACAAGCTTGTTCAGTACCGCAAGGACCTGATCAAGGAATTCGTCCGCGAAAACATGTTCTCGCCCTACATGGGTTCGAGCATGAACTCGATCATCCGCACCATCTACGACAACAAGAAGGGCGGCGAGCAGGTCAATATTCCGATTGTCACCTCGCTCAAAGGTACTGCGAAGTCGTCCGGCACCCTGACCGGCAACGAAGAGGCGATCAACAACTACGGCATGCGTGCCTGGGTTGATTGGGCGCGTCATGCTGTAGCCACGACCGATGCCGACGAGCAGAAGGACTCGGCGGATATTTTTGGTGAAGCCAAGCCGCTTCTGTCCGACTGGGGCAAGGAGCTTCAGCGCGACGAAATCATCGAGGCGTTTGCTTCGATCCCGTCCGAGTCCGCGCCTTCGGGTCTCGGCTCCTCGAACGGCCAGCGCGTCAACGGCATCACCTACGCCGCTGCGACCACTTCGCAGCTCAACGCATGGGCCGTCGATAACTCCGACCGCATCCTGTACGGCAACGCGGTTGGTAACTACTCGGGCGTTCACGCGACCGATCTCGCCAAGATCGACGCAACGGACGACAAGTTCACGGCGGCATCCGTGTCGCTGATGAAGCGCGTTGCGAAGCTCGCGAATCCTCGTATCCGCCCCTACAAGACCAAGGACGGCTACGACTATTTCGTGGCATTCGCAGGCACGACCTGCTTCCGCGATCTCAAGACCTCCCTTGCGACCGTGCAGCAGAATGCGCTGCCTCGCTCCAAGGATCACATCATCTTCCAGGCAGGCGATCTGGAATATGATGGCGTGATCATCCGCGAAGTTCCAGAGATCGACGCGTTTGTCGATAACATCTGGAAGTCCGGCACTGACGGCAATCTGAAGACCGGCGGTAACGGCGGTGCTCGTGTGGCCCCGGTGTTCCTCGCTGGCCAGTCGGCCATTGCGATGCCTTGGGCGAAGATGCCGGTACCGACGTTCCGCGATCAGACTGACTATCAGTGGATCAAGGGCGCTGGCGTGAAGATGTGCTACGGCGTGGCCAAAATCTTCCAGAAGGACGCCGATGACGACCTCACTCAGTGGGGCGTTGTGAACGGCTTCTTCTACGCTGCTGCTGACGCCTAATAGGAGTAGCTCACATGCCTAACTCAACACCGCTTCCGGGGCGCACGGCCCCGGACCTCTCGACCTATGGCGCGCTCAATCAGCCGACCTCTGGCCGCGTCACCTGTGAAATCGTGAAGGACAACGGGCTCGCCCGTCTCGACTTCACGCTAACCAAGGCTCGCGTCCCGGTCACTGACGGAGCCGCTTCCGGCTCCTATGGTGTGTTGAAGCTCTTTGACTTTGTTGAAGGCGCTTTCTCGTTCCTTGGCTGCCGTCAGGACTACACGGCTACGGCTGAGGGCTCTGCTCTTACGACCGCAGCCGGCGACGCTGTGTATGTGTGGGGTGTCGGCACTGCCGCCGCCTCAACGGCGCGTGACGGGACTTTAACCGGAACGGAGCAGGACATCGGCACCAAGACCGGCAGCATCACAAACGCAAGCGGCACCGGAACGGGTACAGCAGTCGATGGCGCGAAGTCTACCGCTCTCAATGGCACCGCAACCGCGATTGACCTCTATCTGAATTGGTCAGGCACGGCGGCCACCATTGATGCCAGCTCCTACATCGACGTAACGGGCACCATCTCGGTATCGTTCGTTCCACTCGGTGACGACTGACAATAACGGCGGGGGCTATGGCTCCCGCCTTTCTCTTTTGAGGGCGGCGCATGTCTGACACAAAAACAGCCGAACAACTTGTCTACGAGGTCGCAGCGATCCTCGGGAAGGTTGTCGCTGGCGAGTCACTTGGCCAGCCCGAGTACGAGACGATTGACGGCAATATTGATCCGGTCCTGTCGGAGATCGAAGACATTGCTTACGTTGGCGACCGCGACGAAATCCCGAACAAGTACTTCCAGACCATCGCGAGGCTCGTAGCCATTCACTCGGCGGCGAAGTTCAGCAATGCGCCCGTGGACCAGAAGTCAATCACGGACCAAGAGAGCCGCTTGAGGTTTCTGGTGTCGGGCGAGCCATCGTATCAGCCTGCACAGGGCAACTACTTCTAATGACCGCCATCCCGTTTCCGGTCCTGTCCGCACCGGGGCGCAAGCCTCAGTCGGCGGGAGGCAGGCTTATCAACTGCTTTCCGGAGAAGCTAAGCGGGACTGCCGGTCAGCAATACGTCTATTGGCGTGCGCCGGGGCTGAAGTCGTTTGGATCAAGCGGCGGCGCCAACTATCGCGGCTCTCTCGTCGTTGGCAGCACGCTCTACGCCGTGTTCGATGATAAGGCTTATTCCTTTTCGTCCTCCGGCGGGACGGGCACGCAATTGTCGGGGACGGTGCCAGGCACTGTGCCGGTCATTATGGCGCGCGATAACGCTTCAACGCCGCACATCGCCATTGTCTCACCGGGTGATGGTGTAGTGCAGATTGCAAGCGGCGCAGTGTCGTCATGGCCGGATGCTGACGTAGGTCAGCCGAACGCTGTCGAGTTCATGCGCGGCGCATTCTTCTTCACGTATGGCGACGGGAAAATCCGTAACTCCGGCATCAACGACACCAGCATCAATACGCTGGACGTTGCGACAGCGGAATCAAAGCCGGACACGCTCTATCGTCCGATCCAGCTGGGCAACGGGCAGATGCTCATGGTTGGCTCATCCTCTTCGGAGGTGTGGGGCGGCCAGTTCAACGATACGGGCTTCCTGCTCAATTACATCGCCACCATCCCGCGCGGGATAGTCGGGCCTTACGCCATCACCGGCTCTCAGGACGGCTGGGGCAAGGGCTTGTTCGCTGTTGGCGACGACCTGAAAGTGCATCGCCTGGATGGCTATGAGTTTACGCCGATCTCGCCTGTTGAGCTTGATACGCTTATCGAGGCGGAAGAGGACCGCACTCAGATTAGCATTTCGGTCTATGTGGCGCAGGGCAGGGGCTACGTCGTAGTCCAAGGTCCAACATGGTGCTGGGAGTTCGATACCGTTCTTCAATCATGGCACGAGCGGCAGAGCCATTTGCAGAACTATTGGCGCGGAATGTTCCCGGTCAACGCGTTCGGAAAATGGATTTGTGGCGATCGATCGTCTGGCAATTTACTTGAGATCAGTGCCACGACGCACGACGAAACAGGTGATCCGCTAAGGATGCGAATCGAGACTGGCCCGCTTGGTGGCTTCCCTCAGGTTCTGCGCATCAACGGTATTGAGTTGTATTTGACTAAGGGCGTTGGCATTGCGACCGGAAACGATCCTGTTCAGACCGATCCAGACGTGGAGATTTCCATCTCTCGCGATGGCGGAACGACATGGAGCGCAGGCAGGCCTGTCAAGGTTGGACGTCAGTCACTATCCGCTGGACGTGTTCGGTCATCGATTTGGGGGCAAGCGGAAGTACAGGGCGTTCGCTGGCGCTTCGATGAATCGAGCAATGTTCCGTTCGGATTTATGGGTGCGGACATGCAAGCGGATGCGCTGCGCTGATGGCCCGCAAAGTCACGATTCCGGGGCAGAATGTTCCTATTCAGATCGGGAACGCCGTTAACCCGGACTGGTATCTCGTTCTTAAATTTCTGGAGCAATTAAACCCGCTTTCGGATCAGGACTACACGGCGCTTCTGGCGCAGATTGCTGCGACTTACTCGCCGATTGTCAGGCCGCCCAATGTCATCACATCAAATCATACGCTTCTTAATACCGAACACGTTGCGCCTAATGCCGTCTATGCGCCGAGCGCTGACATCACGATTTCCATCCCCAATCGCGGGGTGACGACCTGGCAGTCCGGGCAGCAGTTTGATTTCTTCTGCTTTGGTGGATTCAAGGCTGCATTCAGCTTTGGCACGAACAACGTCGTCTTTTCGAGTGGGAGTTACACCAAGATCGCCCCAAACGCGGGCGGGATGCTCTACTTCTACAGCGATGACGGCACCAACGCGATCTGGTTCTTGGGCGGGAATTTGTCCGCATGAGCCACTTCAGTCTGGGCTACATCTCGGGCGGAGGCATCCCCGGCAACGACGCTTTCACAAAAGTACTGCTGCACTTAGATGGGCTAAACGGCGGCACGACATTCTCGGATGTGAATGCGGCGGCTGTAGCGAATAGCTGGTCCGCTGTATCAGACGCGGCACTAACGACAGCAAGCGCGAAGTTCGGACCGTCGTGCTTGCTGAATGGATCGGGCTTCGGAATCTCAACGACTGCAAAATCCGCATTTGACCCAGGAACTGGGGATTTCTCAGTCGATTTCTGGTATAATCACAATGGCCAATCTGGCGGCCTTGGAAAGGGAATTTGCTCTTACGGCAATTCGTCGATCAATCCATCGCAATGGGCGTGGAGCATAGATTTCGCCAGCAACAAGGTCCAATACCAGCTTTCCAATGGAAGCGGTCAGACATTTACGTCTGGCAGTGCGAACATCAATTCAGGTTGGAACCTTATCGAAATGTCGCGCGCCTCCGGCGTGGTAATGGGCTTCGTTAACGGCGCGCCTGATGTGAGTTTTTCTTTTCCCGGCTCTCTGCCAGCCTCAACCGGACCACTCAGAGTTGGGCGCGGGATCACCACGGGCAACACATCAATCCTGATCGACGAGTTCCGATACTCAGTCGGAATTGCCAGGCACACATCCGGCTATACGCCGCCCTCCGGGCCGTACATCTAAGGACACATCATGGCAGGATTTTTCGACACCCTCTTCGGAGGCGGGGCGGAGCGTGAGGCTGCGGACAAGAACCGCGCCCTCTATGCAGACTATCTCGCCAAGGGCACGACTGCGCTCGATAGCGGGCTGAACAACTCGCTTGGTGCGCTCGGCAAAGCAGGCGACATTTACGGCAACCTGCAGGGCAAGTACGGCGCTGGAACCTCGCTCTATCTGGACGCGCTCGGCGTCAATGGTGCAGACAAAGCCGCAGCCGCGCAATCATCCTTCACGACCAATCCTGGCAATGACGCAGCGATCAAGGCGGGTCTGGATACGCTCAATCGTCGGCGTGCATCGGCTGGAATGCTCGATAGCGGCAACGCCGATCTCGACGCACTCACATACGGCCAGAACCTTCAGAACCAGCAATACAACGGCTGGCTTGATCGCCTTGGTGGTCTTGTCAGTCCGGAGGTTGCGGCTGCTGGCGGCGCTGCTGGCAACCAGACCAACATCGCGAACCTCTATCAGGGAGACGCGACAAATCGCATCGGCCTGCAGGGCAACTACACGTCCGGCAACGTCGGCGCGAACAACATGCAGGCGGCTGGAGAGGCTGCGGGAGCCAAGAACCTGCTTGGCGGCGCGCTGTCTCTGGCGACGCTCGGGACCAGCCTGGCTGGCGGCGGAGGCGGCCTTGGCAGCCTGTTCAGTGGAGGATCAGGTGGCGCATTTAACGCTACTGATCGCGCCCTCAACAATCGTCTTTTCCCCGGATACGGAACGGGAGTTTAATGCATGGCTGTTGCACCGCTTCAGCTCCCCGGTTACGCGACACCTCAGTCTCTCGACTTTTCGTCGCTGGCTAATCTTGGTCAGGTCTACAAGCAGGCCAATCAGGATGCCAACCGGCAGGCCACGCTTGCCCAGCTTGGGCAGGGCGACAAGATTGACCCGCGCGTGTTGCTGGCCTCTGGCGATCTGTCGCTGGCGAACCTTGGCGTTCAAATCCAGAACCGGCAGCAGGATCAGGAGCGGCAGTCGCGCCTCGAACAGCGCCAGACCTCTCGCGACGCGGTAGATGATCGTTTCCGCGAAGAGTCACTTCGTCTGCAGAAAGCCGCAGCGGCACGCGCGAACGAAGACAAGCCGCTGATTAAGGAAGTCACCGACCCGAATACTGGCTCGACCAGCTTTGTGCGCATTAATCCGCGCACCGGAGAGCTTTCGCCGCTCGGTAGTCCCATGCCTGCATCGCAGCCAAACAATCCCTTCAGCGGAGGCGGCAAGTTCAACGAGGGGCAGGGCAAGGCCGCTGGTTTCACTGACAGAATGCTGCAGTCTGAAGGCATCCTGTCAGGCGTTGGCGGTCAAGGAGGCGTGCAGGGTCAGGGGACCAGCGCCGTTCAGACTGCATTGAGCGCCATCCCCGGTGTTGGAAACTATCTTACTAGCGCTGACCGCCAGAAGTACGAGCAGGCCAAGCGCGATTTTATCAACGCCCAGCTCCGCCGGGAATCGGGTGCGGCCATTTCTCCGACGGAGTTCGATAGTGCGAACAAACAGTATTTCCCGACACCTGGGGATAGCGCGGAGGTGATCCAGCAGAAGTCTGCTAATCGGCGCGCGGCTATCGAGGCCCTAGGCCGGGAAGGCGGTCCTTCCTACAAGCCGAAATACACCTTCGATGAAGGCGGTCGTGTGACGCCATACGGTCAGCCGAAAGCACAGCAGCAGACCGCGCCTGTCATGCCAAAGACTGGCGAACTCCGCGACGGCTATCGATACAAGGGCGGTAACCCCGCCGATCCAAACAGCTGGGTGAAGCAGCAGTAATGGCGGGACCATGGGAAGCCTTCGCTAATCAGTCAGTTGCTGCTCCGCAAGGTCCGTGGAGCGCGTTCGCTGAACAGAAGGTCGCGCCAGTTCGCAAACAGACCACAAGTGCCGCAGCAGAGCTTACGCTTGATTTCCTGAATCAAGGATCAGCGGCGGGACAGCGGACTACGCCAAATATCAACGCGCAGATGAAGAATTTCATCAGCGAAGATGTCCATGAAAACGATGCCGGCGAAATTCTCTACCGTGATCCGAAATCCGGTAAACTAGTCCCGACCGATCAAAATAAACAGGTCGCGCTTCGCGACCCAGCCGACGGGAAGATTAAAATCTTCTCCCGCACCGCCGACACAAACGAAGGAGTCCTGTCTGCCACAGGGCGGTTGGTTGGCACGGGCATGGCGACTGGGGCACCTGCAGCCAGAGCTTCCGCGCCAGAGCTTATACAGGCTGCCACGAGGGTGGCCCCGGAGGGAACCGCAGTTACACAGGCCGCAACACGGTTGTCAGAGGTTACCGGCGCGCCCGTAAACGTCCCGCTTGCAATTTCAAGTGACAGCACGGCTGTCCAGCGAGTTGGGCAGGGCATCAAGAATATCCCGGTCGTTGGCGATCAAATCCCACAGGCAACGGGTCCCCTC
>OFRC01000455.1_pt1 | contig 10499 bp, 17 predicted proteins | sample 1543051 | NCBI WGS metagenome assembly OFRC01 (sample SAMN07774231, study PRJEB24372) | wastewater metagenome
TAACGTCATTGTGGACAATCAAGGTGGTGGTATTAGCGTTAAAACTAATTCGACAGTCAAGCGGCTGAAAATTACTCGCAATCGCATTGCACGTAATGGACGCGGCGCACTGACAACAGTTGACGGGGTAATGATTGACGCACCGACTACCGGATTATCAATTACTGACAATCTGATTTACGACGACCAAGCGACAAAAACGCAAACCAAAGCTATTGCGTTGCGCGGGCTGTATACATCCACCGGTGTTGTTTTACTTAATAATGATTGCCGAGATGCTGGCGGCAGCGGTGCAATCCGCATTGAGCAAACGTGCCCGTCGATTGTAAATACCAACTACACGGACGGAACAAGCCCCGTGGCGGCAACAATCACCAATCTGTTTACCAATCCGAATTTTGAAGTTGCAACCGCAGGAACATCCACATCTGGCTGTACGATTTCCCGACCAACCGGCGTTTCCCCGCACCAAGGAACCGCAGTATTACGTGCGACTTGTACTGGTACAGGATTGGCACAGGCAACGTTGGCCGCAATGACTTTCGCACCGGGCGATGTGATTACATTTTCCGCTTATATCCGCTGTAACACTGTACGGAATGTTCGACTGGCATATAAAGACGCCATTACCACAAGTGATTATTGGACTAGCCATCCTATCACTGCGGACGGTAACTGGCAGCGTGTGTCGTGGACTTTTGTTGTCCCGGCTGGCGTTACTTCAATTCGCCCATCTTTCTGGCGAGACTCTGGAAACGGCGCTGCCAATGGTGATTTACTGGATGTTGATTCCACCATGTTGACTGTTGGCCGAGATAATTTCGACTATTTTGACGGAGCAATAAACGGCGGCGCGTGGACAGGGACAGCAAACGCTTCGACATCCACAAAGTCAATTGCAGTCTAAAAATACAAAAGCCCCTTCCAACAACGGATAGGGGCTTTCTCATTTCTAATATCTATGTATTATTTCTTTTTCTTAGCTGGAGCCTGTACAACAACCTTTCCAGCTTTCTTATCAGCTTTATCCTTCTTAGCTCGTTGCTCATTGTAACGTTTACGTGCAGCATCCTTCTGTTCTTGTGTAATTTTATAAACGTCTGATTCTTTACGTGCTGCGTATACTTGTAGTTTATTGCTCATTTTGTTCCCTTAAGTTACTGTTTCAGTTGATTTACGATATACGATAGTGTCTCCATCCCGTTCACGTAATCCAAGTAGCGGCACTGTGAAGGTTAGTGTTGGAATAGTATCTACTTCAATTTTTGACATATTGAAGTCTACAAGATCAGTAAAGTAACTACCATCTTCTAGTTGAACTTGAAATCTATAATCAACAGCAACAGACACTTCTTCAACGGTTTTTGCACACAGGTACACACCTTTAATTTCTTTAGTCATTTTATCCTCTTATAGACGTGCAATTTCAACAGCACTGTTAACTACACTTTCAACCTCATCTTGACTTTCTTTATAGAAGATAGCAAAGCCTTGCTTCAAGCTCTTAATATCTTCTTTCTGCTCTTTAGTATCAAGACCAAGACGATCAATTAGTGATTCAAAGATTGCTTTGTGCTCCTCTTTAGCAGCATCAATCTTACGAGCAAACTCACAGTATTCTGTACGAGCTTCGCGGATAAAATCTTGTTGTTCTGGTGTATAAATTTTAGTCATTTTCTCTCCTTGTTAGCTGGAAGCTTTAGCAGCAATACCAGCTTGTTTAATTTCATCAATTGTACGTAAACAACCTGTACACGTATTTGTTTGTTTATCTAGCTTACATTGTGACACACATTTCTTAGTATGTCCATTATGTTGTGCTATCCGTTGCTTTACATCTTCTAACACGTTTTCTGAATAGTCATAACCAACAGGTTGTACAATCCCTTTAACCCTCATTGTTTCTACTCCATTCCAGTAGGGCCAGAGTAGATTAGCAGTGTATAGGTTAATTGGAGGAAGTGCAAGTAAAAACCATTCTGGACATTCATACACACTTCCTCCTTTGTTAGTTAGAACACAATTTCACAAGTTCCACCACTACATGCTACAGCCCCTAGCGTATCCGCATCAGTGTACCGTTTCTCATGTAGCTCTGTAGTCCAATCAATGTTTCGGATACCAGATGTAATCTTACTCCATTTATGAAGATTGTAAACATCTTTAAGCATATCAGCAGTAGTCTGATAATTGCTATCGAACCATTTACTACTAAATTTCTTAAAGCTTCTTACCCAATCTCGTTTCATAGCATTCTCGTGCGTCTCATTGGTAAGGTTCTCACCATACCCTAGAGCTGTGCTACAAGCATTCCACAAGTTATTATCGAAAGCATCTAGTCCACGAGTAATCATACCACTAGCAAACATACTAGACCAGCCATATTTCTTAAGGATACCTTCAGCATCTGTTACTTCTGTAAAAGGTGCTTGTGGATATGCTTTGTCACCAGTTGCTGCTAAGAAACTAATGCCACAGAACCATTGACGATTTGCATACACATATTCTGTGACAGCTTCCCAATCATCTACTGTGATAGTGTTACTCACATTATGCCGTAGTTTAGGATCAGTACATAGATGTTCATTTGTACCGTATTCAATCCAATTCTGCTGACATGTTTTAACATATTCCAATTGTTTTACACCTAGTAAATCTTTCTTGTAGATACTACCTTCTGGCGTATTAACAGGGAAACAAATTACTAGGTCACTTCCATTAGCACTCCATACACTCTTTTCAACCATCTCTGGGAAATAAGTTTCAAACAACTGAGCTACTTCACCCTCACGGTTCATTTGAACGTGTCGAATGTACTTCTCAGAGTGCTCTCCATGAATACCAGAAGCTGTACCTAGTAGTACACTTGCGTTACCGCTAGGCTTAACTGCTGTACAACGTGCTGATTGATTGATACCGATAATCTCAGCAACACGTTTGTTAGTTTGTTTCACAACCTCGGCACCATGTTTCATAACATCTGGATTAAACAATACTTCTGGATTATTCATCCAACCAGTGATGGAAACACCTAGTAATGCTTCGCGTTCAAAAATCTTCTTACTAGCTTCTGTCAAGAATGGAAAGTCTGTATACCCAGCTTGTAACGTACCAAGAATAGAGCCAGCCTTACATAGCTCATAAAATTCTTCTGGAGTGTTACACATACTACCATTCAATTCTACTAAATTACAACCTTGCCAACCACTTTCACCATCTTCAGTTACTGGTAGTTTGCCAATTTCACATTAATGTTCAAAATGAGTCGTTAATTCATCTCCGCTTTATTCAAGCTGCTATGTGTCCCCACATAGATCAGACTATATCATCACCTTGTTTCTTTACACAAGGGGCCACCGCTTCGCTTCACTTGAAGCTACTCCCTTTCGGGATAGTCGTTGCTCTTTCCTCTTTTCAGAGGCTTAGGTCAGGATTATCTGTTCTAGACTTCCCCTGAGTTCAATGGCTTCTTCAATATCTCTCACGAAATAAGGGTGCTAAATGTTAACACAAGGATTGTAAGTAAATTCTAAGTTATCTGTCCAGATATACCCCGGCTCACCACTGTGTTGAACACTCTCCATAATCTTTTGGAACTCTTCAAACGTAGTTTCATCACGGAGTAGCATAACACTGTTGTTGCTACGTCCACGTTGAGGGTTAGAAATAAACCAATCACCTGTCTTGGCTTTAATCATATCCTCATCATCTTTACTAAACAAACAAATTGTTGCTGATCTACGGATTCCGCCTGCTAATACAGCATCAGCCATGTGCATACAACAATCATATGCTTCAATAGATTTAAGCTTACGTTTCTCATTAGCTACTTTGTTTAAAATAACTTCTACATGATCTAAAGCTTTTCGTAGAGGCTCTGGCCCCGGAGCTTTAAAACCACCACTAATCATAGCTCCTTTAGGACGGATATTCTTTAGATCAATAAATACAGGGTGTTGTGCATACTCTGGATGTTTACCATTGCTTACAAAGAAGCTACTAAACAACACATCGAAAGCTTCTGCCCATCCTTCGATACTATCATCAGCTACAAACGTCTTAGCGGCCTTGTTACGTGGCTTTAAACTAGGGAGTTGTTCAATATGTTGTTTCTGAACACTAAACCCAGCACCACACCCACTAAGCAGTAATTCCATGTATTCGCCAAAGAAAGCTGGACGATTCAAATGACTAGATACACAGTTGTATAGTTTAAGATTGTTCTTTAATAGTTGTTCACCGCCAAATTGTAATGCACGTTGAGCACCTAGCACAGCTTTTTTCTCATAGTGATTTTGACAGAAATCAATATCGTCTGAGAGCTGTTTAGTCATCTTATCTTTATATTTATGACGGTGCATATCCATAACACGTTGTACAGATTCTTTCCAAGTTTCATACCGACCTTCACTATCTAGCCATCGACTATAACTCTCATAAAACTTAGCATCTGCCATTAAACTACGACCATCTACACTACTCATTCATCACCTCGAACATTCTTACAAATTTCATCTAACTGTTTAATCAGTCTACTATCAGCTTCATATGTTTCCACAACAAGGTCATGGATAATCTCTGTATCAAGCATGGGGAAGCTACCCTGTGCTTCAGATAAATCTACGTTACGCCCTACAAGGTTACATAACTCTTTTGTAAGGCTAATGTCTGTAAATGATGTAATAGCAATACGTTCCATTACATCACATGCCTTATTATTTGCCCATTCACGATCAGAACGGATCGTACCATAATAACGATAACCAAGATGAATATCATTATCTAACGTACGGTGCTTCTGAGCTTTGATGTAGAAGCCCTTATTGACATCAATACCAAGCTCGTGTAACACAGGTTTTACAATATCATCTTGATAACGAGGGAGAAGATGAATCTCATTAATCCCTTCATGACCAAGATAATTTAGACATTTGATTACATCCTTCATGCTGACAGCTTTAGCCATTAGACAAGCTCCCGAAGAAGGTTGCTGGAACTAAATCTACCAAAACAACAGGTTGAAAATCAACTGGCTTACGTGTTTTCATGTTAGCGTCTTTAATAACAAATCGCCCATAGTCCGTATTACGTGTTACTGTCAATCCATTGTTCTCATACCAATTATAATCTTGTGGAGGAATAACAGTAGGAAACTTTTCCATATTATTCTTACATACCCGCATGAGAGCTTCTTCTACATTAAACCCTGCCACCTTTAGTTTCTGTAGAAATCCCATTGTCACTACAAACAAATCACAAGCACCGTCTAGGAGTTCTTCTTCGTAATCTCGAAGGAATGTCTGAGAGTTATCCTGATATGCCTTTTCCAGAGCTTCTAGGGACTCTTGGTACTCTTCCCAGATAAGGGAAAGGGATAGGTCAACCCCCTTCACCATATCGCCTTGTAGCTGCCCTGAAATGTCATTAAACTCATGTACGCTGTCAAAGGCTGCTGCAATTGCATTGGAATCAATTTTATTCATATATTCTCTCTTTCTTATTGTTGTTAGAAGCTACTATTATAATGGAGCTTAAAGCTTTCAAGCCATCGTAGAAACATTAGTTTATCTTTATAGCTTGTTACTACGCCGAATGTGATGTGTTCTTCATCACGTGTTTCTGTGTCTACAAGGTCAATACCAAACTTGGTAATGTACACTTCCATGAAATCACTGTAATCAATGATTGTGTTATTCAATTCTTTCAACGGGGTGAAAGCCACTTGCCCGTTAGGAAATAGGTGTAGAGCGACAGGGTGATTCCCTAGCTGCACTTGCCACATACTAATCATTTATTCTCCTTATATTATAAAGGCATCACTTCTAAAACAGGTTTACTCTCAATAATCAATCCTGTCCCGATAATGGGCCGTTTCATTGTAAGCTTATTATAGCGCATAGCTAAACTTTTATCATCAATTAAACAACCTACAGCCATTGCAAAGTAAAGGTTACGTGGATTACTCCAATAACCTACACCAAACTCCGAGTGATGATGCCCTTGTACAACGTTCATGCCCATATTCTGACTTAGGCGTAGACCATTCGCGTTCTTACCATGTGTGATATAACAGTCTTGTCCGTTTGGTAAAGTAATAATCATATCATGATGCCATGTCCACCCTTTACCTACCTCCAAGATATCATTGTAGCTTTTAATGTAAGCTTGCGGAATACCGTGTGTCAAAGCTTTCCGTAAATGTAAGCTACCGTGATTACTCTCCATTATATCCATAACAGGAAACAAATCGTGTAGCTGTTTCATAACCTTCCTAGCTGCTACAAGCTCATGACCAGCGGAGTAAAGATCAGGGTTGCTATCATGGTAGCTCAGTGATTGCTTATCACATTCATCACCCACACAAATAACCCTAGTAGGGTTGTATTTATCTTTCAACATAGCTAACCATTCCACAGCTCCAGCATGTTGATACGGAGCATGTAGGTCAGAAATGAATAGGATACGTGAGTTATCCTGTGTGTTGTCTACATCAATATCAGCCTCCTGTACAAATGATAGGCTACGTAGGTAATCATTGATAGAAGTTTTACCTACACCTAGCTCCTTGGCAATCTTTCGACTACCATGACCAAGAGCTTTACTTTGTAGAATATACTCCTTGTATTGACTAAGTTTACCAGCCATATTTAGCTTTCAATTGTTCAAATCTTACACGGTCTTGCTGCTCAATGTTTTCTTTGGCTTTCTCACTAGCAGCAATACGTTGATTATACTCTTCATCAGTTTCTTCACGATACCAATAAATACTGGTAACTACTGCTGAACGATCAGAGTCAAATTCTACAACAGCATTAGAAGGTGTTCCATCTTTTAGGAGACTATTAAAATAGAAGAGAATTTCTTCAATAGTTTCCCCATCTAAATCTTTATATTCACTTGTGTATTTTCTCAATTGAGCCTTCATAGCTTCCCCTTCCCAATTTCTTCACCAAGCTTATCAGCTTGTTTTGTCAATGTTTGAATTTGCTTCTGAAGCTCTTTCAATTGTTTCTCAGCTTCTGTTTCTACTTTTTCTTCGTAGATAATATGAAACTTGTTTGATGGTGTATCTTTCGATAGGGTATAATTAAACGTCTTCGGACGCAATACTTTTACAATATCACACTTATTTACTGATTTATGCAACCCATTGGTGTGATAGTTATACAACCCTTCCCAGCGAGGTTCATCTACCATAACAAGATTATCATCAATCACTACGAAATCCTCACCGTTACGCATTACAACACGATCGCCATTCTTCAACATTGCTTTAACATTTGTTTCCATATTTTCCTCCAACAGTTTGATGTTTGCTTCATGTACAAAACGTGAATTGTCTGGGTATTTTGTTACAAACCAACCATACATATAACCATACGGGCCATGATACGGGCTTGTTAGGGTCAATGTTTCACCGGGTTCATACCAACTAGTTCGGTGTGTTGTAATTACCTTGTCACCTGATTTAAACTTGCTCATTCTTCCCTCCTAACAAGCTTGCCCTATAAGCAGCTTTCCGTTGTTCAGCATTTTTGAAAGATGTAATTGTAACATCATCATATAAAGATTGCAAGCATTTCTTTTGTTCATTTACAGAAAGCTTACCAAACTCTATTACTTTCTTTTCTACGATAGCTTCTTCAAATGTAATGCCACGCCTTTCTGAAAGTGTCTTTATACGGTGCGCTTCCTTTGAAACCAATTGTAGATCATCATCACATACTAGCACAATGTTCTCAATGAAGGATTGAATATCCGTAATATCTCTAAGCCTATTCTCTCCTTGTTTATGGTCTACCTGAATATTAGATAGAACATGGTATTCACCTGTCAAAGCGCATTGAGCACCCCATACTGTAGGCTTATTACCACGAGGATTAGGGTTAGGAACCTGTATACGATTCTTCTTAATAAACTCAAGCTTGATAGGGGATTTCTCCCATAGACCTCTACGAATACCTCCACGTAACCAAGCCATGAAAGCAGCTTTAGTTTTCCATATTGAAGGGTAGGCTTCCCAAGGGAACGCCTTATCAGGGGTTTTGCTCACGTTGTCTCCTGTTTGCTCAGATAGTTAACAGCCTTACAAACCTCTTCAAGCACTTCAACATTCTCACAAACAAATGTTTTACCAAAAGATTCTACAAACATCTCTTGCTCTGTAATGATAATCTTTGTATCTCCTACATATTCTAGCATAGATTGTAGGTGTAATACAGCTTCTAGAGTTGTAGCAGGATTATTACAGACGATATCATTAACTAGCTCTAATCCTTTTTCACTTACAATATAGTGATAACCATCAATATTAATACCATACAAAAAGTCTGGGTCACTATCATGATACCCTTTTGTGACAATCACACCTTCTGTGTTTTTTAAAGGTAAGATACCGAACGCATGTAGATTTAGTTCATGCTGCTTTGCCCAAGAGCCGTATGTTGTATACGTTTGCGTTACGTTAATAACCTTAACAACATCCCCGATATTAAATTTGCTCATTATTCCCTCCAATATTTAGCTTATCTAGCACGTCTTTAACTGAAATATATTCACCTGCATATTGTAACATTCTCGCACAATCAAAATACATCTGCCAGATTTCTACAGCGTCTTTTGTATATTCCTTACCATCCCATGCTGTATATGTAACAGGCTCAGGATACCATTGTTTGTATTGGTTGTAAACAGCCTTATAAGCTGCTTTAAACGTCTTACAATCCTTCAATAATGTATAGCAACCCTTGTCCCCCCATCTAACTCCAGCAAGCTCAGAGGGCTTGTAATCATCTGTAGCATCGCCTAATACAGACTGAGCTAATAGCCAGATATGGCCTTGCCCCTTAACACCATCCTTAACGTTCCATGACAGGCTACCAATACCAGCATCAATGTAAATAGGCTTCTCATGTTTATCCCAATTGAATACCCATCCTTTACATTGCATGGCATCCTTGTCTGCTGACGATTGGATAATCTTCTTACCATATTTCCAGCCTTCAAACGCTCTCATAGATAGGTAATCATCTGCCTCATAACCGTCCGTTACAACACAGTCATGATGGTTAACAATGTATTCCCTGACATCTCCAAGTAACAAAGGCCTTACAGTACCCTTACGGTTACTCTTATATTTTGTTGGTAGAGGAATTTCGTCCCTAAAGTTATTCTTTCCAGACAGGGCTGTAAAATACTCATCAGCTTCACACTTCTCAGCAATACCAGCAATCATTTTCTTGACAGTATGTAATACATTCTCAATAGGCTCTGGGCGTTGAATATCTTTAAACTCATATTCATTGTGTTGCTCTTTAGGGATTGTAGCTTTAAACTCTGTTCGATTCTTATATTCACCAACATATTTACCAGAGGAATCGTATACGTCTACTGTACGTTTCTCTCCGGCAGCAGCCGCTTTGAAAGCTATTAAATCTCCATCAATAACTGTTTCTACGGTCATTTAACTTTCACCCATTTGACAGTAGTTACTTCTTTAGGCAACACCTCACATACCTCTGGATCATAATACTCGTAATCAGAATAGTAACTACCAGAGCGATCTTGTGTAATGTTGTAATATTTATCTTCATATTTCACAATTGTTTCACATACATCAATTTTATGCTCACTAATCCAGTCCCCTTCCTCTACAATTTCCAGTTCATCATCTTCAAACAATTCAATAATCTTTGCTACCAATGCTTCATCCATATTTATTCTCCTTATTCCACAAACAGAAAAGCCCTGCTCCTTTCGGTAACAGGGCTTATTTCAACTAATTAAAATGGACTCTCTGAATCTTCATCATCTTCGACATCCTCTACAGGAGGCTTTGCTTTAGCCTTAGCAGCAGGCTTATCTTCCTGTTCAGCTTTCTTAGCACGAGCCTTTGTAGCGTTCTCATTCTCAGGTTCTGTACGTGTTTCTACGTCATCATCACCAAACTCTGAGCCAGCAGCTTTACCACCGGACGAGATATATTCTTTAAAGTTTTTCTCATCAATACGGATATTCTGTAGCTGTGCAAATGTACCAAAACCATTCTCTGTAACACGGTAACTTACATCTGCTGTTGTTCCATTGCTGATTAGACGACTGACAGTGATATCTGTTCGCACCTTTACACCATCTTCCATTACGTCTAGAAATACTTTAGGACGAAACTTAGGGTCAAACATTTCACCATCTTTACTAGCGCCCTTCTTCATTTTGATAACATACACCTCGTCACCATCATAAGGGGATTCCATCTTGAATTTCTCTTGGAACTCTTCTAGATCATATTCTTTAGCTTTCTGTTTTGCAAACTTCTTGTTCCATGCTTTAGCAGTAGCTTTATCTACGATTGCATCTACAGAATATTCCAAGTCCTCTGATTGGTATTTCTTGCTTGGCTCTGCTAGTTTAGCATAAGCCAAGGTTACATTTTTCAACACTTCGATTACATTTTGTTTCTTTTCAACGGTTGCCATTGCATTTGCTCCTTATAAGCGATT
>OFRC01000456.1_pt1 | contig 10492 bp, 11 predicted proteins | sample 1543051 | NCBI WGS metagenome assembly OFRC01 (sample SAMN07774231, study PRJEB24372) | wastewater metagenome
CACCGCTTTGAAGAGGGAGAGGCAACTGTTGTAGCGCTTACGGAGATCAATCGTCCACTGTTTTCCGTCTCGATTAACGACTACTTTTGGTGTATTCGCCGTCGCTTCATCCGGGGGCGTTGTATCGAGCAGAGTCGTGACTAAGGCTCTTTTTTCGCCAGCTATGACGAGGTATCCCTGTGGAAAAAGATTTGCGAGGACCGGATCTCGTGCGATCTCTTCTGTGTTGGTCGTAGCAAAAAGAAGCGCTCCTCGTTTGGAACGTTTCTGTGCGTAGCAGACGGTGTAGTACATCAGGCGCCCGCTTCTGGAGCTCCCGGCGAGACCGGCTCTCCGTTGACAAACACGAACGTCTCAACAGCGTCGTTCGGATTCGCAGCCTTCGCAGCGGCGTAGAGCTTGATGAGCTTCTCTGTCTTTTCCGGAGCGAACCGTTTGAAGTAGTTGAGCTTGCCCACGATCCACGCGTGGAGCTTGATCGTGTCTTCTTTCTTGGCGTACCTGACTTGTGCCTGGAAGCCGTGCTGCTTGGCTTTGTACAAGATCATGTGCATTCGCCGGAATTCATTCGCGGGGATGTTCAGCTTGCGATTGATGTTGATTCCGAGGACTCGTTGAGGGCGGCTCCAGTGTTGAATCTGGAGCTTCTTCCAGTTTACTCGGTAACCCGAATCGCTGATGACCTTGGCCGCGAGTTGAACAATGCGTTTGACTTCGGCTTCTGGGAGAGGACCGTCGAAGCTGAAGTAGAGGTCGTCGGCGTAGCGGGTGTACCGCCAGCCTTCGGGCAACCGCTTCAGGAGAGGCTGGTCGATCTTCCAGTCGCAGACCAGGTTGCAGATGTCCCCGGCTGTGAGCGCTCCCGGCGGAACGCCATTGCGGTGCTTCCCTCGTTCGTCCTTGTAGGACGTCGTCAGGAGCTGGCCTAAAAGAGACGACGCGTAGTGGTTGTAGCCAACCACTTCATGGAAGTACTTACGGATCCACGATCGACGCGTCGACAAGAAAAAGTCTTTCAGGTCCAGCTTGAACTTCACACCTCGTCGTGGGCAAGCGTGTTTGACGGGATTCGTTCCAGGCTTTGTCGTCTCGTCGCAGATCGTGCAAGGTCTGATGTGCGCGGCGGCGGCATCGACCGTGCTTTTCCCGAGTTGGTAGGCGGATACGTGAGGACCCAGCGCCTCGCAGAGAGGCAGAAGGATCCGTACGCGCATCTGTTGTTGGAAGATGCGTAGGAGGCTGCTCGGGTCGAACGTCCGACGAAGACCTCCCGTCTTCTTTTTGATCATGAACTCTTTGTAGAGTTTCTGCCGATGTTCCACCAGGTACCAGAGTGTCTTGCCCGTGAACCCCAGCCGGAACGCCAGGGTCCAGTCGTCGATGATGAGTGGTACTTTTGGGAGCGTCGTCAGAAGAGGACGCACCTCGATCTTCTCGAGGTAGTTTTCTTTGTAGGATGCCATCAGTCGTCCTCAGCAGCGAGCATTTCGTTTTCTACGAGAGGAGCGGTATCGAGCGCGTCTTTGAAGTGGTTCTGCATGCCTAAAGCGAGCGATTCGTAACAGATCTGCTCACCAAGACGGCAGTGGCCGTTCTGGTGCAGGATGAAGCGGGGACACGCGACGCAAACGGGCCGGATGTTCTGCTCGGGTGTTTGAAGATACGTCAACGTTGGGAACGGTTCTTCCACGGTGAGTCGGACACGGCCTCGCCTCCCTCGGCCAGTCGGCGCGTTCGAGGCTGAGGGATTTCGATACTTCCCCGCCGCGGTGATATAGCGGGGCATGTTACCCGCGACGTACTTGGAGAGGATGGGTACCGCCATCACCCACTCACCTTCTTCGAGAGCCTCTCGCCATTCACTTGGAGTAGGCGCAGCCGCTTCATCGTCGCGGTCGAAGCTGTGTGTTTCTCCTTTCTCGATCTCGACGTTTTGAATCAGATTCTCCTTGAGCCCTGGTTCGATAGGAAGAATCAGCGCATACCTAAACAGTTTCTTGAAGACCGTGTGCTCGCCGTTACGGGCCAGGTACACACGGTCAAAAGGAAACGATCGTCCAGCGCTCTCGCTTTTCACGCGAAGACAGTAGAGATCCATTAAAGGCCCTCAGCCTTGTCCGTATCGAATTCGAGGCTTCCCAGGATCTCCGCGGTTTCCTTCATCGCTTCTCCCGGAGTGAAGTCCAGCTCTTTCGTGAGCCACCGGGCGCCATTGCGCATTTCTTTGGCCGTCTTTACCAACTTGGCGGCCTTTCCTGTGAGGTACGGTGTCTTGAAGTACTTGTTCGCCGTATCGCTTGCCTGCAGTTTGCTCAGGCTACGACCCTCGAGCGTTGCTAGCGCACAGGCGAAAATTTTCGACGCTGTCTCTTCGGGACCGTCCATCCGAAGTCTACGGCTCCGATCGATGTTGGAGTAGAGGTAGGCGCGGAGCGTCAGCGCAGGATTTCCCGCGGTGAGGTTCGTTCCGTCTTTCACATCGAGGAAGAACTGCCGCATCTTCACGGGATCTGCCTTGTACGCCAGGATGAAAGGAGCCGCGTTCTTGGCTGCTCGCATGTGTTTCGCTGAATCAAGAACGCAACCTGTTTCCGTGTAGGCTTCGAGTCCTGTGTATACGATCGAGAGCCAGTCGTTGAAGAGCGGCACTGACTTGATCGTGATCGGCGTGCCTGTCAGGATTCGCGCCACCGCGTTGATGTAGCTACCGACACGTGACGCGTTCGCTACGTTTCGGAACATCAGGTGGTCTGCGAGGGTTCGGGCTGTTCCGGTATCGATCGTTTCCCGCGCCTTTGTCTCGACGCCCCAGATGACTGACATCTTTACGGTCATCCCAGAATCAATGACCGCGAGCAGGCGGTGGTGTCCGTCGATCAACACCCCGAACTTGTCGAAGGTGATGGCGTTGTTGTTGACCAGCCAACGACAAGTCTTCATGAGGTTCGCGAAAGCGGCTACGAGCTCTGTTCGGATGCTTCGGTTTCCCTTCGAAAGGCGTAACCATTGTTTGGCGATGTCCGGCGTGACATCCATCACTTCTTGGCGGATCTTCATTTTATTCCTTGGTGGTTGTGTTTAACGACACTTGCTGTAACGTTTTTCTTTGTGCCAAAGATCGTCGAGACGTTTTAGCTCTTCGTAGATCACTGGCGCTTCGGGGGGCTTGAATAGTTCCCAGAACGTTCGAGGTTTGGGAACGAGCGCACCCACCCAGTTGATTTGAACCTGATGCTTCAGATCGGTGCGGTACCGCTGACAGATGTACAACGGCCAGTCTTCCCGGCCGTCGTACACGATGTACTTTGAGGGGCCATACACGGTAGGGTTCGCTTTGGTGGGGTAGTACTTGATTTTCCCCACCTTGAGCGCTACCCAGGCACACACTCCGATCATGTAGTCGGAGATGGTGGTTCCGTCGAAGCCAATTCGCCGAGGACCGTGGTCGTACGAGAGGTCACGATCCAACGGTCCCCGGGCATACGGATCTAGCGTCGGATCGTAGTGTATTGCTAGAAACCCCATCATCGTCTTCTTCGCCTTATCGCTCCTGATCGGCGTCGCGATTGAGTAGCCCATCAGTCACGCCTGGCCATGTTGACGATGGTCGATTCATTTCGACTCGAGCCCAAGGCCCCTTCTGGATTCATCGGAGAGCGGAGCATGCGGATCTTCCACTCCCCTCCCTTGTTGGTGTCCGTCATATTGAAGGCCCTGGCTGCCATCTTCAGGGCCTCTTGGCTGGTCTCCGCAGCCACGTCACACTCCAGTACGGTGTGGACGTTGGTTGATTGGTTCTTGCCACACTGTAGGTACTCGTCAAAGCCGATGTACGTCACCCGGTACTTCGCTGATTCAGCCATAGTCTTCCTCCTTTCTATGCGCTGCTCTCATCCAACGTCCTCTTGGCTTCTCGAGCTTTCCGCCGAGCCGTCTCCGCGTTTAGTTTCACGCGATGACTTTCCCTCGTGTGCCACTCAGCTGCTTTGACGACGCCGACGGAGCGCATGATCAAGAACACCGCGGTCCAGAGAGCGTTATCGCTCCAGATTTCGACCGAGAACTTTTTCTTGTCGCTTGTCGAGTAGTACCCGAAGATGTACTCGGGCGGAAACCCTTCGAAGTAGCAGTTCGCCAGATGATCCCCGGTGTAGTCGGGTTCGATAGGGGGTGTCGTGTAACACAACCCGTCGAAGTTAACATCGAGCGGTTTCTCGCTGATGACGGACATTTTCCAGTTGAAGAAGTTGTTACGGAGAATGAGCGTCAGTCCGATGTCCTCCCGACACAGCTTGTATACTGGGAGGACGATGCTCTTGGATCGATGCGTTGAGATGACCGTGACGACGTCTTTTTTATCTTCGTAGTCAAGATCTGCGCAGAAGAGACCCGTGACACTGTCGCGTACGAACTCTACCTGCCTCCCCCAGGAACCCTTCCACAACATCTCGTCGCCGATCGTCTGTTCGTTGATCCACTTTTGGAGATTCATTTTGAACGCCTCTTTCCCATGGTACGAACCAAAGCCGCCCAGTCTTTGGCGGAGATCATGATGTGCCCCTGCTTGCAGTTACACCCGTTTCGGTAGATGACAATTTCTACGCACCCCTCCCACTTCTCTCCACGGGGGTGTCTTGTAGCGACCATCGAAGTGTTCAGTGACGCACTGTCTCGTACTTCTCGCAGGCGTTGCTTGTCGAGGTACATTACTCCTCCTTCATCTTGAACATCTCGATCAGCTTGTTGGGAGGCACGTTGTCCATGCCTTCCGGAGGATAGCAGCCAGGCATCAGCAGCCAGATAATGGGGCACTCGGGCTGGTACTTCGGGAAGCATTCACCCATCAGCCCCACACCGCCGTCAGTGCATACGATCATCAGGTCGGGCTTTGGGTGCTTCTCCTCTAGACGCGGGGCTCCGGCCATCCAGTCAGAGGGCTCATCGGCTCCAGCGACTCGCTTGAAGAACGGTGTGTAGATCGTACCGCCACGGCCTCGACGGTTCTGAAGTTCTTTGAGGTATTCTTCCGTAGGAGGCTCAACGTTGGTGACACGAACCTCTTTCTGGAGGGCTGCATCGCACTCGACGTAGGTGACGAACACAGACTTGTTCTGGGCCAGCAGCGAGTTGATGCAGGCGCAGGCACGGGCGTACTCGTCGTCACCCATCGATCCCGACGTATCGGTCATCCAGGTGATGTTGTAGCCGAACTCCAACGTCTGGCCGGGCCAGGGCTCGAGATAGTCCTCGTTGATGAGGGACAGGTTCGGAGAACCCATTTCTTCGTGGACCTTCGCTGTGATGGCCCCTTGAATGATGTCCCGGAGGAACAGGTCCCACGGCAGCTGCTCAGGCTCGAGCAGGGCGTCGATGATCTTCTGGATATTCCCGGCCATGTAGCCGCGGTCTCGTGTGACGCGTTCTTTCGCCGAACGCGCCAACACCTGGCCGTGCTTCTTCATCTTGCTCGCGGCGGAGACCGCTTCTTCCGGCGACATCTGTTCGGCTTTCTCGTTCCACTGCTTGTGCGCTTTGCCCGACATCTTGTCGAAAGCTTTTTGGATCTTTTCGAAGACTTCCGGGCTGTTGATCGCCTGTTGAACGAGTGAGTTGGGCAGGCCAGGAATCCCGTCGGGAAGTCCGCCATTCTTCCCCTTCTTCTTTCCTTTTCCGAAGCCGCTCTTCAGCGTGTCGTGCCCTTCTCCACCACCCTCACCCTCACCTTCGCCATCCCCACCGCCACCTTCTTCGTCGCCCTCTTCTTCGTCGTCACCGGCTTCTCGGAACTCGACGTCGCCTCGCTCAAGCGCTTCCATGAACTCCTTGAGCGCTTGCTCCACTTTCTTCTGGAATTGTGGGAGGTCCTTCAGGATCAACGTGAAGTATTCTTCCATCGAGAGCCCGGTAGGGAAGCCGTACTCTTCTGGAAGCAGGAACGTCCACTCGCCTTTTTCAGTGCCACGGACCTTGTGAACCTCGGCGAACTTCGGCTCGAGTTTGACGATGGCGTCATTGGCCGCGAAGTCCGCGGCGAAGTTGAAGGTCGTCAGCACGGCGTTCCGGACGAACGGATCCGTGCACGCCGCGAGCATCTTGAACAGACGCGGGATGTGATTGAGTGCGACGTGTGCCGCTTCGTGTACGAGCCCCAGGAGCTTCATTGAAGGAGAACACTTCTCGAAGAACGGCATGTGGCATGTCAGGAGGTAGCGGAAGTTCGGGGCCAGCTGTACTGAGAGCGTTCCCTCTTCGTTCGTGAAACGCTTGTCCATGCCGTTTACGAGCATTGCCCAGTAGTTGGCGGACCCGCGGCGGCTGACGAAGTAGACCAGCGACTTCTGGAGTTCATTTTCTTCTGCGTTGGTGGTAGTCATGCTGTCTCCTATACTTGACTGGTTAAGGTCTCTTTCGAGGTGGCACAATGCCCGTTATCGATCAATTTTCAGACCCGGCCTTCGGAACGCTGCATCGGCAGATTACGCGGATGCCCGCTCTGGAATCTTTCGTGAAGCAAGCCGAGGTCGAGCAGGCTGAATGCGTGTCTCTCCCTGATACCGCTTTCGCTTGGCCATCCGAGCGGAAGTTTCCGATTCACACCGCTGAACACGCGGCTCTGAGCTACGCCTACTCAAAGGTCGCTGGAGAACTTCCTCGAGAAGTCCACGCCAACCTTACCCAGGCTCTCGAAGCCTATCAGGTTCCGGCGGAGACATTCACCGAGACCATCGTGAAGGTCGCCTCGTTCGAGGCCGATGACTTCCTGATCCCCGAGCACCGTCTTTTCCTCGTACAAACGGCCGCGCAGTGCAAGACCGCGCAGGAACGTCTCGTACAAGCACTTCCCAAACTTGACCTCGAGAGCCGCGCCATCGCCTGTGGCAATCTGATCAAGAAAGCTGACGCGATGGGCGTTGAGTTCCGCCCTGAAGTTCTCCAACTCGCGGGGTTCGTCATCTCGAGCACCAAGCTCGCTTCTCAGTGGCTGGAAGCACGAGCCGATCGTCTCCCCGAAGGAGACCTCGCGCACAAGCAAGCCTATCTCAGCCTGGCCAAGGGCCTGGAGAAGGCACCGCCTGAGCTCTCGGACCGCAAGGGCCTCCTCAAGGTAGCCTCTGTCATCGCCGAGCTCGACGCCAAGACCGGCCTCGATCGTCACTACGACCGGAAACTTCCAGACGCTCTTCGTACCATCTTCAACACGGAGAAGGTCGCCTCGCAGTCGATTGACCTCGGCGGAACCTTTGTCTCGCTGAAGAAGATCGCCGCTCTTCCCGCTTCGTTCTGGGAGGACCTCGGTGGCCGTGAGCTTAGCGACGAAATCGCCCCCGGCGGAACCGTCGACCAGTCGAAGCTGGCCACCGTCGTCGACACGCTGCCGCTGGACCTGAAGCTCGTGCTCAAGGCGCAGTGTCGTTGATACATGACCCTCTCCGAACTCCAACGGCTCATCGTCAAAGAAGCCTACGCGGCTTACTTTCACACGCCTACAGCAAAGCAGAAGCAGGCCGCTAAAGAAGTGATGAAGGACTGTGAGGCACCGGCAACCGCGGTGCTGATCGCTGCCCGACATCTCCTAGGCCCTACGTTTCTGAGCTACGAGCCTGAGACGTTGTGGATCGAGCTCGAGGACCCCTGCCCGGCGAACCGCGACAAGCTGATGGCCGCCATCGCCTTGGCCATGACGCCGAGCTTCTACTGGGACTACCGTGTCTTCGGGGCCACGACGCACGCTCTCAACAACGAGCTCGTTTCCCCTGAGAGCGTTCCCCACTGCACCCCCGCGCAGATGGCCTGGGCGGTGTTCGAAGCTGAACTTCTCTACGCACTGACGGACGGGGAATCTTCTTCTCCTGAGTTCGACGACTGCGTTACTGCGTACATCGCTACCTTCCTGTCGGAAGAGGGACTCGTGATCCCTCCTCCGGGTCTGAATTTCTGCGCTGAAGTTTTGAAGCAGCGTCTCGGTGGTGAAGCCCTGAAGCTCCACGACGAAACGCTCAAGGCGTGGGATGCGCTCCCCAAGGACAAGCTCGATGTCTCTACTTTCAAAGACAACGCCTTGGGGGCGCAGCTCCACAAACTGACGGACGTATGGACCTACGTCACTTCGAGGGCGAAGTCCCTGCGCGCAGGACTGGCCACACTCTGACGCGAGTTACGGCGCCGTCATCGGATCAGGCACGCTCTCCCGTCCGTGAATTTTCTTCTCGACCTCGTCGTGGATGCGATTGATCCGGTCGTTGATCTCTTTCCACAGCGGGTACTGCCTGTTCGCGATGGTGAGCTCCTTCATGTAGGCCAGGTTCTTGGGGTCGCCGAGACCGCCGTGCGCTTGGCAGGCCGCGTCCAGCATCTGGTAGAACGGCTGCGCCTGCTCAACAGGCATGTCGTGCCAGAACTGCACGAGCTGTGCTGAGATGTCCTGAGGCGCCGGTTTTTCACGGAAGATGTACTGCGCCACCTCGTTGACCAGGCTGGTGTAGTCACCGCCGGATTCCTTCTGCTGTGCCTGGACCCTTGCGCGGATCTTGCTCTTCGGCTTGTAGTCGAACAGCACGGCCTCAGGCGAGATGATGATTTCGTTGTTCTTGATGAACTCGCAGAGCGTGCGCGCGTTCACGGTGTTGATGGACGCGGCGAAGCGCTGCTCTGCTTTTTCGCTGTGCAGGTCGACCTTCGCCTTCTCGAGGTTGTAGAGCGACAGGGAGACTGTCTGCCACGTCGCCGGACAGGCGAACTGCTTGTTCCCGTCACGGTCTTTGGTCGTGTACAGCATGACTGGCGACGCTGTGAGGAGACGGACCACCATCGGGTGACAGGGCTTGTTGATTCCGTCGGTGTAGTGGAAGTCATCCGTGAGTGCGTGCTTCTTCCAGTCGCTGAACGTGTTGTACACGTACGCCTTCATCAGGCGGCGGTTGAACGCGGAGTTCGTCTCGATCTTCGTTACGTTGTAGCCCGCGGTGCTGGGGTTCATCAGCGCGATGATGACGCAGTCCTTCGGGAGGGTGTAGTCGTAGATGCCGCGGTCCTCGAGGAACTTGAAGAACAGGGCGATGGCGTGTTGTTGTCCCTGATTGATTTCATCGAAGATGAGGATGCACTTCTCACCTTCTTTCGGGTAGTCGTTCGGGATGGCGATCTTGAAGTGACCGGACTCATCCGCGCGCTGAGGAACACCCGCGCCGATCATGGAGAACTGCGAGGTACGAATGTCTACCACACGGCGGTCGTGCTTTCGTGCCAGCTGGTGGATGCCCTGGCTTTTGCCTTCACCCGCTTCTGAGATGAGGCACCACACACCACGAGTCTGTCCTTCTTCGATGCTCAGGTCGATTTGCCAGAGCGCGTCTGCTAGGGTCATTCGGGGGATGCCATAACGATCCCAGTACGCTTCACCCATGACGACTTTTTCTTGTCCAACGTTGCTCATTTTGTCTCTTCTTGTTATTGGTGGGGATAATGACGTATCAACTGAAGACGCAAAGGCTTTCTGATGTGGCGGAACGGCTTCTGTGGCTGGACGGGGATCGTTTTAGTCTCAACGATTACCCGATGTACCGGAACATCTACAATGGCCGGTTCAAGGCGACTCTCCTGATGTGCGGTCGCCAGGTCGCGAAGTCAACTTCCCTGGCGAACTTCATCATCTCTGAGAGTGTGGCGATTCCATTCTTCAGAGAGTACTACGTCTCTCCGTCGAAGGAACAGACGCTGATCTTTTCTAATACGCGTGTCGGTAAGACGTTATCTTACTCACCGATCATCAAGAAGTACTTCCAATCTCCTGAGCACGCTGACCGCGTACTTCACCGATCGTATACGAACGGCTCTGAGAATGCGTTCACCTACGCGTGTGACGACGCCGACCGTGCTCGAGGTTTCTCCGCCGATCGGGTGAACTACGACGAGTTCCAGGACATGTTGTACGACTCAGTGGTGCCTGTCATCAACGCTTGCATGAAGAACTCGAACTACCGCTTCGAGACTTACGCAGGGACGCCTAAGTCAATGGAAGCCTCGATCCAATACCTCTGGGACAAATCATCTCAGAGTGAGTGGGTGATGAAGTGTGAAGGCTGCTCCAAGTACAACTTCGTCGTTTCCGAAAAGTCGCTCGGGAAACACGGACCCATTTGCCTTAACTGCGGTCACCTGCTGAATCCCCGAACGGGTCAGTGGATCGACATGAAGAAGGTTGACCAAGACACAGGGAAACACTCCGTCAAAGGCTTCCACATCCCGCAGTTGATTATGCCGCTCAACATTCCTTCCTGCGTGAACAACACCACAGAGAAGCCGAACGCCAAAGAAGACGCTCAGGCTCGCTGGGACGACATCCTTCGCGACCATGATATGTTCTCCGCGGCGAAGTTTCGCAACGAGGTTCTCGGCGTTTCCGACGCTGTGGGACGTCGACTCATCTCGCTCGAAGAACTTGAGGCGCTATGTACTGGTACCAAAATCTCACCCTATCCCACTGACAATTTGA
>OFRC01000457.1_pt1 | contig 10482 bp, 22 predicted proteins | sample 1543051 | NCBI WGS metagenome assembly OFRC01 (sample SAMN07774231, study PRJEB24372) | wastewater metagenome
TTTATAAATAAAAATTATGAAAAAACTACTCACCTTCTTATTTGTGCTTTGGACAATATCTGTCCACGCCACAACATATACCATCAGCCCAACCGGCAGCGATGCAAACAACGGATCTGCTGCTTCGCCATTTAAGTCATTGTACAAAGCATGTTCAGTTGCAAAAAACGGTGATATAATACACGTTAACGCAGGTACTTATATTGAAACGCAAACAAGCAATTTAGCAGTTGGTGTAAGTATTGAAGGCGAAGGCGCAACCTCAATAATTAAAGCAAGTTTTTCAGCCATTTACCAAATGATAATCCAGGCAAGCAGCGCAGAAGGAACAAACGGTAATCAGCACATCAGTAAGATAAAAATGGATGGGCAGGGCAGTACGTCATGGGCTATACAGATACAGGGCCGCAGCAATTTTGAAATACATGATTGTACCATTACAGGTTTCAAACAGCGTGGCATCGTATGGGGTGGCAGGGAGGATAACAGCGATAACCCCCCGGGCATTTATGCCACCGGCAATAAATTCTACAACAATATTGTAACTAATTGTGCAAGTTTTGACGGCACTTATGGATATGGCTGCCTTAACATTGGCGGTCAGGATGGAATGCTGATTTACAATAACACAATTGTTACAACCGGCTCCACGCCCGGCTGGCCAATAAAACTCTGGAACGACGGACATATAAAGGGTTGTAAAATTTACAACAATACGTTAAAGCGTCCGCCATTTCCTTACCAGTACAATGGCATTGGCAACTATTTTGATTTTGCAATTGAAATGTTTTATCCGGAAGGTTTAGAAATATATGGTAATACTATTGAAGGTAGCATAGATTTAGACTGGCAATTAAAGGGTTCTTATGGTTACAGTGTTTGGATTCACGATAACATAATTGGGAGAAGTACACAGGCTGCACATTGCGAAACAGGTATCTGGCTTGAAAATTCTTCGGAGTTTGTTACAATAGAGCGTAATACTTTCAAGAGTATTTCACAACCCATCATGTTTTCATTAAGGCCCGGTAGTTATATGAACGATATCACAATCCAAAAAAACCTGGCGTATAATATAGGTAAAACCGATGGTACCAGGCAAGGAACTGCCATTGGTATAATAGTGAATGATGACAGCCAGAATTACACGGCTGAAAATGTAAGCATCACCGGCAACAATTTCATTGCCCTGTCCGGCAATAATAATCCTTGGTTTGGTGTGGTGATACCGGGAGGTACGAGTTCAAAGAACATCACATTTTCAAACAATGTTGTATCGGGCTTCAATTATCAACCGTTGGTATGCTACACCGGCAACCATATAAACGGAATGGTTTATAAAGACAATATTGTGTATGGTGGCACGGTTACACTTGGCAATCCAGTTAATCTTGTACAAAGCAATAACCGGAACATTGACCCGCAGTTGAATGCCAATTACATTTCGGCGTTGGGGGTTGGTTATGGTGGTAATGTGCCGCCGCCTCCAACAGCCTGCACATACACATACAGCGCATGGGGTGCGTGTGTAAACGGTTTGCAGACAAGGACGGTTACAAGTGCTACGCCAGCCGGTTGCACAGGTACGCCGATACTTACGCAGGCATGTGTGCCGCCACCACCGCCAACAAAAACACTGGTATCAACCACCCATATTTACAGCGATGGAACGGTGAGCACGGCAAAGGCAGTCAACAAGAAAAAGACCTTATTATTTAACGTAAAAGCATACAGCGATGGCAGCTACGAAATTGAAAATTGATAAAAAATATGTTTCTGACGAGAAGCATGAAATCACACACATTATTGATTTGTTTTCCTGCAAGGGAGAACACCCTCCCAGGATGCTTGTATGCCACATGCAACTTTGTGCCAGCACCAACACCGGGGGCAAGGTTTTACGTACAGATTTTTATACATCGCTCGAATCACTCGGGTATAAAAAAACAAAAGGATAAATGATGCATTACGACAGCGGACACAACGGATTGAATACAGTGATTGGATTTGTTTGCGGCATACTCGGCGGCCTTGCAGATTATGCCATCAGGGCAAGCCCATTGACCATTTTTGCGGTAATGCAGGCTGGCATAACAGCATTGGTTTGTGGAGGGGCCGGGGTTGCAGGAAAAGAGTTGTATCTGTATCTGAAAAATAAAATCACCAAAAAAAATAAAATCAAAAGTCATGGATAACCACTACTGGATTGTATTATGCGCCTTTCTGTTGGCTCAATCATTGATGGCCTCAATAATGGTATATAACTACCAAAAGGCAAAGGAAATAAGCTATGTAAATGCGCTGTTTACCTATTTGAAATCGGAGTTTGGGTTCTTTGTTGTTGGAATCATGGGTATTTTGACAATCCTTTTCATTTTATCCGACTTCATTGATTTGTCGGTTACAAGGCATGATCTGCTGTCCATTAAAAACCTTACATGGAAGCAGAACCTACAATTGTATTTCAAGACAACATCTTTTTTTCTTGGTGCATTTGTGCAGTACCTGGCCTTCAAGTTCAAGGACAAGGGAAAGGATGCAATCGATAAGGTTGCGGATAATCTTGTTACAAATAATTTCAATAAAAAACCCGATGCCAAAGACAGTTGATATGTTTCCGAAAAAGCCCGATTGAGGAACCGTGCTGCTTGTGCTGGTAATGGCCGCATTGGGCGCATTGGTGGCAATAAATTACTTCATTCAAACAAAGGTTATATGAAAGCAGGTGATTGGATAATAAAAAACAAGTACCCCATTATGGTGGTTGCTTTCTTTATTGTAGTGCTGCTGCTGGTGCTTGTTTTCATCAACGGGATGAAAAAGGACCATACGCTCGACCTGGTTAAAATGGAAATGAAGTTGAAGGAGGATGCCCGCCTGCAGATACAAAAGGAACGGAACTACTGGCAGGATATGGTTGACAGCAAGGACAAGGCAATTTACCAGCTACAGGTACGGGACAGCCTGATAGATGCAAACAACATCATAATTGATAACAGGCTGCAGGGCCTACCAAAAAAATACAATGAAAATGCGGATAAAATCAACCATTACAATGATGCTGATTTGTTGGATTACTTCAACAAATTGCCTGTACAGTCAGACAACGACTATTGATGCAACCCTTGTGCCCAATGCAAAGCTGCGGGATGCCGCCAAGCTGATTGAGAAAGGCAAGATATGCGAAGAGCGTGTATTGCTGCTGCAACAGAAAATAAGCATGCTGAATGAGCGCATTTCCATCAAGGACAGCATCATCCAATTGCATAACGACAAGGACACGGCGCAGGCCCGTATTGCTGCAACATACAAGGCAGAGATTGATAACCTGATTGGGCAGCGGGATTTGGCAACCAAGGAAATGAAACATCAAAACACATTGATGAAGCGGCAAAAAAGAAAAACCGTTTTTGCCATTGTTGGCACAGCTGCGGTATTGACGGGAGCATATTATTTCATTATAAAATAAAAACCATCATGGAAACAACAGTATCACCAACATTTTGGGAAGCATGGCATTACGCCAACCTTTCCGGCCAAGGACTTTGGACAGCAATCGGGATCATTTGTCTTTGCGGCGCCATTGCAGTCGCATTGATGATCAAGGGAAATGTGATAATGCAGTCATCAGGAACGGTATTCATCATGGTTGTATTGGTTGCCGGTTCATTGGGCTGCTTCTTAGGCAAACCGCTTGCAATACGCTGGAGCAATGACAAAACTGTGCCAGCCGAGTATCTTCAAAAGGTGGGTAAAAAATACATACTGGACAGCATATATAAAGATAACCGGATGATAAACGCCGCTGTAAAAAAATAATCCATGTTCAAACTCACCGGCGAAATATTAAAGAAACTGGCCCCGGCATTACCGGTGGAAAGGGCATTGGCATACGCAAACCAGTACACAACAATCTGCCCGTTGTACGGCATCAATACCGCCGATATCTTCCATGAGTTCATCGCCAATGATATACACGAAAGTCAGGGGCTCACAAGATTTGTAGAGGGGTTGAATTACCAGTCCATTGCCCTGCAAAAATTATTCAGCAGGAAAAGGATATCAATGGGAGAAACCATCAATTATGGCCGTACTGCCACACATCCCGCAAACCAGCCCGCAATCGCAAATACCATTTATGGTGGTGCCTGGGGATTGGCCAATCTTGGAAACAAGCAGCAGGGCGATGGATGGCTTTTCCGTGGCAGCGGCGAAATGATGCTCACAGGCAGGCGCATGGTAACCAACCATACCACATTCTACAACAAACTGAACGGCACATCATTCACACCCGAGCAAATGGCCGAAATGCTGCGGTCAAATAAAGAGGTAAGCACACATGCCGCCTGCTGGGTTTTTGCCATTGAAAAGAAGCTGATACCGGCCGCTATCGATGATAAGGACCTTGCCATCCGAAAAGCAATAAACGGCGGCACGTTTGGATATGATGAGGTGCTGAGGTTGACCAGGTTGGCCAGACAGTTGGTGGTTTAAGTCAATTATTTATCCAGGCAACTTCTGCAAGTGCAAAATCCCTGTACAGTTCATAGTCAGGATAAATCCTCCACCATCCATTTATTGCCCAGTCGGATTCGGTGCCCGGTTCAAACCTTGGCATTTTATCGACACCGACCTTTTTCCTTTTGCCATCTTCATAGACAATTATATGCAGCCAGCCTCTACCATCATCTTGAACTCGGTAAGGCTTATTACCGTATGTTACCGTAAATCCTTTTTCAACGTCGATAAGGTATTGAATATCATTCATAAAATTGTTTTAGCGTAAATACAGATGTTAGCCAAAATAAATGCTAAACAGGGTCGCCACAGTTTGAGCAGTAGGTAATACCATTGTCGCCACAGAATGTAAATGCAGCATGAAAATCGCATTTACTTCGGCTAACAATCGGTTTGCCATTATTTTGGCTGAAGATTGTATCAATCATCGGTATAGCATTAAGCATCACCTGTTCCGGCGTTATATCTCCGTTAAATACTGCATCAAGTTCCGTGTGCAGCCAGTTTGTAAAATCAACTTTTGTCATATACTTTAGTTTTTTAAATTCCAAAACAACGGCAAGCCGCCGAACGTTAGGCGAAAGCACTACCATCCGTTCTATTTACGAGCTGACTTCTCAATTTGATGTGGTTTTTAATACACTCAAACAAATAGAAACCAACAAAAGGAACTATGGCATTTCCTAAGCCTTTAAGTCTGTCCATCCTTTCGGGTATCCCATCACCAGCTCCACAAAGTAAGGGTTCGGCAATAGTGTCTTGTCCTTCACTTCCCCATTCGTATTGTTTAAATACCATTTCTTTAGTGTCCAACCTAAATTCACTCCGTATTTTACTCCACTCTTTCGAGTTCTTATACCTTTCCACATCAATAAAGGCGTTTCCCATCCTATCTGAAAAGACACCGTGTGCGTTGGGGTAGGCAATAACGTATATTCGTTCTCTACGATGTCTAAATCCAAATGTTGTAGCTGATAAACATTGCCATTCCGCATCATACCCGATTTCGGAAAGGTCGCATAGCACTCGTTCAAATCCTCGAATAGTGAGGTTTGGGCTGTTTTCAATGATGATGTATTCAGGTCTAACTTCCCCCACAATGCGGTACATTTCGCCCCACAATCCTGAACGGTGTCCTTTAATTCCTTTGGCTTTGGTGTTTGCCCCCGAAATATCTTGGCAAGGGAAACCACCGCTAATGATGTTGACTTTTTCGGGGTTTCTAAGTTGTCTAATATCTTCATATTGTTTTGTGTTTTCAAATCTGTATTTTAATAATTGCCTGTTCCATTCGTTAATATCACAGTTCCATTTTGTTGGTATTCCTGCCCATTCAGCACCCAGTTCAAAACCACCTATTCCACTAAACAAACTGCCGTGAGATAGTCCTAAACTAACCGTGCCATCGCCTAACATCGCATTGGCAATATTGGGGTTGACGTTCTTAATTTGAGCTTCTGTATTTTCTACTATCATTTGTTGTTATTTGAGCATTTGTACTTTCTAATCCCCAACATCGCCAATGCGTAAGCGTTAAATGCAATGGCTACTGACCGTTTTTATCAAGAGCCGACTGTAATTCTTCTGAAAACTTTTCTTTCGCATCCCATAATTCAAGAGCAGTCAACATCATTTGCTGTAACTTCTTTTTGTCATCAGGGTTGACATCACTTTCAAATTGAATTGATACTAATAATTTTTTTTCGGGGTCTGTAATTGTGAATTTGTTCTCCATTATTATTTTCTTTTACCCACCGCCACTGCATTTAACAATACGTTTTGTGCAAGTGGGGCAGACGGTTAAAGGCTCGTCATTTGTAATTCTATTGAACCGTGTGCAGGGGCTGGGCTGACGAGCCTTGAAAACCCCACCTTCACAAAGCGTTACCGTTATGCGGAAAGCTGCTACGCCTATCGGACTTCGCAGACGTGGTTTCTACGCTTTTACAAAGCTCCCGAATCCCCTCTTTCCGCATAACGCCCAAAGCGTAAAAGTGAGGGTCAGACGCAGCCTTCGCATAACATGGCATTTGCGCAAAGACTCACTTTTATTGCTGCCAGTCCTTTTCGTGCCTCAAGTCCTTCGCAAATGCTTTGGGCGTTAAATGCCATACTACCAGCGACAACTCTCACAGGTCGTAGGCTGTCCCAAATCACGTCCAAAAGTGGCGTAGAATAAATCTTTATCTCTGCCGAAATAAGCTGATAAACGTTCTGCCAAGTTCATTGCCCTTTGGTATAATTCAGGGTAATATATTTTTACAAGTTCTATTTCTTCAAGTGTCATGTTTTTACATGGCAGGCAATTGTTGTGTTTGAAAAGGCGTTTGCCGTTGCTGTCTTTTATGTCGTAGATTTTTGGATGCCAGCCAATCATTTCATCAACTATTTCAAAGCACCATTCGTCCGAAAAATCGCCAATAGGATAATGTTTTAAAACACTAAACATGTCGGCTTGCATAACTGATTGCTGCCTTTCGCCACGCCTTTTTAATTCATGCTTCACATATCCAACCAAATCGTATTTAATAGCATTTTCAAAAGAGTAAGTAATAATTGGTTCAATCTTCAATGCTCGACTGCAAGGGCTAAACATTGGGTGCGGTATCATTTTCTGTTGCTCAAACCATTCTATAATGCTGTTGTAAGTAATTTTTGTTACTACATTATCAAAATGATTTTGAGCAAACTCAATTCCTGCCTTTACAAAATCTAAAGTGTCCGGGCTATGTTCTTCAAAGTGAGCATAGAACAAATGCAGTTCACTGGGTTGCACTTTACTTTTAGCCAAATCGCATAACACAGCCATTGAGTTGATACCGCCTGACAATCCAATAAGTACCCTTTGCCCACTGTACGGCATGTAACAGGGTATTGCTTCTATGCCTGGGGACGGAACCGCTATCATCTGTAAATCATTGTTCATCTTTTGAATAATTTGCTGTTGGGCTGCATAGCCTTGATTTCAGGCGATTTTAAGCACTTTTCTTCATGGTCGGGAGCCAAGTAGCCGCAATATTCACATAATACTTTTGTACTTTTTTCTGAATGTATTTCATCATAGATAATTTCTTCTGATGCCCGTTTTGTTCTTTTTGCAAAATTTGACATGGTTTTTATTTTTTATAGTTTACAATTAGGTCTTTCAAATTTGTGTGCTACCCCATAATGCCAAGCTATTCCGTAAGTGTGAATGGTTCTATCCTGCCATACTCCGTTCACTAAAACAGTTTCACTACGCTGCCATCGTTTAAATTCTTTCTTTTGGCGTTCAATGCCGCATTTAAGACATTTATTATTTTTCCACTTGTGATTCATAACCTGTTTTTAAATTCAAAGAATGCTCCGCAGCTTCGCAAAATACAGACATAGAACATTGGTATTTGCAAAAGGCTGGCGGACGTACATATTATCAACCATTTGCAAAGCCGGGCATTCGTTGTTGTTGGGCAGAAGTGCTACTATTCCAGCCCTTCGCAAATACCCGGCGTTATGCGGAAAGCTGCTACGCCTATCGGACTTCTCATTGTCATAATACTGTATTTGTTTAGTTGGTGGTTTATCCGAAAATATCGTTTATTAAATTATCTACTGTTGGCTTTAGTTTACGGTAAATATCCAGTTTTGCTTTTCTTACATCTTTTTCAGTAAGAGTACCCCACATCATTATAGGAAATGGTATTTGGTACACATCAGCCAACTTTGTTATTATATCTACCGAAGGGATTTTCTTGCCGTTTTCTATTTGGGATAAATAGGTTTGCGTTATTTTAGTCTTTTGGAAGACCTCATTTTGCCTTAACCCCTTATCTTTTCTTGCTTTTAATAATGCTGCTCCAATATTCATGTTTGTTTATTTTACACAAATGTATAAAAAATTACCAACAAACAAACTTTTTTGAAAAAATATTTTATTTCTCTTGGAAATATGAAAAGAAAAGTTTTACCTTTACATTCAAACCCACTTCCACTACCCATCGAAATAACCCAAGACAAAGTGTCAAAGTAAAGGATGGGTATGTAGGTGGTAGGGGTTGAAAGTTTACTCACCAAAATAAAACCTTATATACCATGCAAGACTTCCACGAATGGAATTATGACGATGAAGATGAAATAATACAACTTAAAGATACAAGGGGTTGCTTTATTGACTTGTTGAGATTGGGAGGATTGGTTGCTGGATTTGTTTTGGTGGTTTGGATTATTAAATATTTTTTGTTATGAGGTTCCCGCCAACAACCATACAAATAGTTTCAGACGGAAATGAGTTAACCCTAAAGGACACTATTAAACAAAAAGATGGTTTAAAGTTCCAATACATTTATACAAAGTCAATATCCAAAAAAGGATTAACTGTTGAGTTCGATGAAAGCCAATTACAGAAAATTATTTCTACTAACCAATAAATAAATAACTATTATGGCATACATTAATGTTGACGTTGATTTAGATGAATTTGAAACCTATGAACTTTGTAATGAATTGTCTCGTAGGTTTAAAGCATTTGGAAGAAAGCAAATAACAGACATACAAAAAGCAACACTAAAACAAGAGTTAGCAGAAGTATATGCCTTACTAAATTTAACTACCGGTGAAATACCAAGTAAAACACTTAATGACCAAATGAAGATAGATTTATTCAAGTCAGTATGGGATAAATATACTGTTTGGGAACTCGAAAATTTACTAACCAATAAATAAAACAATAGCTACCATGACAGCAGAAACAATTTTAGGTGGGTTCACAGGTATGGTTGCGGGTTGGATTATATGGTATTTATTCTTAGATAAGCCATTTGAAAAATTGTTGAAACGTATTTTTAAATTCTAAAACAATAACTATTATGACACGTAAACAATCAGATACAAGCCGGTTAGCCTATGAAAAAATTTTGCAGGGTAGAGATAGCCATTACAAGAAAATAATTTTGGCTCTTGAATGGCTGGTTGAAGGTAATAACTGGGATATTGCAACACAGGCAAGAATGAAACCAGAACAGGTGTGGAAGCGAACGGGAGAATTATGTAATCCTGATGAAAATGGCGTGTCGTGCCTTGTTGATACAGGGAAAAGAAAATTAAACCCTGATGGGAATTTATCAATCATTTACGGGCTTTATGAAAACAGATCACAATACCAAACCCAAAAAGAACACCATTACAAAGAAGGAGAACCAGCTGGAGCAGATTTAGCCTGCATGATAATTAATAAACACGAAAAACTTAAACAGCAATCGTTATTTAATAACCAATAAACATTACAATTATGAGCAGAATTTTAAAGGAATTAGCAAAACAGGTATCTATTAAATTAACCGAAAAAAGTAGAATGGCAGCAGATGAACTACATACGGTTTATCGTGAAATAGCTACTTCTATGTATGAAGACCAAACGCCAAAAGAAGTTAAAGACTGTTTTAAAAAGAACGCTGAATGGTTTTATACCCGTAGTTCAATATCCTTAGATGGGCATGGATTCAGATGGGAAAGCATAAGTGCTACACGACCTGTTATTTGTAATAATAACCAAAACGCTACCCTTGAATTAAATTCAAAAAATTCCACAGTCGTAATAAACGCCAAAAGAAAATGGGAGAAAGCAAAGGATGAATACAAAAAATTACAAAATGAAACAGAAGCCGCAATAATCAATTTAGGCACTCATGCAAGGATTAAAGAGAACTTCCCTCTTGCTGAACCAATGCTACCACCACCAATGTCAAACGCCCTTGTATGTAACTTTGATAGCCTTACAAAGCGTTTACAAAAACAACCTGAACCAAAACAAAAAGTAACTTCTATTTAACCAACAAAACAAACCTTTGAGTAGCCATAGGTACTCTTTGGGGAAAATAATTATACAGATTTATTTGGTGGATTAAACTTTCTTAAATAATATTGTGGTATGGAATTACAGACAACGGAAAATAAGGTTCTTGAACCGCTAAAGGTGGATAGAACAAA
>OFRC01000459.1_pt1 | contig 10438 bp, 11 predicted proteins | sample 1543051 | NCBI WGS metagenome assembly OFRC01 (sample SAMN07774231, study PRJEB24372) | wastewater metagenome
ATTGATCTTTCCCCCGATGCGTTGGCACCGCGAAACTTTGTCGCATACCAGGATTGCGGACAAGCATATCCTGATCCCGGTCAGTTCCATCGTCATCCTTATTCACGGATCGATGTGATCCTCCCGGATAGCAGAAGGTTCTGTTCGTTCGTGCATCACGAGCGGTTCCCGAGCGGGGATACCACAACGGTCATTGATTGCAGACCAATGATAGATCGGCGCTAGGCTATGCGGATGTAGGTAATGCCGGATCGTCCATTGGCGTTGTTGCTGATGCGTGCCTGAGTGTAGGAGCCGCCTGCAATTCGGCTCGCCTCGACGCGGATTGTCGAGGTAGTTGCAACGGTGACGATCATAGGCAAGGTTCCGGTTCTTTCGCCATTCCATGCGGCAGTTGAGTCCGACAAAATCATGCACTCGGAATCCGTTATTGCGGCCCCCGCCGTTACATCGTATAGCCTGGAAATGACGCCAGCATATGTCGCCGTGCTCTTATTCAAAATGCCATGACAGAACGACGTAACGAGATAGGTTCCTGTGGACAAAGAGACAGACGCCCCAATGTCGTACCACGTCGAATCGGCTGATATATTCGTGAACGATGCAGCGTAATCCATGCCGCTATTAGCCCCGATCCAGTTTCCAGTGGGCAAATCAGCCGCGTCCATCGCCCGGAAGGTCACTGCTGTATTCGCGGAGGATGATGCGAGGAAAGTTCTTGCTCCGGTTGATGTTATGTCGGATCGAACGCCGGAGCTTGTGGCTGATCGACCAAGAACGGACAACCCGGCAGAGTTTGGGATGCTGGTAAGAGCAATGCTCTGTGCGGGAACGGAAACCGTACTAGAGACTGTCAGGTTGCTCGTGGAAACGCTTGTCGGGGTTATGGCTCCTAGTGATAGGGTAATAGTACCTGAGCCCGTAATCGGGCTTCCTGATACGCCTATGCCACTACTGCCGGATACCCCGACCGATGTAACCGTTCCGCCACCTCCAGTCGCAGTGATGGTCAAGGTTCCCGTCCCAGGCGTGAATGACACGCCAGATCCGGCGACAATGTTCACCATGCCGGGAAAGCTGGAAATAGCATTTGCCGACGCGCCAAAATGCAGCGATGTTGTCTCCGCGCTCTCCAGTCTCTCCACACGCTGGCGAAGTTGCGTCACGGTGGCGTGCCCCAAGTGATCGTGCCAATGCCAGAAACAATAGTCCCTGTCAGGGTGTCGGTAACGGTTAGCTCGAAATCAGCGGAGGCATTATTCCCCGCCGTGATGTTGACCGAGGTTCCCGTACTGGATCCGGTGATATTCCCCGCTCCGGGATCAAATGAAGTCCGCGCCCACGAATAGGTTAGCGTTCCATATCCGCCCGTTATCGTGCTCCCCAGCGTAACGGCAACACCATTCGATTTTGCGCCTGCGTTCGTGACGACAACGGTAGACAGTATCTGTGCAACGAGCTTCCAAGCCCCAGACTCGCGCGCGTGAACCGATAGCGCAACAACCCACGAGCCACCGGAACGAACATAAGGCGCGGCCACTTTCCAACTCGATGCATCGCGGGCATGTAGCGTCATGGCACGCGGAACCAAAGCGCCCCGTTCGCAGGGGTGCCAGAAGGGGCGGCTGTCGATACAGTGACGTTCGCAATCTGTTGGATTGTGTAATCGGAGGTCGCGGCGACAACAGCGCCAGAGCGCCCGAAGACCGTTGATACGTTAGACCCTGCACCGATACCGTCGAGTTTTGTTTTGTCGGCAGCGGAAAACGAGCCAGGGCTAGTGGTCGTGGCAGCGGAAATGCTGATCGTGCGCGAGGAACCGCTCCCGCTAACGCCAATCGGAGCAGTGCCAGAGAGTGTAGTGATGCCAGAGCCGGATGATCCGCTAGCCGCAGACGTAATCCGTCCCTTTGCGTCAACGGTGATAGTCGCGAGCGTGTAAGTGCCTGGGGATACCGCTGTGTTTACCAGCGAAGCCGTGATATTCCCGCCCGCTCCGCCATCAGTGAACGCGATCTGCCCCGCCGTTCCCGTCAATACGCGTTCGTTTGTCAACCCGCCAGAAAGCGACATGGTGACGTACGATGCATCCGTAGGCGCACCGCCTCCGCCACCGCCCGACAATGGCGATAGATTGCAGGTCGTGATAGCCAGTCCATTGCGATCAGTGAACGTGGCGACAAAGGTTCCTGGATCCAATGTCACCGTTCCAAGGCTCTGCCCCCATGAGGCTACATCTGTGTTCGCGCTGGCAAGCCCGTATCCAGTTATTTTGAAGCCACCCCAAGGAATGTTTGTGGAAGGACTGTTTGCCCCGTTTTTGTTCAGGCAGGCTGTTATTCCGTTGGCAATGTCCTGATCATGGGTATCGTGCCTGGAATAGACGATCTTTATGGAATTGCTGTAGTTCTCAAACCATACTGTTTGCCCGGTATAAACGCCATCGGTTCGCACGTAGGTATTACCAGTCCACGGCATTAGATTGCTCCCGCATTGCGATAAATATAATTGGTCGCGTACCACTTCAACGAAAACCCGTTGATGCGCCCGCGCATGGATACGGTTACGGCGTATCCAAAAGCGGACACGTCCGACCACCCCTCGGTTGTTTGCACGATTTCAGGCGCTTCTTCGTTCGACCAATACGCCGCATCCCAGTTAACCAGATCCCATTTAGCGCCATTGGGAAACGGAACTTCAACAACCTGATTCTGATAAATGACGTTGTAGTCCGACATGCCGTCTTTTGTCAGGTACTCAGGTTGTTGGAAATTGGTGATGTGTGCCGCCATCGTCACCTGTTTTCTGCTCCCCTTCGCCCCCAAATGATTGAAGGCGGGGATGCATTCGACATCGATAGCCCCGCCGTCATCGGTGTTATTGATGTCGGCCCGATAGACAGCGAGGCTGGTCGTGAAATATAAGTTGTCTTTGTAGACGCAAAATGCGTTTGCATCGATCCCACTGAACTCGCACCACGCACCTGATGACGTGTTCCTGACGTGCTGATATGAGCCTATAGTGTAGAAAGGCGTTCCCTTCGAGTCGTGTCGCAGGGTTTCAGGTGATGTCGGAACGTTGACTATAAACAGGTTTCCAGCGGGGTATAGGACACACTCCCAGCCGAACAGATCGCCGTAGCTTTTCGCGGCGTCCTTTGCGGCCCGAATGATCTTGTTCGAGTACACCGAACCCTCGGAATACCGACCGCTGCGCAATGCTTCGGCGAGATCAACGTATCCATCTTTGGTAAGGATGATTTCAGTTCCGCCAACCTTCTGATGCGCACGAATCCCCAGCGGTTCGCCGATCTGGAATCGGCCAGACGATGACCAGCGCAGTGCATCGCCTGGGTCGTCTCCCTGATAGACAATAGTCTCGCCTGTCGAGAAAACGAACACAGCAAGGTCGTCAACGCCGTCGCCAGCGTCCAGCGTGTAGGTCAGCATCATTACCAGCGTGCCGCCCGTCTGTAGCTGTGTGCTTAGGTCAAACTTAGTCAGAACGCCTTGAAACGAACCGGCCTGCGCGAACCAAAACGAGCGCGCATTTTTTTGCCAGTAGTACACGCGGCCCTTGAACGTATTGCAGCCCCAGAATGATCCGGTTAGCCCTGTGGCAGTAACAACTAAAGCGGTTGCGTTGTAAGCCGAGTCAATGACGATGCCTGGTTTGTCAGGCCCAGCGTATTCGTTACAAACGACAATGAGCTTGTCTTGAAAATGCGTTGTTTGCCATTGCGTGGTAGCCAGCGAACCACTTGCATATACAATATTAGGCGTTCCCGTCGATACCTCGTAAATGCTGCCTCCCCATACAACGAATAGCCCATTACTGGATGCAAAAAGGGATTCCGCATATACACCTGGTGAGGCTGGCCCAAGTGTACAAAACAATCCGTATCCGTTGCGCGCCTCGACCCAGCCTGATCTCGGAATCAGGTTGACCATCTTCACCGCGTCGCTGGCTTCCATATCGTCCAGCGAGTCCCTTGCATTCCATCCGCCCGTTGGCGCTGGAACCGAAACGGCGTTTGTCATTGCGGAAGCTGCCATAGGTTGGCGATAGGCTCTGGATTCCATGGATTGCTAGGCATGATGGTTTTCGACCCGCCTTGTGTGCCGAGGAAATCCCTAAGCCTATCCTGATAGAGTTTGTAGTCAGTCTGATATTCCAGGCCCTTCTCGGCTTTGTACCGCCACTTTATGTCAGCAATTATTACGGCATCGTCCAGCAACCATACGTCTGAATCTTGCGAGAAAAATTCCTTTGGCGCGCCCGTATTGCCATCTTTAATCAGCGCGTTCGAGTAATATTCGTAGCCGACGACCATGCCTTCTTGCGGCTGATAAAACTCGAAAAAGTCGTTGATGATCCGGCACCGAACAAAGATTCCAGGCGGGCCAGCAGAGGCGCGCAAATACGCCCATACGGTGGGGTCGGTCGGAAAATCAACGCGCCACAAGCTGTCCTGAACCCACATCGTGTCGGGAACAATCGACATGAAATCCGCAGGCATCGCGTAGGTACTCGATGTACTGGATAGCGTGAACGAATACTCACGTATCTGTTTCTGCAACGCGTACCCGCGCAAGGTCAGCACCGATTGATTGGCGATTGCCTTTACCTGGTTGGCCGTGGTGATGTTGTTGCTGCCAATCCACGTTGTCGGAACAGTCACGCCCGTAGACCCAAGCGCAATATCAAGGATCTGCTTCAGCGTGAGGCTCATTTCTTGGCCTTTTTGACCTTCGGACGAACGGCGGCTTTCGGGGTTTCCGCCATCTTCACTGGTTCAGCGCAGGCGATTTCATCCTCCGTCGCTGCGTCCTCGATCTGGTTCGAGCGGTCAATCACCCGCAGCGTGTACCACTTGCCATCGCGCTTGTAGGTGGATTCAACGAGTGTTGGCTTGGAAATCATGCTGCCTCCAGTTTGACTCGGGGTTTCTGTCCGCTTTCGACAATCAGCCAGCGGCGGGCTTTCATCGTGGCTTGAGCCAATTCGGGGTCAGGGTTTTCCACAGCCGCCGCACCTTGCAGCGTGTGAATGTTTCTCGCGTGGAACATCTCGACCTCGCACGGTCGAATTCCCGGAATACTCGTTACCGGCGCGAAATGGCTTTTGTCGATTTCGAGAAACCGGATCCATTCGCGAGGGTATGTCTCTTGATCGTCCGTCGTCGCGAGCCGTGAATTGAAGTCACGCACGCCCCTTGCTCGGGTCGTGATATGCACCCGGTCAACAAAGATCGGGCGCTTGACCGCATCGCTTGCCGTCTGGTCAAAAACAGGTGCCCAGGAAAACGTTGTGCTGATTTCCGCGTCCGGGCCGAAAATCTCGGTTTCCACCTTTTTGTAATTCGGATCGCTGCGATCCATTGCGCCTCCAAAGGAGGGGGACCGAAGTCCCCCGCCTGGTTAGCTGACAGTGAAGGAAATGACGCCGTTGCGCTTGCGGTTGCCGGTAACGAGGTTTCCCATGAACCAGATCGGGATCACGTCGTAATCCGCGTTCTGGATCTTGCGTTTCTCATCACGGTTCCACATGCGGCCCGGCGCGGCACGCAAGAACAGCGTGTCGGTGTTGAGCATGTAGACGTGACGGGTCGGGCAGTAGGCATCGAAGACCACCGCCGCCTGCTTGTAGGCCAGTTCACCGAAACCTGCGTCGGCCTTGTTCGTCTGCGTGAATCGTACCTGGTCCTGCAAACTGGCTTCGTAGATACCGAAACCCACGTCATCCATCACGATGATGTCCGGCTTCTCGGTGCCCACCGTCACCTGACGCCACATGCTGTTCATTGCGGTAACGAGGGCCAACTGGATCGCGGCACCCGCAGAGCCGGTCACGGTCGTGTTGAAGGCGTTCCTCCACCAGGTATTTGCAACCTGGTCGATACCGCCCACCGTACCCGCAGCGGCGGGGTTGTCGGCAACCAGCAACTGGAGTCCGCCGATTTCCTTGCCGCCCGATCCGGTGCCGGTCGAGAACATGGCTTGGCCTGCGGTGTTCTTGAGGTTCGCCATCGCCTGCTTCGTGCGGCCTTCGGCAAACGAAATCATCTGCGATTCGCCGGAGTTCTGGATGGCTTCCAGTCCAGAGATGGAGATGAACGATCCCTGTTGCTTCCACTGGTACGAGGCAACGTCAATCGCGTTCTGGTCGGTCGGAGGCGTGAAAATCTCGTAACCGGAATACCACTTCTGAGAGGAGTTCTCCCCGTAGATGACCGGCTCGTAAATTTCACGGCCATTGGAGGTAACCGCAACATTACCTTTCTTCGCCATCGTGTTGAGCAACGCGTGCTCGGTCGTGATGGTGTCAAACAGTTTGGTATCCCACTTTGCGAGGGTGGTGGCGACAAGATCGCCCAGATTCGGAACGGCCATGGTATGGCTCCTTACTTAGCTGAGAGTTCGCGGAAGGCTTCTGCGGCGGTCTCGCGGAGAGAGAGGTTCTTCACCCCTTCCGTGGGACGGCCATTACCTGCAATGGATCGGTTGGACTGCGCTTCTCGTTGTGCGGCTTTGGTACGAGCGGCGGCCTCTTGGATTGCCTTCTGCTCGGCTGACTTCGCCCGATCCGCGATGACCGACTGGGAAAGCTCGGGACTCATCATCACGGCGTGATCATAGGCTTCCTCGATGGTCTTGAATCGACCTGTGTTGGCGAGTAGTTCTATGTCTGGGAAGACAGTGGCGAGGTGCGGGAATCGGAGGTTTCCGGCATGGTCCTTTTGCTGCTCAAGCTCTTGCAGTTTCTGCACGATCAATTGTTGCTGTTGCTGCCGTGCGTGGAATTCGTTTTGTTCCTGCGCCTGCCTCTGTTGCTGAGTGAACTGGCGGACTTCGGCCAGCTCCTTCTGCAAGGGGGACAAGAGCGCCTGCACGGTCGGATCAACGTAGGGCTGTTCTTGGACAAGATTGCCCAAGTCCACGCCCCACGCTTGCGCAATACCCAAGACCGCATCAGCCGGATTGCGCGGGCGATACATGCCTGCGAAGTACGGGAATGCCTGATCGGGGTCGGTTGCGACGAATTTTGCCCCTTCAACAAGTTGGGAGACGCCCTGCTGCAAAGTCATGCCCTGCAATCGGTACTGCTGTTCCAACGGCTGAAGGACGCTGTAAACTGGGTCTACGTTTTTCCGGTAGTCGGAAAATTCCTGTTGGTGTTGCGTGTAGCGTTTGTTGTGTTCCTCGAACTGTCCGAGGATCGGCTCAAGGTACTTTCGATTGTGCGTGGCTGTGCCGAACTCCTTGATGGCGTTGCGGGCGTTCTCGCTCCAACGTGCCGTGAAGGCCGGGGGTTCCCACGGTGCCTCTGCTGGGGTTGCAAGGGCCGGGGTGGCTTCCGGCGCGGCTTCCAGTTCCGAGTAAGCGGTGTTGGCTGCTTCACTGAGGCTGGCAGGCTGATCAAGATCAGGGTCAGTGCTCATGGGTGTTTCCTTGGTGGTTAGGCTTGCGCCTGAAGTTGCCGGATAACGTGCTCCGGAAGTTTTGGAATCTGCGCGGCGAGTCTTTCGTTTTCCGCTTTGCGCGCTTTGGCGTTGCGAATCGTTTCAGCAGCGGGGACGGCATCCTCCAGGCTGTTGCGTTTCATGTACTCCGCACGCTGTCTGCGGGAGGTCAGAGGCGTTCCGTCAATCGGTGAAATGGCATGAATGTTGGCCTGAACGCCAATCATTGCGACCGATAGTTGCCGGGTCATCGGGCCGTGGCAGGTCGGGATATTGGAATCGCGCTCAGAAACGCGGCTATACTGATCCTTGACCGCTCCGCAGGAGCATCGGTAGGAATAAACGGGCATGCACGATCCTCAGTTTTCGGCGTGGGATGACTTCAAGTTCACGCTTTGCGGGCTGTTCGTTCTGGTGTTGCCGCTGATCTTTATTGGCGCAATCACGCTCTTTGCGCTTGCCTTTATCTGAGCTGTTCAACAAATTCGGTGATATCTGGATCATCCTTGCCCATGTTGGCGAGGACTCCGATCTGCGCATTCAGTGAGCCAATAGGCCGGTTGGTGTTCCTTCCCAGCCAGCGGACAAAAGTCGGGTTGGTCAGTAGCTTCGCGCCGATGTTCGCGCCGCCTACTGCCGCCGCAACGCCCGCTGCCCCGGCAGGACTTCCCATCAACAATGAGGTAACGGCGCTGCCCACGGTCGCCGCCTGAATCGTGGCGTCCGAAGTCCCTGATGGATTGCGGAACACCTTGGACCCACTGCGCAGATTCGACGCCATGCGGGCGACGTTATCCATGCTGGCCCGGTAGTCCGGCCCCATACGGTCAAACAGGGTGGATTTCGCCTCTTTACTGAGTCCGTTCCAGTTGGTTAGGAATGTCTCCGTACTGAATGCGTCCCCGGTGTCGTTCTGCGCGCCTGGATTTGCCCGTCCGAGCCTGCGAACGACAGTCGAGGTCAGAATCTTGGCCTCCTCCGGCTTTAGGCTCTGCATGACGGAACGGAGCGTGGTTGCCCCTTCCCGCGTGCCAGACGTTGCGGCTGCAAATATCTTCTCCGGGCCTCCAGCCTTGTTGACGACAGATTCCACGCGTTCAATACGATCCATCCCAGCGCGGTAGTAGTTCTCGGCTCGATTGGTGGCGGCTAAGGCTTTTGGGTTCTGTGCCGCCGTGTTGCGGATATCCTCAGACAACGCCCCATAGAGCCTTTTAAGCTCTCCGCGTGGAACGTCTGAGGTAATGCCAGCATCGGCGATCATCGTGCCTACGCGCGTCCGCAGAGCCTTTACGGCCTCATACGGAAGCGTGCCATTGGCGGCTTTGGAAAGATCCTCGTTCAAAGCCTGCCCGATGCCTGCCAGCTTCGGGTTTGACAGCAATGCGCTGGTCGCCTCCGCGCCTTTGGTCGGGGTCGATGCTTGCGCGAGGAAGTTCTTTGTAGCCGGGACAGCAACCGGCGTTTGCGCAGGCATGTGCTGATCCACTTGATCGTACAGCTTGCTCGCTTGTTCCTTGAACCGAGAAACAAACCCGCCGTCTCCGGTAATGCCTTGTTCGATAGTCCGGCCTGCCGTGGTCGGGCTGGTTTTCTGGGCCAGCTTGTCGGCAAGCGCCTGAAGTCCTGCGCCTGTTTCGTCGGCTTGGGTAGCGGCTTTCTTCTGCATGACCCCAGCACCGCCAGGGACGCGGGCAATCAGCGACTCCAGCGCCCGCATCACGCGGTTTTCGGACATTTGCCCGACAGTGCCGGTAGTCCCTGCGGACTCAAACGCAGCGATGTTCTGATTCAGCTTGCTAGGGTCCGTCCCACGGATAGCGGTACGGACTGCGGCAGGGGTGCCAGCGGACAAAGCGCCCGGAGTCAGGCCGCCAGCCAGGGATGCGATCAATTGCCCGCCAGGTCCCGCTCCGGCCTCCTGCGCGGTTGTCTGTGCACCACTACCGGTCAGCGTGCTGATGGCCTGCATGAGCGGCTGAGCGGCGAGCTGTGGGGCCCTCGCGGCCAATCCCGCCCCCGCACTCAGGCCGGTCCCTACAAGCGCCCTAGACGCATTGCCGACGCCTTGTTCCAGCGATCCTTCCGGCTTCGGCAGGCCCAGCGAGTCAGCAAGGCGTGACATGGCATCGCCCGTCGATTCACCCTGCGGCGCTTGGTTACCCGTAATCAGGTCAGACAGGTTCGGACCACCGCTCATCATGCGAGCAAGCGGGTCCGTCACGTTCTGCCGGATAGGCTCGGTAACGAGGTTGGCGAGATTGCCCGCGCCTTCCATGCCGTAGCGTGCCGTAAGCCCAAGCTGTCGCCCGATCTGGTCGAGCATGCCGGGTTGTTCTGGCGCGGCCTGCGCCGGCTCTTGAGCCTGCGGGGGCTGCTGGTACTGCATCCACGGTCCCGCTTGCGGTGCGGGCGCTTGTGCCTGCTGATATTGCTCCCAAGGTCCGGCCATCAGCCTACAGGCTCCCAACTATTCGGATCGGCGGGATTGCCGCCCTTGAAGCGATACCCGGCCTGTACGGTTCCGGGGGCTGGTGCGCCTTGCGGGGCCTGTGGCGGGGTTTGGGTAGCTGCCCCAGGTCCGCGCGCCTCTTGGATGAATCGGCAAGCTCCGCCTGCAACTGCGATTGCTTCGATGCGAGAGTTTCTTGCGTGTCACCCACGGTCGGCAGATAGCGATCGGCATACTCTGCCGCCTCGCTCGCTGGCATGCCAGCGCCGGTCAGTGTGCGCTGCAACGCGTCGCGGCCCGACTGAATCTGTCGGTACACTTCCCCGGCTGGCCCATACCCGGCTTTTGCTGTCTGACTGTCGAAAATGCCGGTCAGCGACCCTGATTTGATCGCCTTGTTTATATCCGCCGCCTTCGACAAATACTCCTCCGCCAATGCGACACGGCCAGCCATGTCAGCCGGAAGCTGGCGCGGCTTTGCGGCCTGTGCGGCAGGGTCAGCAGGACCGCCCGGAATTGCCTCA
>OFRC01000460.1_pt1 | contig 10424 bp, 18 predicted proteins | sample 1543051 | NCBI WGS metagenome assembly OFRC01 (sample SAMN07774231, study PRJEB24372) | wastewater metagenome
GTACAGTTTCCCCATCCGGCTACGGCTTCCGCCAAAAGCTTTAGATCATTCATTTCATATCTCCTCTTGCGCGGATAGCTATCTGAAGGGCGCAGAAATCGTCATGTGCAGCGCGTGTAGTTTCTAAGTGCCGGTTTGTGGCGCTGTGGATTGACCACCATTTTCTAGCGAAGTCTCCGACATTTTTCGCACAGGCTTCCCGTTCAGCTATACGACCAGCCTCGAAGGCGATGGTGTAGAACGCTTCTAGTTTCTGCATTCCGTCGTCGTCAAGAAAATCTACCGTTTCTTCGTTGATGCTCGGATCAACCTTTTTTGCCGCAGCGATAACCTTGTCTCGGTCGTGTGTGATCATTTTATTTCCCCATCCTTACCAAGAATGATTTGGTTTCTGGGATTCTGCCAATTTTCGATAAGCAGATACCGACCAGCGCCTGCAGCATAGGCATAACCCTCTGCGTCAATGCACTCAATCTTGTCAGCGTTAAGCCAGCTATTCCCTTTGGTGCGTAGAAAAATAATGGTCATTTCATTCCTCCAATCTTGGCAGCAACCATCGTTGCAGCGTATCGCCATGCGGTTTCTGGATTATTGTGTTTATCGTAAAACTCTGAGTGCTCAATAATTCCACTATTCGCGTAGCACTCAATGGCATTCACCCAGTATGCAGAATTGATTCTTAGATTCGCACACATAGCGGCGCAGTCTGCGTTGTCGTCTTTTGGGTTCCACAAAATTCCTGATTTATTACCATCAGACCGAACAAGCAGGTATCCATGACTGTTTCCAATAACTACCAGTCCGCAAGCCTTTGCAGCAAACTCCAGCATTTCGCGTTCAGTTGCCATCTGGAACCTCGAGTTCCCTGTCTTCAGATTGGACGCGTTGCCATACTTGTGTCGGTGTAAAAGTTTCGACCCACCAACTGAGATTCCCTAGTTCAGCATGTCGCCAACACAGTGACTTCACCTTCTTCATCTTCGGCTGGCGAGGGCGGGCGCGGAATTTAAGGTCAGAATGCCAAGATATTCCCTTCCACGCATGCCATGACGAGGTTCCGTTGGACACTTCAATCTCCCACCCGTCAGCTTGAGCGCGAGCAACATCCTGCATCGTCGGTAGGTCTTTCCATTCGGTCATGTTATTGCTCCTTGAACCATGCAGCATCTAGCTGCCTGGACTGTCCATTGTTTGTAAACACGGTGAATAGCACACCAGTTTGACTGGTTGCTTCGGTGATCGCATAAACCTCTACTCGCTCAGCAAGCTGGTTTGGGTAGCGTTCTGATTTATTCCACTCAGGGATAGGTTCCAGCAGGTCACCTACTTTTACTGTGGTCATTTGGTGCTCTCTCTTGCTTCCAACATAGCGTCAGCACACTTGTAAGCAAGGCGCGCAAACTCTTCTGCTTTGTGGTCAAGGTGTTCGTCAGCGAGTAGGCCACTCAGTGCCTGGGCTGCGAAGTAATCCCGCAAGGTCATACCCAGCTGGGTATCTTCACTGAAGATTGGCCTACCATCCACATCATGACCAATGCAGTACTTGACGGTGGTGGGAAATGCAGGGGTATTGTTCATACTAATGCTCCTTGTAATCTGGCTTCTTCATCCCAGAAAGTAGTCTGTTCTTTTTCAACCTTGAGCCAGTACCTGTTCTCAGATTCAACTGACTCTTTATCCAGGATGGCTTGCATACGCTGACCATGGGCAATATCTTCAGCCTGGTCGTTGTCATCATCGTTGAAATCTTCATCCGGTGGATTCAGATACCGATCGTGTGCGCGTGCGAATTGACGTGAGTTCATTTCATTGTTCTCCTATATTCCACGATAGCAGCCATTGCTTCAGCAAACGATGCAAACGGCTTTTTATTGATTCGTTTGGGTCGGTCATTCAAATCATAGACAGCAAAGAAGGTACCCCTGCTTAGCTGGCCAGATGGCTCATTCCACCAACTGTATCGGGCAATGGAGAACTCCCCATCAGTCCATCGTTCGTAGGTGTCACCTGAAAGTTTGTCGTCACGGATCATTTCAGTTTTCATGATCAGTAGTGAATATCAAACTGGTTGGCCAGGTTGGAAGCCATCGTAGTTTCACGAATCTCTTCCTCTGCTTGTTCACGCAGAAGGACATAGTTTTTCAGGGTAAAGAGATACTGTTCATCATTCAAACCAGTTGCTATTTGAGCCTGTAGACTCCACATGTTGAAGTTACCTTCTGCACGCACAGCTTCATACTTACGATAGTGCTCCATTTGAATAAATGTAAAGTCGTACATAGTGATCCCCAAAATAAAAGCCCCTATTATGGGGCTTTATTAATTCGCTTGGATTGCTTCTTCAGTCGCTTCTGCTTGGCTGCTTCGATGCGATCGAAGTCAGCCTGGACAGGCACATGTTCCTTGGGAAGTCGCAGATCGGGAATGGATCCAAGGGGTCCCATACCTATGAGGCCCAGGATACTAAGTAGTGTGTTTTTTGCGTGCATTATTGGTCTTCCCAAATAATAACGGCATCGAGTCTCCACTTATCCATGGCGATTGACCATTTGTAGAGTTCGACACCGTTAGGGGTTAAGTTACATATTGTTGGTTCGATATGCCAAGCTGGATCAAATTCCATAGGCGGGTGTGCCTGTTTATGTCTATTGAACAGCTCTTTCTGTAGATGCTCCAATGAGGAATATCCCTGCAGTACCTGCCATTTATCTGAGTAGATGCTTCTCGGAGTACGCAAAAATGCAGGCATTATTGTGCTGCCTTCATGTCGAGTACTTCGAGTTCCAGCTCCACGATTCTTTCACTGGCTTGTGCCAGCTTATCTTCGAGAGCTTCCGCCTCATCTCTCAGTTCTTCGATCTCTCCCTTGAGGACTGAAATCTCAGGAGCATTCTCCTCAGCATCTTCCCCTGCCTTTACTGCAAGGATCAGTGCATCAATAGAGACTGAATTGACACCAAAGTATTCAATGGCTTCAGACAAGGGCAGGGTAGATGAGGGACTCATCATAATTCTCCAGAAATGAAAAAGCCCCCGAAGGGGCTTTGGTTGAGTGGGATTCAGATCATGCTGCCAATTTTAAGGCATGCTTTTCTTCATAAGCAAGCTTGCCTTCACGACAATCTTTCTTGATCGTGTTTTGATCGGCAGCATTGGGAAGGGTGATGGCGTTAGCCCAGCTGGGCCAGAAGATATCGAGTGCAGCCCCCAGTTTCACAGTGGGATGCTGGATCTCTGGGAGTTCCTGCCACTGCATGGACTTGATCAACTCACGATTGGCCCATTCCACAACTTCTGCGTTATCCCTTATCAGGAGATAAATAGCATCGTGGATCAGGGCAATGATCTTGATATCCAGACGATACTTGGATACCCAGACTTTTTGCATGAATTCGACTGCTGCCCGATTGTTCAACAGGCCATAGGACTGGCCCAGGGCATTGCCTGCGGTACGTCCTTCGGCCCCTGCTTCATAGGGCATCTTCGCTCCATTGAAGATCACCTGCTTCAAGAGTGGTGTCCGTACCCGTAGCCCAAAGGCCACTTCGACATACCCATCCTTGCTGGCTTGCTGGAGACGTTGCTGCACGTACTCATCTGATACCTTGTAGAGTTCGTGGTAGCCCTTCTCAATCTCCTTGGCTTTGGCTTCTTCGAATCCCAGGTTCCTGACCAGCGTATGCCAGGTACCTTGGTAGGTAAGCGCAAAGGTCGGACTTTTGGAATCCTGACGCAGATCCGGATATTTCTTCTTCATCGAATTGACTGAAGCCGGATCATCCTGAATGATGTCCAGGCAATCATCACGGAAGTAATACGACGCCCGTAGACAGTGGCCATCGAAGCCTTGCTCATAGACTGCGAGCTTGTTGGGATCTCTGGTAGTCAGTGCTGAGATGTAGTCCTCAAGCGAGTTGAAGTCTGCACCTGCAAACAACCAGCCTTCTGGTGCAGCAAAGCACTCCTTGATCAGTTTCCCGAAGGTGGAATTGGCAGGGATCTGCTGCATATTGGGATTGCTCGAACTGAGCCTGCCCGATACCGTGCCACCCAGATTGAAGCTGCCATGCAGATACATCCGGCCATCCTTCTTCATCAACGCCTTTTCAAAGCTCGGGATGAATGAAGTGAGGATCTTGTCCACGCCAGCGTAGCCAACCAATGCCTCCAGGATCTCCTTAACTGCAGGTTCCTTGGTGTGATGGATCAGTTTCTCCAGGGTGTCCTTACCGGTAGCAGGCTGCTTGGTGTCCGTATAGTCGATCACCGGTAAGCCAAGCATGTCATACAGCAGCTTCTGGGTCTGCGGCCCACTGTTGGGATTGAACGTCAGGTGATCGAAGGCCTCGATCTGCTTCGGCAGGATCTTCCCAGGATTCTTGGCTTTCGCCTTGCGCCCCTCGTAATCCTTCTCCCACTCAGATTTCCTGAGTATCAGATTCAAAGCAGCGATGAGTTTGCTGTTGTGCAGCACATCCAGATACTGCTTGGACAGGCGTTGCAGTTCCTTCTTGGCTTCCTGGATGCGCGACCTCTTCATCGGCATCCCAGTCAGTTCCATCTGGATGATGACCTTCAGGCTCGGCAGGAACAGGGAGTGATACAGCTCTTCCTGCTTGTCCCGGACCATGATCGGGGTGTACTTCGCCTTCACGTAGTTGGTCGACAGGGCATCCACCATGTTGTACTGCAGCAGATCCTGCAACCGGAGCTTGCGGATGTCGTTGATCTCTTCCACCGCCCAGTTGCCAGCAAACTCATGAGCCAGGGGTTTCAACCCCAGCACATTGCCTGCAGTGGAGTTGGTAGCCAGGTAAGCGATGATCTTGGTGTCATCGATGTGCCGGGTCATGACTTCCAGACCCTCCAGCAGTCCTTTCTGGTCCAGTGGATCGTTCATCCAGAGGGTGTAGATGATGACTTTCACATCGTAGGCTGCGTTGTGCCAGGTCAGCTTGCCCTGGTACTCCGTGAAGAACTTGCGGAGCATGTCCCGGATCTGCTGGTTCGGCTTGAAGAAGCCATAGTAGGCAGAAATGTCGATATCGCAGTCCAAGTCATAGCACCCGTTCTTGTCCCAGATATCCTTGTAGTCACAGGCAAAGCCCACGCCGTTGTGCTGATCCTTGCCGAAGGAGATGGTGCCGATGCCAGCCTCTTCAAAACGCAGCGAGAAGGCTTCAATATCGCAGCTAAGGCTTGGGTAAGCCATGAGGTCTGATAACGCAGCAGCGATCGATTCTGACGTTTCTGGATACAGTGCTGAGTGGATGATGGTGCTTCCCAGCACCTGATGGGTACCCTGGATATGCGAAGCCAGTGTTTTGAGGCTCATGGTGAGCTTGGCTTGCAGATCAGGGTTGTAGATCAGCTGCTGGTAGTTCAGGCCGAGCACTACATTGAGATGCTCGAATCCTGTGATTGCACAAGGCAGCACATACCCGAAATTGGGATCTGCTTTGCCCTGCTTGGTCAGCACCTTGAAATATGCAGCATCCGTGACGTACAGATACTGCACACCCAGCGAAACCAGAGCAGGCAAGAGCTTGCTCAGGTACTGCTTGATGTATGGCACAGAAGCTTTGCCGTGCTCGTCATACTCAAGCGTAAAGGCGATCATGTCCTTCTGGCTCAGCCCCTGAGCTTCCAGGGGATGAACATAGTTGTTCAGGATTTCCACATGTTTGAATGCAGCCCCTTTGAGCAGGATGGCGATGGAATGCCGATCGGCTTCCTGGAACTGAATGTGACGCATGGGGATTTCCTTAAATGACCAGATTGATTGCCATTCGCTGTTTGATCAACGAGATGGATTGGGTATTATTATCCAGAATACCCTGCACTTCTTCATCGGTTAGATGCGTTGCTCTGTGAGGGTAGGAGGCAATCAACTTCTCGATTGGTGGATGGATGGATTTGGGGAACATCCGCAGATAATCATACAGATCATTGGAAGAGTTTAGCACCCTGTTGATGTAACCAACGACAAAGGGTACTTCATACTCATTGAGCTGCTTGAGTTCACGGAGATATTTATCCATATCTGGAACCAACTTCGGTGATAGTCGATTCATTTTACGTGGTGGAGTGCTTTTATCCATTGAGTAGATTTCCCCACGGTAGATGAATGATTTATGGGTATCACCAATACCTGCTAGTTTATTGGTAGCACCGATAATCACTGTGTTATGCATAATCAGTGACTCAAGCCGGTGCTTGAAAGATTGCTCGACTGTCGTGTAGAGAAAGGAAAACAACAAGTCCCTGATCTGCATCTTGGTACGAGGATCATGTTGTAGGTTTTCCATGATTAAGCGAAGTCCCCCGTCAAAAAGACCTGATATCTAGCCCTAGAGACTGCCACATAGAGCATTCTAGCCATAGTGTCGCCACTATTGCAGCGGCTCACATCATCGAGGTCAATGAATACACGATCGAAAGTACTACCTTGTGATTTGTTGATGGTGCAGGCATAGGCTGCGCGAAGGTCAACCCAACGGGATTCGATGTGCTCGACAATGCGATACTCCTCACATGCCCTGGCTTCCTTGAGGCGAGCCTTCATGGCATCCATGGACTTCGGGAAGAACGCATTGACTCGGTAATCCAGAGTCATGGTGTTACCTGCTACACCATACTCATCCTCGTCATCACTGATACCGGTGATGCATACCAGCTGATCGGTCTTGATCGTCTGCTTGTTGATCGAGAGGAACTTGTTGCAGACTGCGTAATCGCCCACCTGGAAGTGGGGATCACCTTTGACCTGATCACGGATGAAATGGTTGTACTCCACGACCCGCTTGTTCGTCCAAGCCAGTAGCTTGGAATCCTGGTACTTCCAGTCAGGACGGGTGAACTCATCCACCACAGCCTTGTTGAAGGCGTCCCGATCCAGGTGCTGGATATGGGTGCCATCTGGCGTGAAGGAGAAGAACTCACCCGTGTTCACGGTTTCCCTGAACTTGGTGGACAGTTCCATGATCGGATTGCCTTCAGCCTGACGGACGACCTGGGACAGCATGGCGCCATTGAAGTTGGCATCGAAGACTGGGGTACCCACTGCCTTGACTGGTGTCAGCTGGGCAGGATCGCCCATGAAGACTACCTTGCAGTTGTGGGTGAGCTTGAAGATCCAGCCCAGTAGTGCCTTGTCGATGTAGCTGGCTTCATCGATAAAGAGCAGCTGACCAGACTTCGGATCATTGTTCTTGGCAGGAACCAGAGTGGATGTGTTGTCTGTGTAGTTGGTGACTACACGCAAGCCAAGATGAGAGTGAATGGTCTTCACATCCATACCGGTGATCTGGCTGAATGCTTCAGCAGCCTTGTTGGTGGTGGCTGTCAGTTCGATATCGTAGGTCTTGATGCTCGGGTCGATCAGCTTGGCAGCTCGCATGAAGTCAGGAATCTGATCAAGCAGGGTCTTGACCAAGGTGGTCTTACCAGTACCGCTATACCCTTGAAGAACGAATACTTTCTCGACAGGATCCACCAGGAATTGATTGAAAGAATCCAGTGCGGTTTGCTGGTCAGACGTGAGGGTAATAGCAGTCATGATAATCCTTGATTACGCAGCTTGTTTCTCATGTTCCTGAATGTCTTTAACAGGTACATTTAGTAAAGCTGCTATTTTATGCTGGCGATACTCCACCGCAGACATGGTAGTGATGCCTACTTTGTCATGCATCAGCGGTGAAATAGTGGGAGAGGATGAATAGGGATCCTCGAAGGCTTCGGCAAAATTAAGCGCAGCCATAATGGCAAGGCCATCTTTATGGGGTACCAACAGTTTCAAACTGTAGCCCATATTGATAACCATATAACCATCCTCCTTCTTGATTGAGTTAACAGCTTTTGCGGCTTCGCAGTATTTAGCGTTATCCATGATTTTCCTTAATGTTCGTAGTGAATGATCTTTCCAAACGGAGCTTGGAATTGCTTCCGATTATGAATAAGCCAGATTACAGGGATTTTGGTTTCGACACCCCTGAAACTGAATTCACCATCAGAGAAAACCAATAAGAGCTGGGGTTTATTTTCATTAACCCAATTCAATACTGGTTCGATTTTTGTACCACCCCTGCCAGTGAATTTCACCTTGCTCAATTCTCTGAGAGATTCAACTTCATCAACTGCTTTCAAAGCAGAATCGAATTGAATCAGGGTTATCTTATCGGGTGTCATCATTTTCATGATGCCGTGAATCTCGGAAACAAATACCAGAAATTCTGCATCGGTTACTGATCCAGAAGCATCCACCGCAATAGCCAGGTTGATCACCTTTTCCCCTATTGCACTGGGCAAATGGAACTCAGGAAAATACCGACGATTAGGCTTGCGGAATGAATAGTCATTCTTCGACATATTCTGGATATATTTCTGGAGAATACGTTGCCAGGGTAGCTTCGGATTCAAGAGTTTATTCAGGAAGATCTGAATATCTCCTGGAATAGTGCCTTCCTTGTCGTTATTGGCTTTCGACTGAATGGTGGCACGTACCAGAATATCCTGAATCTCACTCTCGACATTCCCCAATTCACCTGTGGGAGCGCGAAGATCCGGCATTGAAGGGGCACCACAATCATCGGGAAGTAGCTTATAAATCTGATCGGGATTCAACCCGATATATTGCTTGTCAGCTAATCCCACTGAGGGCATTTTATAACCACGATCGATCAACAGCAGATTGATATAGTGGTCACAGGCGATATTCCATTTCTGGTGTATCCGATCATTCAATCGGAGCATGTGCATGAATGCCACATGGAGTGATTCATGTACCAAAAGGAATACACGCTCATCCGGATCCAGGGACATGAAGAAATCCGAATTGATATAAAGACTTGTGCCATCAGTGGCAGCGGTTGTATTCCTGTCACTGTTTTCCCAGACGAGTTTCAAACTGAATAGAATCGTCGTGAAGAATGTAGTATCGGGCTTTGACATTAAGGCAATCTTTGCCTTATCGAGTGCCTTTTTAGTTTCCGGAGAAATTAGAACGGCAGGAGACATATTTTGTCCCATGATAATCCTCTCTTAATAAAAAAAGAGGCATGGCGCCTCCTGTCATTTAGCGCAAGGAATGCGCCTGTGGGTATTATCCAGATACTGCTTTGGATTCATTCTGGACATATTTGGTGAGCCGTTTCACCAGATCCTGGTAATACTCCACCATCTTGGCAGCGTGCTCGGCACGGGATTGCATCATGAGCAGCTCACGCTTGGCTGACTCGAGATCACGATGAGCCAGGGTGGCTGCATCAGGAACTTTGAAAAGTTGCTTGAACATTGTGTTTCCTTGTAGTGGTGCCAGCCCCTAACTCTGAGAGGAGGGAGATGAGTTAGGGACTGGGCTTATGATCAGAAATATTCCAGACCGGTGGAAGCTGCCCATTTGATAATCGAGGGATGGCCCTTGATATCTGTATTGCGACGAAGGGATTCCTTCAGGCAGACAACCTGGAATTCCAAAGGCAGACGATTGATATAATCCATCAGCTTCTCGAGATTGTCCCTCGTTACATTGTGGGCAATCGAACCAGTGATCGCAAAGCAGATACTGGGTTCATCCGGTACCGGAGTCGAGTTCGGATTGGCAATGATGGTTTCGATCTTCGGCAGATCCTTGAAGATCCGGGAGAATCCCAGGAACTCTCGAGCGACACCTTCCGAAATGGTACCTGCCAGCATCGGCAAGCAGTTCTCATGATCGATATCCACAACCTTCAAGGCACGATCAGCGAACTCCCAAGTACGTGGGCACGCATAGGTCTTGTCGGTGTGATCTGGCGAGAAGGTGTAGAGGTTACCTGGCTTGAACTTGATGTAGCTGGTGATACGGTGATCCAGCCCATTATTTTCAGCCCACTCACACCATTCATTGTGGTCAATGATCAGTTCCAGGTGTGCCAGACGAGACTGCAGCGCAGTGCTCATCGGCTGGACGATGGCATTGTCCGTTTCCTTGTTACCGGCACAGACGATGGCCACATTCTTGTGCAGGTGATACTGGCCGACCATGCGATCGAGTACCAGCTTGTAGGCAGCAGCTTGGACTGCCATGGAAGCAGAATTGAACTCATCCAGGAACAGGAGCCAGCCAGCATAGCCTTCAGGCAATGGATCCCCTTCGATCGGGAAGGTGACCATTGGGACATAGCCAGCACGGTTCCCCATGATCTGGGGAAAGCCCAGCAGATCTGTCGGGTCACATTGGCTGAGCCGCAGATCGATGACCTTCAGGTTGTAGTTCTTGGCGATCTGGTGGACGATCTGGGACTTGCCAGTGCCCGGACTGCCTTCCAGCATGGGTACCAGCTTGGCCTTGATGAATCCAGTGATCATCGAGATCGCCTGGGAGACTTTAACTTGCATTACTAAACTCCTTCAAAAGTGTGTTGTGATAAGTCATTAGCAAGCTG
>OFRC01000461.1_pt1 | contig 10406 bp, 8 predicted proteins | sample 1543051 | NCBI WGS metagenome assembly OFRC01 (sample SAMN07774231, study PRJEB24372) | wastewater metagenome
CCGCGCGCCGGAGCTTCGGTGCCGGCGGCAACGATGGGGCGAGTGTCAATCACGGGAGCATCCATGCGGGTCACCATCTCCGTTCAAGTCGGCGTCGCAGCACAATGGCGACGGCATTCATGATCACCATGAAGACCAGCAACACCAGGATGGCGGCGGCAGTGCGTTCATGGAAGGCGGCCTCAGCGGCATTCTCCCAGATGAAAATCTGGGTGGGCAGGGCACTCGACGCGGACAGGATGCCCTCCGGAACGCCCGGCACGAACGACACCATGCCGATCATCAGCAGAGGAGCCGTCTCACCCAGGGCATGCGCCATCGAAATGATCGAGCCGGTCATCACCCCAGGCATAGCCAGGGGCAAGACGTGAGCAAAAACCGTCTGGGTGCGCGACGCCCCAAGGGCCAGGGCCGCATCCCGGATCGATTGAGGGACTGCCCTCAGCGCCGCACGCGTCGCGATAATCACCGTCGGCATGGCCATCAGGCTGAGCACGATACCGCCGACCAGAGGTGAGGACCGGGGCAGACCCATCCAGCCGATGAAGACCGCCAGTCCCAACAGGCCGTAGACGATCGACGGCACGGCGGCGAGGTTGTTGATGTTGACCTCGATAATCTCCGTCAGCCGGTTCTTGGGCGCGAATTCCTCCAGATAGACCGCGGCCAGCACACCCACAGGGATCGACAGGAGGGCCGTGACCATCAGCATCAAAGCTGAACCGACCACCGCGCCCAACAGGCCCGCCATCTCCGGCTGCGTCGAATCCGACCGGGTGAACAGGCCCGTATTGAAATGAGCCTCAACCAGTCCCTGGCGCTCAAGCTGATCCAGCCAAGCGATCTGCTGATCGGTGAGGACACGTTGATCTTCTGGCGTGTCCTGACTGATCTCGCCCTTGAAATAGAGATCCGCGCTATCGCCGACCGGGGCTTCGATCGTCACCGTTCGACCGATCAATGACGGGTCGGCGCGGACCTGGGCCAGGATCTGGAACCCCATATCCGGGCTGAGGAGGTCGCGCGCAGCGCGTCCGTTGTCCACGGCGTCGGCATCCGCGCCTAAACGCACCAACAAGGCCTCGGCGGCCATCTGGTCGTAGTTGGCCCCTTGCGGATAGGCGGGATCAACCCGGGCGGCATCGACGGGCACGTCCAAGGTAATCGAATGGGTGACAAAGGCAGAGTGGCCCTGATCGATAATCCGACCGAGCAGCAACGCCAGAAAGGCGACCGCCACGGTGATGGCCAGCACGCCATACAGCCGGAAGCGGCGCTCCGCCGCGTGCCGCCTCTTGAGCCGCCTCTGGACTGCGGCGCGAATATCGGGCCGATCAGTCATACTGTTCTCGATAGTGCTCGACGATCCGAAGGGCGACGATGTTCAAGATCAGGGTCACCACGAACAGGGTTAGGCCCAAACCAAAGGCTGACAGGGTCTTGGGACTGTCGAACTCCTGATCCCCGGTCAGCAGGGTGACGATCTGGACGGTGACGGTCGTGACGCTGTCCAGCGGATTGGCTGTAATCCGGGCCTGAAGCCCGGCTGCCATGGTCACGATCATCGTCTCACCAATGGCCCGGCTGGCGGCCAGCAGCATGGCCCCGGCGACCCCCGGCAGGGCGGCGGGCAGGACCACCCGTTTGATCGTCTCGGACTGGGTCGCCCCCATGGCATAGGAGCCGTCGCGCAACGACTGGGGCACGGCGTTGATAATGTCGTCTGAAAGAGAAGATACAAAGGGAATCAACATGATCCCCATGACCACGCCCGCGACCAGCGCCATCTGGTTCTGCACGCCCATCAGGTATAGGCCAAGATCGTTGAAGGGCCCGCCTAGCAGATACTCCCCGAGCCGATTGAAACCAGCCCGGAAGGCCGGCCCCACCGTCAGGGCCGCGAAGAATCCGTAAACCACGGTTGGAATGCCGGCCAGCACCTCCAGCAGGGGCTTGATCCAGGCCCGTTGAAACGCCGACGCATATTCGGCCAGATAGATGGCGGCCATCAAACCGATCGGGGCCGCCGTCAGCATGGCGATCCCCATAATCAGGAAGGTGCCGACGAACAGCGGCACGGCCCCGAACCCACCGGACGACCCCACCTGGTCGGCACGTATGGCGATCTGCGGGCTCCAGTGGGTGCCGGTGAGGAACTCCAGCGGCGAGACGGCCTGGAAAAAGCGAACGGATTCCCAGACCAGAGACAGGACAATCCCCAGCGTCGTCAGCACCGCCACGGCGGAGGTGGCGAACAGCAAGACCCCCACCCAACGTTCAACGGCGTTGCGAGCCCGGTAGTCTGGCCGAGCCCTCGACCAGGCGTACAAACCGCCCATGAGCGCCGCCAGCCCAACGGCGACCAACCCACCCAGACGCAACATTCCGCTCAGGGCTGAAATCCGATCCGCATGGGCCGTAAGGGCGGAGCGCTGGTCGACGGAATAGGCCACCGCCGAAGGGGCAGAACCGCTGGCGATAGCTTCGGCATCATACTGTGCCGTCTCGAATCCCTTGCTCAACGCCGCCGGCATCACCGTGCAAGCCGGCGCCCTCAATGAAGCGGGCGCCCCGCAGGCCGCCGCGCAGTATGACCCCTGGGATCTTGAGTCGCGCGCCGTCGACGCCGCGCTTGGCGCAGCCTTCGGCGGCATGGCGCACGCGATGGGCGCGCCGGGCGGCGCACCGCCAATGGGCCCGGGCTTCGATGATGTGGGCCGCGTGTTCCGTGAGAGCGTCGACGAGATCTTGACCTACCGCGGCGCCCAGCGTTACGAGTCGCGCGCACTCGGCGCCCCGACCATCGGTGCACGCAACGCCCACGATCGCGCCATGCGCACGGCCATGGAGCAAGCGATCCGCGGCGAGCCCGTCGCCGTCGGCGCCGCCGACATGCCCGCGCCGCCCGATACGCCGACGCTCGATCCGGCCCTTATAGGGGCCGAAATCGCCCGCGAAGTGTTCGCGCCCAAGCCGCCGCCGGTAGAGCCTGCGCCGCCTGTAGTGGCCGCCAGCGCGCGCACCAAGATCCCGACACCAGCGCCCAAGGTCGTGAAGGAAGCGCGCACACGCGCCGAGGCGGCCGCCGCACGCCACGCCACAGAGTCGCGCATCGACACGACGCGCGACGATCTGCTGGCCGCCATCGCCAAGGAGGGCGGGATCAGTCGTGAGGCCGCAACCGCCGCCGGCATCGACCCGGCCGACTTCAATCGCCGCGGCTGGCGCATTGCGAAGGTATTCACCACCAAGGGCTTGAGCCTCGAAGCGATGGCCGAGCGCCTGGCGGCGCGCGGTTACCCTGTCACCGACGCGCAGGGCTATGGCGAAAATCCCATGCTCGACGCGCTCGACCGCTCCCTGCGCGGCGAGACCGTCAAGGCGCCCGACGGCATGGAAGCCGACATCGCCGCCGCCGCTGCAGAGCGTGACGCCATGCAAGCGCACGAGGCGCCGCTGCTGGCCGATCATGAGTACGCTGGCCTAGACTCCCCCAACCAGCAGCGGTTGCTCGACGCCGCCGTGCGCGCGCAGGATGCAGGCGTGCCGCCGGAAGATATTCAAGCAATCACCGAACTCGGAGGCGCCAATGGCTACGACACGGCAGAGATCATCCGGATCCTCGACGAGGAAGCCAGCCAACGAGGACGCGCTACGGGTGGCGCTGGTCCTGCGCCGGAATCTGGAACAGGGGCGCCAGCCCGAGCGGGCAGCGACGCCGGGCCCGCCAACGACGGCAAGCCCGCCGGGGATGACATCGATCTAGACTTGCTCCCGCAGGCGCGCGACCTGGTCGCCGCCGAGCCGGACGCGCCGATCATGATGCCCGACGACTTGACCGAGACGACGGCCGCGCAGGCGCTCGCTGATGCGGACGCCGCGATCGTCGAAGCCGAAACCACCTACCAGCGGGCCGCGCACGCCGCCGCCGGCTGCCTCCTGGGGTAAGCGATGGCGTTTCAAGACTGCATCAACCGGATCACCCGCGCCGCCGGCCGTGTCCTGACCGACGACGAATTGACGGACGTGATCACGCGCGTGCAGCGCGAGGTCGCATCGCTGGCGAAAGAGCAGGGCTTTGCCTCCCTGGAAAACGGACTGCCGGAGATCGCCGCGCTCCCGCCCGGCCTCATTCGCGACGCCGCCACCAAGGCCGCGAAGGAAATGATCCACGAGGCGCAGAAGAAACGGCAGCGCGTGGCGCTGACCATCATCGCCCACGAGAAGATCAAAGCCGACATGGCCAAGCACGCGACGCCGGCCGACGGTCTCGGCGCCGTGCTCGAGCGCGTCGACGGCCGCACCAAGGCGACCGAGCGCGGCTATATCGCGCAACTGATTGACACCATGACCGCCACCAACCCGCGCTGGTTCGGACTCATCGAGGACGCCGCCGGCATTCGTGACCTGGTGCGGGAGATGTTCGGCGAGGACTCCGGCAACGCGACGGCCAAGAAAGGCGCGAAGGCGTGGGCCGAGACCGCCGAGCAAATGCGCCAGCGGTTCAACCGCGCAGGCGGCGACGTGGGGCGCCTTGATACCTGGGGCATGCCGCAGTCGCACGATATGCGCATGGTGCGCGACGCAGGCAAGCAGGCATGGGTCGACTATGTCATGGCGCGCGCCGATCGCGCCGCCTACGTGCGCGACGACGGCCTGCAGATGGGCGAGCCCGAGATCCGCGAGACCCTGGGCGCCGCCTGGGAAACCATATCGAGTGACGGCCTCAACAAGATTAAGCCCGGCGCCACGCAAGGCAAGGGCATGCGCGCCAAACGCGGATCTGAGTCGCGCGTGATCCATTTCAAAGACGCCGACGCCTGGCTCGACTATCACAAGGAATTCAGCGGGCGCGGCATCTACGCCACGATCACCGGCCACGTCGCCCAGCTGTCCCGCGACATTGCCCTGGTCGAAGAACTCGGCCCGAATCCCGCGCACCAGTTCGGTTATTGGAAAGACGTAGTTCGCCAGTCCGGCGCCAGCGGCATGCGGCAGACCTACCTCGAAAACCTGTTTTCGCAGCTGGACGGATCGGCCAATGCGGTAGTCGACGCGCGCCTCGCGCGCTTCTCGCAGGGCGTGCGGAATGTGCAGGTAGCGGCCAAGCTGACCGGCGCCGTGCTGTCGAGCGTGACCGACTTCGCGACCGCGGCCGTTACGGCGGGATACAACCGCCTGCCGCCGCTGCGCTTCGCGCGCAACGTGATCACCGCCTTGAATCCCCTGGACTCGGCCGACGTGCGCATAGCGCAGCGCGCCGGGCTCGGCCTCGAAACCCTGATCGGCGAGTTGAACCGCTGGGGCGAGGACTCGATCGGCCATGGCTGGTCGGCCCGCATGTCGGCCGTTACCATGCGCGCGTCCGGCCTGGCGGGCCTGACCGAAGCCAACCGCCGATCGTTTGGCGTGACGATGGCGGCCACGCTCGGCGACCTGACACAGAAGGGGTGGGGCGATCTGCACAAGTCCGACCGCGCCCAGCTGACGCACTACGGCATCACGCCCAAGGAGTGGGCATTGCTGCAGAAGGTCACGCCCGAGGACTGGGGCGGGCCGAATAACCGCGTGCTGACGATCGCCAGCATCCGACGCCTGACCGACGCCGATCTCGGCGCGACGGGCCCAGCGGCCGCGCGCCTGCGCGACACGCTGGCGACGCGCGCACTCGATATGGTGCTGAGCGAGACCGACTATGCGGTCGTGACACCGGGCGCCAAGGATCGCGCCGTCATGATCGGGCTGTCGGCCAAGAAGGGCACGGGCGCCGGTGAATTCGCCCGTACGATGTGGCTGTTCAAGTCGTTCCCGGTGGCGGTCATTACAAAGCACTGGATGCGCGGATGGGGCATGAACACGGTGGGCGGCAAAGCCGCATACCTCGCGAGCTTCGCCGTCGGCACAACGATCCTGGGCGCACTCGCCATGCAACTTAAGGACGTGGCCAAGGGCAAAGAACCGCGCGACATGGACACGGCCGCGTTCTGGGGCGCAGCTTTCGCGCAGGGCGGCGGCGTCGGCATCTTCGGTGACTACCTATTCGCCAATCAATCGCGCTTCGGCCGGTCGGTCGCCGAGACCGCGGCCGGCCCGGTGTTCGGTGGCGTGCTGCCGGACCTCTACGATCTGACGGTCGGCAACGTGCACGAGGCGGCCGGCGGCGATCCGACCCATGCCGGCGCCGAGGCGCTACGCTTCGCGCAGTCGAATACCCCGCTGATTAATCTCTGGTACACGCGCGCCATCCTCGATCGGCTGGTGTTCCAGCAAATGCAAAACTACCTTTCCCCAGGGTATCTAGAAAAAATGCGCGCAAAGACTTACAAAGAAACAGGCCAACGCTATTGGCTCGACTGAGGCGATGAGAATGGATTACCTAGACAAAGCCCGCCTGCGCTTTGAATCAAAATTCATCCCGATCCCGTTCGATGGGTGCTGGATATGGGAGGCGTATTGCATTCCGATTGGCTATGGGAGCTTCGGGCTTGGCCGCCGGACAATGATGCTTGCGCACCGCGCGGCCTGGATACTGTACCGCGGCCCGATACCGGCTGGCATGAACGTATTGCACAAGTGCGACGTGCGATCGTGCGTCAATCCAGACCATTTATTCCTTGGCACTCAATCAGAAAACGTGCGCGATATGTTCTCGAAGGGCCGCGACAACCGTGCGAAAGGCGAGCGGCAGGGCAGCGCAAAGCTGACCGCGTCGCAGGCCGCAGGGATTCTCTCAGACGCACGAAGCAATCGCGAAATCGCTGATAATCTCGGCATCACCCGCGATCACGTTGCAGACATCAAGCGCGGCCGGGCATGGAAGCATTTACCGCGCCCGACGATCCAATGATCAGCGACGCCGATCAGGACTCACTACGCGCCCGCGCGGTGCAGCTGGTCGCGCTGTTCCTGGAAGAAAGCGACCCGAGCAAATGGCCGTCGACTGACACCAAGGAAGGCCGCGGCGATCGGGTGTGGCTGAAAAAGAGCGCGACGCAGACGCTCGTACTGGTCGAACAGATCCGCCAATTGCTCGCCCGCACGCCGTCAGAACTCCCGCCGCTGTCGCCCGGCGACGATGACGAGCGGGACGCCGAGACCAAAATGATCAACGACGCGGAGGCGCTGGCGAAGCAGATCCTCGGGCGCTCGAATGGCCCCAAAACCCCGCATTAGTTTCCTCGCCTTCTTTCTCATATGGGCGCGTTATAAAGGCTGGGACGTTCCCCAGCACCATGTGCGGATCTGCGTGTGGCTTGAGCGGTTCTGGTGGCACGGCCGCGTCGGCGTGCTGGAAGTGTTCCGCGGCGCGGCGAAGTCGACCATCGTCGCCGTGTTCCAAGCGTGGATCCTCTATCTCGATCAGTCGGTCCACATTCTCGATCAGGCGGCCGACGACAAGACGGCGCGCAAACTCTCCCGCGATACCCGCCACGTACTGAACCGGCACCCGCTTTGCCGGGGCATGCTCGGCCGCGCCGATCAGGCGGTCGAGTCAATCAACGTGCTCGGCAACCCCGACGCCCGCAACGCCTCAGTGAGCGCGCACGGCGTGCTGTCCAACGTCACAAGCTCGCGCGCCGAGATCGTGATCTTCGATGACGTGGAAGTGCCGAAGAACACGCGCAGCGATGCCGCCCGCGCGCACCTGCGCGAGCGCATGGACGAGGCGACGCATATCCTCGTGCCGGGCGGCAAAAAGCTGTACATCGGCACGCCGCACGCCTTTGATTCCATCTATGACGAGCAAGCCGCGGCCGGCGCCGACGTGCTCAAGATCCCGTTATTCGAGCAGCATGTGCGCTACGAGCAAGGCACCGATGCGCAGAAGGCTTTCCCGTATAACTTCGAGTGCAACCGCGCCGAGCTTCACGTGTTCACCGGCAAGGGCCGCGCCTCCCGCCTGCTGGTGGACGGTGTCGACTACAAGGTCGACCGGCGTACCGTGCTTTTCCAGACACCGCCCGGCACCGTCGTCGACATTTACGGGCCGTCTACCTGGCCCGCGCGCTTCAATCGCGAGGATGTCGAGTTTCGCCGCACACAGTCGCGCACGCTCAATGCGTGGGATTCGCAATATCAGCTCGAAGCGAAGCCGGTGCACCAGCTGCGCCTCGACCCGGATCGCATCATCCCCTACAACGTCGAGCCCGTCGTGACCTTCGCCAACGGCGAAGTACGCATGATGCTGGGCGCCACGCGGATCGTGGGCGCCTCGGCGTATTGGGATTGCGCGCTCGGCAAGGTGCGCGGCGACGACTCGGCGCTCGCGCTGGTGTTCACCAATGACCGCGGGCAGCTGTTTTGGCATATCGCCCGCGCCATGACCGGCGCCGGTGACGTCGATGCGCAGTGCCGCCAAGTGCGGGCTATCGTCCTGCAATACCAGTTACTCGCCGTCACCGTCGAGACCAACGGCCCCGGCGGCTTCGTGCCGGCCATCCTGCGCAAGCACCTGGCGGGTACACACTGCGCCGTGCTTGAGCAATTCCAGACCGGCCAAGGGGAAGGCGCATCGAAGGACGCGCGCATACTGGACGCGCTCGAGGCGCCCTTGTCGGGCCGTTTCCTGTGGGCGCACGTCGACGCGCTCGACACCATCGAGCACCAGATGAAGAACTGGCAGCCGGGCATACCGGGGCAGCGGGACGACTATCTCGACTCCGGGGCTGGCGCCGTGAGGCAAACGCCCGTCAGAATAGGCAAGATCGTCGGCAAGGTGGACCAAGTCGACCGGCCCGGCTGGCGCCCAATCTCGGGCGAGTACGACATACAGATCGGAGGGTAGGCCATGCCGACCAGCGCAGCAGACACAGAGATCACCTATATCGGCAACGGCGTGACGGTCGCATTCCCTTTCCCGTTCGAGGTCTCAAAGGCGTCCCATTTTGAGGCAACCATCGATGGCGCGGTCGTCACTGCCTACACCATTTCGGGGCTTGGGGTCGACGCGGGCGGTACGTGCACGTTCACCACGGCGCCGGACAGCCTCGCCGAGATCGTGCTGGCCCGCGTCGCGCCCTACGCCCGCACGGATTTTGATTATCAGGAGGGCGGCGAGCTTGCAGCAAATACGCTCGACGAGGACATCGACCGCGCGGTCATGCTCTCGCAACAGTTGGCGACCACGCTTAAGCGCGTCCCGAAAGTGAAGCGCGGCGATCTGACTAAGTCGCTCGATCTGGTGCCGGAGGCGTCCAAGCTGTTGGCATGGGATGCCAGCGCGGCCGGCCTGGTTAACGTGGACGTGACCGACGTGTCACCTTCAAGCGTAGTTACAACGAGCTACGGGCAGTCGCTTATGACGGCGGCGGACAAGGACGCGGCGCGCGATCTTCTAGGGATCCGCGGTCTGCCTCAAGATATCGTCGGCGGGCGTTTGAATTTGGGTAATTCCGTTCCCTGGGAAAATAACCCCGGCCCGAGCGCAACCGTGTATTACGTGCCATATAACGGCAGCCAGATCGGCCTCAACAATGGCGGAACTTGGTTTTTATATGACATTCTTGCCGCCGGGGTCGCGCCGAGCTTGTCTGTCGCGGCCCTGACGGATAACCGGCTTTTCGATATTTTCGCCTACCCGTACAACGGCACGCAGATCGCGCTTGAAGGCGTCAGCTGGACGAGTGACACCTTGCGCGCGGTCACGCTGACGGTAATCGATGGGATTCCCACGAAGTCCGGCGACAACACGCGCCGTTATCTTGGCACGGCCCGTAAGCGCGGCGGCATTGTGTATTGCTCCGGAAATTATAAATTTGTTGAACTGTGGAACATGTACAACCGTGTGCCGGTTCCATTCGAGATCACCGACCCGACTGCAACGTGGGCAATCGCCGCATCTGCCACCTGGCGCCAGGCCGACGCTAATGCTTCGAATCAAGTCAATTTCTGCATCGGCTATCGCTGGGGAAACTTCACCGCTCACGCGCGATCGCGGGCGCTTAATTCGACTGCGACTGCTCGAAAGATATTTACCGGAATTGGGATCGATTCGATCACCGTTGCGACGAATAAGATCTGCACGCCAGGGCATTGCACCAATGCGATCGCGGGTGTGGCGATGGCCGATGCCCACGGCGATTTTAATTTTAACGCCGGGCAGCATTACTTGGCGTGGCTCGAGCGCGGCGACGGCGTCGAAACACAGACTTTTCAGGGATCCAATGGTGACGAATTGAACGGCATGATCGGGGAGATATGGGCATGAGGCTCGCATTAACGGTCGCGCTGGCGCTGCTCGCGGGCTGCGCTGCGAATCGTGAAAAGTAACAACCTAGTCACAACGGGGGCCAATATGCAGCCAGGCGAAGGGCCGGAGGCCTACCATTGGATCACGCTGCGCGCCGGGACGAACAGCGCCGGGACTACGACCTTCAACGGATCGGCCGGCGCGCGCACGTTTGGCG
>OFRC01000466.1_pt1 | contig 10336 bp, 16 predicted proteins | sample 1543051 | NCBI WGS metagenome assembly OFRC01 (sample SAMN07774231, study PRJEB24372) | wastewater metagenome
GTGTCTGCTCCGTTGCGCTGCTCATAGTCAACCTGATGCCACTGATCGTCGCTCTCATCGTTGACGAAATACCCGACCGGCTCGGCCTGCTGCGGCGCGACAGGATCGGACCACTCATCGCACACATAGTCGATCAAGTCGTCGATGCTCTCCTTGGACATCATGTCGTCGAGCGCGAGTCTGTCGCCGCTGCGGTTCATCGTGCGCTGCCGCCAGTTGTGCAGGCGTTGCTCGACGTGATCGCGCCACGCCACCGGCTCGACCTGCTGCGGCGCGGCGGGCGGGTAGTTGTACGGCTTCGACAGCAGCGTCTCAGCCTCCGCGCACGCGGTTTGCAATCCTTCGTCCGGACCAGGTGTCCCGCCAGACGTTCGCGCTATGAACGTCAATTTCCTGAGTGCTTCACGCCACACGCGCGGCACGATCTCGACCGGCTCGGCCTGCTGCGGCGCGGCGGCACAAACATTGTCGGCATGCCCTTTGCTCACCGGCCACCAGTGCCTGCCAGGCCCCATGTTGGCCTGCTCCTGCGGCGCGGCAACCGCCTGCCGAATCAACTCATACTTCGCTTCTGTGGTGTGTCCGTCCCATGAACCACGATACGGCTCCAGATGGTTGAACAGTCCGGCATCCCGGTCGTGGTAGTGCCATGACGCCTGGCCCCACGGGAAGTCGATGTACACGCACCCGTGCCACTCCGGACTCCACCCTTCAATTGCCGTCCGCGCTTTGCCAGCCGGATAGAGTTTGCTTAGCAGCGCAACAAGGTGATTTCTTTCGGTGTATGCGGCATCGGCCTGCTGCGGCGCGGCGTACTCCGGCGTCAACTCTCCGCGCTCGTTGAGAATCCCGGCCGACTGAAAGAACGCCAGCGCCTTCACGGGGTCGGCCTTCAGTTCGGCGGCGAACGCGGCCATGTCCTCCGGGCGGGCGGGCGCGCGGCGTAAGCGCTCGATCTCCCGTTCAGCTTTCTCCAACTCGTCGCGCTCGTTGCAGTCGCTGCCGCACGTCGGACATGTGTCTGCCTGCTGCACTTCGGCGGCGGGCGGGTGCAGGTAAAGAGGCACGTCGAACCGCTCCGCCTCAATTGGGTCCATCGCATTACGAGTGACTGCGTGGACTATCGACCCGCCGAAGGCCATCCACGCCACCGGCTCGGCCTGCTGCGGCTTGATGTGCTCGCCGTTGTTGGCGAACATGCTGCGTGCCCACGCCTCACCGCCGTTGCGGATGCAGTCATTCAGGGCCTCCTCGTAGCCGCGCTTGTACACCTCGCCGGGAGTCTCGTTTGACGCCCATTCGGCCTGCTGCGGCGCGGCAGCACAAACATTGTCGGCGTGCCCTTTGCTCACCGGCCACCAGTGCCTGCCAGGCCCCGCTTCGGCCTGCCGCGGCGCGGCCAGCGATTCGAGCGCGGCGCGCAGTTCCTTGCGTACTTCGTTGGCCGCAATGTCGGCGCTTTCGTAGCCACTGTCGGTGCGAGTGTTGTTGCGAAAAACCAATCGCAATGCCAGGCGTTCAGCGATTTCCATCGCATCATCAATCGCCTTCCCTCCCACCATCTGGGTGGCAGGAACATTGACCAAGGGAGTGCCGATCACCGGCGCGGTCGGGTCTGATGCCGACGCATCCTCGACAGCGGCCATCCGCTGAGTCCAGGCGGACTGCTCCTCGACCGCCTTGATGCGCCACTGCCGCGCTTCTTCCAGCGCCTTGCTCGCGATCCGGCCGCACTCCTCCTTGCTGCTGCTGCTGTTCTGGCTGGCGAGGCTGATGCCGTGCAGCGCCTTCTTGAACATCGCGGTCAGGCGCTCGCACAAGACCTTGACGTAGTCGGTCTCGAGGTAGGTGTTCGTGCTATCGACCAGCAACTGGGTCGAAGACAGGTGGTTCTGCTTGTTGTTCAGCACGATCAGCAACCGGGCCGCGACCCGGTTGGCCTGCTGGGCCTGGCTCGGGGGGTCGTAGTCGTTCCTACAGGGCATTGCCGTTCTCCTTGTGGGCGCGTCCGATTTCAGCCAGCACCATCACCGGCAGTTCGCTGGCCAGTGAGCAGTGCTGACAGACGGTGATCTGGGTCTGATCGACGATCGGCTTGGCGACATCTTCGTCCGGCCCCATCGTCGCGGCCAGGGCGTGGCTGCCCAGCATCGTGCCCAGTCCGTACTGGCGATTCACCGCCCCGATGTCCACCGCCAAGTGTTCGATCGTCACCCGCCAGAACAGGGGCAGGCCGCTCGACAGAATCGGGTTGCGGCACAGGGAGCACGTCGCGTGCTTTTTGAGTTCAGTTGCCTTCATCGATCGTCTCCAAGTTGTTCGGTTTCGCCTTGCCCCGCGCGGCGCGCCAGGCCTTGCTGCGTTCCTGCGCGGCCAGCTGGGCTGCCGCCTTGGTCTCGTGGACGTGGGACGCCAGTACCCAGACGCGCTCGCCGTTGATGGCGATGAACCGCTTGCCGGCGCGCACGCGCTCGACGGTGCAGGGGCGCGCCCCGTGTTTGGCGAACTCGTGGGTTGTCCACTTCACGGCAACACTCCCGCGCGGCGCCAGGCTTTCAGCGCCGAAAAAACCCGGGTCGCGTGGACCCCGTACCGATCGCCGATCGCCTGGTACGTCTCGCCGCGGGCGCGGGCCTTCATCACCTTGCGAGCTTCGGTGATCGGGAGCTTCGCGGTCTTGGCCTTGCCCACCGCCGCGCGCATCGAGCGGATCGCCCCGGTCTGCCAGTGCCCCTGCCTGGCGGCGCGGCGAATCAGCGCCTTGTGCTCGAGCACGATCAGGTGCTTCTCGTTCATGCAGGCGCGCTGCTCGCACCGATGGGTGACTTCTTTCGTGCCCGGATCCTGGCCCAACAGGCACAGCATCAGCCGACGGGCCAGGTACGACTTGCGCATCCAGCCGACCCGCGGCGCCCCGTTGGCCTTGAACGTCGGGCCGGCCCAGAGCAGGCAGTCCCCGTCCCGATAGACGTGGGTCTGCAGGTACTCGAGCATCTGCTCGTGGGTCTTGGCTTCAAACGGCATCGCGGGCCTTCATCATCGCGTCGGCTTGCCTGTATGCGAGTTCGGCGAAGCTACGGCCAGGCCCAAGCTCCAAGTCGGGGCACGCCATAAGGCCGGCCAGCGCCTGGCCAGCGAACCAGTCGCGCAGGGTCATGCCAAAGTCGGCACACTGCAGGCCAGTCCCCAGGTCAACCAGCGCGGGAAACGCAAGCTTGGGGGTGGGGGTCCTCTGTCGGTCGAAGTGGCTCATGGTTCGTAGTGCTCCTGTTCACGTTCGGTGAGCATCGTCTCGATGTCGGCCTCGACGCGCGCCAGCCAGTCGGCATCGAACTGCTCGAGGTCATCGGTCCACTGGCCGTCACCGACTTTCACCTCGGTGACCGCGACACCGCCGGGGTAGCCCGGCGAGCCGACCCCGGCGCGAGCGTCGAACCACTGCTCCTCGCCAGGGTCTGCGTCGTAGCGCACGATCGCCGGCCGTCCGTCGTCGGTCGTGCAGGCGAACTCCGGTTGGACGTACGGCGGTCGCATCACGGCGTCCCGTTGAGGATCGTGACGCCCAGTTTTTCCTCGATCAGCTTCCAGACATCGGAGATCGCCACTTCGAGAACCTTGTGGGGCCGGTCAAGGTCGAACCACATCACCAATTTCTTGTCATCGCCGATTCGATAGCGCAGGCGGGCCTCGACCGAGAACCGATCGGCGCCTTCGAACGGCTGGACGGCGATCGTGAACGCCTCGGGCACCGGCAACTTGCCCTTGCCCACGGTGCCGCTGATCGACTCTTGGTAGGACAACTCGTTTTCGCCGTTGGCCAGGCGCACGCCAGAGACGAACTCGACGCGCTTCTTGGCCTCGAGCAGGCGGCACATCTCGAGCATCTCGGCGCCCACCGGGTTGATGATGTCGGGCAGGTTGTCTTCGATGAAGGTGGCGAAATCGCCTTGCGACATCTTCTTGCCGCTGGTCAGGTTCCAGACCTTCCATTCCTTGGTGGGTTGCACGGCAAACGTGGCGCGATGCGCTCGCCAGTCCGGACCGTCGTAGGTGTTGTCGTCGAGGATCGCCACGAACGACCCGTCGTCGCGCCGTCCGTAGATCGACGGACGCCCGCCCTGGCGGTCGATGTACTCGCAAAACGATGCGGCGTCACGCATGGTGACGGCGGCTGTCTTGCGCCAGGGCACCACGCCCAGGTGCTCGAGGGACTCGACCTTGTAGCCCTCGGGCACGATCACGAAGGGGCGCGAGAACTCTTCGGTGCCGGCGTTGCGCGGCATGCCGATAGAGGCGCCCAGGTTGATCAGGTCGGCGGTGGCCGGGGTCTGGAGAATGAACTGGCTCGGTTCCATGTGGGTGGCTTTCAGCGCACTGCGGCGCGGTCGTTGGAGATGATGCGAACCGGCAGGCTCGCGTCGATGGTGCGCACGTCGTCGATGCGCATTTGCCGGGGGTCTTCGCGCTGCAGTTCACCCTCGGGGGTCGAGAACATCAGGGTGGTGCCGCGCTCGTGCACCGGCACCTTCATCTTCACGTCGTCGATCACCTCGATCTGGCCACCCTTGCCGGGCTTGAGTTTGATCGTCAGGGTCAGAGTGCCGACCTTGCCGGTGTCGGAGCAGGCGTCCACGACCGTGGCCAGAGCCTTGTCGAGTTCGTCGTGCAGTTCGCCGAAACGAAGCGCGTTGATGGTGGAATTGAAAGACATGTGGACTCCTCAGATCATGTGAAGGAAAGCGCCGCGGTACGGGTTGGCGAAGGGAATCGAATCCTCGTCAAACGAATCCGGCGCCGACGATCGCGGCGCAGGCTTGGCCGCCGGCCGCTCCTGGGCCGGTCGCTCGCCGCCGTCCTGCCGCGACGACAACAGCTTCATCTCGTGGCAGTGGATCTCGGTCGTGTACTTGTCCGACCCGTCCTTGTCGGTCCACTTGCGGGTTTTCAGCTTGCCCTCGACGTAGATCAGCGTGCCCTTCTTGGCGTACTCGCCGACCACTTCGGCCAGGCGGTCGAAGAACACGCACCGGTGCCACTCAGTGGCTTCCTTCTTCTCGCCGCTGGACTTGTCCTTCCACGTCTCGGACGTGGCGATCGAGAGGTTGGCGACGGCGTTGCCGTTCTGCATGTACCTCATCTCAGGATCACGGCCGACCCGACCTATAAGTTGCACTTTGTTGATGTTGCTCACGGCTCAAGGCTTTCAAGTACGGGATGGGAGAGGGGCACGGTCGGCGCCAGTTGCGGGCCGATCTGGATGAGCCAGCGGCGGGCGGTCTGATGCGGCACTTCGAAGGCGAGTGAAATCGCTTCGAGGATGTCGTCCAGGTCCGGGCAGTCGTCCGAGAGTTCGGGCGGCACGTAGCACGGCGGGGGGCGCTTGACCAACCCAGCACTGTTCGCCTCGACTTCGGCATGCCGTTCTGCAAGGCGCTCATCGCGCAGTTGCGACTGTCGGCGCTGCTCTTCCTCGGCCTGCATGCGCCGGCTCAGCGCTGCCCGCTCTTCGGCGATCCGTGCCGCCTCGGCCGCGTTCGCCGCAGCGATGCGCGCGTTCTCGGCGTCGATCACGCTCTGCCGCTCAGCCCGCTCGGCGTCTTCCTTGGCCTGCTGCGCGGCGCGGGCTTCGCGCTCGATGCGGTCCTGCTCGGCCTGGGCGGCGCGGGCTTCGGCGTCCTGGCGGGCCTGCTTGGCGCGTTCGGCTTCAAGCGCAGCCGCTTCGATGCGCTGCTGCTCAGCCAGCACCCGGGCGGCCTCGGCCTGCTCGGCTGCAATCCGATCGCGTTCGGCAGCTTGCTGGCGCTCCATCTCGGCGCGCTCGGCGGCCAACTTCTCGCGATCGATCCGCTGCTGCTCGGCCAGGGCTGCGGCTTGTTCCTCGGCCTGGCGCTTGGCTTCGGCCTGCTGGCGGGCCAGTTCTTCGCGCTCTGCCTGCAGGCGGGCGGCTTCCTGCTCGCTGGCCAGGGCCGCGCCGTACAGGGTCTGAAGCTGGGCGAGCGTGCTTTCCTTGGCGGCCTGCGCGCCGGGCTTGAACTCGTCGTAGTCGTCACCGACGTCGAACAACTCCAGCGCCTCGATTTCATCGGCGATCGCCGCCGACGACTTGCCGACCGCGCGCAATGCCGTCTCGGTGATCGAGCGGATCGAGTCTTGGATCCGGGCGATCCGCTTGGCCTCCGCGGCTTCGCGCTCCCGACGTTCCGCCTCGCGACGAACCTCGTCCGCCTTGATCTGTTCGTCGATCGGCTGCTCCAGCTTGATCACCTCGGCGGTGATGCGCTTGGCCTCGGAGTCAACCAGCGAGGCACGGGCCAGCAGAGGCGCCTTCAGTTCCTTGCGCTTGGCCTCCAGGCTGGTGCGAAGCGACACCAGTTCTTTGCGAGCTGCGCGGGCCTCGGCGTTGCCCTTGGTCGAGCGCAGATCGAAGGCGACGTCGCCATACCGGCTTCGCAGGGCTTCGAGGCCCGCCTCTACCGGGTCATATTCCGCAATTGCGGTGGTTGTCATGGGTTCTGTCCTCACAGTTCGAAAATCATTCGCTTGTGCATCAGCCGGGTGCGCTGGACATCCGATTCGCAGTACCGGGCCACGTCAGCGATCCGACCGTCGCGGACCGCCTTCCAAACGCTGGCCCCGTCGATCTCGTCTTCCGGGTCGTCGAACTCAGAGCCCTTCAGAGGGATGCCCAGCGCCTCGCAAATCACGTCCATCTTGGTGTAGGCCTTGTGCCCGCCCCACGCGGTCATCGTGTCGAAGACGACGTCGGTGTCCCACGGCTTCACGTTCACCGGCAGCCAGAGAGGGCAGGCTTGCTTGAGCACGACGCAGCGCTGGAACAAGAACCGCAAGTCGAACGCGATGACGTTGTGGCCCACGATCTGCGGGCGAATGCTGTTGCCCTGGGAATAGTTCCGCCGGAACCAATCGTCGGCCGATGAGAAGAAGGCCTTCAGCGTCTCGCGCTCGCCGTCCTCGCTCGCCCAGTCGTCTGAGTAAGCCGACGTCACCGGGCCATCGTCGAACGCCCAGGAGATGACAGCCACCTTCCCGAACCCGCCGTTCAGCGACGTCTTGAGCCAAGCCTTCTCGATGGCTTCGAGCCGCTTCGTGGCTTCCCATTCGGCGATCGTCTCGGCCTTTTTCATGTTGGCCGGCGGCTGGACGGTCTCGGCGAAACGTTCCTTCGCGCCGGGGCGCACGTCCGGAATGGTCTCGATATCGGCGTACAGGCGATGGATCATGTGACCGCCTGCGTGCGCGGCTGCGGGGCGACGTAGAGCTTGTGCCCGCGGTATTCGGCCAGCAGCGTGCCCTTGGCCGGCTCGTCGCCCGCCTCGACCGCCAGCTTGTAGGCCTTGGCGTACCGGGTGCGAAGATCGTCGGCGTTGTCCGCCTCCTGAATGTCCTCGATCGCGGCGCGCATCAGATCGGGGTCAAGCCCAGCCCGCTCGGACGGCGGCGGGACATCAGCCTTCTTCGTGGCGCCGTTCTTCTTCGACGGGTCGAGCCCATCGGCGTCCGTGTCGTCGTCGCTGGCAATGCCGACCAACGCACAGAGGGAGTACCGGCGCAGGTAGGACATCTCGATGCCCAGCGCCTTGGGGTCCGGCCACTTGTCCATGCGCAGCGTCGAGTTGATCGACTGGCCGCTGGAATGAAGCAGGCTGGTGGTCAGGAAGTACCCGCCCATGTCGCCGGGCGCCGGCTCGGTGGTCTGCACCACGGCAATCTCGTTCTCGGCCAGCGCATCGCGGATCGAGATGAACACGTCGGCCAGGTCGGCGTATTTGTACTTGTAGCTCCCCTTGCTGCTGTTGATGACCGCCGTCTTGTCCTTCGACAGCATCTTGAACTTCGGCTGCGCCTTGGCGAGCGCACCCGCAATCTTGTCGATTGCTTCCATCAGATGATTCCCTTCCATGTGAGCCAGGGCAGGGCCAGCACGACGCCCACGCAGACGGCGCCGATGACCATGTCCCAGTTGATCTTGCGAGGCCGGCGCAGGGCCGGCCGGTTGTGCGGCCCGCAGCCGAAAGCATCTTCCATCGTGCGGGCGGTGCGGGTGCGCACGGCGGCGAACTGACCCATGACCGGCCTCACGAGAACACCCGGTCAACGATCGTGCCGATGATAAATCCCAGGCAACCGGCCAGGAAGTGCGTGAGCAGGTAGGCGACCTTCGCGGCCTGCCGATCTTCTTCGCGAATCTCTTCGGTGATTTGCTTGAGATCGTTCATGCCATCACCTCGAGCGCGGCGGACCGAAACGTTTTGAGAGTGGCGGCCTCGCGGCGCTCTTGCTCGGCGACGATGGCATTGCGCAGGCGCCTGGCGATGACGAGCCAGGAGGCCTCGCCCAGGTTCACGACGGCATACAGCAGCGCGTCCGCGGCGGCTTCGCAAGCGGGGGTGTTGGCGATCAGGTCGAGCAGATCGCTCGGGGTGATCTCACGCAGACTGCGCGCCGCCAGGTCGGCGATCGACACCGTTGGCAGTTCGCGCATCTGACGTTCGCGCTCTACCTCATCGGCAGCCACGCGGTCGTAGGTGTATGACATCTGACTCTCCGAACCCGGTTTATCCGGGCGATGAAGTGAGATTAGCACACTAAAAGATTTGACTGCAAGCAAGAAAAGGGGTCTAAACCAATAATTCCGGGCTTGTGCGCAAAAGATTGAGTGTGCTAACCTTTTGGCCATATGAAAAAATCCAGAGCTATTAAATTGCTTGGCGGGACGGTCGGATCCGCTGCGAAGGCTGTCGGCATTACGTCGTCGGCAGTCACGCAGTGGCCGGACGTTCTTCCCCCTCGTGTTGCCGATCGGGTAACGGCAGCCATTGCCAGGCAGGAGCGCGCCGCGGCCAAGAAGAATGCTCTTAGGTGAGCACCTTGCGACACGCGACGATTCCGCTGGTCTCTCCGGCCTATTTCGCCTCTCGCCTGGAGCGCGTGATCCAGCTGGAAGAAGTGCCGCTCGCGCCCCTGGTCAATGGGGCGCTGCGCAAGACCGAGGTCGCGAAGAAGCGGGCTTCCACCGAGCGCAAAAAATTCTACTCCGACGTGGCGTGGCTGGCCCGCAAGGCCCGCATCGTCAACTCGTTCATGGGCAATGAATCCTTGGCGATGCTGGTCTACGTGACCCCGCGCCTGGGGTCTACCGAGGACGTGGATGGGCGCGTGAAGACTTCCTTGGACGCCTTCAACCGCGGGCATGCCTGCGTGTGGGGCGATGACCATCAGGTGTCCGCACTGATCGTGGAGCGCATGCCCCCGGTGCGTGGCCACGGGTACATGCATATGTGGGTTGGCGTGCGCCCGGTCTGGCCCGAGTACGAGACCGCGAGGGCCGCGTGGATCCTCGCCAACCCGACGGCCACCCAAGAGCAATATAACGCCGCCATGGTGCGGCTCAGTTCGGAGATCGGCGCATGACTATGGAACTTCACCCCCTCTGCACGTTCTTTCCGCGCATGCCCGATGCGGAGTTCGCCGCGCTGCGCGAGGACATCAAGGCCAATGGCCTGCGCCAGATGATCGTGCTGCACGACGGGATGATTCTGGACGGCAGCCATCGATACCGGGCCTGCATCGAGGCTGGCGTCGAGCCGCGCTTCGTGGACTTTGGCGGCGCCGATCCCGCGTCGTTCGTGATCTCGAAGAACCTGCATACCCGGCGAATGGGGGCCGGACAGCGGGCCGCGATCGTGGCTCTCGCACACAACTGGGCGAACGACGAATGGGCGCGCGCAGCCGCGCACCGCTTGGTGGCGCTGGCGCAGGCATCCGCCCGGGCGCAGACGGGAGCATGACCATGACCTATGAGATCAAGACCCTGCCCCTGAGTGCGATCCGCACCAACGGCGGCACCCAGACGCGCGTGCAGCTGAACGCGACTGCGGTGAAGGAGTACGGCGAGGCGATGACCGAAGGGGTTCACTTCCCGCCGGTGATCGTGTTCTTCGATGGCACCGACCACTGGCTGGCCGACGGGTTCCACCGGGTGCAGGCGTCGATGGACATCGGCGCCCTGTCGATCACCTCCGAGGTGCGGCCCGGCGATCAACGTGCCGCCCGGTTGTTCTCGACCGGGGCCAACGGCGCGCATGGGGTGCCGCCAACGGTGGCCGACAAGCGGCGGGCGGTGATGACGCTGCTCAACGATGCCGAGTGGGCCACTTGGAGCGACCGAGACGTGTCGCGCCAATGCAAGGTCAGCCACCCGTTTGTCGCCAAGATGAGGGCCTCACTGGAAACGTTTCCAGATAGCCGGCCGGAATCCTCACTGGAAACGTTTCCAGTGAGCCAGTCGGAATCCTCACTGGAAACGTTTCCAGTG
>OFRC01000473.1_pt1 | contig 10249 bp, 14 predicted proteins | sample 1543051 | NCBI WGS metagenome assembly OFRC01 (sample SAMN07774231, study PRJEB24372) | wastewater metagenome
GGAGGGTGCGGCCCGGGCCCCAGGAGGAGCCTCCATCCCGGGCCGCACCCGGTCTTGTCAGGCGACGAGTGCGACGTCCTGCAGCACGGGACCGTTGACGAAGGGCTTCTGCTTGACCTTGCCCTTGGTGTTGCGGGTCACTGGGAGCTTGACCTGCGGGCCGAGCTTGACGGGGATGACGTCGACCTTCTGCGCGGCCGCGGCGGCGGTGTCGTAGTCCATGCCGTAGCGGGCGACGAAGTACCCCGAGGCCCCGCTGGTCATGGCGGCGTAGGCCTTGTTCGACACCGACGCGGGGTTCTGGACGTCGTAGATGTACTGCATCTCGTCCACGCTCCAGGTGACTGCACCGACGTCCTCGAGGATCTGCTTGAGGCACACCCGGTCGTCGGTGATGGTGGCGACGGATGCGTCGGGGGCGAAGTCACCCGTGAGGTAGCAGGTGACGTCGAGGCTGGTGGCGGCGTTGAGGGCTGCGGCGACACCGGGCGCTGCCGGGTTGGCGAGGTTGGCCAGCGGCACCCACCAGACGCGCAGGGAGGCGTCGGAGATGAAGCCGGGGGGGACGGTTGCGGGCATGTCAGTTCTCCTTGGTGGTGCGGGTCTTGGCGCTCACGGCCTTGGTCTCTGCCGGCTGCTCGGGCTCGCTGGGCTGCTCGGGCTCGCTGGCGGGTCGGGTCGTCGGCTGGCCGGCGAGGTCGGTGCGCGGCTTCGAGGGCAACGGGTAGCCGAAGCTGTCGACGGCCGGTTCTCCGTCGAGGATGGTGTAGTCCTTGAGGCCCTCGACGACGACGCGACGCAGTGACTCGTGGCCGTTGGGGCCGGAGACACGCACGATCTCGTACGGGTTGGGATGGGTCTCGGTCTCGGCCGCTTCGGGGGCGGCTGCGGTTTCACTCATGTGTGTGGCCCCTTTCGTGGCCTCGGTGTTCACGCGTCGCCGACTGCGACACGGAAGATCAGGGGGAGGTACGTCCGCGACGGCGACGGCACGTCGTCAGTGCGCGGGATCGGGTCGAACGGATCGACACGACAGATGCCCCCACCGGGTAGGCGTTGGCCGTGCAGGGCGGCAAGGACCTTCGCGACGGCCAGTTCACACCGGTTTTGGTCCCCGCCCGCGGCGGTGACCTGGAATGTGGCGCCCAGGGTGCCGCCGGTGCCGGTGAGTCGCTCGTCCTCGCCTGGCAACGCGGCGCCGGTGTAGAGGCAGGCGTACATGTGTGCGCGGCCGTCCGGGTCGACCGCGACGTCCCGCGAGGGGGCGCCGTAGCCGACGCTCGGGTTGGAGTCGTCGGGTCGACCGTTGAACACTTGCAAATTCGCCTGCGACACAAGCCGACCCAGCGCCCAAGCGCGGACGGTCACAGCGCAGCCCGCCCGATCTGCTCCAGCGCGGTGACGAACGCGCCGGCGTTGCGGTCGAACGCGGGCCCGAGGAACGCGTGGGGCGCCATGCGGGAGGTGCCTTCCTCGACGAAGCGGGCGTATGCCGCCGTGAAGTAGGTGACCCCGGACAGCCCATTCTTGGAGCGTCCACCGGAGTTCCGCAGGTTCCCGGTGTCCACCGGCGCGAATGCTTGCGCGTCGCGCAGCGTGTCGGCGGTGGCCTTGTCGACGGCCAGAGACGCCAGGCGCACGGCCTTGGCTCCGGCGGCACCGAGGTCGGCCGTGACCTGGTTGAGCCCATGAATGGTGACGTTCACGAGGGGCTCCCTTCTACCGCTGGACGTGCGTGCAGATGAGGTCGCGCGTGAACCGTTCGCTGCCCTCTTGCGGATCCTCGACAATCAGCACCTGGTCGTGGAGGCCTGCAGTGTCGTTGATGACGTCGTAAGGCACGACGGTCCAGCCTTCCCCGATGGCGGGGGCGTCGAACAGCAGTTGCACGAGGTATGAGCGGTGAGTGACCTGCTCGTCGGCTTGCGGGGTCGACTGCGCGTCGTTGAGGGCTTGGATGCGGCAGGGATTGTCGTAGACGGGGGCGCCGCGGTTGAGGGTGGTCGACTCGGTGACCGGGTCCCAGCCCTTGACCTGCAGCGCCGGATCGTAGATGCGGCACTTGGCGTTCATGCCGCCGGCCGCGACGGGCGCGTGGTGGCGGGACCAGCCGGTCGGGATGACCTTGGTTCCGGGTAGGGGACTCACAGACCCCACACCTGATGTCCGGTGTGCTCCGGCCGCCACGACCCGTAATAGACGGTGTCGACGATGTCGAAGATGTCGGGGTCTTCGCCCTCGATCTCGCCCTCGGCGGCTGCGCGGGCGCGGTAGTTCTTGGCGAGGGTGCGAAGCTCAGCCGAGACCGCGGGCCCGTCCGTGGACAGATCCTGGGTGCGGATCTTCTTCGAGACCAGCACCTCGGAAACGGCGATGACCTCGAGTGCGTCAGCGGCGGCCGACCACGGCCCGGGGGCCGCGTCCCATAGCGCCCTGAGTTGATCGGTCGCGAGCAGTGGCGGCTCGGTCGTGTCTGCGATGCGCAGCCGCAGCACGAGCAGGTCGTCCTCGGTCATGTCGGCCACGGTGTTACCTCCCGGCAGTGGGTTGGTGGGGGCGCAGGTCCGCTGCTACAGGGAGTGAAAGGCGAGCCCGCGACAGGCTCAGCGTTACCCGCCGCGGCCTCCCCAAGCGGCCTTCGGTCCAGGTGATCTGGGATCGTCCGTGCGTCGCGGTTCGGGACCGTTGACGCCCCCACCGCGCCCCGCCCGGGTTGTCTCTCCCGGGCGGGGACGGTCAGGGCTCAGCGGCTCACTTGGAGCGGCTGGGCGTGGCCGGCGCCTTGGCGTCGGCGACGGCCTTCTCGAGTTCGTCGACCTTGGCCTGCAGTTCGGCGACCTTCGCCTCGGCGTCGGTCGCGCGCTGCTCCGCGGCGGCGACCTTCGCGTCGATCTCGGTCGCGTCCTCCTCGGACTCCTCGACCTTGGGCGCCTTCTTCGCACCCTCGGGCAGGAGGTCCGTTCCGATCCACGACGACGGGACCGGGTTGGCGAATCCGTCGATCTGGTTGCCGTCGGCGTCGACGACGTTGACCCACTCGATCTTCTGCGTCATCGTCACCACCCGGCCTTGGTGAGGGTGGTGCCGGTGCCGTCGGACGCGAGGGTGAACATGGGGTCACCCTGAGCGCCGCCGGTGATGTGACGGACACGGAAGTAGATCGTGTCGTCGTCGAAGGAGCCGGCCTCGACGGGGACGTCGCCGCCACCGATGGAGACGCCCTGGTCCTTCTTCACCCGCAGGTCCGGGGACTCCTCACCCGCCATGAAGACGGTGAAGAGCGCCGGGCGCGGGTTGCTCGGCACCGGGATGACGTACCACGCCGTGCCCGGCAGGTTGTCGAGGACGTCCCACGCCTGACCCGCCAGCGGGTTGGCCTCGACGACCTCCACACCACCGGTGGTGGTGCGGATCTGCTGGGCGCCGAAGAGCCGGGACGCGACGAAGCGCAGCGCCGGGCCGACCACGACCTTGAGGGGTCCGGGGTAGAGCAGGTTGCCGTCGACGTCCTTGATGGTCGTCAGGGCCGTGATGGCTGCCTGCACGTTGTCCGCGTTCAGCGCGCCGGTGTAGATGTTCTTGTTCGCCGGGTTGAACAGGGCCGTGTTCGGGGCGCCGGTGAGCGGGTTCGCCAGGGCGGCGAGCGTCGCGGCGTCCTCGGTGGCGCGGGCCTTGGCGGCGAAGCCGGACGGGATGCGCTGCAGCTCGTTGAGGCGGTCATTCTTGCGGGCCTCGAAGGTGTAGCCGTACTGCTCGCCGTACTTCTCGCCCTTGATGGTGATCTCGGCCGAGGAGGTGGTGGCCTCCGGGTAGTTGGTGTGCTCGGGCACCTTCGCGAGGGTGCCGCGGCCACCGAGGAGGTCGACGTACTTCTTGGGGCGGAAGTCCGTCACGACGGTGCGCGCGGACACCTTGGTCCACTGAACCGGCATCCGGTCGTACTCGGCGAGCAGCGCGCGGTCGAAGACCTCACCAGCGGCCGAGACGAACAGGTCACTGGTGGTGAGGGCTTCGTTGACGGCCTGACGCGCGCGCGCGTTGCCGCCCCACGCGAGACCGAGCAGGCGGCCGGTGTCGTCGATCTCGGCCTCGGAGAGACCGATACCACGCAGGGGGGTGTGGAGGTCGCTGATGCCGAAGGACTCGGCGAGCGCCTTGATGTGGGTGCTCATGATGTGTTGGCCTCCTCAGACCTGAGCGGGACGGACGATGGCCTTGCCGGAGGTCGCGGCGCGCACTCCGGTCTCACCGACCTTCGGGACGGTGTAGCCCCACACGGCACCGGAGACCGTGATGGAGAGGATGGGCGCGGTGGCGCCAGCGCGAGCGGTGAGGTAGACGGCGGTGCCGGGTCCGGCGATCGCGCCGGCGACCTCGTACTCGTAGGAGCGCGAGTCCGTCAGGACCGTGGCGTTGCCGGCCGGGTTGCCGCCCTCACCGATGTTGGTGGCGGCGACGCCGTTGAAGGCGCCGACGCGGACCGGGTCACCGGCCTTGGTGCCGGCGACGACGGGCAGGGAGAGTTCCGCGGCGGGGCGCATGTACTCGTTCTTCATGGGTATCAGCCCTCCTGGGTGATGCCGAAGGCGGCCATGATGGACGCCGTGGATTCGGTGGCGGTGATGGTGCCGCCGGTGGTGGTGCCGGTGGCGCCGAAGCCGGTAATGGTGCCGGCGCCGGCGCGCTGCGCGGACTCGGCCACGGCAGCCTCGACAGCGGCCGTGAGTGCGGCGGTGTCGACGTCGCCGGCCGGGACGCGGGCGGCGAGGCCGTCGCGCTCCAGCGCGGTGAGGGAGTTGGCGCCCTCGACGGCGTTGATGGTGGCGGTGATGAGGTCGCCGCGGTCGCGCTGGGCGAGGGCCTCGCGGGCCTCGTCGCGCTCCCGGATGGCCTGCTCGCGCTCGGATTCGAGCGTGGGCACCCGGCCGGCGGCCTCGGTCAGGTTGGCGAGCTGCGCCTCACTGATCTCGGGCATGATGGTGTCCTCCTTGGACTCCTGGGTGATGGGTTGCCCGGCCGGTGCCGGGACACTTGTGGGGGGCAATACTGCGCTGATGCGCTGGTTTCGATCCCCGTTGAGGTAGAGAGCCTCGGTGAGGTCAATTCCAAAGGCTTTGTTGGCGGCGACTTCAACCCACCTGGTGATGGCTCGACCGTCCGCATGCGCCCGGTCGAGAGGACATGCGAGCAGCATCTCGGTGAGGGCAGCCCTGGCAGCAGGGGACACAACTTCCGCCGCCTCGGTGGTGGTGGCAGCGACGGGCACATACTCGGTGCGGGCCCGGACCTCGATCGGGTCGCCGTCGGCGAGGACAGCAGTGCCGTCGTCGGCCAGGGCGTACGCCTGCTGGTAGATGGCGCTCGAGTCAGCATCCTCGCGGGTGAACCACGCCGTGGTGTCGTCGAAGTCGCGCAGCCACAGCCACACGTCCTCGGCGCCGTATGCCGCACGCAGCGCCGCATTGAGCGCCTCGCGGGTGTCGTTGCTGGTGGCTTCGTCGACGCGGGTCCGGGCCGATTCCAGGGCGGACAGGACCATGCCGCCCCTTCCCGCTTTCGTCACGAAGTCGACGGACTCGGCGGCCAGCAGTTCGGTGATGATGGTGCCCTTGCGGCCCTCGGCCTCACCAACCGTGGTGTCGGCGTACGCGCGAAGGCTGACGCCGATGGCCTTGACGAAGTCCTCATCACGGAAGAGGTCGCGGTAGGGCTTGAAGATCTTCGCCTCGGCCATGAGCCCTTGCTGCGGGTCCCATCGCGCGTCGCTGTCGAGAACTGCCACCAGGTCGCGGACGCTGCGCTCGGGTCGGTCGTGCTGCTCGGACTCGCTGGGGTGGTCCATGTAGAGGTGCAGGTCCTTGCCGAACACCTTGGCCGTGGCCGCGTTCTCGAGGACCTTGGGCCCGTACCAGCCGCTTGAGCCCCACCCAGGGCTTGCGATGACAAGGGGAACGATGCCCTTCTCACTGACCTCGCCGAGGCTGTTTGGCGTGGCCTCGCGGATGAAGGTTCGAGACATGGGCGTGACCTCCGGGTCAGGGGCGAGAATGGCGGGGTGGGTATGGATGACGACGCGGACTGCGCCGGGCACGTCTGGCAGGTGATCGGGGTTCTGCTAGACCACGACGGTGCAGGGTTGGAGAAGGAGTGTGTGCGCTGCGGCGCGCTCGTCGTCGTCGCTGGTGACGAGCTCGGCGGCTGGGTCGGCTAGGACGCCTTCGCGAGCAGGGCGCTTACCGGGGTTGGGACGATCGAGTCCCGCCAGCCGTCGGTGGATCTGCGCGTGGCCAGGTCGCTCCACTGGATCTGTCCGCTGTTGAGGAGCGCGAGCCGGTCCTTGCCGAGGATCGCGGTCTGCTGCTCGGCTGGGAGGTCGTCGAACACTTGCCGAGCATCGGGCAGGACCGAGGGCGGTTCGTCGATGTCGAAGCCGAGGTCGGCCCACGACTTCGTCGTCGGGACGGACGTGCAGCGGCCCTGCTGGTGGTCGATCGGGCCGAAGTCGTCGACGCCGTGGACGCTGCCGTGCATGGACCAGCACGACGGGCACGTGCGGGCGTCGAGGGTGGCGACCCACGTCCACCCGGTCAGCACGTCCGTGTTCGCTTTCCGCTGCGCTCGTGACGCCTCACGGTGCGCGTCCAGCATCTCGGTGCGGGCGATGACGAGCGCGCGAGTGAGGCCACCGTTGAAGTGGCTTTCGACCCTGGCCAGCATGCGCGCCGCGGCCACGCGCGGGTTGTCACCGACGGCGATGCCTCGGATGATCTCGGACTTCATGGCGGCGACGGCGCGGGGCGCGAGCGGGTAGGACCGCGACTGCACCTGCCCGGCAGCCCTGGTCACGATCGCGTCGAGGGCTTTCGGATCCACCCGGTCCCAATCGACACCGAGACGCACGTCGGGGGTTTGGCCAACACCCGGCATCTGGGCGCCGATGATGCGGGCCTGCCATGTCGCGGTCGCGCCGGTGAGGCGAGGCAGGACGCGCAGGACACGCACGTCCATGTCGCGGGCGAGGCCGGTGAGGGCGTCGGTGGTGTGGTCGAGCGCCTGCTGAGCCCGTTTGGCCCGCGCGATCTGCGTCCGGGTCGGCCACTTTCCGTCCTTGCTCGTGGCGGCCAGGTCGTTGAGCGCCGCTTCCCACTCAGGAGCGACCTCGTTCCATGCCCGCGTCCACGACGTGAGCAGTTGACTCTGCTCGTCGTCGACGAGTGCACCGACCTGCAGCCGCATCCCAGCGGCCAGACGTAGCGTGCGGTCGTCGATGGCCACGGCGGTTAGGCCGCTGCGGTCGGTGCCGGGGCGCCGTCGTTGTATGCAGCGCCCGGGCCCTCGATCTGGTCCCGCAGCGACGGCGGGTAGAACTGGCCGTCGTCGGTCTGGACCTGCGCGATCCACCCATCAACGTCCTCGACGGCGAGTGCCTGCATCGCCAGGCGTGCGAGCAGCAGCGGCGGCAGTTTGTCGATGCCGTCAGCGGTGGCGATGGCGTCCATGAGGACCTTGACGTCGATGTCGTCCAGGCTCGGCCATGTGACCTCAACCTCGTAGTTCTCGCCGTCGGTGAGGATGACAACCTCGCGGCCGGTGACCGGGTCGCGCATGATGCGGCCTTTGAGCGCACCCTGCGGGGCGCGCACCGACTCGCGGATGACGTAGTCCAGCACCTGACCGATGAGGTCGCCGTGGAGGCGGCGTCGGGCGTTGATCTGGTTCCGCAGCGGCCGGTCGAGGGTCTCCGCGGTCGCGCGTGCGCCCGTCACGCCAGGGTCGGCGAGCAGCATCGTGACGGGCAAACCCACGCCGGCAGCGGCGAGCGCGGCCAGCGGACGCCCGGAGTTGGAGTCGATGGTCGCGCCAGACTTGCCGATGGCCTCGAGGCGCTGACCCTCGCCGGTGATGACGGTTGCGCCGACCTGGCCGTCCGTGCCGACAGGCGCGGTCGCGATCGCTGCTCGGGCGGACGCTGCGCCGGCGCGGGTCTTGGTGGTGGCCTGGAACGCGAATCGGGAGAGGGCCTTGACGAGGCGTGCCCAATCCTGCATGAAGTCCTTGTATGCGATGGACCAGACGAGTGCCGCCATGAGGTCGGGGGTGCCGCGGCCACCGTTGGGGTTGACCATCGTGTGGATGACCGGAGCATCCCAACGGACCTCATGACCGTCGATGGACCGGGGTCGGGTCGCGGGCCGGTGCCACAGGCTCGGGTAGTACGTCGTGCGCTCCTCGGTGGCGCGCACCGTGGAGGCACCTTGGGCCCGCAGCACGGTCGTGGTGTAGGTGCGCTTGTAGAACCACACCTCGTCAACGTCTTCGGGGTTCGTGATGACGTCGGCGACTTCCAGGCACGGTATGGACCGCACCTGCACCCGACCGGACAGCGGCGAGGTGATGAGCGCGTGGAAGGTTTCGCCGTCGGTTTGCAGCGCACGCTCCCGCGCTTCCTGCGCGGACGCGCTCGTGAAGCCGGGCAGGTTGGACGGGTCTTCGAGGAAGCCTTGGACGACGGCGTTGACGTCCTGCCCGCCCTTGCGTTCCTTCGCGGCGACCTGCACACCACCGCCCCACACGTAGCCGACGTGGAGCGCGACCGCGCGCCGCATCAAAGGATCCATGAGGGCGTGAAGGCGTGCCTGCACGGTCTTGGCCTTGACGACCTCCCGCGGAAGCCGACCATTGGTGCCCACGTCGCCGCCGAGACTCATCCAGCCGACGTCCTCGCGGGCGAGCAGGAGCGCGGCGTCGGAGGCTGCCTCCTCGAGACGCTCGACGTACAGTTCGAGCTCGTCGGCTTGGGCTTGGGTGAGGGTGATCGTCACGGACCCTCCCTCGGGCGTCACGGGTGGCGGATGGGGTTAGTAGCCGACGGCGTCGGCCCAGGACAGGTCGAGGTCGTCGTCGTCGAGGATGTCGGTCTCGTCGAGGACGCGGCCTTCGAGGATGGGGACGAGCAGCAGCCGGTGCACGGCCTGGCTGAAGGCGTCGACGGTGTCGTCGTGCGCGGTGCCGGGGAAGTTGGCGGCTTCTTCGGTCAGGTCAGTGACCCACGCCGTGCCGTCGACCATCGTCGGGTCGGGCAGCACGACGTCCGAGGCTTCCACAAACGGGGTGACAGCAGCGGCGCGGGCGTACTTGGAGCCTTCGGGTTCGACGGGGATGAGGCCGCCGACCTTGGAGCGCAGGGCGTTGAGGATCGCGGGTCCGTTGGCCTTGTCCTCGACGAGCTTGGCGATCGCCTGTGGCCAGCGGGCGGTGAGGTCGAGCATCATCTGCGTGGAGGCGGAGAAGCCGGCGCGGGCGCGGACCTGGTCGAGCAGGTAGGCCTTGGTGTCGCGGCGCAGCCAGATCTGGCCGACCACGTAGTCGCTGCCCTTGGTGTCTTTAAAGGTGAAGTCCCAGGACTGGACGAGCTCGACGTTGGGGTCTCTGCCGGCGTCGGGGACGAGGCGGGCGCCGTCGTCGCGCACGACCCATAGCGGCTGGGTGTATCGGGCCCAGCTGTCGCGGGGGAAGAGGTTGCCGGTGTCGGGGGTGGGGCGGCCTTGGTAGAGGCTGGCCCAGGTGCGTGACCCGACGCGGACCTTGACCGCGGCCCACTGGGCCAGGGTGCGGCCACGCGCGGAGACCATGAACTCCTCGAGTTCACGCCCGAGCGGGTCCGTCGCGGGGTCCTCGCATTGCGCAGGGATGTTCACGACCCGCCACAGGTGCCCATCCTCAGCGGCCAGGAGCCGCCCGGCGAGGTCGTCGTGGTGCCAGCGGGTGAGGATCACCACGACGGGCGCGCCGGGCGCGAGACGGGTGGAGGCGACGTCGGTCCACCAGTCCCAGGCGCGGTCGCGGTAGGTCTGGGAGTCGGCCTGTTCGCGGTTGCTGATCGGGTCGTCGATGACCATGAGGTCGGCGGGTCGGCCGGTGAGGCCTGAGCCGATACCGACGGACAGGACGCCACCTTCGTGGCCTTGGAGGGTCCAGTCGCTGACGGCGCCGTTGTCGGGCGCGCCCTTGAGGTGTTGAACGTCGTCGCCGGCGAGCGGGGTGAAGGTCACGTCCTGGGCCTGAGGGCCGATTTCACCCAGCGTTTCGACCTTGCTGATGACGGTGTAGGTGAGCGCGGCGAGCGCCGAGACGGTCGTCGCCGAGGTGGCGGTCGTGGAGATGTAGACGGCCGTACCCGCCGAGGTTCCAATAGCCATGAGATGGCTCCTTTCGATGAAGTGTGAACGAAGCCGGCGCCACTCGGCAG
>OFRC01000475.1_pt1 | contig 10224 bp, 11 predicted proteins | sample 1543051 | NCBI WGS metagenome assembly OFRC01 (sample SAMN07774231, study PRJEB24372) | wastewater metagenome
CAGCCAAACCTGCCACGAATGCGGACACATCAGCCCGGAAAACAGGCACGGAACCAAGTTCTGTTGCGTGAAATGTGGGCACACCGGACACGCTGATGTGAACGCCGCTAAGAACATTTTGGGTCGGGTAGACCCCACGCTCTCAACCGCGTAAAGTCATTATCTTTGAAAGTCGAGCAGAACGCTCGACCTATCCCATGGCAAACCCTTATCGACCACGGTGACTTCCTAGACGGCGGGCTCATCGGCGTGTACTCGACCAGAGAGGACGCCCGCCAGGCAAGAACAGAAGCGGAAGAACGGTGCGCAGACCGATGGGAGCACAAGTTCGAGGTGTGGTCCCTCGGAGATCTCGCGACGCGAGCCCGCTGGGCGCCCGAGTCCGATCATCTCACGTCAATGGCACTCGTTTGGGTTCGTCCAACCGGAGACGGACCCAAAGTGGTTTGCACGGGCTGCGGGTCCGACGCCGAGACCGGCTAAGGTCGTCCGCATGGCACCACTTGTTTTGGCGACACGACGGAAGACGATCGTTGTCCGCTGGCTCATCATGTCGATCCCCACCGGACTCGCCGGGGTCATCTCGGCCGTCCTGTTCGTGGTCACGGGCGAGAGCCAGTTCGCTTTGGTCGCCGGGTTTGCTCTGGTAGCGGAGATCGTTCTGCTGGCGTTCCTGTTCGTGCTCGGGACAGGCCCGGAACGATGATCGACGGGATAGCCGACGCGATCGAAGATGGGCTCGGGTCGCTCCCTGTCCCGGTGTTTCTGGGCGCAGACGAACGGGTCGGAATCTCCGAGGTCCAGCCGGTAGTTCTGCAAGGCAAGTTTCTCAGAGGGGACACACCCAAAGGCGACAGGGAACAGGTCGACGTCGGAGCGGTCAACCGTATCCGATGCGGGTCTGTGGGCTACGAAACGAAGTCGGGCGAGATCACCGAAACGTACGAGGTCTGGGTTTCTGTCGTCCGAGGCGGGTGGGTCCGTGTGTGGGCGGCGCGGACGTCCAGCCCGATGAGGCTCGCTGCGATTGGGTCAGACGCCATCGTGTCGGTGTTCACCGAACGGCACCTGGGCACCTAGCCACCAAGGTTGACAGTTTCGTATAGTCGTACGGAAACCCGGATGAGCGCACCGCCAAAACTGATTTGCGTCGGACATTGGAATCCGCCGGTTTACGTGGTATCATCCCGCCGGTCTGGGCTCTGACGGCATCCAACCACCGTCAGAGCCCAGACGTGTCCGCTACGACAGGAGATGCCTTGTACGCACCCAGACGAGCGCGAAAGGGCCAAATCGCCCTCCTGTTCGCTCTACTGATCCTCGGCATCCTGCCGTTTGCATCCCGAGCCGGGGCTGTCTCCGGCTCGCTTTCGGGGAGAGGGCACCCCGAGGGCTCCCAAGTTTTCGGTACTGGCGGCAACTCCGGCTTCACCGGCACGCAGATCGTCAACGTTTACGCCGAGCCTGGTGAAACCGTTGACCTGTTCCTCGCACGGACGAACAAGAACGACGGCACGTTGTTCCCGTCCGGAACGAAACCGCTTTCGGCAACGCTCACGTCCCCCAGCGGAGTCACAACCAATTGCACAGTTCCGGCTGGCACCGCCTCATGCGAAATGATCGAACCTGTCGCCGCTGCTGGCGTATGGGTCGCCACGTTCGACGGCGGGCCCGGCACCGGTGGCGAACTCGCCCAGTGGGAACTGGGCGCTCGCACAGGCGGCACGTTCACCCCAGGACGGGTGTTCGCTGACAGTTACCGCTCTTTCACCGACGCTATCGACGCTTCTGGTTTCGACCCGACGTTCTACGCTGTGGCCGACGGACGTATCTACGACATCGAGTTCGAGAGCTACGGCGGCTACTACTCGGCTGTTGCAGCCTCCACGAAGGGTATCCATCAGGACTGCGTCCCTTACCGCAAGTCGGTTCTGTGGCCTTTCCCGGCTGGCATTGACGACTCCCCTTGCGCCGACTCGCAATACAGGCTGTTCATCGAACCGCCCGCAGCCGATCTGCCTGACTCCATCGTCGGCGTCGCAGCACCGCTGTCCATCACGAACGTTGGATGGACCCCTGCCGCTACGACAACAACAGGCACGTTGACGTTCAACCTGTCGAGCAGTCTGGCACAAGAGGTCAAGATCACAGGTCAGACCGCTGACGGCACAACCATTTACGACCAGCCGTATGACGCTTCGCCCGGGGCGAACAGCACAATGCTTGACGTCCCGGTAGCGACCGGCCCGATCACTTGGACAGTTTCGGCCGACAAGCAAGGCGAAATGCACGTCGTTCTTGCCGACGTCGAGTCCATCGGCTCTTTCTCGATCAAGGACCATGCGACAGGTTCGGCAGTACCCGTCTACTACGACGATCGTGACATGCGCGTTGATCGCCTCTGCCCGGACTGGTCGAACCCGTCCAACCGTGGTGATGCTCTGAGCGCCAACGGTGTCCTGCAAGACCCGATCCCTGCCCGGTCATGGGAGTACGTCCCGCCAGTTGCAGGATGTGGCGTTGAAGGTGGCCCGTTCTGGGAACCTGGCAACGATCTGATGCCGTATGGCGACACAGCCATCATCGACACTTGGACCTACCAGCCATCCGACGCTTCCGGTTCGGTGACGGTTGACCCGTCCGCAGACCTCGCAGTGACGAAGACCTACACAGGCGAGAGCCCGGTGCAGCCTGGCGGTCCCCTCGAATGGGAGATCGAGGTCACCAACAACGGGCCTGACACCGCCGAGAACACTGTCCTCACCGACACAGGCGGGAACGGCACCCAAACGACCGGAGCAACCGCCGACAAGGCCGGCGCCGACTGCACGACCGCAGGAATCAACTTCACCTGCGCCCTCGGGGACATGGCGATCGGCGACACCGTCACGATCACCGTCGCCGGAACGGCTCTCGAAGCACTCGACGGCATCCCCGGCATCTGGAACTACGCCGCAGTTGGTTCCGACACAAACGACCCGAACCTGACCGACAACCAGGATGCTGCAGGCCGCGACCCGAACAACCCAGCCGCACCAGCAGACCCGAACTGCGCCCCGGGCTGCTACCCAGGTGAAGCTGTTGTCGGCGTCGCATCCGCTGACGTCATCGTGACGAAGACAGCCGTGACCAGCCGAGTTCAGGCTGGCGGTCCGATCGAATGGAACATCAACGTCGAGAACGCCGGACCTGACGAAGCACGCAACGTCGTCCTGTCCGACACTTCTGGCACCGGCACCAACACGGTCGACACGGTCGACACGGTCGCCCCCGGCGTCGGCACATGCACGATCACCGGGATCACATTCACATGTGACCTCGGGACGATCGCACCCGGACGTGCAATCAACATCACTGTCCAGGCGACCGCAGACATGAACCTCGGTGAACTCACCGGAATATGGAACTACGCCGCCGCACGTTCGACTACACCCGACCCGATACCGTCGAACAACGATGACAGTGCTGGACGTAACCCGAACAACCCTGCAGCACCATCCGACCCCGCTGCTGTCGCTGACCCTGACGGTTTCTACTCGGGTGACACGATGATCCAAGTAGCCGAAGCTGACGTCCAGGTCGTCAAGACCGTTGACGCATCCACCCCGGTACAGCCCGGTGGGACAATCAACTGGACAGTGGTCGTCACAAACGCCGGCCCGGACGAGGCACAGAACGTGACCCTCGCAGACCTCGGCGGGAACGGCATGGACGCCCAGTCGGCGACGTCTACCGGCGCCGTGTGCACCAGCGCCGGACTGAACATCACCTGCGACATCGGAACGCTCGCCCCCGGCGAAACCGTGACGATCAACGTTATCTCCGCTGCGTCCGCTGCGCTGACACCAGGGCAGGCGATCTGGAACCTCGCAGAAGCGATGTCCACGACCCGTGACCCGATCCCGGCAAACAACGCTGCTGACAGCCGCCGTGACCCGAACAACCCAGCGGCACCGTCCGACCCGAACTGCGGCGATAGCTGCTACCCGGGCGAAGCGGTCATCCTGGCAGCCTCAGCTGACGTTGTGGTCGAGAAGACCGCCACGAACGACGCTGCGATCCAGCCAGGCGGGAACGCCAACTGGAAGGTTGTCGTACGGAACGACGGACCGGACCTCGCTAAGGACGTGGTCCTCACCGACAACGCTGGCACCGGCACCGACTCGGTTGTTTCCGCTGTCACCGACCGTGACGGCGTCGCATGCACCATTGACGGCGTTAACTTCACCTGCGCTCTGGGCGACATCGCTACAGGCGACATGGTGACGATCAACGTCGTGTCGAAAGCATCCGCTGATGTGGGCGACCTCGTTTCGCTCTGGAACTATGCGTTCGCTGGATCGACTACCCCCGACATCAACATGGGGAACAACGATGACGGCGCAGGCCGTAGCCCAGACAACCAGGGCTCGCCATCGGACCCCGGATGCGTCTCGAACCCTGACGGCTGCTACTCGGGCGACACGGCAGCACCGTTCGCTCGTGCGGACGTCGCGGTCACGAAAGTCGTTTCCGGTGACGCTCAGGTTGCTCCCGGTGAGACGGTCACTTTCGACCTGACGATCGAGAACCTCGGCCCAGACACAGCGATCAACGTGGTCGCCGCCGATGAGGCGCAGGAAGCTCTCGACCTGACCGAGATCCGTGTTGTGGACGCAGGCGCAGCCGAGAACGTTGCGGTTGACGGGAACGTCGTCACTATCGCTTCGTTGCCGTCTGGTGCGAAGGTAACCGCTGAGGCTGACTTCATCGCTGGCGACCTCGAAGGCACTGTCAGGAACGTCTGGTTCGCTAAGGCGGACACGTTCGACCCTGACATGACCAACAACGTCGATGATGGTCCGGCCGATCCGTCAGACCCGAACGACGGAGATTCCGACTGCACCACCGGGTTCGCTGGGTGTGCGCTGGTTGTCGTATCCAAGAACCAGGCACCGTCCACGACCACGACCACGACGGCGGCACCTGACACGCCGCCGTCCACGACAGCGGCGCCCGTAACACCTGCATCGCCGACACCGGCATCGACGACAGCGCCGTCCCCGACAACAGTGCCGTCCGCTTCGACGCCCGCACCGTCCACGCCAACATCGTCGACACCTTCGTCGCCTTCGACATTGGCAACGACAGGCGCTTCGCTCTCAGTGCTGTTGACGCTCGGGCTCGGATTGCTCGGCGGAGGTGCCATCATCGCCGGCCGTCGCCGTGAGGACTGACAGGTAGGCACACAATGAACGGACGGGAGGGCACCCCAGCACCTATGGGGTGCCCTTCCGGGTTTTGGGGTTCCTCCCGTGTTGTGCCCTCGCTGCCGTCCCCGCTAGCGTTGGGGTCTTCCAACGAAAGAGGCGCCGGATGGGCACGTACGCACTGAGCTTGGTCATCGACCGGGAACTCACCGACGACGAGATCTCTCGGGTGCTGGGACGGTTCCCTGACGTCGCATGCGCGTCCGTCGGCGGGCTCCACACGATCGACAGCCCCGTTTCCGGTTCAGGACAGAAAACTGCTGCGCTCATGTTCATCGGAGCGCTCCAAATGCACATCGGCTGTCGGGTTCTTCGGGTTGACCCGGAACTGGTTTCGATCCCCGATATTGCAGAGCGCACCGGATGGGACTGCGAGCCCGTTCGACAGATGGCGGACGGTACCCGAGGGCCATCCGGGTTCCCGGCGCCAGTCGGAATTGTCGGCGACGGCATCCGGGTGTGGGAATGGGCGCACGTGTTCGAGTGGGGCAACTCGAACACGTGGGGCGGAGATGGCTCCGTGGTCACTCCCGTTCCGGTCGGGTCGCAAGTCGCTGCCCAGATCAACGCCAGCCTGTCGAAGCCGCCACGTTTGGACTGAGAGACCCGCTAGAATCGGGGTGCAACCGGAAGGGAAATGATGAGGCTCAAGGATCTCACGCACGTTAACGTTCGGCAGTACATGGCGAGCCGGGAAGGGGTCTGGCCCCGTTTGCTCGACGAGCCGAAGCGTGCGCGTGATGTGAACCCGTTGCCGCGGGTGAAGCCCCGTCGTCACCAGAACCGCTGACCGGGTTGACAGCCTGCCCGAATGTCGGTAGGTTGGTTTCCAGAGGGGCAACCGGCCCCGCCACCACAAAAGGACACCCGTTATGGCTCTCACCGATCAAGAACGCGACAACCTCACCCGACAGGTGCGAGACGCAGCAGCCGTCCGCCCAGAGAACGCAGCGTTCACCCCCGACGACCGGGCCATGTCCGTCGTCAAGCTCGTAGACGGACGCACCGCGATCGACTCGATCCCGGACTTTCACCACCGGATCGGCGTACTCATCGGAGCACAGGACAGCTACCTGCGGGCACTCGCAGCGTTCCGTAAGGCGAACGCTGACGGAGTCGTGGACATCGCGAAGGTCCGGTTCGCAGCATCGAAGCTAACCAAGAGGGGTAGGATGGTCAGTCAGGCAGGCGTCGACCTCATCGACACGGCAACGACCGACGACGCCAGGGACGTCTACGAAACGACCGCCGTAGCGATCGTCACCGTACCCGCCGCATGACCCGCAAAGGGTGCCCCACGCGGCATCATTAGGGCATGATCACTCGCAGAAAAACATCAGCAGCGTCGACGGACGGTTCGTACGCCCGTGGCGGGCAGCGGATCGACCTATCAGGTGCTGCCGGAAGAGGGTACGGGGCCAGTACGACTGTCGGAACCCGCGAATGGGCACCGGAACTCGTTGACGCGCTCCGCGAGCGGCAGCAGACCCTCGACCGGATCTACGAATGGGAAGACACCGAACGGGACCGCGCCTACCAGACGTATCTGGATGCTGGCGGCACCCCGTCGACGCCGGACCCGCCCGACGGCTGGGACGACTGGGACGCGCACGTCCCCGACCCGGACGCGCCGACGACCGAGCACGAGAACCGGCTCGACGAGATCGTCAGCCGTGTCGCTTGGGAACGAAACCAGGCGGACAGGCTCTGCAGGCTCGACACCGGCGGCACCCGCAGGCTGGACGACATGAGCGTACTCCTTGCGAACGACGCCGAACCGGACCTCTGGGCGCCGGAAGGCCCGACGATGCGTATGGCAGACGAGGTCGGAGCGGGGCTCGACCGTTCGCTGTCGGTCCCAGACCGGGTCCGGGCCGGAGATCGGGTGCTCCCGATGGCTTCGCTGTCCGGTAGTGAACGCCGGGCGTACATGGAAGGGCAACGGACCCGGATAGCGGACGGCCCGCAGTTCATCTGGCTTTAGCCGTGGGGAGGTAGAACCTCAGTCGACGTAGCGCCGAAACCGAAGGTGGGGGATGGGTATGATTCACATGCTACACTGTTCGATGTGACACTGAGGCATCGAGCGTTCCGGTTTCGGGTGTACCCGACCGACGAACAGGCTCAAATGCTCGCCCAAACGTTCGGATGTGTCAGGGTCGTCTACAACCAGGCGTTACGCCACCGCACAGATTCGTGGTTTGAACGGCAAGAGCGAGTCAGCTACGCCGCCTCATCCGCACGCCTCACCGAACTCAAAAAGACCGACGAGTTCGTCTGGCTCAATGATGTGTCATCGGTGCCACTCCAACAGTCACTGCGTCACCTCCAGACCGGGTTCCTCAACTTCTTCGCCGGTCGCACCGGGTATCCGAGCTTCAAGGCTAAGCACCACCATCGCGATTCGGCCGAGTACACCAAGTCAGCGTTCCGCTGGGACCAAGTCACCCAGCAACTCACGCTCGCGAAGATGAAAACGCCGTTGCCGATCAGGTTCTCGCGTCACGTGCCAGCAGAACCGACAACAATCACGATCAGTCGAGACCCGTCTGGTCGCTACCACGTCTCCATGCTCGTCGAGACCGAGGTTACCGAACTCGACGACGCCCCCAATGACGCCATTGGCATCGACATGGGGATCACCACGTTCGCCACACTGTCGACAGGTGAGAAGGTAGCGAACCCGCGATATCACCAAGCCGACATGGACAGGCTGGCGAGAGCGCAACGTGACCTTGCTCGCAAACAGAAAGGTTCGAAGAACAGAGGTAAAGCCGCACAGCGCGTTGCCCGTATTCACGCTCGCATTGCCGACAGGCGACGAGACCACCACCACCAGCTCAGCACCCGACTCGTTCGTGAGAACCAAACGATCGTCGTCGAAGACCTGAACTTGCGAGGCATGGTCAAGGACCGTCACTTGTCAAGGGCAATCAGCGATGTCGGATGGGGGCAGTTCGCATCCATGTGCGAGTACAAGTCCGACTGGTATGGCCGAGACTTCGTGAAGATTGACCGCTGGTTCCCGTCAACTCGACGGTGCTCCAACTGCGGTCACATCGGACCCAAGCTCGACCTGTCGATCAGGAAATGGGACTGCGTCGAGTGTGGCGCACACCACGATCGAGACCACAACGCGTCTATCAACATTCGTGCTGCCGGGCTGGCAGTTCAAGCCTGTGGAGATGGTGTGAGACCGAGCCGTAACAGCGGTGACGCAACCCTCGTTGAAGCAGGAAATTTCAGAAGCGACTCTGAGAACCCCACGGATTCATCCGTGGGGAGAAGCCAACTGGTATGAAAACCCAGAGTTCCAAGCCCGGTATCCGTCGAGACGCGGACGCATGGTCTTCGATGCGGGAGTGAAGGCAGCGTCGATCGCTGAGCATCGGGCAGAGTCAGGGTTCTACGAAGGCGGCGAACTTTTGGTGATGGTCGATGACAGCGAAGGCGGACGGACGGCACGCCGGGTACCCGTACCAGAGAATGTCGGGGCTGACGGATGGCGGTCCGGGAAGCCGTCCGACCCGTCCGACGATCCGTCGTTCCTTCGTGGCGGCTCCCGAGGGAGCCAGCCCACTGTCCGGTACGGAGACGAGGACATTGTCGACGAGTACCGGGTACCGACGGCACGACCCGGCGTGAAACGGGGCCGTTCCCTGTTCGCGAACGACGGACGCCGGACCGCCGGCTGAAGCCTCCGGTCATGGCTCCGTTCGGCATCCAGCCTCAAGCCGGCCCACCCCGCCCGTTGACCATGTATGCTGCGAGGTATGAGCAACCCCGGAACCGTTCGGTCGACAGCAAGCCAAATGGCTATCATGCTGTCGCTGGTCGTCATCGAAGTATGATTGCTCGGTGGTTCTTTCTGGCTCTGGGACAACCAGCACAAGGTGCTCGCGGCGCTGTGCATCGTCCCGTTTGCGGTGGTCGGCTTCGCTTTGGAAAGCATGTCTGAGACCAGCGACGAACCTGAACCCGAAGCAGCGGGGTAGCGGAGGTAGCCCCAGGCGGTAGTAGGCTCCGCCGTATGCTTCTGAGCCCGAACGAACCGATTTCCCCGCTAGGTATCCGCATGTGTGCCGGGCTTCTCGCCCCGTTCATGTCGGACACAGGGAAGACCGAGATCGAAACCGTGTACGGTGTGCCTGCCGACCGGTTGTACGACATGTCGGTGGACGACGCATGGGCGCTCGACGACATTGAGACCGCAGCCGGAGCGCTCGGAGTGTTCTTCAGGAACCGTCAGGTCGCCTCGGACGTTGCAGGCACGCTCGGCAGTTTCGCTCAGACGCTCCCTTCGGACGTCAGCGATGCTCAAGCACAGTTGGACAGATGGACGGCAGTGAACACCCTCGGGCTCATCAGCACCGCACCAGTGAACGTGAACGCCGAAACGGAAGTTGTTGCAGCGTCCGCTGTCGCAGTCGACGCACCATGGCTCTACCGGGCAGTCCGGTTCGCTGACTCGTTCCTGCTGTCCGTCCCGAACGGTCCAGGCTATGTCACGGCTGACGATCGGGCGTTCCTTGCGGTCGGCTTCCTCAAGGGGGGACTCGAAGCACGGTTTGCGATGTCGGAAGACGGTGACGACGCTGCAATCGCCATGCTGTCAGAGAACGTTGACGGGTTGCATCCGGCTGACGTCACATCACAGTGGGTGACCTCCGAAACGGCACCAGCAGACCCGGGGAACGAGGTTCCGGTTGCGCGCCTCCCACGGTTCGCTCAGACCGCTTCGCACAACCTCCTTGACGACGCTGAGCGTTAGGGTTTGCCACGGGATAAGTCACGCGGACGCGACCTTCAATGTTAATGGCTTTACGCTGCAAGGCGTTGGGTCTGCCCGACCCGTTTGATGTTCTTAGCGGCGTTCACATCCGCGTGAGCTTTGTGCCCGCACTTCACGCAACGGAACTTGGTTCCGTTCCGGTTTTCTGCGGCAATATGCCCACACTTGTTGCATGTCTGTGAT
>OFRC01000477.1_pt1 | contig 10196 bp, 8 predicted proteins | sample 1543051 | NCBI WGS metagenome assembly OFRC01 (sample SAMN07774231, study PRJEB24372) | wastewater metagenome
CTGGCCGCCCGCACCTTCGACGACATGTTGCCCGATGAGATCGACGGCTTCCTGCGTCAGACCTACCGCAACCTCGCCACCGGAATTCACACCGGCAGCGAGCAAGGCGACTGGATCGCAGGGTTCAAAGGCCCGGCGAACCTGGCCAAGAAGCTATCGGCCGAGCGCAAGCTGTTCTTCAAGAGCCCCGATGCCTGGATGGACTACAACCGCGAGTTCGGCAACGGCAGCCTGAACGGCACGGTGCTATCGACGCTGGAGCGCGGCAGCCGGGCAGTCGAGGCGATGCAGCTGCTCGGCACCAACCCGCGCGCCATGCTCAACGGCTGGCTCGACGACCTGGCCGTGAAGGCGCGCGACGAGGGGCGCACCGCTGACGCCACCCTCCTGTCCCAGCAGAAAGAGCGCATGCTGCGGCTCTACGACCATGCCATGCGCAACCCGCGGCCGATCGAGAACGAGAAGACGGCAGCGTTCTTCGCGTCGCTGCGCTCCTTCCAGCGGTTCAAGCTAGGCGGCGCGGCCATATCGTCCATCCCGGACCTGTCGAGCACGGCGGCCATGGCGCGGCACAACGGCATCGGCGCGCTGGAGAGCCTATCCTGGCACCTGGGGCAGCTGTTCCCGGACGGCGCCGGGCGGAAAGCCGCGATGCGCGAGGCCAATATCGGCTGGGACTATATGGCGCAGAGCCTCCAGACCCGGTTCGGCGCCGAGGACGGCGTGCCCGGGGCGCTGGCCAAGACGGTGGACACCTTCAGCCGCCTGACTGCTCTGCCGTGGTGGACGCAGAACCTGAAGGACGCATCGACGCTGATGCTCCTGCACAACACGGCGGAGAAGGCCGGACTGGAGCACGCCGCGCTGCCGCGGCGCATGCAGACGACGCTGCGGCGCTTCGGCATCGAGCAGCCCGAGTGGGACGCCATTCGCCAGGTCGTGCAAAAGGCACCCGACGGCAACCGCTACATCTTCGCCGGGGACATCGCGGACCTGCCGGACAGCGCCGTGGCGCACCTTGGGCCGAACCCCGACAAGGCCCGGGCTGATCTCCAGAAGAAATACAGCACCTACATCTTCGACAACGTGCAGGAAGGCATGAGCGAGGAGACGGCATCCATCCGCGATCTGCTGGCCGGCGAGGGGAAAGCTGGCGAGTGGGGCTCGGAAGCGCGGCGCTCGATTATGCAGTTCAAGCAGTTCCCGGCGTCCTTCATGGCCCGCTCGGTCATGCGGGAGTGGAGTCGCGACGGGGTTGACGTGTCGGGCATGGCCAAGTTGATCGCCGGCACGACGCTGTTTGGCTACCTGTCGATGAGCGCCAAGGACATGCTGCGCGGCAAGGAGCCGTTCAACCCGGCCAACCCCGAGGGCTACGACGCCGGGCAGTATTCCAAGAACGTCATGCGCGCGTTGGTGCAGGGCGGCGGGCTGGGCATATACGGCGACTTCCTGCTGGGTGAGGTGAGCCGCACCGGCCTGGGCGCGCTGGGCAGCATGCTCGGCCCGTCTTTCGGCATGGCCAACGACCTGACCAACGCGCTCATCGTCAAGCCGCGCGAGGCGGCGTTGGCGGGCAAGCTGTCGGCCGGGCGCTTCGCCGCCGACGCCTTCCAGGCTGCCAAGAGCAACGCGCCCTTCATCAACCTGTTCTGGACACGCACCGCGCTGGACTACGGCGTGCTATACAGCCTCCAGGAAACGCTGAACCCCGGCTACCTGGCGCGCTACGAGCAGAACACGCAAAAGAGCACCGGGCAGCAGTTCCTCCTCTCGCCCTCGCGTGACCACCTCCAGACGTTCGGCAGGTAGAACATGACCATCTCGACCCAGACCACCAAGGTCACTGTCCTGGGCAACGGCGCGCAGTCGGTGTTCACCTACAGCTTCCTGCTGCCCACCGCTGGGCAGTACGCGCTCTACTACACCGACGCGGCCGGCCTGATCTCGCTGATCTCCCAGGCCAACTACACGGTGAGCGGCATTGGCGTTTCGACCGGCGGCACCTTCACCTACCTGCCGAGCGGCACGCCGATCGCCACCGGCACCAGCCTGACGCTGGTGCGCGCCGTGCCGAACACCCAGGTCTACGAGTTCGGCAACCAGGGCGCGTACTACCCGCAGCAGGTCGAGAGCGCCCTGGACCGCCTGGACATGCAGGTCCAGCAACTCCAGACCCTGGCCAACCTGTCCTTCAAGGTGCCGTTCACCAATGCGAACGTGGCCGACGTGCCAACGCTCGTCGATCGTGCCAACACCTGGGCGTACTTCGATGCCAGCGGCAACCTGGTCGGCAGCGCGGCGGCGAGTCCCGGCACCAGCCTGGGCAGCCTGCTGATCGAGGGGGACCAGTCGCTCCAGGCCGACCCGGTGGCAAACCCGGTGAACACCTTCAGCAGCCTCATCGTCACCGGCACCACGGCGCAGGACAACGAACGCGAATTCCTGGTCAGCATCGGCCTGATCAGCAACAGGGGCGCGGCGGCGGCCAGCCCCGAACGGGACAAGGTGGGGCTTTACATCGGCCTGCTGGCGGACAGCGGTACGGGCGATGTCTGGTCCTTCAACACCGTCCTGACCATGGGCGCCGGCGCCGCGACCTACAATGCGCAGGGCCACGAGCTGGACTTCAACAATCTGAACGGTCATCGCGGCGACACGCCGAACGGCGCGGGGCTTGCCGCCCCTGTCGCCTACGGCCTGTCGATCACTGGCGTGGCGTCCTACCGCAGCACCAGCGCGCTGCTCCTGACCGGCGGGGCCAGCGCCTGGAACCGCGGGCTGACGATCACCGGCGCAGTCGTGCAGTCCTCGGTGCAGGACCTGAGCACGGCAGACCGCGCGCTCGATCTCCAGGGTGCCTACGACTACGCCATCGACCTGTCCCCTTCAACCAGCACCGCCGCGGCCATCCAGATGGGCAACGCCCATGTCCTGCGCGGCAAGACGGTGGGTGGCACGGCTCGCACGCTCGTCGGCCTGAACGCCAGCGACCAGGTGTTCGTCGGGGACTCAGCGCAGACCATGGCACTGGCCGGCAGTGTGGTGGTGCCCTACGCCGACAACCTGATCAGCTTCGGCAACGGCTCCTTCCGCTGGACGGAGATTTTCGCGACCAACGGCGTCATCAACACGTCCGACCCGTCGCTGAAGAAGAACATCGCGCCCATGGCTTCGATGGTCGGCCTGCTGCGCGAGATTAAGCCCATCACCTTCGAGTTCAAAGAGGGCGGCGGAAGCACCGAGACGGTGATGGAGGAGCAGATCACCCAGGTGTACGAGACGATCGAGGTCGAGAAGACGGTCTACGATGTGGTCGACGGCAAGGCTGTCGAGCGCAAGGTGACGGAGGCGGTCGAGCGCCGCGTGGTCGACGAGGTGCCGGTTGTCGATGGCAATGGCGAGCCCGTGTACGACTGGACCAAGCCGATGCGGAACCGCCTGGGCGAGATCACCCACCCCGCCGTACGGGTGCCGCGCATGCACCGCGTCCCGCGGATGGCCAAGCAGCAGGTGCCGGTGGAGCGCATTGTCATGCGCGAAGGCAAGCGTACTCACCTGGGCTTCTCGGCCACCGACGTGCAGGCCGCAGTGCAGAAGCTCGGCCTGGGCGATCTTGGCGTCTACGTGAAGGATAGCGGCGTGGAGGGCCTGCGCATCGACCAGCTCGTCGCCGTGCTGTGGCAGGTGGCGAGGGAGCAGGATGCCGAACTGGCGGCGCTGAAGGCGTCGCTCGGCCTGCCACGTCAATAATGCGATAAAAAGTCGTTAAATACACGCGGTTCACGTTGCGGTTGTGGGCATAGGGGGTTTCCGTGAATACGATAGTAAGCGATGCTGAAAACGGAAACCCTTTGGATTCCTGGCACTTGGACAAGCGCGTCAACGTCTCCATCATTTTGATGTTGGCGGCCCAAGTTGCGGCCGGGATTTGGTTCGCATCCAAGATGGACAGCCGTATCGGGGCCGTGGAAGCGCGGACGGCTCTGATAGAGGCAACGAAGGTTGGCGAAAGCCTCGCCGCGCTGAAAACGTCGCAGGATGATATGCGGCGGGCGCTGGATCGGATCGAACGGACGATTGACGGACAACGGAAATGAACGAAACCCCGCCGCTTCTCAACTCCCAAACCATCATCGCCCTTGTCGTGATGGGCATCTTCGCCGGCACCGTCGCGGCGGTGTTTGCGCTCGGGGATGACACCAGCAAGGCACAGACGGTCGGCGGTGTGCTGGCCATCGCGGGGGCGGCGGCAAACTACTTCTTCGCATCGAGCGCCGGCAGCCAGAAGAAGGACGAGACGATCACGCGCCTCAGTGGCGGCAGTGAACCTCCAAAATCGTAGGAACCCGCAATGAAACCCATCATCGCCTGCTTGGTCCTTCTCGCCGCATGCACCCCGGAACAGACCGCGCGCACAACGGAGACGATCAAATCTGTCTGCCTGGTGAGCGGCGCGCTACAGCCCGTCGCGGTGTCCGTTGCGGCGGCGTCTGGCGGCGATGCGGCGAAGGCCGCTGCGGTGGATGCGGCGCTTGTGCATCCGTCCGTGGTGGCGGCGTGCGCGGCCCTGGGTGGCGTGCCGGCGCCGAAAGGGTAGGCGCGCTCATGTCCCATCCCCCGTCCCGGCTGCTGCGCGGTGGGCGGAGAGGGCGGCGCGGGCAGCCGAATAGCCGGCGCTGCCAGGGCCGATGCCGGGACGCATGCCGGTGACGCCGAGTAGCGCGGCGTGCCAATTCGCGAGCGCGGCGGCGGTACTGATGGTGTGGTGCAGCGCCTTGTCGATGTCGTCGGACTTAGCCGCGTGCAGGGCTTTGCCGCCGAGATAGCCGAGCAGCCAGAACCAATCTTCCGGCGCTTTCCCTGCGTCATGTTCAGCACCCCAGCGTTCGCGCTGATGTTGAGCCTCACTGACGACGCCCGCAGCGAAATCATGCAACTCCGGCGTGTTCAACGCCTCCCTCAACCTCCCCGTCTCCGCAATCGCGGACTGCCCCTCCTCCAGCGCCCGCCGGATCAGCGCGCCGTTGCTTTCGTTCGGTTTGTTCTCGTATCCCCAAGACCGCACCAGATCGGCCTGATACTGTGCGGCTGACCGGAGGCGCTCTACATCAGCCAGTGCGGCGTCGCGCTCGACGCGAAGGGCGGCGATCGTGTCGGCGGCTTCGCGGGGCTCGCAGCGGGGGGCGGTCATGGCGCGTCTCCTTTGATAGCGGTGGCGAGGGCAGTGTCACTCGCCCACCACGGTGATCATCCTGTTCTTGCCGGGCGTCAGGTGCAGCGCGCTCCCGTCGCCCAGCGGCACATCGTCCATGAAGAACCGCTCCAGCCGCGTCCGCACAGCCGCGGTCGTCAGCTTGCTGTAGATCGGGTCCAGGTCCTTCACGATCGCTGTCACCTCGGCAAGGCCCATCGACGCCACGCCGCGCGCATTCATCTCCGCCACCAGGCTGCGCGCCAGCACGCTGCGATTGGCCTCTGCGCGCAGGGACATGTCGGCCGGGAGCAGGGCGCCCACCTCGTCGCCGTTGGGCAGTAGCACGGTGCGCTTCTCCAGCCATGCTGGCTCGCCGCTCTTCAGCGACAGGTTCATCTTCGCATCGTCCAGCCGTACCAGCCGCTCGCGCTGGTCTCGCGTCAGGTTGAGTCGCGACACGTCATCCTCCGTCGGGCCGGCCAGGGTGAAGGCGGCGCGGGCGCTGGTGATGATGTTGCTCGATCCCCGGATGGCATCGGCGTTGCCGACATAGGCCGCCGTGCCGGCGATCCCCGGCTTGGCCAGGTGCAACGCCAGCAGGATGGCCAGGTTGCCCTCGGTGGCGATGCTCGATAGCGCCTCCATCGGCAGGTCCATATGCGAACTGTCGTTCTCGGACAGGCCGCTGTGCATCTTCACCAGCGGATCAATGCCGAGCATGACGATCTGCTGGTGGTGACAGACGTTCAGCAGGGCGTTCACATCCTCCAGCACCAGTTCGGGGCCGTCCTTGCCCATCTTGGCCAGCTTGATCTTGGCGCTTTTCGTCTTCCCCGACACCAGCGCGATGCGCGGGATGACAAGCGCCGCGTCGATGCCGAGCGCGAAGCACAGCGCGTAGAGGCGGCGGCTCATCTCCGCCAGATTGTCCTCGGCGTTGACGAGCATGCTGTTCTGCGGGCCGCCGTTTAGGTGGAACCCCAGCCAGTCCCGGCCCAGCGCCAGATGCACCGCCGCCGTGATGGCCACCAGGCTCTTGCCGGCGGCGCCTGCGGCAGCGAGCGCCGTGATCTCGCCGCGCATCAGGAAGCGCCGGTAGAGCCAGGGCCGGGCCGGCAGATTGGCCAGGGGCACGATGCTGCCGAGCGCGAAGGCCGACAGGTCGCGGTCCTCGGTGGCGGCCGCGGCCGGCGCTTCGTCTTCGTGGATCATGAGCGGCGCCTGTCCGACGCCCAGCAACACGGCGGTGGCCTTGGCGCCGGCGGGGTTCTGCGCGTAGGCGAAGGCGTTCTCCACCTTGGCGCGCAGTTCATCCGGCATCCATGGAGGCAGGCACCGCTCGTTCCAGTGCTCCAGCAGCAGGTCGAGCGTCAGTGCCGCGGAGACGCCGCGGTCCCGAAGCTCGCAAGCCACCTGGTAGGTGTAAGCGTCGCCGCCCTGGCCCTCGACCGCCGGGCGCTGGCCCTCCAGCCACAGCGCAGCGCCGGCCAGCGCCTGCGGGGTGTCCAGTTCGGTAAGCGGGGCGCTGGACGCCACCGTGGCGCGCTGCTGGGCGGCCTCTGCTACCCAGGCCGGCAGGGGCGCCAGCGGCTTGTCGGACACGAGCTCGTAGGCCACGCCGTCGATGGTGCTGCCGGGCGCCACGACGTAGCCGCCCTCGCCGCGCAGGTCGATGCCGGGCGCCACCTTGCCCGCACTGTTGCGGCCATCGCCAGCGAAGTAGAGGTGCATCCCGCCCGTGGTGGTGCGGACAGCCAGGGTGCCGAACGAGCCGCCCCGCTCCATATAGGCGCCGATGCCGTCCTGGTTGTTCTTCTGGTCCAGGTCCACCACGACCACGCCGCCGCCAGTGCAGCAGCCGATGTTCCAGTCGCCTGTGCCCCACCAGAACGCGATCATCTCGGGATCGGTCGAGGCGTTGGCCGACCAGTCCCAGCCAGGCTCCGCGGGGCGGCGGCTGTCCGGCGCCAAGGGAAAGACTCGGTATCCGCGCTCGGCCCAGGCCAGCGCGCTTTGCAGCTTGGCCATGGGTTTCCTCGGGACTAGGTGCTGGCGGTGGCCGGCTTCTTACCCTTCGTCTTCTTGCGCCCGCGCTTCACCGTCGGGCTGGCAAAGCCGCGCGGCAGGAAGCTGGGGATCGGCCTGCCGGCTTTCTGTGCAGCGCGGATCAGGTCGAGCCGCTGCGCGGCTTGCTCTGCTTCCCAGGACGAGGCGACGTAGAGCTGGTAGGTGCCGCGCAGCGAGCCGGGCTTGATCACCCTGTCGTGCTTCCGCAGGTGCAGCCGGTTCAGGTGGCCGATGAACGCGCCGACGCGGAACTGCCGGGTGCGCTGCAACACAGGTGGCGTGTTCGGATACCACAGCACCCCGGCCAGTTCGTCCACCGTGCGCGGCGTGCCGCGGCCGAGCATCATCCATATATTGTACTGGAGCGGCGCCCGGTCGCGCAGCCGGGCGCGCACCACCTCGAAGACGTCTTCGTCAGACGCCATAGCCGAGAACCTTCCAGAGCAGATGACCGCCGGCGCCGATGGCAAAGCCGATGCCGAAGGCGATCACGTTGGTCAGCACCAGAAACAGCGCCGCGATCATCCAGCCACTGCCATCATCGCGCGGCACTGGCGCCCGCGCCAAGGCGTCGCGTTCGGCGGCTGTCAGGCCCGCCAGCGGCGGCGCCCAGCGCGTGTGGCCCTTCCACAGGCCGTATTTGTCACTTCGCATACCGAACGTCCTCCCAGGCTTTGGCCGCCAGGGGTAGATCGCCCACCACCCAGGCCGGCACAGTTGACATGATCTCGGCAAGCTCGTCAGCCCCTCCGAAGCCGGAGGGGCACTCGGCCAGCAGTTCGTCATGCACGGTAAGCACCAGGGGATAGCCGCGCCTGTCGGCCTCCAGCATCCCGTCGACCATGATGTCCCGCGCCGTCCCCTGGACGAGGTGATTGAACTGCATGCCGCCGTACAGGTTCATCGTCGCCCAACGCTTCTTCTCGCCCTCGTAGCCCTCGTAGTCGACGCGCCGGCGGGACTGGCGAACCAACATGCCGCCGTTCTCCAGCAGCTCTTCGCGCTCGCCTTCCCACAGGGCGTCGAGCTTGATGCGCGTGCCGTCGGGTGTCTCGATGTAGCTGGTGTCGGCAGTGACGACGCGTGGGTTGAAGTATGCCAGCACTCGGCCGCTCGGCAGCGAGCACCACAAAAACCCTCGTGCGAAGACATAGCGGACCTTGCCGTCGAGTACCGGCACCACGGCGCCCGGATTGGCCACAGCCTCGATCGCCGCGTCCTGAAGGTCCCACCAGCCCTGAACGATCCTGGGATGCGCGTCGCGCCAACCTTTGACGATGATCTTGATCGCCACCCACTCGTTCTGCGCTAGGCCGTGCTTGTCGTTGGCGTGCGGATAGGACAGCGCCATCGTCATCCAGGCGGCCTCGGGGACGGCCAGGCGCACCACCTCAACCACATCAGCAGGCGCCACACCGTAGTTCGCGGCCATCTTGATCCAGGCTCCCACCGAGCCCTGGTATTGCAGCGACAGTTCCGTCACCTTGCCGACTTGGCGCCGCTGGCCCGTCACAGTGGCCGGATCAGCCACACCGAACGAGCGAGCATAGGCCACGCGGTAGAGATCGGGGCCGCGCTTCTCGTCGTAGGCGCGGAAGGCGTCGATCTTCCACTGCTCGCCCGTGATCCAGGCAGCGATGCGCCCCTCGATGTTCGACAGATCGCCGCCGACGAAGCGCATGCCGGGCGTGGCGATGAACATGGACCGCAGGCACTTGGCGATCATCACCGTGGCCGATTGGCCGATCAGCAGGTGGATGGCGCGGGCTTTGTTAGCCGGTGAAATTTCACCGGACAGGAGTCCGATAACATCGTGGATGTCGTCGCCGTCCTCGTCGGGATCGGTGCGGTAGAGGTTCTGCGGCTGGATGAGGCGCCCCGCCCAGCGCCCGGTGCTGGCCCCGTGGTAGGCCAGCAGCCCCCGTGCCCGGCCGTCCTGGCAGACACACGCCAGCATGGCTCCCAGCTTGGCGGTGCTGGACTTGGCGCCCTCCTTGCGTATGGCCAGGGCGCGCAATACGGCATCGTCGCCAGCAGCCTTGGCTGCCCGCAGCACGGCGCCGATGTTGTCCTTGCCCAGCCCGGCACACGGGATGCCGCGCGCCTCGATCCAGGCCCGCAGCCTGACGGCCTGGGTGACAGCAGTCACAACGCCGTCGGTGGCATGCGACAGGGCGGCGTCGAGCCGCAGCTTCTCGGCAGCGACGACCTGGCCAGCGGCACGGATCGTCTCGACGTCGAGCATGGTGCCACGGTCATTGATTTTCTGGTCCAACTCCCAGACCAAACGCTCGCGCGCAGACAGCGGTGGGACCTTGGCGTCGATCTCCGTCTCGGCCGCCACGTCCTGGGTGCAATAGGTATACTGCATGGCCAGGCGCTCGGGCGTGTCGGCCCACTCGATCGTGCCGTCCGGGTGGCTCTTCTTGGGCTTGGCGAGCACCAGCATATTGGCGTGGCCCGCCTTGTCTTTCTTCTCCGCGATGCCGAGGACGTGGCCGGCGTCTTCGAGGCGCGCCGGGATGCCGAGTGCTGCGCAGCGCGCCATCGTACAGTCCTGCTGGCGGATGAACATCGGTGGGACGAACACCTGCTTGCCGATGTAGCGTGGCAGCACCTTGTTCCAGATCGTCCGCTCGAACGCCGCGTTGTGCGCCACCACCCTGCCGCCGTTGAGCACATGGTCGAGGACGCGCTGCGGGAACCACAGGCCAGGGCACCACAAGCCCTTGTCGCCGTCCGAGAACGCCCAGGCCAGACACCAGATGCCTGTCGAGGGGTCCTCGGCGTAGCGGTGCAGCCCAGCGGTTTTCAGATCAACCGCAGAGCGTGTCTCCCAATCCACGTGCAGCGCGAGGCTCACTGCATCCTGCTCCCCTGCACGGCGCTCATCTTCGCTGCCAGATACAGCTCGCCCACTTTGGCAAGCATC
>OFRC01000479.1_pt1 | contig 10186 bp, 8 predicted proteins | sample 1543051 | NCBI WGS metagenome assembly OFRC01 (sample SAMN07774231, study PRJEB24372) | wastewater metagenome
CGCGCGCGTGTGTGGTAACACCAGTTTTGGGGTAGGGTGCCTGGCGTGAGCATGCACCGGACGTTTGAGGCGGCACTGTCGCCGACAGTCGGACAGCAGCACAAGCTCGGACGGTTGTTTCGCTTGCAGTGTGAACTGTATAACGCGGCGCTCGAAGAACGCCGCGGGGTCTGGAAACAGAACGGTGTTTCGGTCACCAAGTTCGAGCAGTTCAAAGGTCTGTCGGGGTTCGATCATCCTGTTATGCAATACGGGGTTGTTCCTGCTCGTGGGACGTTGACGCGATTAGATCGGGCGTTCCAGTCGTTCTTTCGTCGTGTCAAACAAGGTGGTACGCCTGGGTTTCCGCGGTTCAAACCGTCCGCCAGATGGAGTTCGGTCGAATACCCTGATGCGAAGTGCTGGAGGATCGTTGCTGGTGGACGCAAGCATGGTGGTGTTGGGAAGCTCTACCTGAAAGGGGTTGGTCATGTCAGATTTAGAGGGTCCAAACGAGGGATACGCGGCGCCCCGAAAACGTTGACCGTCAGGCGTGTCGCAGGGAAATACCGCATGTACGTCACCTACGTCCTCGAACCAGCATTAGGTCCACCAGCACCGCGAACACCTCGCGATATCGGTGTGGATTTGGGTGTTACGGAAGTTGTTGCCCTGTCAGATGGCACATTGTTTCCGAACCCGCGGGAAGCGCGACGGGCAGCAGCGAAACTAGCGGAAGCGCAGCAGGCTCTCGCACGGAAACAGAAAGGCTCTAACCGCAGAAAACGTGCGGTTGAGCGGGTCGCGTGCCAGCACCGCAAGGTCGCGTGTCAGCGACGGAACAGGAACCACCAGATTTCGCGCACGATCGTCGATCGTGCGGACGGCGGGTTGGTCGTGTTCGAGGATCTGAAGATCACCAACATGACGACACGGGTGAAACCGCGTCCTGACCCGGATAATACAGGTCAGTTCCTGCCGAACGGACAAGCAGCGAAAACCGGGTTGAACCGCGAAATACAGGCTGTCGGATGGGCAGAACTGCGACAAATGGCAGGGTACAAAGCGGAAGAAGCTGGTACCCGGCTAGTCGTAGTAAACCCTGCGTTCACCAGCCAAACATGCAACATTTGCGGACACATCAGCCCGCACAACAGGCACGGAACCAAGTTTCATTGTGTCCGATGTGGGCACACCGGACACGCGGATGTGAACGCAGCTAAGAACATCAAACGGGTCGGGCAGACCCCACGCTCTCAACCGCGTAAAGCCACTATCTTTGAAGGTCGCGCCACGCGCGACCTATCCCATGGCAAACCCTAAACCGGCAGCGCGTAAGCGCGCCCCGGCGAAGAAGCGTGCGGCGCCGAAGAAGGTGCCGCTACCTGCCCCCGGTCCGGGTGAGAGGCTGTTCATTCTTGACGTCCCCTACGAGCATAAGCAGGTAGCTGCGTGGGCTGGGGCGAGATGGAACCCGACGGCGAAACAGCATGTGTTCGTTGGGACGGAACTCCCTGCCGGACTCGTTCCATTTCTCCCAGAAGCCTATTCGTGGGCAGCATGGCAGGCAGCAGACATCGGCGGGGACTTCCCATCCAAACCGCCTGCACCCGATCATTCCACCGGCGAGTTCGTTCTTCGTGACACCCAGGAATCGGATGTGACGCACATCGTCGAAGCGCACGAATCGGGGGCACCCGAGTTCATGCTCGCGAACGACGTGGGCACAGGAAAGACCGTGATCGCTGTTGCTGCCGTGAAACGGCTTCCAAACGTCACGAACGTTCTCGTCATCTGCCCGTTCTCGGTGAAAGCTGTCTGGCGGGCGCACCTTCGGGCTATGGGAGACGGAGGCATGCGATGGTGCATCCAGAACTTCAAGTCAGCGTCCAAGCTCCTGGATCCGCCAGCGAAAGCACTCGCAGCGAAGAAACAGTCGACGAAGAACCGGCACACCGCTACCAGCGGCACGTCTCTCGTGAAGTGGGACGTGGTCATCACCGACGAATCTCACTACCTTGCCGACCCGGACTCGTTGCGGTCACGGGCACTCGAACGGCTCATCGGGAACCCCGGCGGTCAGGCGTTCTCGCTACGCATGTCGGCGACTGCCGGAGCGAACCCTGCCAAGCTCTCATACCTTCATCGCGGGTTCGCGTTCGCTGCGGGCGCACCCGTCAGACAGTCGGTCACCGGCACCGAATATCAGGCGTGGGCAAAGACCCAGGGGATCACGGTCACCCCCGGGAAGTTCGGGACCGGGCTCGCATGGGACGGCGACGACCGTGACCTGACCACGATCCACAACCTGATCTTCAAATCGACGCCCACATGGGGTATCCGCACCCGATCGAACTTCCCGGCGCAGGAACGCATCCCCTATCCGGTGACGCTCACCCGCGAACAAATGGTCGCCTACGAAGTCGCCTGGGCAGAGTTCCAAGAGTCACTCGCTCAGATCGACGCTAAACGGACGGTCACCGGAGCCAAACAATCTGGGATCGCATGGCTTGCTGCGATGGTCCGCTACCGGCAGAAAGCAGGCTTGTTGCGTGCCGCCGGGACATCCGACCTGGTTGTCGAGATGCTCGCGAACGGGAAACAAGTCGCTGTCGGATGCGAATATTCCGGCACGGTCGAAGCGATCGCCGAGAACCTCGCCAAGCACCGGATCGCCCCAGCGTTGTTCACTGGACAGAACCCGAACACCCGCGAAGACGAACGCATCGCGTACCAGCGAGGCGAACGGGAAGTCATCATCTTCACCCCAGTCGAAGGGTTCAGCCTTCACGCAGGGGACACGCTCGCTGGCGGGAACGACGTTCCACGGGTGACCGTCATCGCCGAACCGCGATGGTCGCCGTACAAGTCACTGCAGGCCGAAGGGCGTTCACAGAGAAACGGTACCGAGGCGCCGGTCTGGTATCCGTTCGCTGAGGGAACGATCGAAGACCGGGTGATCCGCACAGCCATCGAGGGGATGCGCAGCACAGCGATCGTCAACGGAGATTCCACTGAACAGTTCGCTGAGATGTCGGCGCTGCTCGGCGGGAAACCCGAATACGCTGAGACCGTCATTGCGGCAACTAACGCAGACGACCCGGGATGACGTGCCATAGGGTTTCGGGGCGATTTCGGCTCCTGCCCCATGAAACTCACCGCAGGTTGACAGGGTGACCGTCCGGGCGTACCTTGGGAGCCAAGGGTTCGCATGTGCCCTACACATACAGGAGGACAGGCGATGGCACGAGGAAGACTGCAACTCGACGGGTACGCCCCGGCGATACCCCTAGCGGGCCTCGCATCCCGCAAAGTGGACTTCCGTCCGCATTTCGACACCGCCCGAGCGGAGGAACCGCAGAGCCGTTACTACCGGGGAAGACTCCGACGCGAACCGACAAACGCATGGGACGCGGACGCTGTTGCAGTTGACCTGATCGTCCCCCGCGTCGAGGCTGAAGGCATGGTCGGCGTCCGCGAGGTCGTGATGCTCGGGTACATCCCCAAGTCTGACAACCACCGGATGGCCCGGCAGATGGACGCCGCCGAACATCCGACTTTCGCTGGCATCTGGCTCCAGTTCGTGTTGCCGCCGAAACGCCGACCGAACGACCGGGCGAAAATGTCAGGGAAGCCCGCAATCGACCCGGACTACCCCGGGTCGCTCCCCGAGGTCTACGGAATTGACGTTCACGTTGCCCTTTCGGTCTGGGCCGAAACTATGGGCACAGGGCTGCTCGACGTTCCGTCAGACGGTTGAGAACAGGACGCGAGACGGCTACGGTCGGCGGCATGGATCAACGCCCAGGACGGATGATCAGCGTCCGCCACACCATGGAACCTGTCCTCAACCGAACGAAAACGGTGTCACGACGGGACGGATGGTGGGAGCGAAAGAACGGCACCCGACAGCTTGTGGTAGGGCAACGGCTAAGGCTCTGCGACCAGACAATGGGCCTCAGGGGACGTTCGCCGATCGTTGTTGGAATCGTCCATGTTGGCTCGGTAACCCGCGAGCCGCTCGGCGAGATCACTGACGCTGACGTCGCACGCGAGGGGTTCCCGCACATGACCGCCATCGAGTTCGTCAAGTTCTACACCACAACATTCCGGGTGGAACCCGATCTGGTCCTCACTCGGATCGGATGGTCTTACGCCCCCGGACAGCCTGCCCTCACGGATGTGATCCCTGCCCTCGTTACTGTCGGGAACCTTCCAACGGGGTCTTACCCCAGCATCAATGGCGGTTCTGACGTCCACTACGAGCGCGCCTCCGGTGTTTGGACGTCCACGGATGGGACTCGCCACCAAACGCACCAGGAAGCGTGCGGGGTGCGCCTGTGAGCGAGAAACGGGACAGGCAGCGGGCGGCACGGGAAGCGAAAGCGGACGAAATTCCCGTACGTCCTCCCGTTTCCGAACGTATCGAGCAGTTCGCGTCCAGGCCAGGCCCGTCGGCTATCGGGAAACGCATCGGCATTGCTCTAGTCCTGAGCGGGATCGCGCCAGGCGTTCTCGGCGGGTGGGCCTACACCGGGCTCGACGCATCAGGTGCAGGCCCACCCCTGCGGGTCACCGCCCTCGCATGGCTGTTTGTGCTGTTCGCCTACGTCCGGTGGAAGGCCGGCACCTGGGACATTTGGGCCGTGCGAATCTGCGGCGCTGCCACACTCATGTACCTCCTGGCGTTCGGGATCACAGTCCAAGTCGCGGCCTGATCTGGTCGGGTCGATCCTTGCCGCACGGGAGACCAAAACAGGTCTCAACAGGGAGATCGGTCACAACTGCAAGGTTTCGGACTGCAGAGCGGAAGTAGCTCGTGCCCCTCACCGACCTTGTAAACCCACGGTTCGCCAGTCAGACATTCACTCGGTGCGGGCATGTCGCGCACGCGGATGTGAACGCCGCACAGAACATTTTGGGTCGGGCAGGCCCAGCGCTCTCAACCGCGTAAAGCCAGCATCATTGAGGACCGCAAACGCGGTCACTCCCATGTCAAACCCTGGCGCTAAGGGTTTGACCCGATTGCATCTGAGGACTACCGGGTGGTGTACCGTGGTCGCATGGACCAACCGCCAGAGACTCAGACCATTCCCTCGTGGACCTTGGATGTTGACTCAGGGATTCTGACCGCTGCGCTCTGCCCCCGAAGCGGTGGACGCGAAGCGATACTCCGAGAGATCGCCGGCGTTTTCGGCGGTGCAAACGACCAGCATTTGGGCCTGCTCCTGGCATCCGCAGCGTCGTACGTTCTCGATCCGACGGTCGACGCCAAATCGGCGGTGAGGACAGCCGCGCGGTTCCTGGCTGTGTCGCTCTCCGGGCGCGAGAGATCAGACCTTGTCGATAGCACCGACGGGTTCTGTCGGGCGCTCACAGCGGCGCTCTGCGCCAACATGTGGAGCCTCACCGTCCATGACATGGCCCCGCCTGACGTATTCGCCATCGCCCACGAACCATGGATGACCCAACGGGGGGTCGACCCGGACACATCCTCGGACGGTGACATCACGTTCGTGCACCTCGCCATGGACGGACCTATGGCGTTGTCAGTCCTTCGGAGCTTCGAGGCTCTCGGAGCATCGTGTGTGCTGACCCCTGTTGGAGTTGACCGATTCGGGACACGTATCTAACGCCCGTGACTCCTTACGCAGAGAACCCCGGGGCGGTCCCTCCCGCAGACAAGCGCAGCGAGCATGACGGTGTCCGACTCGGATGGGGGCCTGCAGCCGTTGCATCCCATTCGGATTGGGCTGCGATCACCCAGGCGACATCTCCCGCGAAATCCCCCTGACCCCGACCCGTAATCGCTGCTGCCGTCCGCCACCGAAAGCGAAGGCGGCAAATCGGATGCGGCGTGCCGCGTTCTGGACGTCATGGAGATGGTCCAAGCTCAAGACGATGGAAGGATGGCGCTGTCGCTCGCCGCCGATCTAGGCAACTGGGCGAACCTGTGATTTTGGGCGCAAACTGACGGGTTGATTTGGACAGGAAGCGGATACCGTTGCCCATCCGAATGAGCCGTCTGCAAGACGCCGTCAGAACCCGACGGGTATCCCTGATAGGTGCCCGCCGCAATAGCCCACCTGGCACCTATCGGCCCGCCCCTGTCGTCGCGGTCAGGTTGGTTCGCTGGGAGGCTCTGACCATCCGACTAGATGCCTGCCATCCATTCGGACTCGGATGGATGGCAGTACGGGTGCCGGTCGAACCAGTCGGATGGGAGTTCGCCTACGAGCAGGAGCAGGTGGGCGACCTTTGGTGCGTCCATCGGTACGAGACGCACATGAACAGTGGTTACTCCCTTGTCTGCCCTCGGGGTAGCAGACTGCCCGACTGTGTGTTCGCCGCTGACGACCCATGGGGCCGTGTCATCTGGCCAGACGCCTGCGTCGACGAGCCCGTCGATGATCGCTTTTCCGACCGGGTCTGAGAGGTTCGTCGGATCGGGGTACGGGCCGGTCTGGTAACGGGCGTGGAACGTCACCGACGCTGGCGGGTACGGGCCGCTAATAGTCTGTCCGAGTTGTCCGCCGTACCCGCGCCACTCGGCAACCGCGGCGGTCCGGTCCCACCGTCCGCGAATGTTCGACGTCGGGGGGCGTTCGGGCGCCTCCACGGTGAGAGTCCGCGGCGCTGAAACCGGGGGGACGCTCAGCGCTTCGGCGGCAGTCTCAGGGGAGACTTTGGGGTCGATCGGCGCCCACCATGTTTGCCCGGTGTTCTCGTCAGCGGCAAGGATCGACCCGGGCGCCGGGAACTCGACCTTCCCTGGACGTTGGACCGCAGGCCCTTTGCACGCCAGGACTGTGATCCCAGACGGCGCCGCAGCCGCAACCTCAGCGAGCTTTGGTCGGGTCCGCGGCGCTTGTTTCACTCGAATCAGCTTATCGGCTACCATGAACGTCATGGGAACACAGCGACTTTGAATCCGTAACAGTGACGGTCAGAGTATCGGAACCGGTGACGTTCAAACTGACGGCGATCACTGGTCAGAGACGCTCCGTGGGACCTTGTTCGCTGTGACGACCACACAGATCAAGGCGACGGAAGCCGAGTACGCCTACGATCGGAACCGACTAGTGACTTCATTAATGCCGGACGAGAATGCACTCAAAGAGCGCATTGCCAAGTTCCTCAAGCACTTTGCCTTGCTTGACGGCGATGAAAAGGGAGAGGCGCAGGTCTTCCTAGACCGCTTCTTTCAGGCTTTGGGCCACGAGGGGGCGAAGGAAGCCGGGGCAGTTCTCGAAGATCGCGTTCGCGGCGAGGACTCCATCCATTTCGCTGACCTCATGTGGAACGACGTAGTCCTCTTCGAGATGAAGAAACGCGGGGAGGACCTCAAGAGGCATTACGCCCAAGCAGAGCGATACTGGCTCCAGAAGACCAAAGGCCGTCCCCGCTACGTGGTCACTTGCAATTTCGATGAGTTCTGGATATACGATTTTGAGCATCAGATGTATCAACCCATCGAGATTGTACCGACTCCACAATTGCACACTCGTTGGGAAGCCTTCGGGTTCATGCTTCCCAAACCTATCGAACCACTTTTCGATCAGAACCTCGAGGAGGTCTCCAAGTCAGCAGCAGGATCTATCGCCGATATGACCGCTTCCCTAATCGCAGCCGGGATAGATCGCCATCGAGCCCAACGGTTCGCGATGCAGTGTGTTACTGCGATGTTCGCCGAGGACACGGCTCTCCTCCCGCGTCACCTATTCACCCGCGCTGTCGCAGACTCCGTTGAGGGGTCCGCAGACGCCTTCGATGTTGTCTTCGGACTCTTTCGAGAGATGAACAGCCCCGGCAAGACAGCCGGGGGACGTTTCGAGGGAACCCCCTACTTCAACGGCGATCTCTACGCGGACGCTGCCGGATTTGCACTTCCCGAAGAAGCGTTGGTCACGCTTAAACATGTTTCAGCTTTGGACTGGTCCAAGATCCAGCCAGAGATCTTCGGCACACTGTTCGAGCAGTTTCTGGACGACGAACAGCGGCACTCTCTAGGCGCCCATTTCACCACTGCACGGGACATCATGCGCGTGGTCCGCCCAACCATCGTCGATCCGTTCGTGGAGCGGATCCAACGTGCTCGCACCCAGAAGACTCTTGGCGAGATCGAAACAGAATTGACACAGCTGAAGATCATCGATCCTGCGTGCGGCTCGGGCAATTTTCTTTACGTTGCTTATCGAGAGCTCCGTAAGCTCGAGACTCTCATCGAAGAGAAGCGAAACACCCTGTCTAAGCGTCGGCGCGTCAGAACCGACCGCCTAGCTTTGGTGAGTCCTAACCAGTTCTACGGCATTGACGTCGACTCCTTCGCGATCGAGATAGCGCGCATCACGCTCTTGATCGCAAAGCAGCTCACGGCGTTCGAGCGGTCAGGCGTTGAGAACCCACTCCCGCTGGACAACTTGGACCAGAACATCGTCGTCGGAGACGCTCTGTTTGACTCGTGGCCGGAGTTCGATATCTGCATTGGCAACCCTCCCTACATTGGCCGCCGGCAGCTTGCGGGCCTACGTGGGCCTGCGTATGTGGCGAAACTCGACTCCGAGTTCCCCGAGGTCGGCGGCTTAGCGGACTACGTCGTCTACTGGATCAGACTCGCGCATGAGCGACTGTCAGGCGGAGGGCGAGCCGGGCTGGTTTGTACGAACAGCATCGCCCAGTCCTCAAGTCGGAAACACGGCCTGGACTACATCATTGAGACCGGTGGGACAGTCACCGAGGCTGTGACGTCGATGCCATGGTCGGGGAAGGCCGCCGTAACCGTCGCAATCATAAACTGGACGAAGGGGCCGGACGACAGGAAGCCAATTCTGTGGACGGATCGTGATACAGCGATCGAAGTCAAAGAGATCAACGGATCCCTGCGCCAAACCCTCGATCTGAGCGGAGCGAAAGGGCTCAAGTCCAACAGTCGACCGAAGGTGTTCTTTCAGGGACAAACTGTGGGGAACACAGAAGCGTTCGTTCTGACTACCGAGGAAGCACGCTCATTGACCAAAGAGGACCCTGCGAGCCGCACTGTTCTCCACCCCTACATCATCGGCGACGAGATCCTCAAGACCGGTAGGCCGGGCCGGTGGGTCATCGACATCGTGGCACCGGATGCGACTGCGGCGAGAGCCGTAGCGCCCGGCGCCTATGGTCGACTGCGTCTTCGGGCGCTCCCCGAGCGTGAGAAGAAGGCACGGGCCGAAGCCATCACGAACGCCGAGATTAGGAGGGAGCATCCAAACGCTCGCTTGAACTGGCATCATCGCAACTTTCTTGCCCGGTGGTGGCAGCAGTCATACCGGCGAGCCGAGCTATTCGACAAGGTCACCGAATCAGATCGGTACATAGTCATCTCTCGTGTCGCCTCCGAGAATCGTCGGCCAGTTTTTGCCTTTGTGTCCTCCGAGAACCGGGCCAGCGATGCTGTTCAGTGCTTTTCATTCGATGATGACTACAGCCTCGGTATTCTGCACAGCACTCCCCATCAGTACTGGTTTCTTGAGCGGTGCACCTTTCTGGAGGTCCGACCTCGATATACGCCAACCACGGTGTTCGACTCGTTTCCTTGGCCTCAGGACCCCGATCCGGGTTCCGTGCAATCTGTCGCGAACGCGATGCGCGTTGTTCTGGAGGTCCGAGCCGAGCTGACCGATGCCGGATTGTCACTCGCTGCACAGTACGAGTCTCTCAGCGACCCCGGGGTCAATCGACTTCGCAATGCTCACAACGCTCTCGATGAGGCCGTCGTAGCCGCATATGGTTTCAACGATCGGGAGGACCTTGTGGCGCAGTTGCTGGCGTTGAATCTCAAGGTCTTCGCTGAGGAATCGGTCGGCGGAGCGGTAACGCCACCCGGACCACCTCCAGGCGTCGGTGGAACCCGAACTACCGACTTCTTCTTCCCAGCGCCCGAACTGTAGGAAGCGCCGCATGGTAACCCCCATGCTCCTTTGCACCGCTCATGTCACCCCCCAATCCCCACTGGCGGCCACCTCAGGTCCCACACCGCGCTCGCGCTCGCGGTCCGACAGCTACGGGTTCATTCGACTACGCAACTCAGGAGAACCAACAGCTCGAATGGCCCTATTGCACGCAGCGTGCTTGTAGTGGTCCTACGTCCGGTCGACCCGCTTGACGCCATGACCGGCTCTGCTCATAGCCACTACGGAGACCAATCACGCGGTTCTGTGCGACGACA
>OFRC01000480.1_pt1 | contig 10180 bp, 23 predicted proteins | sample 1543051 | NCBI WGS metagenome assembly OFRC01 (sample SAMN07774231, study PRJEB24372) | wastewater metagenome
TAGACCATCGCCTGAGCGGGATGCGCCAACCACAGCACCCACAATGCAACGAGCGCAATCATGATGCACTCCTTGGCCTCCGTGGGTTCGTGAGGCCACGCACCCATTCGCTGCACGTGGGGTTATCCATCACCCCAGCAGCCACGAGCGGCGCAACATAATCCACCAAGCCACGAAACGTGCTTCGCTCCGTGGCGGCTGCACCTGCGCCCACTAAAATATCGTGCGAGTAAAAGGTGACGGTGCCTCCCACCGCAATGGCGTTATTCACATAGCCTTTCAGTGTGGCGAGGGATAGAGCAATGTCTGTCGCATAACGGCCCAGCCCCATCTGTTCCGGCCATAATCCTTTGATGGCGTACTGAATTTTGTCGTTCACGGACCAGGCCGTGTCATAGCCGCATGTACGCAAGTCCGCGATCACGGCAGCGTCATACGCCCCGTTTGGATAAATGTATTGCCGAGCTGCCCGCGTCCAGCCTTTGGACGTGAGATACGCTTGATTCGTTTGAATATCGAGCAGTCTGGCAGATTGCGTCAGTGAGGTTTGGTTCACATGGCTCGTGGAATGACTGAGCATGTCCCACCCTGCCGCATAGAGCGTATCGCAGTCTGCGACGGTAAGCCGCGAGGCCCCTCCAACGAGGGCGCTATTGACGCCAACCGCTCCGCGCAGTCCTCGCGTGGACATATACGCATAGCCTTCCGTCAGTGCTGACGCATAGCCATCATCGAACGTAAACAGCACTTTTGGGCGGCCATAGACTCCATAGTAGCCCGTATCGACATACACATCCCCGCTCTGTCCAGCAGGCATCAAGATTTGCACGCGCACCCGTGTCATGGTATTCGTCCACGATTCTGAGCCCGTATTGCTCATGGAATCCCGATGCCAAGACACGTAATTCCACTGCACATCTTTTTGTGCGCGATACCGCGTCAAGGTGCCAGACGCCAAGAAGTATTTGCTAAACGGGGCTGACGAGATGAAAATGGAGAGATCAAGCGTAGAGGCCAAAGCGGCAGGGGCCGCAATCCAAATACCGAACGTCCCCCCTTCGCGCTCAAAACTTTTGTTGATCGTCCATTCAAGATTATGCGCAGTTTGCCCAGCCGTGGCGTCAATGGTCACTTTCAGGCTTTTAGTATTCCCCGCTGTTTTGATGTACAACGGATTCGTGTTATCGGTTCCCGCTGTCGTGCCGGGGCCGAAGCTCTTACTATTCGTGGTCAGTCCCGCAATTCCATTATTGCCACTAAACAGGACGGTTCCAGCATTGATGAGGTAGTTTTGTGGGAGCGCCGCCTCAGCCAGATAGTCACCCAGCAGCCCCGCCCGCTCCAGCCAGGACCATGGCACCTGCGCGGCCAATGCCACCAGCCCCACCTTGCCCGCTAATTTGCAGAGATCTCGGCGATGCATAGCGCCCCCTAACTCGTCGGTGCCGGTTGAATTTTGACCACGAACACATCGCGGCGTCCTGCGGCGTTTCCCATGTTGCTCGTGAACGTGATGAACTGCCCATCCAGGCTGCTATTGGCTTTCGGCTGCGATTCGTAGGCCGTGGCCGCGCTTCGATGGTGCGCGATACGCCGCACGCGACAACTGCCGTCTGTCGCCACCTGAAGAATCTCGTTGTCGAATGCCGTCGTCACGCCTCCGCCCGCCGTCCGATAGCGAGAGGCCACCATCCAGAGTTGGTTCGTGGCGACCATCGAGAAATGATCCTGCGTGCCGCTATAACTCCAGCCATTCGTCATACAGGGCAGGAGGTCGGTGATCGTGGTCGGGGTTGCCAGCGACCGATACCCCAGCGACGTGTTGACGGGCCGGTGCGTCACCGCCGTGCCGTCGCCAGTGTCGCTATGGTTGAACGCGCTGTTGCCGGTCAGCGTGGAGCCGACCTGGAGGCCGGTGGAGAGGTCCCACACTTCGGCATTCCCACCCACGATCTTGATCGTGAGATAGGCACAGGTCTTGTCGATCTGCACTTCGTCCAGGCTGGCCTTGGAAATGTTTTCGAGTAGCACGGTATCCGTGTCGCGCTTCCAGACCCAGTACCCGTTCGGCGTGCCGCCAGTTTCATAGGAGCCCGCGAAACAGTTGTCGTTGCCGCTCTTGCTGATCTGCGTGATGTAGCCGCCCGTGTGGCCCCGGCCCGCGAACGACTTGAGCGTGCTGCTCGTGTTGTCGGCCACATTGATCCGCGACAGGACGTACTGCCCTGGCCCATAGATGATGTCCGGTTCATTACTGTCCCAGACCAAGCCGTACTCCTGCAGGCCGGCAGGCGGACTCGACAAGAGCGTGCCGGTGGCGCCGGAGGTAAATGCCACAGGATCGAACGTGTAGAACCGCGCCCTGGAATAGCCGGCACGGACCCGAAACTGAATGCGGGTGTTGTTGGCGTTGAGGCTGGGCCAGTACGAGTAGGCGACATTCGCCCCCTTTTCGCTGCCCGCATCCGGCTCGTTCACGGCATCGGTCACGCGCAGAATTTCCGTCCCGAACACGGCATCGGTATATTTCCCCCCCGCTGCCGGATAGGTCGGCAAGGTCGGCTCGGTACGCACGGTCTTGTCGGTCAGCAACGTCTCGACGAATGCTGGAGCGCCGGACGGGCGAGAGAGCGAAAGGACGTTGTTGAGAGCGCCCACCGACGACACGGCTAGCATGAAGCAGAGGCCGGTCAGCAGCCCTACACGGCTCCACTTCATCGCACGCTCCCACTAATCGCCGTCGCCGCCGCTGTCACCACGGTCAGCCCCACGGAAAACTCAATATCCGCCACAATCACCCCGCCCGCTGTCGGTGTGGCTGGGCCGAACAACACCGTCCCAGACGCCGCCGTGTTGTCGTAGATGGTCACATTGCCCATCGTCCCGCCCACGGCAATCAGGTGGTTGACATGTCCAGGGGCGCTCTTAATCGTCGTGGTCGTGGCGGTGAGGATGTTGACGGAAGAGCCGCGCGTCTCTGTTTTGACAACATCGTTCGCGACATCTTCCCCGGCCAGGGTCGTGGCGAGCGTAGATCGGCAGGCCTCGTTGGTGAGATCGCTGAATCGTTCAGGGCAGGCGAACGCAGGAACAGGCGCAACCGCAACCAGCAGAGCCAGCCAGAGCCATTTTTTCATCGTCCACCCTCCAAACAAAAAACGGGGACCGCAGCCCGTGAAGGCCATGGTCCCCGTTGCTCCCGTGTGTTCTGGGAATTCGGTGCTATGTCGGTTTCAGTAATGCTTCGAGCTTACGTTTTAATCCCGTCAGTACTTGTAAGGCCTGAATAATACTCTGTCGGTCCGCTTCGGTCAAGTACTGACTACTGGGAACGGCCACTTTTTTCACCACCATTCGTCGCTCACCGGCACGCCTAAGTACTCATCCCACATCGCCCGCAGCGCCCACGGGGAACAACGCCGCCGCCTCACGGCTGACTCTCCCGCTCCTCCAGCGCGTCGAGCTTGACCTGAAACTCCCGCGCCTTCGTCTGTCCAGGCCAGATCCCGTAGACGATCATAGTCCCCTTGACCAGATCCGCCTTGCGGCATTCCAGCACCCGAAAGCCGTCCGGCAAGACGCTATGCGTTGCCGGCGGCATTACTCGTCCTCTTCCTGAGCCTGCCTCATCGCTCGCCACTCCTCAAGGCTACGCGGGTGCTGAGCATCGCTCAACGATTCCCACAGATACGCCCACCGTACTCCGCGCCAGACCATCTCTTTTCGTAACCCGTTCATTTCGTAGTTCGTGATGCGTCCACTGTTTCGCAAGCGGGCCGCTCGGCACTTCTCGCTCACTGCCGCTCCCCATCCGGCCAGTGCGCGAGAATCGCCTTTGCGAGCACCCGCGCCTCATCCGGCTTCATGGACATATTCTTGGAGGTCGTCGGGTCAATCAACCGCACCCGCTCCAAATGCGGGCTTGCATTCGTCACCAGTTGCGCGATGAGCTGATCGCCTAAATCGACAAGCGTAGTCGCCATTACGGGGCCACGCCTCCAGGGACCGCCCCATTGACCACCAGCGTACTGGTACGGATCGGGGAGCCCGCCACCGACTGCGAGACGTTCATGCCAGGCATCACCGCGCCCAGCGTCCCCATGCCCGCCACAAAGGCGAGGCCGTGAATCGCCGCCCCTAAGACCACATCCGACTTTGCGCCGTCCACATGCGCCTGATAGACGCGGGTGTTGTAATCCTCTTTCGTGGCGGGAGCCGGGCAGTACCAGTTGCCGCTAGAGCGTTCCTGAATCAACTGATCCCACCGGCATTCCGTGTCCCATGAGCGCGTTGAGCGCAGGAACCGCATATCTTCCTCGGTGACTTGCCGCGCCATGAACCCATCCTTCACCACGCGGGTGCCACCTTGACACCCAACCAACGACATCAGGCACAGGATTGTCAGTAACGAACGTGTCATTGAATCCCCCTTCCTTCCACCGTCTCGCCTCCACCGTCCAACAGCACGCATTCCCCATCACCCCGCACACTCACGAGCCGATAGTTCTGCCGCACCACATGCGCCGAGGTCTGCACCGACAACCACACGTCCGCTTGAGGCGCATGATTCGCCGCGAGGGCAATGAGGTCACTCCAGGTCATTTCATGGATGCCTCAAAATCCTAAATCGTCAAAAGTGGATATATAGTTTGTGTGGGTTCCCACGCACAGGAGCCAGGCTCGTTTTTGGGGTGCCGGGGGGCCAGATGGGACCCACTCAGCCTGAACATATCTGAATGGTTCAACGTAAACCATTCACTCACTCTTCTTTATTTTCAATGACTTGCACTGGACCATCACTCAACACCTCAGCCTTAGCCTCTATGGCTTGATCAGGTTGAGCCCAGGCAGGGGAGTTATAGACCACGTTAACCACTTGAATTGATTGAGCATCTGCATGATTACCGTTGAAGGCAATACGATTGACTCCGAATATATGCTCCCGTGCTCTGGCTTGCGCTTGGTTGTCCGGCACATACTCTACGCCGCCCTTGCCAGCCATGCCTTTCACCGCATCCAAGTGGCGCACTGCGTTATCCCAGGCCTTCTTCACCGCTTGCAGCCGTTCCGGCAATAACACACCCGCTTCTTCAAGCAGTCTCGTGCTAATCTGCTCCGCACTCTGCAACATGTTATGAGTCTGGAGGCCTCTACCGCCCATGTCCTCTTAACTCCTACACCACTCTGGGTTTCCCTGGCCCACTCAGAAAGTAATTTCGAATGCGTTTAATCTCTGTCGCAGTCAAGAGTCTGGTCCGTCGATGCGTTCTCTTGTTCTTGGCTTCAACTAAGACTGAATCGAAATACACAGCAGGAAACTCAGTCTTGTAATAACTCAGATGTGAAGTCAGGGACGAATAACTGAGGGGAATCAATCGGACGGCTTCAGCTAAGCTATAGAACGGCTCAAGCTTGGGATCGTGAATACACCCTCCGCAATGCGGGCAGATCATGCGTATTCAACCCCTAATGACACTCCGGCTCCGAACCACAACACCCCGAAGAGCATCCGAAGAGAAGAACATCCGGAGGTCAAGACGCGTTCGACTTCAGGTCTCACTTGGATTGCTCACCTCCTTCCGGAGGTTCGTAAGGTGATAAGATGTATAACACAGAGTCTGAAAAGATTTTGATGAGGGGGAGCTAAGATGTTGGAATGATTGAATTCATGAGGCAAAGAAAAGGCTTGACAGGGTTTTGGGAAATGTGGGGTGGAGGGATAAGGAACGCTTATGATGTGGCGGTGGATGATGAGGGTTGCTTATGGCGTGGCTTGTTCCAATACGGGCTCTTGCACTTGGGGCACCAGGTCGGGAGCCCGACCTTACGGGGCGGCCACTCATGACCGCACCGCAGGCAGGTATAGACATGGATACGAATGGGCTTCATCACAGCCTGGACCAACGATAAAAGCGCATAAGCCCAGCCATGGCACCAAGCCTCCGCCTGAGTTCAGCCTTTGCTGCTCGCAGGCTTGGCATGTTGTCGAAATAATGTGTTGTGTGTCCGTTATAGGCCATAAAATCCATGACATCCTCCTCGGTGGTTTGCTCAATCATCATGGTTACACTATATAACTATGATAATAGTCTGTCAAGCAAAATGGACAGGCGCAGCACGATTAGAATTATTAATGATGATAGGACTTGACATGCTGTGATACATATCATATACTCACATCATGATGATTGAGCAACAGAGCCAGCGCAGCGCGAGCCCGACGAGCGCGGCTCATCACTATTCGGGCGAGGAGAACATCATGGAAACGATCAATAACCAGACCGTGCGCTACCACGTTGACTGCACCATGCCGGTCCGACCCCCAATGGCGACAGCTATTCACCAGGCCCAGCTATGCAGCGCAGGGCATTATCGCCAGTGCGTTGACGTTGACGTGAACCGCCAGCGGACGTTCGAGCGGTGGGCTGAGCATAATCAGGCAGTGATTCGGTATTAATGCTCCCCCTCTCTGCCGAGTACGCGATCCGGGAGGCCGTGCGACTGTTACGCGCCTCCCGGCGCAATTTTAAATCCTCGCAAATTGAGCAGGCGAGAGAGCTGCTCGAAATTGTGCTGAGGGATCTGCCGGAGCGACCACGAAAAGGATGCGCAGCATGAAGAAGCGGCATCACATCATCCGCATCACCACCAAAAAATCATACCTCCTGGAGTCCTACCCCACTCGCGGCGAGGCGTTGCGGCGGATGGAACGCTGCAATCATCGCGTCGGGGTAGAGATCTACCGCGACGGGACCACGGGGCAACGATACTCAGAGACCGAATGCCTGGCGCTGTGACGCACTCCACCATTACCCTGCCACTCTATCGCTGCACGCGCTGCCAACATGAGTGGTGGCCCATCAAGCGGGCTGCCACTCAGCCTAAGCAGTGCCCTCAGTGCCACTCGCCCTACTGGGATAGGCCGAGAGGCAAGCCCAATTGAAGGGCGCACGTTTTTGAATTTGGCCCACTAGCCCACTCTTCCAGCAAAATCTACGCACAAACAGCCTCTCGCGATTCTACAAACCGAAATGCCTCTAGGGTTCGCGCCGGAATCGGCCAGATTCTCAAACCGTATCACAGGCCCCGCTCGATCAGGTGGGATTATGGCTCCCTCGGCCTCTCCCGGCTCCAGGCGGTCATGGCTGCACCGGCTTTCCGTGCATCTGTGCAAAGCACCGCTTACAGAATGCATGAAGCGCCCAGGAACCACGCAATACTCGCTTGCACCGACAACACATCACCACCTTCATCACCCCTCCCTCCCCTCGCGTGTGGCTTAGTCCCACAGACTCCCAAAGTGCTCACAGAAATTTGGCAAGACCTCGTTGAAGAATTGCCCCATCTTGGCGTGGTAGGCATCCATGCGCCTGCGCTTCTCATCCTGAGTCAATGCAGGATCAATCCAGCCTTTGTCGCCAGATGCCCCGTCTTCGTCCAGGTGGTACCACTCGAACCAGTCTGCCTTGTCCAGCAACCACGCATTCCACCCCTCGGCCCCTCCCGGGAAATCGCACGGGTAGCCGTGCCCATTCTCTGCGAGCTTTCGTAGCCCGCCCGCCACAACCTCGGCTAAATAGTGATCGAACGACCACGTATCATGGTCAGCCCATCCACGGTTCGCACGCTGAAACCACCCACCAATACGATGCTTGAATAGATACCGCCACTCAGACCAGTCAAATATCCTCATCCCCTCACCCCCTCGCGTGCCAGGCGGTCATGGGGACACCTGCTTTGATGGCTTCACGTACTTAGCGATCAGTCTTTGCGTATCCAGGTCCAGCGTGTCGCGAAAGCCTTTCACCTTCATGAATCTCCGTACCCCATTAACGTGGCTGCGATGCCCATCTTTCCGCTTCTTTGTAAAGCCAACTCCTATCATCCCTCCCTCCCCTCGCGTGCCAGGCGGTCGAGTGTTTCAATAGCAATCAATGCTGCGCGTATTCCTAACTGCTGCCCGCAAGTCAATAAATCATTTGACGGGCCGTTCTCAAAACACTTCGTTATGGCTTCCTTGCACTCCCGCAGCGCCTCCTGGCGGGCTGTGGTGAGGGCTTGTGTAATCTCATCCACTAACACCATGCGCTGCCTACCACCTAACCAGATTGGCGGAAGTTCAGCTTTCACCGTGTCAACCACCGCCTCCGCCCGTTGCCGCTGGGTTAGGTCGCTCATTTCATATCTTTCTGCTCAATGTGAGCTTTACGGTTAATCTCTAGCGTAATTTCAGACCGTTTCTCAACGCACCCACAATTGCACGCATAGAATCTACATATTGACAAGTGGTTCTCGTTCGCTAGAGCTAACGCTAATTCTTTCCAGGTCATTTCGCGTGCCATGTGGGGCAGTCCTTTCCGTGAATGGCGTGCATCTCTCTAAACACACCACCCATCTCAGCCTGTGCCCATATTGGAATAGGCTCATCCCAGGTACAGGTCCCGATTCGTTGCTTACCGTCCCACCACCGACAATTCCCACACCTCTGCCCGCTGGCGTCAGTCATGGCTTCCCCCTCTCCGGATGCAAGGCGGCGTTGATGGTTGTATAGGCCAGGTACATACAATCAGCATCGGCCTCATTCTCGTTGCAGCAAACCTTGAAAAAGTCTGCCACGGTTGGATGTTTTGGGTCTGGGATTAACGCCGCTAGCTCTAAATGGGATCGTTCCAGCGCCCCTGTCAGCCGCTCATTCTCGGCGCGCAGGGCCTGATTGTCGGCCTCAAGATCAACCCCAACGACTGTGCTCTCATGCAGCCTCATGCCTCTATTCATATGAACCTCACTCATGGCGCGTCCTCCTGTGGCGTGGGCTCAATTAATTGCTTACCCTTTTCCGATATGAAGTTGTAGCCTCCATATCGCCACGCTAGCCCTTGCTTGATCAGCTCATCACGACACTGCTTACTGACTAGATCACCGTCGAATGTACCTCCCGGGTAGATGTACAGCGCATAGAGCTGCTCACCAAGTCCGCTACGTGGCTTCACCCCTCCCCCCCTCTCCGGCTGCAAGGCGGCGTCCACATCGGCCAGGGCGGCGCGTAAATCTTTAATGCTCTGCGTCCAACGCAATTCCTGCTCCCTAGAACAACCAATAGGAATAATTGTCAATTCCGTTAATTGTTTCGTGTGCACCTCCACCAACTGCCGAAGCGTGGTGTATTTTGCAAATACAATCATTGCCTCTTCCGCCTGCTGCTTTGACTGGCCCTCCACCTGCCGAAGCTGCGCCTGCAACGCCTGCACTTGCTGCCCATAGTCTGCAACGTGCTTCTCATACTCTGCTGTGGTGAAATACACCCCGCCGCTTAACCATCGGTCGTAGTCGGCCTTGACTTTCTTTGCCGCCGCAAGCTGCGCCTGGAGCGTGGCGAGTTGGGCATCTTGCTCGGCCTTCACCTTGAGCACGAGATTGCTTGCCTCTATCAAGTTCGCGTTCTTTTTCTCCAGAAAGGCTACCTTCTCCCGCTCCGCATCGAGAGCACGTTGGGCGTCGTCGTACAACACCACATTGCCGGCCTCGCTAGGGGTCATATATTCGTCATGCACGTTATACCGTTCCATCCCCGCCGCCTTTCGTGTCAGGTCACTTCAACTAATACCAGCTCCAAATTGTTTCGCCATTGCAACTTGTTGCTCCTGATCTTTAGGAGCCTTGTACGGCTCACCATATTCACCGAACCGCCTACGCGCTTTCCGTATCGCACCTTCAACAGTTCTCGCTGTAAACAGAGACAACCCTAACGAATGTTCTATTGCCCACACTTTCATCACTCCCCCTCCTCGATCTGTGACGTCGGCGTCTCAGTATCAGGCTTCGTACTGGCCCATATCGCTAAACAATGAGGAATTGATAGCGAGTAATCCAACCAACCGTTCTCACCCCATCGCTCTAGTGACATGCTGAGCCCGTATGCCCGCGCCTTGCCATTGATGTGAATGACTGAGCTTACCTTCATCTCTGGATCCATCGTCTCCAACTGAATGATGAGATGCTGTACATTAACTGGATAGCCCCACTTCACTGAACCATCAGGCCAATAATAACGCTCGTCAGGCTTGTCCATGTTCCCCCTCCTCGATCTGTGCGGCGCGGGCCAGTCTCGCTCGAAATGTCGCATGCTCTACCTTGTCCAGTGGATCACGTTTATAGTCTGTTGCTCCGTAGGGATGGCACT
>OFRC01000482.1_pt1 | contig 10144 bp, 16 predicted proteins | sample 1543051 | NCBI WGS metagenome assembly OFRC01 (sample SAMN07774231, study PRJEB24372) | wastewater metagenome
TGGCGCCGAGTCGGCGGCCGTAGAAAGCGCGGGGTGTATCGACGGACCGCGCAGTGGGTCGGGAATCGCGTGCGCGGATCTGCTCGCGAAAATCGAGCCGCTGCTTGCCGATGATGCGGGGGCGAAGTGAACCCACGCCAACGAGTCGAGCGCATCCACGAAGAAATCGAAGGCGTCGCAGCGCAGTACGGCGTGACTTCGTGGGAGCGCGAATTTTTGGAATCGGTAAGCGAACGCGCGACGCTGAGCGAGAAACAAGAGGACATCCTTTCGCGCATTGAGGAGAAAGTCTTTGGATAACCAGCACCGTGAAATCAAGGGATACCGCGAACTCAACGCCGATGAAATCGCGCTGATGAACGAGGTCAAGAGCAAGGGCGCAGAACTCGGCGAACTCGTCGCCAAGCTGCGCGCGGCAGAAGGTCTCGACCAGCGGTGGATAAGCATCGGCGCAACCGACCTGCAAACCGGCTTGATGGCCCTCACCCGCGGCGTGGCACGGCCGACATTCTTCTGATGACCCTACGCGAGCGCTTCGAGCGCGCCTTCGGCACTACATCCGCGCGTAGTACGGCGCGGTGGAACACCGGCACATACCGCGACGCGGCGGTGGAGTTGGCGTGGCAGATGTGGCAGAAGGGATGGCGCTGGAGCGCGAGCAACTGCGTTGAAGCGTGCGAAGCCGAGGCGACCGTCGAAGGGCAGCGCTGCGCGGATGCGTGCCGCGTTGTACGGGAGGCGTTGTGATAGAGATGGTGAAACCGTGAGCGAACGAATTGGTATCGCTGTGTATTGCACCACATGCCGCCGGCGCAAGACGCCAGTAGGCAGAGACGCGCCACCCAGCATTGACTTGTGCAATGCGTTCGAATGCGACGGCTATTATCAGGAGCCGCACCCCGGACAGCTTTGGCCGGGCGAGCGAGAGAGCGAGTTCGGGTATCCCTGCGGAACGCATGGAACCATCGTGAGCGACGACTACCCCGCCTGGATCTGCGCCGACTGCGGCGAGCGCCACGGCCGCATGCCCGCAGGCCACATCAGCACATGGCACCGCGGGACGTGCGGATGGTGCGGACAGGAGCGCGACGTGACCGAGCCGCGGGATTACGGGTATCAGGAGAGGCCAGCATGACCACCTACGCCACGCTAGACCTGCCGCTCCTTGGGTGGGACGGCACGTATGACGAGACCGTCCCCGCGACGATCATCCACGACATCGCACCGCACCTTGCGCACGTAGCTACGTTCGCGGTGCACCGGCTGCAAGGTTCGCGCGATTACTGGCAATGCACGCACGTCGAAACGGGCCTGCTGGCGGGCAATCTATTCCACGCGTCACGCGACGCGGCAATCGAGGCGACGCGGATCGTGCTGGCGACAAAGACGCCTGCGGATATCGCCGCTGCTGTGCGCGCTGCCGTCAAGCGTGCGCCGTGGATTGCGAGGTAGCGTGATGCCGATCCGCCCCGAAATGCGCGCCCGCTATCCGCGGGATTGGGCACTGCGTTCGCGCTTCGTTCGATTCGTCCGCGCGCGGGGCCGGTGCGAGCGGTGCGGCGCCGAGCACGGCAGGCCGCATCCGTTGACCGGGAGCATCGTTGTCCTCACCACGGCGCACGTATTCGACGATCGGCCCGAGGCATCGTCGCTGCTGAACCTCGCCGCGTGGTGCCAGCGGTGCCACAACAGACACGACGCCGCCGCACGCCGCGCAGGAACCCGAAAGCGCAGGCGTGCGCACACTGCGGACCTATTCGAGGTAGCGTGATGCGAGAGCGCCCCATCATCATGAGCGGTGGGTAGCGTGAGCGCGTTCCTGACCGTCGCCGAAGAAAGGAGACTGAGAAATGCCCGATCTTTATGACCATGCCTGCCCGCGCCCCCATCTGCGCCCTGATGGGATTCCTACTCGCATAGACCTTCGCTATCTGACGCCAGCCGAGTTGGCGATTCGGGCTGCGATGTATGAAGTCGAGAAGGCGGGCGCGAGCATAGCGCTGACCGACGCCGTAACTCTGCTGGGCAAAGCGCGAGACCGTGTGGCGGACCATGTGGAAGGACGGCCATGAGCGCCCGGCATACGCGGGGGCCGTGGTTGTACACGCAAATCGGCGAAGCCTGTCGCTTTGGCCCGCAGCTAACCATTCGCGCCGGTCTCCGCGTTGTGTGTGAAGTGTCTCGGCATGACGATACCGATACCGGGGCAGCCAACGCTTTCCTGATCGCCGCCGCGCCTGACCTGCTGGAGGCATTGCGCGCTCTGGAGGAAGAAGCCGTTGCCTGCTGCGCCGGGGCCGGCTTCGTGGGAAGACCTCTCGACAGGTCGCTTTATCCGTTGTCCATGTACAACGCCCTGCGCATGGCCCGCGCCGCAATCGCGAAGGCGGTGCCATGAGCCTGCTGATCAACGCTTTGGGCGATATGCGGGCACGGTGGGTTGCGCTCATCCAGAAGCAGGGCTGGGGCGACCAATTCGACGGCGACATCCAGAACATCGACGACGCGATCGCCGCCCTCAGCGCGGAGCCGCGCCCCTTAGTGGTCTGCGGCTGTGAGACGTGTCCGGAGGTGGAATACAACAATGCCGAGGCGGGCATATTTCGCCGCCTGCCCGCCGTCGCGACCAAGGAAGATGCGAAGCAGCTCGAAAGCAGCGCGAGCGGATCGACCGCGCCAGAGCCCCTACAGCGCGCGCTACGCCTGCCGACGTAGGGTGATGCCACCGCGCGCCGTAGCGGCGTTGTGGTGGCTCGCCTGCGTTGTAGGTGGCCTATCCCCTCACGGGGAAGGCGCGCGGGGAGGAGTCGCGCGCCGTGTCGGCCGTTATCCGATGCCGAGGCCCGTATTGCCGGATTGCACCCGCGCTGCCCGATTGGCGCGGATGCGCTCGTTGGTCATGATGGTGAGGATCGTCGTCACCGCGAGGTCATCCCACTCGCGCGGGCAGTCGAGCACGAGCTCGGACGTCCGGACGCCCTCGAAATCCGCCTCTGTCGTGATCGACACGACGAGGCGCGTGACGATGCGCGCCATCTATCCCGCCCCGCGCTCGAAGCGGCAGTCGAGCGACGACGACGCGATGCGCAGGACGCCATAGACGACGCCGGGGGACGTGATCCAGCCCGAGCCGCCCATGCCGTAGCTCGTGGCGGCCGTGTCGAATGTCGGGCTGTCGGAGATCCACGCCTGCGCCACGCCGCCGCTGACCTGGAACGAAACCGGACCAGGCGGTACTGCGATCCGCACCACGATGCCCGGTGCCACGCGCGCCCACGATGTTGCGTACTGGTCGGCCGTCATGGCGGACCACTCGACGATGGTCGGCGGTGCGTACTGGTCGCGCCAGTAGCGGATGGCCCCGGCCGCATCGGATACGTCCTGCCGGTGCGCTGCGAAGTACGCCGCCGCCCGGTCGGGCTCTCCGGCGACGAGGTAGGCGTAGACCTGTAGCAGCCGGTCCGCCTTGTCGTATGGGAGCCGCGCCGGAAAGCGCTCGACGGCATCATCGGTCATGACTGCCTCCTTGCGGCGAGCTCGTCGCGCGCGATGGCGGTGGCGTTGCTGTCCGCCGTGCCGCCGAAGCTGAATCCGGTCTGATCGCGGAAGGTATTGACCAGCCCCATCACGATGGCGGTCAGCAGGACCATGAGCGACGGGTCCGGCACGCCGGAGCGCGTGACGATCATCTGCACGGCGGTCAGGATCGCCACCGCGAGCGCCGCGATGCCGAGGCCCCATTGGGTGAATGACACTTGCCGCATGCGCAGGGACCACGATTCCGGCGTCGCAAACGCACGCGCGTTGGCGCGCGAGGTCTCCGTCCGTGCCGCCGCCTGCGCTTCGAGCGCCGCGATGCGGTCGAGAAAGCCGGCGAACTCGTCGAGTCTCATGACGGTCTGCTGCTCAACGGCGGCGAGCTTGGCCCGCCCGGCGTCCGTAGGCGCTGTCACGGCCGCCGTGGCCTGTACCGGGTCCTGTAGCCCGGTGACCTGCTGTAGCACGCCCATGAGACCATCGGCGAGCACCTGCGCGCCTGCCGCGTCCGTGATCTTGCCGGCCGCTTCCTCGACCTTGGCGCGCGCGGCTGGCGCGAATACGCTGACAACCGTCTGTAGCAGTTGGCCGATGAGCCCGGCCGCGGCGAGTCCGCCCATGTGTGCCTCCTCCGATTGATTCGACGGCGCGCCGGGTGGCGGTGCCGGTAGTGGGGCGTTGCGTTCTGGCTCCGTGCGCCCGCCTTCGAGCACCCCGCCCGCGCGCAGAAATGCCGCCTCACAGAACGCGTAGGTCCGTCGCGGCTGCGGTACGCGCGCGCTCGGCAGCGACGCCCAGCGGCCGCCGCACTTATCGATAGCCGCCCGCAGTCTGCCGGCGTTGATGTCGCCGGTCGCGCCGCATACCTCGGTCAGCCACAGGGCGAACTCGTCTTGCGATGCGGGCGAGAAATCATGCGGCCCGCGCTCGCGGATGAAGTCGAGCCACGTCGTGTACGTCGCCTGGTACTTGCCGGCCGCGCTGGTCTGGACCGTCGTACCGTCCTGCTGCGTGTAGGCGAAGTACTGCCGAGGATGATCGGCGAACGACGTGAACACCTTGCCGTTGCCAGGGCGCCAGCCGAATAGCGCGCGATAGCCATCGTCGCCTACGGTGCCCTCGCACGCGCTGATGACGGCTAGCCACGCGGATTCGTTGCGCGTCATGTCCGCAGCGCCCACGTCACCACGATGACCAGCGCCCACGCCGCGAAGCACGCGAGCACGAGCGGAATGAGCGAGCCGCCATCATCGTCCTCGTCCTCCCGGTCGTAGTCGTACCTCATTGGACCGACCCGCCGATCTGGACGCGCAGAACGTCGCCCGGCTCGAAGCGGTAGGCAATCAGCAGCCGCTCGCGCGTCACCATCGCCCCACTGTCGCGCATTGCCGCGGCCGCTTGATCACGCACGAGCGTGAGGATCGTCATCGCCTCCGTGTCGATCCGGATCACGTCGCGCACCTCGTCGCCGCGATCATCGCGCACGCGGTACTGCGGATGGGTCGCGGCCGAGATGATCATCGCGTGCCCGTCCCGTCGCGCAGCAGCCCCGGCGATAGTTGCTGCCGCGTCTGATTGGCGATCGCGCGGTCGAGCTTGTCCTCGATGCGGTCCAGTCGGCGCGTGACGTTACCCTCGATCCCTTCCGCTTTCTTCGTCATCGCGTCGTCGGATTTTTCGAGGATCTCGATCTTGGTGTCGTGGCGCGTAAATCGCGTCTCGATGCTCACGCCCCATACGAGTACCGTGATCGCCAGCGGGATGCTGCCGATCAGCGTGCCGATGATCTCGCGCCAGAGAGACCGCTGCGGCTTGTCGTCGTCGTCGCCCATTACGCTCCCCTTTTCACGACGCGAACACGGCGACCGCTGCGTTCACCGCGTCCTGCACCTGCGCATCGGTTGCTTGCCTGATCGCGCTGATCGGCGCCTCATGATTCTGCGCGAGCACCGCCCACACCATCGCGTTGGCTACCGCGCGCGGATCCTCGAACGCACGTCGCGCCCACGACATGCGAGCGGCGTGGTTCGGTGTGTTGACGGGCTCCGTGCGCACGCCTTCGGCCGCTACAACGGTAGCCGCAAGCACGCGCTGCGTGAGGTAGTCATCGTCCCGACACATCAGCAATTCGAGCAACGTCGCCATTTCACTGCCCCCAGAACAAGCCGCCGCCGTGCTGCCCGGCCGACGCCGTTTCCTTGAGCACGAATCCGACGACGAACTTGATCGACGCGAAATACGTGCCGAACGAGATCGACGGCGCGGAGATCGTGCCGGTATTGGTGTTGGTGCCAATCGCCGCATGCCCGTAGCCGGATACGTCAGACGATGCGGACGGGAGCCATCCTGTGCCCGTCGTTCCCACGGCCACGTTGCGCGAGATGTTGTCCGACTGCCCGCCGATGACTGCCGTCAGTTGCCCCGCCGTAACGCCAGACAGCGAGCCGGCGAGCGCATAGGACCACGTCGAGTGCGCGCCGTTTACGTTGGACTGGTACTGCGTGATCGGACCGCTGTCCCACCCCACTGTGCTGCGGAAGCCGACTACGAACGCCGCGGACTGACCGGAGACCGCCAGCGAGTACGTCAGATCATCTGTTGTTGTGCCATCCGCGATGCGCCACGCGGCCCGAATGTATTGGCCCGTGGACCCGCTGCTGACGAATTGCGTCCATCCCGCACTGAGGCCAGTGGTGGCGCGGTAGCACCCCATCACGGCGACGAGCAGATCGCCCGCGATCACGCCCGACGTCGATCGGACGGTTATTGAGCTGCCGCTCGGGAATGACGCAAACGCGGCGCTGGAACGCGTGATCGTCACGACTACACCGCCCCGACCTTGGACAGCGACTGCGTGACGTTCGCGCCGCTGTAGTACATGCTCACGATGGTCTCACCGTTGGCCGCAGCGTTGATCGCCGGCGCCGACGTTGCCCCAAGCCAGCGCGTAGCCGTAAGGCCCGACCACGCCACCGTACGCGAGCCGGTAGCGTCCTGCACCAGCCGCAGCTGATAAAAGCCGGGATACGTCGGCGTGTTGATGGTAAGCGTGGTGTTGGCGTTGAGCGTGACCCTCTGCTGTCCGCCATTGGCCCAGTCGATGGTCTTGGCAGCCCCGCTGTTGCCGTTGTCGTACTCGGCGATGCGCCCGAGCACCTTGATCCCGGTCACATCGTTGCTCCCGGCCGCCACCGCGCCGCTCAACGTGCCACCGGCCTTGGGCAGCGCGTTGTTCGCTGTGACGCCCTGCGCTGCCGTTGCGTAGTCTGTTGATGGCGTCGTCGCCGCCGTGCCGAGGCCCAGATTCGTGCGTGCTGCCGCCGCCGTCGTCGCGCCGGTACCGCCCGAGGCCACGGGCACCGTGCCCGCAATCGCCGCGATGGCGAACCGCCATGCCGTCTTGGTGCCGCTGCCCGTCACCGCCGTGACATTGACGGTGATCGACGGGTGCGCGTACGCCGTGATCGACCCGTCCATGTAATTCGTCTGCGGCGCCGCACTGTCGGCCACGCGGATCGGCGAGCCGACCGCGAATGCGCGCTGCGTGCCCTCGACGAGCGTGAACGTCTTGCTGCCGGTGCCGATGGCGTTGCTCGTGGTCGACGTGGCCGAGAACAGCTCGCCCGAGGTCGTCGCGAGGAACGCGGAATAGCACACATTGAAGTCGGTGATGAGCTGGTTCAGCTTCGCGATGTAATCGGTATCGCCAGCGGCAAACGTGACGGTAGAGGGTAGAGGCATGGTTACACTTCCTCGAACACGAGTTGTTGATTCGCGTAGTCGAACATCGTGAGCGTCATGAGATCCAGCGCAACAAGCTTCGCCTGCATCTCGTGGTCACGCTCGTATGCGTTGCCGAGACCGGGAAAGACCGTGACGAACACATCCTCGCGCAGCCCCTTTTGCCGCTTGAGCGTGGACACCTGCAGCCGCTCCCACGCACTGATCCAGTCCCCGGACAGCACCATGCGCCGGTACTGCGCGCCGGGTTCGGTGTACAGGTTGCCGCCGTCGGTGCGCTGTTGCTTGGACCGATCCACCACGCCCGATTGCATGCCGCGTGCCGGCATGTGCACCGGCGCGAACGCATCGCCCACGAAGAGGCGCGTGGCCTGCATGTAGCCCGCCGGCGGCGCAGTGTCCGTGATCTCGATCTGCATGTAGCCGCCGTACACGGTCGGGAACCACAGCTTGCTCACCGTGTGCGGCCATCCGAGATACATGGATTTGCCAAGCGGATCGGTGCCCCATGCGAGATCGCCGAACGCGATCGGCGGCACCAGCGCAACAGACCCGGAGTCGTACACCTGCACCGCCTGGGTGTTGTCCTCCCAGATTCGCACCCGCCACCCGCTCGACGATGAGAACTCGCCGCCGTACAGCACCACCGAGTTGACCGGCTTGATCGTGGTGGGCGTGGGCGACGTGCGCGACGCGAACGAGACCGCCAGCGTCGCTGTCGTCACGCCGTCTGGCAGGCGCCATAGATTCTCCGGCTCCATCAGTCCGAGATTGGACGCGGGCAGCGTGGCGATGCTGCCGCCGGCAATGCACTCGATCCACGCCCAATCGGCGACGTTGTCATAGATGATCTTCATACGATGATCCCGAGCTTCACCGTTTTGAACCCGTACCGCTCTGCGATCTTGACCACGACACCCTTGCGCCCCGCCGCGAGCCCGTAGCGCGGATGCGTGAGCATCACGGCGTCACCGATGCGCAGGCCCATGGCCTTGAAACGGCAGGTCACGTCGAACAGGTAGCGCTGGAAGCCCCACAGGCGAATCCGCCTGTTGGCTTCGGCTTGGGCGTCCGCCGGATTGACGAAGAGCGTGGCGATCGAATCATCGGCCGAGGTATCGCTCACGGTCGGCGGCGACCCGGACGAGCCGACGCGCAACCGCCGCCCCTTCGGCATCGACTCCGGGATGGCCTGGTTCACCGCGCGCACGAAATGCATGTGCGAGTTCGCGCGCTCGTTGGTCTGTGTCTCCGTCACGCCGCTGCCGCTGCCACCGACCATGTACGTATTCGGCGACCCGTTGCGCTTGGCCGCCATGCGGATGTCGCGCACCGGAGGAATCACTGTCGGCGCACCTAGGCCGCCCTCGAGGATGTCGCCGACCCCGATGCTGGCAACGATCGCGCCGTCGAAGTCGAATCGCTTGACGAACAGCTTGCCCTCGCGCGTCACTGCCGAGAATGCCCCTACCGTTGCCGTGATCTGGTCGATGGCGTCATACGCCTGCATGCCCACACTGTTGTTCCACAGGCCGAGGTACTGCGGGCACGTGGCATTGAGCGTGACGAAGCTGTCGATGTCCAGGTCGTCGATGGTCAGATAGGACAGCGTCGTGGCGATGTACATGATCATGTCCGCCGCCGTGCGGATGGGCAATCCGCTCGTGCCCAGCGAGCCCACACCGTCCGCCGTGATGCGACCCTGCGGGATGCCGCCCACGATGAACGTGCCATCGGTCGGGCTCGCGGTGAATCCCGCGCTCACGCCACGATCTCGAACGACAGTGATGCTGCTCACCGGACCGCCGTTGACCGCGTACGTGTGCGTGGCATCGTCGATCAGGATCGCCGGCACGTTGAAGAAGTCGCCAATGGCGAGCGGCATCGGCTGGCCAATGAGCGGACCCGCCTCCAGCACGTCCACGCGCACCGGCTGATTCAGCAAATGCTGAAGGTCGCGCGTTTCGAGGATAAACGCCTTATCCTTGATTGCCACGTTGCCGATCACGCCCGCCCACGCCGAACGGAAGTCATCGCGCGGCCAGTCCTTGTCACCGATGTACAGACGCAGGCGATGCCCGATCCAGTTGCGCTCGAACAGCCACGGATCGGTATCCGTCGACGAGATCACTTCGACCGTGCCCTTGTTCGGCGACGTGCGGCCGGTCATCATGTCGCTCATGTCCTGCGCGAACTCGGGGATGCGCTGCACGATCGCCGCATAGGGCGTATTGGCCGGCGCGTCGGTCGGCTGCGTTACGAATCGATGCGTAGACATACGCTCGACACCCGTGCTCGCAGCCGGCGTGAACACCTCGATCTCCGTCACCCGCGACTCACCGTCGCCCGTGTCATGGATCAGGATGCGAATGGCTGTCGTGCGATACGGCGCGAACGTGATCTCGCGGCGAATCTGGAAATTCCACACGTCCTCGATCGTCGTCCAGGCAGTGCCGGTCCACGCCTGCACCTCGAAATGGCGCAGCACGTAGGCGGTACCCGTCTCGCCCGGCGTCGGCTCGCTTGGCGATGCGATGGTGTCCTGCGCCGAGTACACCACGACGCGATTGACCAGATACAGGTCGGCGAAATCAACACGCACCCAATCCGGCAGGGTGCTCGTGGTGTCGTCCTTCCAGTACGCGCCCGCGCTACCGGCCCGCTCGCCGTTGATGACGTTGCTCGCCGGGTAGCCCGTAGCTTCGGTCGAGCCTGTCGCTGTGGCGCCGTTGGCCGACAGCGCGACGTTGACGAGCTCGCCGATGGGATCGACGAGCGATGACCACTCGGCCTCGACGAGCATGACCCGCTCGCGCGATTGCGAGTCCAGCCACTCGGCGAATTCAGCGTCGGAGATCATGGGCCG
>OFRC01000483.1_pt1 | contig 10058 bp, 20 predicted proteins | sample 1543051 | NCBI WGS metagenome assembly OFRC01 (sample SAMN07774231, study PRJEB24372) | wastewater metagenome
ATGGCAGGCTTACTTAATATTGATTTTAATGACCCAGAAACAGCGGGTTTGCTTGGCTTAGCTGGCGGGCTATTTGCGGCTGGTGCGCCTAGTAGTCGTCGTATTGGCACAGGTCAGGCGCTCATGATGGGCTTGCAAGGTATGCAGCAAGGCCAAATGGGTGCTAGAGAATACGCACAGCAGCAAGAGTTAATGAGGCGCAAAATGGCTGGGCAAGACCTAGAAATGCAAATGGGGCAAATGAGGCTTGGAGGTATGCAGCAAGAGGCGTCGGCACGGAAAGCGGCGCAAGAGTTCCAATCTAAATTGCCAGAAATTATTCGTCAATATGGAAACGATTATCAAGGGATGATTCGTGATTATCCTGCTGCGGCTGAATATATAAAACAAGTTGCTGAGGCTCGTAATTTAGGGCGGTCTAAAGTTGCTCGCACATTAGAAACAGAAGGCGCAGATGGCCAAAAGATTGTGCTGCAGTTGGACGAAAACGGCGATCAGGTTGGGCAAGGCATGCCGGGATATGTCGCGCCTCAATTAGTAGATCAAGGCGGGAAGTCATCCTTCGTTAAGCCAACAGCAGGACTAAGCTTTACTAAAACTTTATCGCCAAGTGATCAAGCAGCTAATGCAAGAGCATATGCTCAGATGGCGCAATCAGACCGCCATTTCCTAGGCAATCAAGACCTAAAGCGTCAAGAAATTGGCATGAAAAGAGAAGAAAAGCAGCAAGAGGCCACGCAAGCAAAAGCGGGGCAGGTCGCAAGTTTCGATACTATGCTTGATTCTCTTGATCGGATAAAAACGCATCCCGGCTTAAGCCGCAGCGTTGGGCTTTACAGTAAAATTCCGTCTATACCATCTTCTGATTCGTCAAATTTCCAAGCTGAATTGGAAACTTTCCAGTCCCAAGCGTTTTTGCCGATGGTTTCGCAACTCAAAGGCATGGGCGCATTATCTGATGCCGAAGGTAAAAAGCTTACCGCTGCGGTAGGCGCATTAAATCCTAAGATGTCGGAATCGGCTTTTAAAGAATCACTTAACCGCATTCAGAAAGATATGGAAGCAGCACGACAACGCGCAATCCAAAATACTAATTTACCTTCTCGCAAGACTGCCCCTGCATCAACGGGAAATCAAGAAATAGACAATCTCTTATTGAAATATGGTGGTCAATAATGGCTGAACTAGATAAATATTACACGGCATTAAAAAATGCTGATGCGGCGGGAGACGTAGAGGGCGCTAGGAAGCTTGCTGCGCATATCAAGTCCATGCAATCAGCTACAGCAGTAAAGCCAGAAACAACGCTGATGCAAGATATTAAGCAAGGTGCTGGCAACCTCTTGGCTGGTGGCGTTCGTGGTGCTGGCTCTATCGGCTCTACGCTTCTTGCCGCTGCTGATTTAGCCTCGCCTTTTGGGCTAGCTAAAGACTTAATTCAAGGCAAAAGTGTATTTGACCGAGTTAAGCAGATAGGCAAAGACGACGCCGACCGTCGCGCATCAATGACGCAAGAGCTGGAGCGTGCTGGTGCTCAGCCTGACTCCTTAATGTTTAAAGGAGGCAAGCTTGCTGGTGAAATTGCGGGTACATCTGGCACTGGTGGCGCAATCGCAAATACTTTCAGGGCTGCTGCACCAGCTTTATCAACGTCTCGATTTGTCGCTCCAGTTCTTGACGCTGTCGCAACTAGCGGAATGAAGGCTGGTGGCGTGACTGGTCTTAAATCGGTAATCCCTCGAATGATTGGCGGCGGAATCACTGGCGGCGCTTCTGCTGGCTTGATTGACCCTGAAACAGCGGGAACGGGCGCGGCTTTTGGCGCTGCCTTGCCTGCATCGATGATGGCAATTGGTGGCACTGGAAGAACTATAGGTCGCGCATTTTCTGCTCCGAAGCAAACCGACGACATGGTGAATGCGATCAATGCATCTAGAGCAGAGGGCTATGTTATCCCGCCAACGCAAGCAAATCCTAATCTAAAAAATAGATTGCTCGAGGGGCTATCAGGCAAGATCACAACTGCTCAGAATGCAAGTACGAAGAATCAAGTCGTAACAAATCAGTTGACGGCTAAATCCCTTGGGCTTCCTCCAGAAACAAAGATTACACCGGAAGTATTGCAGCAAGTTAGAAAGCTAGGCGGCGACGCTTACGAGGCTGTAGCGAATACCGGAACGATTACGCCAAGTCAAAGCTACATGAAAGCACTTGACGATATTGCAGAACCTTTTAACAAAGCAATGCAGGGATTCCCAAACGCTAAACCATCGCCAGTTCTTCAGTTAGTCGACTCGCTTAAATCGCCACAGTTTGACGCTGCATCTGCTGTCTCAAAGATTAAAGAATTGCGCACGGCTGCGGATGATGCTTTCAGAACTGGCAACACAGACATTGCTCGAGCGTCTAAACGCGCTGCAAGTGAACTGGAAAATGTATTAGAGGATCATCTTAAAAACATTGGACAGCCAGAATTATTACAGGCATTTAAAGACGGTCGCCAATTAATCGCAAAAACTTACACGGTAGAAAAAGCACTGAATCAAGTAAGCGGATCGGTTGACGCAAGGAAGCTTGCAAGCCAATTGCAAAAAGGTAAGCCACTTTCAGGAGATTTGAAAAACATTGCGGAATTTGCTTCACGGTTCCCGAAAGCATCGCAAGCAGTAGAAGGCATGGGAAGTTTGCCACAGACTAGCCCGCTAGATTGGATGGCTGGCGCTAGCTTATCGGCAGCTTCTGCCAATCCTTTAGGGCTGTTAGCGGTAGGAGCAAGACCAATAGCAAGAAGTGCGACATTATCGCCATTTATTCAAAATAGATTGATACAACAAGGCGGTGGGTTATTGAATATTCCTGAGTCAATGCAGCAATTAGGATATCAAACAATGCCTGCTATTCTTTCTCGGTAATACCTTTGTAAATGCCATAAATAAACGCTAGAATGCATAAAGCAATAAATTTATAAACTAGATAATCTGTATATTCCATTTTCCCGCCCGTAAGGGTAACTTTTGAAAGGTAATAACATGTTTAATACTATCGGTGGCGATGGTCCCGTACCTCCTAAAAAACCACCTACACCAGAACCAATGTCTCGCAAATCTCCTAAGAAAAAGAAATGCTAAATAGGATTAAGCTGGCAGCGATCTTTGGTATATTCGAGGTCGCTTCTTGGTCAATTTTACGCCTTATTCCAAAAGAGACAATGTATTTTGTTATCTTCGGGTCAGGTTTTTCATTATCGCCAGATGTGTATTATATAGTTGCTGGCATATTTTCTTTTCTTATATTACCAGCCATTGCAAGAGTTGGATGCGATCAGCTAGTGATTGATATCCTGAAACTGGCATTAATTGTGCTTGCTGTACAGTTTGCAGGATTCATCTTTTATAACATATATTTTTTCCTTGATTTGCTTAATCTTCAATTGGATTTTGATCCTCAAGTGCTAATATGGAAATACAATGATGCTATAAAATTTTTGCTAACAGTTCAATTTTTGCGACTACTGATTATAAGGAAATCCGATGGAATCGAGCAGAATAATAATTATTTGCATGCTCTTTGTCGCTGGGATACTCAAAGGAGTCGCAATTTATGTTAAGGCACATAACAAGGCTAAGCGAAGACGCAAGCACGAAAGAAATAATGCAGGAAGTTGCGATAAGGGCGGTGGACAGTAAATCTGTTGCGGCTTCTGTTGCTGCTACGACTGCTGCGCTTGGGCTATCCGATATGCAATCAATGGCGCAATTATTTGCAACTATAGCAGCGGGTATTCTTTCAGTGGTTTTGGTTATTAAGCACGGATATGATGTTTATCGGGCATGGAAAGCTGGTAAAAATGAAGAAGCCGAAACTGATTAGGAACTGGAGGGCTACCGCTAAATATGCGTGGTCGCTTCGTTTAATGGTGCTAAGCGGCGTTTGTTCTGTCGGCGAGATACTTGTTGCCTATTATCCTGATGCGCTTCCTAGGGGCGCTATGGCTGGCTTATCTGGCTCATTTGCGCTTGGCGGTATTGTCGCTAAGTTTTTCGCACAAAGGAACATGACTGATGAAGATTAAACGCTCACATGTAGCGGGACTTGCGCTATCAGCATCGGCACTTGTCGGTCTCATTGCGCGCGAAGGTTACACTGATAAGGCCGTTATCCCTGTCAAGGGTGATCGCCCGACCGTCGGATTTGGGTCGACGTTCAAAGAAGACGGCGCGCCCGTAAAAATGGGCGACACTATCACGCCGCAAAAAGCGGTTGCGCGTTCGTTAGCGCACATACAAAAAGACGAGTCTAAGCTAAAACAATGCGTTACTGCTACACTATCTCAAGCTGAATATGATTTAATGGTTGATTTTGCTTACCAATACGGTACTGTTGCGCTATGCAAATCGGCAATAGTAAAATCTGCAAATGATGGCGACTATGTAAAAAGCTGCGAAGGCTATTTACTGTACAAAAAAGTTGCTGGTTACGATTGCTCGACGCCAAACAATAAACGCTGCTTAGGTGTTTGGACTAGAAGCCAAGAACGCTACAAAACCTGTATGGCGGCACAATGATAGGCGAAAAAGTATTAGCAATAGCAATGGTTACTAGCGTATTTATGGGTGCTGCTGGCGCATGGTACTTACAAGGCTTGCGCATCGACAAACTAAAAGCAGATCACAGCCTAGAAATCCAAAAGATAAAGAACATGGGTGAAATTGTTCAGTCCAAATCCGACACGATCACAGTCACACAAGAAAAAGCGAAAGAGGTTGCCGATGTTGACTACAAAGAGACTATTAAGCGCCTTAACGCTGACAATAAGCGGTTGCGCAACGAACGTTCCCGTACCAGTTACACTCCCGCCGCCCCCGCCAATACCTACCGCCCTGACCTTGCCTGTTTCGACAGAATCGAGCTTGAATCAGCGTTTCAATTCCTTGATGCAGGACTTCAAGACATTATTGCAGAAGGCGACCAGAACACCACCAGATTAGTATCGGGCATGAAGTGGGCGCAATCTTTGCAGACTAGATAATTACTCAGATTCCCATTTGTCGCACTCTTTATCGCACTTTTTATAATTCTGCACGATAAAATAGATGCCGATTGCTGCAACACAAAACATCAGCCCAGCGGCAATGTAGGTGAATATCTTACTTAGCTCTAAGATGGTATTCATAGCTCAATCCATTCTAGCTCGGACAATAATTCCTCATATTCTTTAATGTCATCTGAGCATTTATGAACATCGTCTAAACTGCCAAGTCCTATTTTAAATGAGCTTGTCATACTAGACTTGCTCAAGTTAAGCATAGATACTCTGCACTTCACAGCAGCTTTTAATAGTAAAAGTTTTCGTTCTGTTAGTTCCATCATTCATCCTTTGTAGGTTCTTGATTTGCAGGCTCACCGATACCAAGTTGCGTTTTCATAGCCAACTGATAAAGCACATTCATTCGATGCACAAGAACGCTAAGCTTGCTGCCTTTTTTAATGGTTCCAGCGCCTATTCTGATGTCGCATGGCAAAGGCATATCAAGCTGGTTTTCTGGTTCTTGATACTCTGGTGCTGCTTCAAGCTCAGCTATTCGCTTTGCCTGTGCTGCATTCTCTTTCTGTAGTGCTTCATAAGCTGCGCGAAGTTCTGCGACTTCATCGAAGTAAGCATTGCACCAAACCGATTTATCATCTAGCGCCATTGGATGAATGCGTTCTTCTGCTGATTTTATTTCACTCATGGCATGTCCTTTCTATTCCAAAGCGCAAACATTGTGCCTTTTGATCTGTGTTTTCGAGGCTTTGATTCGCCAAATGGCAGGTAATAAAATCGTTTCTTACCTGCATACCATCCCTCGCGCTGATTGCGGCTCTTTAGTGTGCGTAAATTGCTATGTTTGCGGTTAGTCATGATTGACCTCCCGATCATCGTAAATGCCGCTTGGGTCAATTCCGTGCATATCCAAAATTGTTCGCAATCGAGAAATGTACGCAGCTTGTTTTAAAAATTTTGATTGCAAAGCCCAATATGCCTTGTCTTGCAGGTACATAAAAACCAAGCAGGCAAAAAATATAAACGCTAGAATGCATTCTGCAAGAGTCACTTGTCGCCTCCATCTGGTGCTGGTGGTATGGATAAATACATCCAATGTGTAGGCTGATAATCGTCGTCAGCTTCGTAATCTCTAATATCACTTAGATCACATCCACAGATTGCCCACAGCCAGCCTTCGTCGTAATCAACACGTGCAAGTGCGTAAACATTTTTACCGACCAATGCTACTACTGGCGTTTCCATTTCTGGCAATCGTTCATCAACGCTAATCCATTGGCTCTCGGTCTGCTGTGCCTGTGATTCAAGAACCGCAATCTTAACTTTGAGAGACTCAATTAAAATATCGGATGCTTTAATTGCTCTGTCGTCCGCTTTACTGGCATTTTGAAGCATCACAATTTTTGAGATTAGGTATTCTTTGGATTTGTTTTGCAGGTTTTTGTCAGGCTCTTGCTGTGCCTGTGATGCTAGGGCTGCCTGATAGCCAATAACGAATCCAGCGTATGCCTTCTCAGTATTTGGATTTGTGTAATCTTTGCAGTCGTCAACATCAAAAACTGAAAAGTCCTTTTCGTGAGGCTTGTAATTAGCTTCAAATGCTTTTTGCATCGCTTCTCTGTTATTCATTGCTGCTCCTTAATTGCTGCCTTATATTCATCAAGCACTGTGACCATCTTTTGATACCATTGCGCCGTGTGATAGCGGCCTTTTGCTGCGACTAGGCTATCGACAACTTTGATTACCTTTTGCGATTCTGCTAGATCAGACTCTAGCTGTGTAATGCGAATCTCTAAATTCGTGATTTCGCCTTCAGCATTTTCAAGTGACGATTCTAATTTTTCAATATGTAAGTACGGCTTACACATCTTGCACCCATCACCTAATAATGATTCGCGCAATGTGCATTTGCATCTTTCGCTGTCTTCAGCACTCATTTCTATCTCCTTAATTCGTGTAATTCAATCTTAAATCTCTCGCCAAAAAATAGCGAATTTATTTGATTAAAGTGTTGTTTTTTTGTGCGGCATCCGATTACGTTTTACGGATATCACTAAGCGCGGCTAATAATTGCGCTTGCCCCAAGAGGAACCGCGAAAAGTTAATCTGTAATAATAAAACGCGCATTCATGCCTCTTATTTCATCAATCGCGTTTTGCATGTGCATATCAGCAATTCTTTCAATATCTGGCAAATACGATCGTCTTTTTTTATTTGCAATGCTCTTCCACGTGTCTAGCATTTTCCTGATTCTGCCAATGCGGTAGCTGATGATATTTGACCGCATATTTTTGTTTTGAGCTGTTTTACGTTGCTTAGTGATGTTCATAATTTACCTGTAATTTACATGTCATTTACGTGTACGCAATCGAAACACGATTTCCCAGTATTCTTGGCGCGTCATGATGACGACATCGAAACAGGATGAAACTCGCCACCACGATCTGCACGACACCGCGCCATTGCATCGGACATTCGTTGATCCATTTTAAGCACTCGCTTTGTGCGTAACATTTTCGCTTCGTACTCGGATTGTCTTGCTTGTTTCTGCTTGCGCACTTCGTCGGACTCAATCCACCAATGCCTTGTTTTACCATTTACTTCGCTTAGCACTTTTGTTCCTAGCGCCGTCAATGTCATGGTCATGGTCTGCGTGGTGCATTTAAAGCGGTAAGCGATTTGTTTTGATGCGAACTTTTTGTCTTGGTTCGCGTTTAAAAATTCTAGTACGTCATCGGCTGTCATGATTAGCTTTCGTATTCGTAGTTGTGATCGGCAAGAATGCGCTTTTTAATTTCTTCGATGTAGAGTTGCGCGGCTCGGCATTTCTCCAGCATATGTTCTTCAAGCCCCATGTCTCGCTTATAAATTACTGTTGTGACACGTAATTCTGGCGGTATGTGATCGACACAATGAACTTCTTCGCTTTCGTACTTGCGCAGCTCTTCTGGTGTCGTGACCATGCAGAAATCAAGTCGGAACTCTGGGCGGTCGTAAAGGTGCATATAGGCGCGGCCTTGCCATTCGTAAAGAGTATCTTCGGCATCTTCGATCAACACTGGGAAGGTTTCAAGGCTCCACGATGTTTTCACGTCTCGAATGTAGTCAGGTGTCAAAATATCGCATTCACCGCTTAGTAGGTCGGTTTCTATGCGCCCTGAGTGCTTTTTGTACGACTTGAAATAAACCTGGTTCAAAAGCTCAATAGAATCATCTTCGCATTGAATGCCCTTGCGCAAAAACTTGTTATCGAGTTCACCGCGAAAGCCATACGCCAATTCACGCGCAATGCCTTTTAAATATGTCTTAGCGCCTACCGATAAAACTTCGGTCTTAGACTTTGGAACTGACATGATCTTGCCGATTGAGCTGGGATGTATTTTATACAGGTTCATTTAAACACCCATGTCAGTTAGTACAAGCTCTTGATCTTCGCTTAACGTCCATTCTGAGCGCAATTTATTAGCAGTATAAGAACCGTCCTGAATAGCTTTTATCGCTCCTTTGAAACGCGCATCAGGTAATGACGGCTTTGGCGCGGCTTCTTGCGTTGCTTTGGCGTGATTGCTTGCCGCATATCCGTCATCATCGTCTTGATAAAGTCCAGTGATTGCCGCCAAACTGTAACGGCGCGCATAGGTCAACGCTGAGCCGTACCCCTGCGGGTCTTGCTTAACCATTGGCATCATCATAGTGTCTTCGATCCATTCGCCTGATTCGTGCATTAAACGAGTGGTCAGTTTAAGGTGCATGTTTTCCATGCCGCCCGCAGTTTGAGTAAATGAAATGCCTGATTCGTTTAGCGCAACTTTCACTGCGTCAATTACGCTAGGCAAGTCTGCATACTTTGATTTTAAATGCGGATTGAGTGCGTCTTTTGATGCAAATGTAATTGCCTTCTGAGCTTTAACTAAAGCCTTGGCAATGTTTGAGGTTTCTTGCGATGTAATCATTTTGTAAATCTCCAAAGTGTTTTAAATATACGCTTAACGCAAAACTTAGCGTCAATCATTAAGCAGAGAGTGCGCTGTTTTAGTGTCATGATTCTTGAATTAATTCGCCAGTTTCAACGAATTTTTGAAGGATCGGCAATAGCTTTGCAACAGCATCACGATTTAAGTGCATTCGCGTATTGAAGCTAACTTCGTCAGGAACAGGAAAGCTTATATGCCCGCAAGTTTCATGTGTTTCGATTCCAAATCTAGCCGCTTGGCTTGCCATTATCTTTGGATTAGCATCATCAACGCCGATCCATATAGCATCATCGGTTGCAAGTGAACTTTTTTGAATACTACACTCAACATCATAAATGTCGTCAAAACGAACAATTGCAAACCCTCTGGCTGTTTTAGTAAAGTTCATTTCACCCTCGCTGCGTTAATAGTTTCAACTTTATGCTCATGCGCGACTTGCTGGTCTTTTAGATCAACTGTGCCGACTAATCCAAGAATGAGAAATACTAGCACCAAGCTAATTGCTGTCTCGCGCTTCATTTTGCAGCCTCTTCAAGACGTGCCACGCGACTACGCAACATCTGTACCATACTTGCGTAATACTCTGCTTGTGAGTGCGCATAGAGCAAATCTAACTGAGCCTGTGAAAACTGTGAAGCGGCTTCGTCTTTTACCTTTGGAAGTGGAAATATTCTATTCCACAAGTTAATAAATCGGCCCATGCTATCCCCTTATTTTTTGAAAGTGTTGTATTGATCTGACTGCGACATTTCCAAGCATTGATACTTTTTAACTTCGTCATCAATACGCGCAATTGTTTGTTGAAACTTCTGAATGACAGCTTCTTTTTCTTTGGCGAGCTTTTGAAGTTGAAACGATTGCAAGCTAAAACTTGGATCAGGATCAAATTCAATTTCATGGCTTGAAACCAATTGATAACCAAAAGATGCCATGTCATTTGAATTTACGTGGAATGATGGTTGACTTTGAAATGACTCTTGTGAAACAAATACATGTGCTGTTATTTTCATTTTTCTCTCCAGTTATTTTGTAAGGTATCA